>Ga0213870_1000031_pt1 | contig 73717 bp, 75 predicted proteins | sample WICALVC2017_Meta_FD_160119 | JGI IMG/M metagenome (GOLD analysis project Ga0213870, IMG submission 160119) | Freshwater microbial communities from subterranean cave lake in Wind Cave National Park, South Dakota, United States - WICALVC2017 | ecosystem: Environmental > Aquatic > Deep subsurface >...
GGTAGAAGGGGTGGGTGAATTATGAAGAAAAACAAGGACGGTGTTACACCTGTTGAAGTTGGAATAGAAGAAAAATAAATATTCTAACATCTTATAGTTGTTAAAATTACATTTTTCTGATATACTCAATCTATGGCTACAGAGTTTGACCAAGCAATATGTAGAATAGAAGAAGAGGTAAATCCAAAGCGGCATTGTCTTTTTCTCTCGGGCGGAATGGGTACATATGCTGGTATTCGTGGCATACAAGAAGGTTTGGAAGAACAATATGGTGTTGGAAATGTGGACATTTTCAATTCAGTATTTTCCACTGACCGCCAAAATCCCAAAAGATTTGAGCAAATGGCTGATCTCATCCAGAAGCACGCAAAAGGAGGATTGGATATAGTTGCGCATTCTCTTGGCGCAGCTGAATTACGGAAAGCAATTGAGATAGTTAAAAAAAGGGATGAAACATTTTTTGACAGAAAAGAAAACGCGGAAAATCTACATATCGCTCTAGTTTCGCCCAGCGGTTTTTCAGAAGGTATTAAAGGGCCATTTAGATTTTTGGCAAGAACATGGCGTTTTGCTCGAGAACAGGCAGATTTTGGAAAAGCTTCTAAAAAAGATACTCTATTTAGGGGAATAGATGCTCTTACTGCAGCTCCTCCCATTGGTATTTCTCCAGAAGAATTATCTAAAGGGTTAAGAGAGGCAATGCCTGAACTGTCTCAGTATAGAGAAGGTTTTACATTAATTCCAGTTGTTGATGCAAAAGAAAGTTTTGAACCTTACTTATCTGATATTCAGAAAAAAGATATTGCTACTTATAGGGAAATGATCCGCTCCGCAATAGAAAATAGAAATTATTTTTACTTGCGGTCACTTATAAAAGCATATGGAGAAAGGCTTCGAAAACCATTGATTGAAATATATGCAGGGAATTTTGAATCGGTAGAAGCGCCAATTCAGGAAGCAACGAAAGCAACAATGGGAGGTTACATCGGGCTACTTACTACTTTGGTTGAAGGATTTGGCAGTAAACCAATGAAAGAACTGGCAAGCCTTAGACAAAAAGGGATTCGTGTGGATTTTGTTTTGCCGGAATATGATATTTTTATGCGACTTGATGAGGCAATTGTATTTTTTGAAGGAAAAGATGAAGCCTTAAGGCATATAAAAGTAGCAGAAGGAGTAGCTCATGCATTCCCGGCATTACAAAAAATGAAATTTGGAGAAATGGTAAAAAATCTTAGGGAAGATAAGGTTTCTTAATGTTATAATGTCCTCATGGGAAATACTTCTGATAGTAACTTCGAAAAGGTTTATAATTCCGCTTTGAAATTTTTGTCTTATCGTCCGCGGTCGGAAAAAGAAGTCAGGGAAAAGCTTAAAGCCTTAATGAAGCGTCATTCTGGCTCATTCGGCGGTGAGTTCAGGGCGTCGAACCGCTTGTCCAGAATCGATTCTGGAGTCGTCCCTCTGAGCGAGACTCCCCAGAATGACAGCGTGGAAACTACTATTGAAAAAATTATTGCAAAACTTAAAGAGCAGAAATTTATTAATGATGAAGAGTTTACTAAATCATGGATTGAAAACAGGATAAGGTTTAAGCCGCGAAGTTTACGTTTGATAAAAATAGAGTTAAAGCAAAAAGGCATTGATAGTGAAACAATTGACAGTTTACAGTTAACAGTTAACAGTGATTTGGAACAGGCGAAAAAGTTAGTTGAGAAAAGCATAACGAGATTCCGAAATAAATTCGGAATGACGCGGGAAGAGATTTATCAAAAGCTTGGGAGGTTTTTGGCGTCCAAAGGATTTGACTGGGATACTATCAAAAAAAGCATTGACGAGGTGTTAGGAAAAGGAATATAATTAGTAGTAAGACAAAAGGAATGTTGGTTATGAACATGCAGATTGTTGACCAATCCGAAATTACAATAAACCTTTAAGAAGGTTGCTCCTCTTGTCTTCGAAAATATGAATCAAAATCAGGATTTACTTGAACTTGAAAAAAAGCTTCTTGAAAAGGAAGAAAAACTTGATCGTGAGAAACAGAGAATTGAGAAAGAAAAGCAAGAACTTGCAAAGAAAAAGGAAGAATACTCCACTAAACTTCAAAAGGTATCAGGCTTAACAATTGAAGAGGCAAAAAAAGAACTTCTCAGAGAAACAGAACACAAGGAGGCACAAGTAATTGCAAAACTTATTAAAGAAAAGGAAGAAGATGCCAAGAGAACTGCAGCGAAAAAATCACAAGAAATTTTGTTAGACAGTATGCGCCATGGTGCCTTAAATTATGTTGCAGAGTATACTGTCTCAACAATCAAAATTGATGATGAAGAGGTGAAAGGAAGAATTATAGGAAAAGAAGGACGCAATATTAGAGCCTTTGAGCAAACAACAGGCGTTGATGTAGATTTGGATGAAGAAGGAATAATCAGACTTTCATGTTTTGATTCGGTCCGACGAGAGACCGCAAAAAGAGCGCTTGAGAAACTCCTTAAAGATACCAGAATCCAGCCATTTAGGATTGAGGAGATTGTGAGAGAGACAAGACAAGAATTGGAAAAAGTAATGCTTGAGGAGGGCGAGAAAATAGCACACGAGGTTGGCGTATTCAATTTGCCAGTTCAACTCATGTCAATTTTAGGGCGATTTAAATTTAGAACTTCTTATGGACAAAATCTTGTTGTTCATACTCTTGAGGAAACAAAGATTGGGATAAGTATTGCAAGTGAGATCGGAGCGGATGTAAATATTGTAAGACTCGGATGTCTTTTTCATGATATTGGTAAAGTAGTTGAGGGAGAAGGAAGTCATGTGAAATTGGGAGTAGAACTTTTGAAAAGATTTAATATTCCCGATCCTATTGTTGACTGTGTTGCAGAACATCATGAAGATAAGCCATTCTCTTCTATCGAATCAGTCATAGTATCCATCGCAGATGCAATATCGGGAGCTCGCCCTGGGGCTAGATATGAAGATATTGAAGGATACGCAAAAAGATTAAAGGATATGGAGGAAATTGCCAAAAAATATGAAGGCGTTGATGACGCTTATGCATTTGAAGCAGGAAGGGAGCTCAGAGTTATCATAAATCCAGGCCGACTGGATGATGCGGAAACTTTAATAACCGCAAATAAAATAAGGGAAGAAGTAAGTAGTGCTCTTGCAGTCCCCGGAGAAGTTAAAGTTACCGCAATCAGAGAATTTCGTGCAGTCGCGGGAGAGTCTTCGGTATAAAAATTGACCTCTTGACTTATTATTGTTTTCATTGTATTTTTAAGCTAAACATAATATTTTTTGCCTAGAAAGGCGGTGAGTGAATTTGACAAAAAGAGAATTAATAGAAATAGTTGCTAAGAAAGCAAATTTGACAAATAAAGCAGCGCGCGACGGCGTACAAGCTGTAATTAATTCTATACGCGATGCTCTAAAGCGAGGAGAAAAAGTAGTTATTACTGGATTTGGAACTTTTTCTGTTCGTCAAAGAGTTGAGAGAGTGGGTCGCAATCCGAAAACTGGAGAAAGAATAACGATCGCAGCAAGACGTGCTCCTGGTTTTACTCCAGGTAAGACTCTTAAAAAAGTGGTCAGATGACTTGCTGTCCTCAGTTCACATGATGCAGCTTGTTTTTAAGGTACAAATGTAGTAAACTGTGCCTGCTCTAGGAGGAAGATCCGTTACCCAGTCATGCGCTTGCCTCTCGCCTTAGTAGATTCCTACTGCGGCTCGAGGAGAGCTCCGACGGGGAGGAAAGTCCAGACAGGCGTAAAAACGGGGATGGAGCGTAAGCTCCGACGCGCAAGCGCTGGTGGTTTGATAAAGAAATTTATCAAGCACCCTGCGAGGATTGACTCAAAGGGAGAACCACAGAGACGAACATTGACCTAAGATCGTAAGATTATGGTTGATGAGTGAAACGGCCTCCTTCGTTCCGATTCATCGGAACTACGGAAGGCTAAAGGTAATCCCACCTGCTGCAACTTTCGAACGATGCGTTTGAGTATTTTTACACAAGCATCAAAGAAAGGCACCAAGTCAGACTTGGCGGTTGTGACTAAAATCACAAACGAGATAGATTCGGATTAGCCCAGCTCAGCTGGGTGAAACAGAATCTGGCTTACTTTCTTCCTAGAGCATTTTTACATCGCGTTGCAGAGCATCTTATATTCGCAATTAGCGCAAAGTATATTTTTACTACATTTAAAATCACTTTTTTCAATTTCAGATATCTTTTCAATCAGGTCATCCTCTAATCTATTCAAATCTTCTTGTTTGAAATTCATAGATTTTTTGGTATTTCCTTCCAAAAAATGGAGGGTAAGCGTAATGTTCTCTGGACCCCGATTAAAAATATCATCTTTTATTTTAGTTGCAGCTAAAGCGTACATTTTTAGCTGTAGTTCATGGGTTTTTTTTGCTTTTGGATTATCTTCCCCAGTTTTGTAATCAATAATTTCAATACCGTTTCCATTCCTATCTACTCGATCGATTTTTCCAAAAACTTTGACTCCGTTTTTTAAGATAAAAGAAAAAGGCAATTCAAGCCCCAAAGTTTTTGTGGTGGCGTTGTATTCCTTTTTATAAAATTCTTGTAGCATTTTAACTGCCTGAAGAAATCTCTCTTCTTCATGTTTTTTGCTGTTATATCCCTCACTAAGCCATTCTTTTTTTAGTATGTCTTGTAATTTTTTTAACGAGGCAGTTTTTCCGTTTCCAAAATCTTTGTATAAATTATGCAGAGTATTATGGATAGAAATACCAAAACTCTGAACGCTAGCTACTGGAGTTGGGATATTGAAAATCGTTTTTGCTTTATAGTGCAGTGGACAAATATCAAACATCTGAAGATTTGAGAATGTGATATAGCTTAATTTAATGGGTTGTTTTTTTTCTTTTTTTTCCTCTTTTTCTTCGTATGTTGATAAAATTTCTGTGAGAGATAGCTGTTTGATACTATTTTTCTCATTTTGCCCCTCTCGTAATTTAGGAAGAGCTTCATAAATAAAAGGTGAAAGTTTCTTAGCCCTTTTTCCGCTCCCATAATAGTTGGCTCCCGTAAAATATAATCTTTCTTTTGCTCGTGTCATGCCAACATAAAAAAGTCTTCGCTCTTCCTCTAGGTGGAAATCACTGTCGACGGTTATGGTTTCTTTGATAATTCCGAGAGGCAAGGGAATTTTTTCATTTCTCTCACGCGATGGAAATCTGTCTGCAACAAGGTTTACCAGAAATACAACCCTAAACTCGAGCCCTTTTGAAGAATGTACAGTCAAAATATTAACAGCGTCTCTATCTCTTATGTCAATGTCTGCTGCCGTAGGACTGTCTCCCATTTGAAGCATAAGATTAAGCCAATCAACAAGAGTAAATATATTTGCATCGGGCGTATCATTCTCAAAATTTTTAATTCTATCAAAAAACTTTGTAATATTCTGGACTCTGCGTTCTTCTTTGACAGAATCGGTTGCGTTAAGTGTTTCAAAGAGCTTGGAATCCACCAAAAAATAATAGAGAATTTGTCCGGCAGAATCTTTTTTGCTTTTTTCGAGATGTCTTTTTGCCATTTCTCTAAAATTTACCAATTTCTCCTGCGTTTCGGGATTTACAGATGATTGTTCTAGGTTAAGAAGAGCTTCAAAGAGAGTGAGGTTTCTTTTTTTCGCAAAATTGAGAAGATAGTTCAATTCGATGTATGGAATATTAAATATATCCATACAAAGTACTCTAAAAAGAGATACAGAGTCTGAAAGATTTGTTAAAAACATTAGGTAGGCAATCAAATCTTTTATTTCTTCTTGTTGGAAAAGATAACCGGGCCCTAGAAATTGAAAAGGAATTCTATGTCTTTGGAGCGCAATTGTAATTAGCTGGGCATGATTATTTGCCCGAATCAATATTGCAATGTCATTATATTTATACTTATGCTCTGTTAGGTCTTTTATAGTTTTGGCTATTGCATCTGCTTCATCTTCGGCTCTATTTTCATAAATTAATTCAATCGGTTTTTTGGCGGCAACTGAGTGAGCTTTAAGCTTTTTATCTATTCCCTCAACGACTTCGAGTCTATTTGGATTATTGTGTTGAATGAGCTGGTAAGCAGCATCCAAAATTGCTTGAGTAGACCTGTAATTGTTATTCAAGGTTACAGTTTTTGCCTTTGGAAAATTTTTCTTAAACTGTAAAACATTTGAAACTGCCGCTCCCCTAAATCTATATATTGATTGATCATCGTCGGCAACCACTGTGATATTTTTGTCGTCACCGGCAAGTGCGATGGCTAGTTCATTTTGGGCATAATTAGTGTCCTGAAATTCATCGACCAAAATAAATTTAAATTGACTTTGATATTTTTTTAAAATATTTTTTCTTTTCCTAAAGAGCAATAAAGTATTTGAGATAAGGTCTGAAAAATCCATAACAGATTCTTTGATTTTTAACTCTTCGTATTTTCTAAACGAGCGTGCCAACTCTAGATATTGTTCTTTTTCCTCTTTTGATTCTCCATTGGAGAATTGATTATTTACCCATTTAATATATTCGTCTGGAGATATATCTTCATCTTTTAGTCTTGAAAAATGAATTAACAGAGCGTCCAAGAATTTCGTAGGATTCCCCAAAGGTCTAAAAAATTTCAAGCCTATATCAAAAATATTTTTTTTGAGGAGAAGTATGGATTCAGATTCAGAGATTAACTTGTATCCTGGGTCCAGACCTATTGCATGGGCATCATCTCGAAGAATTCTGTCGCAAAAAGCATGGAAGGTTGATATCCACATTTGCGTATATCCGTATGGCATTGCCATATCAACACGTTCTTCCATTTCCCGTGCCGCTTTATCTGTAAAAGTTAATGCCAAAATTTGAGAAGGAAGAATATTTTTCTTTAGAATTAAATATTTTATTCGTTCTGTTATTACTGTCGTTTTTCCAGTTCCAGCTCCTGCAATAATTAGAAGTGGGCCTTTTAAGTGTTTAACAGCTTGTTCTTGTTGGAGATTTAGTCGCTTGTCCGCCATGTGGCTATTTTAGCACAAAAAAACATCTTGGTCCTAAGATTTTTAGGAATAATCCATGTTTTCTTTACCCCGCACCACAATGCCCCGCAACCCGCTTCGCCGAAGCTCCCGCTCGGCTTCCCCGGCCCGCGAAGCGAGGCGAGTCAGCGAGGCGAGCCGTAAGGTCGTGGGTGCGGGGTTTACTGCACAGTTATGGTTCCAACCTCACTTGTATTTAAATGATTGTGATAGCTGTATTCTCCGGATTTCTCTACTATCACTTGGACTGATGAACCATCTGCAAATGTTCCAAGATTCAAGAATGGATATAGACGGTGAGTCGGGTGATCGTCCGAGCTTACAGTCGCAGCTTTTCCGCTTTTATTCAACCAAACTATCCTTGTGCCGGTTTTAATAGCAATATCTTTAGGTGCAAAACCCAAGTCTGTTAAGCTAATGGTTACGGCTGGGTTATTTGGTTCCGTTACAATTGGCGTTGTTTGCTGAGATTCTGTTGTTTTGGATTGTTTAGTCGTTGGGTTCGTCTTTTTATTCCCCAAGAAAATGAACGATCCAAATACCACTATCAATGCAATAATTACTAATAAAATCTTATTCATTTTCTCACCCCCTTTTACCCGTCGCTAAAGCTATCTTTGCAGTGTGTATGAATAATACTGAAAAGCTGCAAAGCAAGCTTAGGCGGGCTTCGTATTCTGTTATAATCCAGTATATCATATGAGGACTAAAGCTTTGTATTTTTATTTAAATTTTATAAAAAAAGAGAAAATCTCAAGAGACGTCTTTGCATTTTACTTTCATAGGAAAAATGTTGACCTAAATTTCCTGGCTGGACAGTATGTGCATATTTATTTACCAGTTGTTAATGAAAAAGGACGCGGAAATTCCAGAATGTTTACCATAGCATCTTCTCCTTTAGAAAAAGATTACATTTTTATTGCTACAAAAAAAGGAAAGAGTATTTTTAAAAAAGCACTTTTCAATCTTAATCCCAAGGCCTCTGTTAAATTTTATGGCTCCTCAGGAGGTTTAGTTTTGGATGAAATAAAAAAACCTTCGTATGTTTTCCTAGCTTTGGGAATTGGAATAACGCCTTTCAGAAGTATTCTAAAATATATAAGTCAGAAAAAACTCAGAATTTCTGCTACTCTTATTGCTTCAAATTCCTCAAAAGAAAAAGTGTGTTTTCAAAAGGAGTTATTGCAAATTTCAAAGTCTAATCCAAATATAAAAATAGTCTATACTTTAAATAGGATTGATAGTAAGCTTATTAAAAAATATATAAAGAATATTAACTCCCATTTATATTTTATTGCAGGTTCTCCAAGCGGAGTTTTCGACTTGGAAGATGTTGTATCTGGGATGGGCGTTCCAAACGATAAAATTTTTATAGAGGATTTTGAAGGATATTAGTCTAACAACTTTTTTTCTCCATCAAGATTTTTCGTTGAATTAATTTTTTGGCCAATTTGCGTGAGGCCCATGTTAACATTGACAAATTGTGAAGAAGCATTATTTATATGTTTTCCCAGAACAAACATATTTTCTTCGACCTTATTGTAGTCAATTTGCAAAGCTCTAAGCATTTTAAAAAGATCCCGCGATTTGCTTTCTATTTTTTTACCCTCAAAAGATAAGAGAATTGTCTGAAGATGAACATAGAGGGTGGTGGGAGAAACAACATATACTCGTGATTGTTTCGCAAAGTCCATAATATCCAACATATTTACCAATTCATAATATACCGATTCACTTGGAACATACATTAGGGCAAAATCCATAGTTCCTTCTTCAGGCAGAATATATTTTTTGGCAATAGTGACAATGTGTTTTTTGACATCTTTCCCAAACTCTTTCTGCAAAATAGAATAATCGTCGTCTTTTAGTTGGTGTTTCATCATGCGTTGAAAATTTTCCATTGGGAATTTTGAATCAATGGGTAAAATTCCAGCATCAGTTTTAATCGCGGCGTCTACTCTTTCTCCGGATTTAAATTGATATTGAATATAGAAACTATTTTTTGGGAATATTTGAGAAATCAAATCTTTCAAAACTTGTTCTCCGATATTTCCGCGAAGCTTTGGGCTTTTTAGAAAATCCTGAAGATCTTTCATGCTTCTTCCAATCTCACTCATTTGACCAACTTCACGTCCCACATCTCGAATAACAGTTGCTGCTCTGTCTAGCCGTTCATTAAGCTCTCTTGAATTTTCCTGCAAGGTCTTAACCACATGGGTTGAGGAAGAATTTATTGTTGACTGCATGGTTTTCAACCATTCTAAAAGTGTTTCATCTGGTTTATTTCTCTGAAGATCCGAGAGTTTTTTATTGGTTAAAAATAAAAGAATAATAAATCCGAGGATAATTGCTATAAAAATAGGCAGCTGACTCTCCATGGGTCTTATTATATCACGGTAGAAATTATAAAGTTTTGCAGATGCTATTTCCTAAATATATTTTGATAAAAAATTTAAGATTTTTTCCTGGAGTTCTTTGGGATTATCTTTAAATATCCTGTGGGAAGTATTTGCCTGCCAATATTCTTTTGGGTGATTTGCTTTATCGTATATATATTTTGCATCATGTGAATTTACAATGTTGTCATGTTTGGCAGAGATGATAAATATTGGGACGTTCACTTTTTTTATCATATTGATGGCAGTATAGTATTCATAGTTAAAGCAAAATTCAAATAAAGCTACAATCCGAAGAATTGGCAGAAACAGGAAGGAAGGAAGCCCTTTTTTTCTTATTCTAAAATCGAAAAGACTTTTGAAGTTTGCGTAAGGAGTTAAGGCAATTATAAAATCTCCTTTTGCCGTTATGGCTTTTGTGATAATTGATACCACTGCCCCCATAGAAATTCCTAAGAAGCCAATTTTCTTGTTCTTATTTTCGGGAAGTGAATTTATATAATCAAAGGCTCTCTCAGCTTCTTTCCACTCTTTAATGCCAAATGTAATTTTGTTTCCTTCGCTTTCCCCAAAGGATCGCAAATCAATTAAAATGCAGGAATATCCAGCCTTTCTTAAATATTCTGCGTGATCAAACATTCGAACCTTGTCTTCGTCTGTCTCTTTATATCCATCAATTAATATTACAACTGCTTTAGGATTTTTTACGGGCATATACCACGAAGCAATTTTTAGCCCATCTGATGTCATAAGATATTTTTTAGTTAATTTTAAATCTTTATTTAATTTAGGATTTTTTAAATCTATATGTAATTTAAGTTTAGAGTGAGCCTCATACCAAGTGTAAATAAATAATCCAAGGATCAATAAGACAACTAAGCTGGCCATTATTTGCATGATATTATTTTACTAAAAATAAAGCTGCGGGTTTGCAGTAATTTCATTCCATTGGGTTTTCTCATAATGGAAGGCTGCATAAGCGCCAATCATGGCCGCATTATCAGTGCATAAATGTGCTGGCGGCACATGGAATTGAAAGTTGAGAATTGAAAGTTGAGAACGCATTTCTTCTTTTAACTTCTGATTGGCTGCTACTCCTCCTCCCAGAAGAATTGATTTTACATTATGTTTTTTCGCCGCTTTTACAGTTTTTCTAACTAGAACTTCAATAATTGAATTTTGTGTAGCCCTCGAAATATCCGCAACTTGCTGTTTGCTTGGATTTTTTAATTTTAATACCTCTCTTGCAACTGCAGCTTTAAGTCCTGAGAAAGAAAAATTAAAGTCTTTTGATCCTATCATGGGCCTTGGAAACGTAAAGCGATTGGGGTCGCCACGTTCCGAAACTTTTTCTATAGATGGGCCGCCGGGATATGGAAGATTTAAGAGTCTTCCTATTTTATCAAATGCTTCTCCCGCGGCATCATCAAGTGTTCCGCCAATCCATTGAATTTGCTTATGATTCTTAAGTAAAACCAAATCAGTGTGTCCGCCTGAAACAAGAAGAGCAATACAAGGGAACTTAGGGGTAGAGAAAGTATCAAATGTATCAGAAGTATCAAAGGGGGATTTTAGTTCTCCGTTTGATACCTTTGGTACCCTTAAATCTTTTGAGACTTCTTCTTGAACTAGCCAGTTGGCATATATGTGACCAAGCAAGTGATTCACTGGTATTATGGGTTTATTCCAAAGATAGGCCAAAGTTTTAGCAGTTTCAACTCCAACCAAGAGAGATCCGATAAATCCCGGTCCAAGGGTTACTGCAATTGCATCAATATCTTTTATGACAATTTTTGAATCTTTAATAGCTTTTCCTACAACAGGAATAATAAAGTTCAATTGTTCGCGGGCGGCAATATCAGGAATAATTCCTCCAGTTTTTGAATGGAGAGTCAAGGACGACGCAATGACATTTGACAAAATTTTTACATAATTTTCATGAGGATTTTTAGAGACAATTGCTGCTCCGGTCTCATCACAGCTGGTCTCGACGGATAGTATTTTCATATGGAGGACTAGAGATTGTGAAAATTTACCTTGTCACCGTTTTTGAAGTTGTATTTTTCAGAAAGACCCGCATTTATTTCCAACACTTTGTCAGAGGGTTTCGAGGGTATATAAATTATTGGGTTTTCAATTGGGTTTTTTGGTGGTTGGACATTGTTTTGTATAGTTACAATTTCGTCTTTGTTGATATAGATAATATCGAGAGGTATCGTCATATTTTTCATCCAGAAAGAATAATAATCAGATCTTTCAAATAAGAAAATCATACCATGATCTTGCGGTAAATTTCTTGTTTCGGATAAACCTATTTCTTTCTCTTTTTGGGTATTGGCAACTCTCAATTCAAAGGCTTGGTTGTTTATTATAGCTGTGGGAGTTTTCTTAAGAAAAAAGAAGCTTGTTTTATTTAAATAATTTTTTGTAAATAATATTCCCCCGACAATAACAAGAAGCAATGCAAATACCAGTAACACTTTTTTCATAGATTTTCAGCTAATTGAGTTGTCGAGTAATTACTAATTCTTTTTGTAACAAACATAACTTTTCCTTTTACTAATTTTGTTTGTCTCCTCTTGTGTCTTATGTATGGATCGCCATATGTTGTCGCAATCACATCTGGCGCTATTTGGAGTATGATTTTATCATACTGAGCATCTTTTGTCATATTTTTCAAGAGTACAACATAGTCGACGATCTCAAGAGCAGATAAGATTTTCGCTCTATCTTTTTGTAAATTTATAGGTCTTTTTGGTCCTTTAATTTTTCTTGCTTTGTCATCGTCTTCCAAGAGCACAAAAAGATAATCGCCCTGTTTTTTCGAGCTCTCTAAAAACTTAATGTGTCCAAGATGCAGTATGTCAAAAAAACCTCCAACCAAGACAATAGTTTTATCCTGTTTTTTTAATTTTTGTGCAATTTGAATAGCCTCATTTACTTTTATAATCTTATTCATAAATTTCTAATTGCTCTAATTATTCTAATTAACTTAATCAAATTCCAAGTTCCAACTTAGAAATTAGGTCAATTAGTAATTAGAAATTTGTTTACTCCTTCGTACCACGAAGAAATACCGATTGCCATGGAACATAATTTGAAACAAATTTTTCAGAGATAATTTTCTTGCCATTTTTTATTACGTTTCTTGTAAAAGACACAGTTGACCCTTCTGCCTTGAAATCTATTTGCTTTATAACTCCTTTAGGCATTGTAGGATCGTCTTGATACAAATCGGGAGGAGGGGGAACCCTGTTGGTCGCAATCGGAGTGGTTAAATCAACTGTTCTTCCGTCTTTTGTCCCATAAAGAAAAATTGAAAGCTGTTGTAAGTCTAAATCTATTTGGCTTTGTATAAGAATATGCTCGTTTGTGTCGTTTCTGAATTTTAAATCAACGCTTGGCACATAAATTGTTGCATCCAGTCCAGGTAGACTATCCAGCTCATAATATCCCACTCTATACGCGTGCGCGAATCTTTCGGTGATTGGAAGTCCGCTGTTAAGAAGAGCTCTAAAAAAAGTTGTTGAAACCTGGCAGACTCCGCCGCCATCTCCTAATACTGTTTTGCCATTTTGTATAATATAAGCTTGCTGATATCCCGTGAAAGAAGAAACATCTCCCAAGGCTTTATCAAAAGAGAATGTTTCGTTTGGTGCTATTAAAACGCCATTTATACGCTTAGCAGCAAGCGTAATATTAAAAATTCTATTCGGTATGGAATGGTAAAATACAGAGGTGCCTATTCCAATAAGTTCTTTCACGCCCAAATTGTTTGCCTTATCAGTTGTTATTTTTGGATTGAGAATCTTAACTTGAATCGGAATATTTATTTTTTTAGAGCTTTGCCTTGATAGCACTTTTTCAAATTGGGAATTTAAATTCTTTTTTATTGCATCAACGTCAACTGCTTTTCCCTCCTCAGAAAGTCTAAAAGCAATCACCTTTCCATTTTGAAAATTAAAAAGAGCATCGACTGGATCTTTATTTATTTTTTTTATAAAAAGAGAAAGAGTTTTATCTAAAACATTTTCAGAATAATGATATGCCGGGTTAAGATTTAGTCCGTCTAAATAAGATTGGAGCACAAGGCTAACATTTCCTAGAAAATTTTTTGACCTCCCCAAACTTATTGCTTGTTTTGAAATAAGATCTTGATCATAGCCAAAATTTAATTCTTTAGCCTTGACAGTGGCTATATCGGTATCGCTTGAAAAAGTAAATTGAGTATCGCCTATGTCTTCATTTTTTTTTGTAAATAAATCATAGACTTGCTTTTCTGTTTTGCGTCCAACATCAATTCCTCCGATAGTTATTCCAGGATAAACAATATCACGGTTTACTTTCTCAAAGATTATAAATGTAAAACTTGTAAGAAGAAAAAATGCCAGTGTTGCACCGACGGCAAACCAAAAAAAAGCCTTGGTCGTTTGTACAAAAATCTTCTTTTTCACACGTAAAATCTTTATTTATTTGATATACTAAGGTAAGGTATATTATACTAAATATAGAGTATGGATGAAAATACAATTTTCCAACCCCAACCAACCATAGGAACGGAGGGAAGACAGCCTGAAGTCTTAGTCGATAACCCAATCATGTCGCATCCGCCTGACGAATTGCCATCTGCTCCTCCTCCTTCACCAATTTTCAAGATTCTAAAGATTATTTTGGGAATAGGTATTATGCTAGCAATCCTTTTTTTGATTTTGAATTTTGTTTTGCCCAAAATCTTTAAAAAATCCTTAACAACCACAACATTGGTATATTGGGGTTTGTGGGAGGATTTGCCTCAGATGCAATCTGTGATTTCCGATTTTGAGAGAGACCATCATGGAATCAAAATAAGCTATTCAAGACAAGACATAAAAGATTATAGAGACAGACTAATAACAAGAACCAACAATGGAAATGGCCCGGATATCTTTAGATTTCATAACTCTTGGGTCCCGATGCTGACTAGCTTTCTTCTTCCTTTGCCAAATAGCGCCATCACAAAAGAAGAATTTACAAAGAATTATTATTTTCTTACCAAGACAGATTTGATAAAAAATGGCGCTATTTACGGCATACCATTACAAATTGACACTTTAAATTTATATATAAATAAAGATATTTTTGTTTCTAGCGGGTTAATGCCTCCCACAACTTGGATAGAATTTGGGAATTATGCAAGACAACTAACAGTTAAGGATGAAAATAATACGATTAAAACAGCAGGAGCAGCAATGGGCACATTTGGCAACATAACTCATGCGCCCGATATAATATCGATGCTTTTTGCCCAAAATGGAGTAGACATTAACAATATATCTGCAAATTCTAAGGACGCAGCTGATGCATTAAATTTTTATTCTTCCTTTGCTTTGCCTACAGCTAATGTTTGGGATGATACTTTGGATTCTTCAATAAAGATGTTTGCTTCAGGATCACTAGCTATGTATTTTGGTTATTATTGGGATTTTTTTACAATAAAATCAATAAATCCTAGTCTTTCTTTTGACATTGTTGCCGTGCCAACTCTTCCTGGACAAAGCGCAACGACTGCTAGCTATTGGGTAGAAGGAGTATCCAGCAAAACAAGACATCAGAAAGAAGCACTTCTTTTTATAAAATATTTAGCACGAAAAGAGGTAGCGCAAAAATTATTTTCAGAACAATCAAAAACAAGAAATTTTGGAGAGCCATATGCCAGAGTAGATCTTGCTGACAGTCTCAAGAATACAATAATTTACCCTTTTGTCGCAAATGCTAACTTTGCCATTTCTTCATTTTTTGTAGATGGGACATATGATAATGGGTTAAATTCGCAAATGAATACATATCTTGAAAATGCAATCAATTCAATCCTCAAAGGCTCATCTCCCGAAAGCGCAGTTGAGACTCTAACTCAGGGAGTAATGCAGGTTCTCAAACAGTATGGCCAGTAATTCCTCGATACTTAAGACTCTTGTTTATCCAGCACCTTTTTAAAACCCCGCAGCAGGCTTTGTGGGTTTGGTGGTTTCTTTTTCTGCGTGGGTTCAATACCCCGCAGAAAAAAGGTGCTGGATTTATAGAGATATCTTTGTATTCGTTGTATTCCTTAACCAAAGAAGAAATTTGGAGATTTTTAATTGAGAGAATTGACCGAGCATTGTTTGAGAAAGATTTAATTAGCTTCACACCTTTAAGGTGGGAACGTATTTCAGATCGCATGCTGGCTTTTCACCCCTTTGAATACAAAAATTATGTTCTGGAGGAGTATAATAAACGATTAAAGTTATATGAGTTTTAATTTGGTTGTTTGCGGAGGAACGTTTGACCATTTTCACAAAGGACACAAGGAATTTTTGAGATGTGTTTTTTCTGTTGGAAAAAAAATTATTGTTGGAATAACAAGCGATGAATACGTTAAAAAATCAAATATTCCCACTTCGCTAAAACTTCGAGGGGTAAGCAAAAATCAAATATCAAAAATAGAACCGTTTGAAAAAAGGAGGCAGGAAGTTTTGGCTTTTATAAAAGTAGAAAGAGTTTATGAAAAGACAGAAATAGTTGAAATAAATGATTTATTCGGGCCAACCCTTGATAAAAATTTAGCAATTGATGCAATTGTTGTGTCAGACAATACAAAAAAAGGTGCTGAAATTATTAATGAAAGAAGAAGGAAGTTGGGGCTTAAAGCATTAAATCTTTTTGTTATCCCAAGAGTTTTGGCAGAAGATGGACAACTTATTTCTTCATCAAGAATTCGAAACGGAGAAATTGACAGAGAAGGAAAAGCTTATATAAAGAAAGAATGGTTTGATAAAAATCTAAAACTTACAGAAAATTTGAGAGAAGAATTTAAAAAACCATTCGGAGATCTATTGATGGATATTAGCAGTTTATCAAAAGACAAAAACAATTTAGTAATTACGGTTGGTGATATTACGACAAAAATATTTAATGAAAAATCTTTAGGTCAAAACATGTCAGTTATAGATTTTAAAGTTGCAAGAAAGAAAAAGTTTTCTAACATTTCAGAGCTTGGTTTCAATGGTCAAGAAAAAGTTTTTAAAGTTGATAATCCTCCCGGCCATATTACATCAAGTCTTTTTAAAAAGCTTTCCGGAATTTTTAAGTCAGAAGTAAGAGGTAAGGTAATTTTATATATCAACGGAGAGGAGGATCTTACAGTATTGCCATTGATTCTACTGTCTCCCCTAAATACTATTATTTATTATGGTCAATCTGGTAAAGGAGTAGTAAAGGTCGTAGTCTCAGAAGAGAGTAAGGCTAGGGCTTATGACTTGATGAGTCAATTTAAAGTGTCATCCCGAGCTTGTTTCAGGATCCAGTTTTATTGAGATGCCGAAACCAGTTCGGCATGACATGGTGGTAGCCAATACTAGAGGTTATTGACAAATAACTCATTTTGCTATATATTTTTCTTGCTTTATAGCCATCCCTCAACTCTAAAAGAACGGAGGGATTTTTAAGTATTAGGGCCAATATGGACACAAAAAAAATATATTTAACAAAAGAAGGGCTAGCAGAGCTTAAGAATGAATACGATGAATTGGTAAATAAAAAGCGACCGGCTGTTTTGAGTCGTGTTACTCAGGCAAGAAATATGGGTGATTTATCTGAGAATGCGGAATATGTTTCAGCGCGAGAGGAGCTAACATTTATTGATGGAAGAATAGATGAGCTAGAGATTATTATCAAGCAGGCCGTTGTTATAAGGGAAGGTGCTAAGGCTTCAAACCATGTAGTAAAATTGGGGTCAACTGTAACTCTTCATTCCAATGGTAAAGAAGAAGTTTTTACAGTAGTTGGAGAATGGGAAGCAGATCCAACCAATAAGAAAATCTCGCACCAATCTCCCCTTGGTAAAGTTTTAATTGGTAAAAAAGTTGGCGAGAAAGTTCAGGTTGAAGCTCCTGTCGGAAGACTTCCTTACACTGTCGTTGCCATAGGGTAATGAAACTACCTATTAAAAATTTTTTCGGCTATATATCTTCTTTAGCCCAAAATCAACCAAATAGCATTGCGCTTCTAGAAGCTGATCGAGAGGGCAATATCCAAGAGACTATTACCTGTAAAGGATTAAAAGAAAAAGTTAAATATGCTGCATTTTGGTTGATGCAAAATGGGCTGAAAGACAAAGATGTTCTTGCTCTGGCAATGCCAAGTTCAGTAGATTTTTTAATATTAAGCTGGGCTTGCTGGAGCATTGGAATCATAACAGTACCGTTAGATTTAAAGCGTGACACAATTAGCGAGCATAAATTTAAGCTAGATGTCTCTTGCTCAAAGCTTATTATTGCTAAAAAAGGAATTTTTACAGCGGAGAATAAGTTGCAATTATCAAAATATAAATTAATAGAAATTAATCATTTAGATTATAAAAGTATTGACAGAAAAATATCATGGAAAAGCGATTTAGCCTATCAAGCTCTTATTTTATTTACTTCTGGCACAACTGCGTATCCTAAAGGTGCACAATTAAGTTTGGAAAATTTGGTTGTAAATGCGAATGATATAAAGCATTGGTTTAAAATTACTAAAAATGATAGATTTTTAGTAATTCTTCCTTTGCATCATATTAACTCTACATCTTTTTGTCTTGCAACTTTGCTTGCCGGTGGCAGTATAGCTGTTGTTCCAAATTATTCAAACTCAAGATTTTGGCAGCAACTAACGATCACATCGTCTACTTTTACATCCATAGTTCCATCTATTTGTTTTGATCAGTTAGCTAGAAAAGAAGAACATGAGCTGGTTAAAGACAAACTTAAAGTCAATAGAATTCAAATAGGATCCGCTCCTGTTATGGTGAGTGACGTTAAAAAGTTTATGAAACTCTATAATCTTCCAATTTACCAGGGATATGGCCAAACAGAGACAAGCCTTCGCGTTACAGGAGTGCCCCTAGATCTTGATAAAAAAACTTACGAGAAGCTAATAGATTCTAATAGTATTGGTAAGTCAATGGAGTGGGCAGAAGTTGAGATAGCAGATGCCAAGGACAATTTGTTAGGAGAAAAAGAAGAAGGCGAACTTGTGGTTAAGGGTGCTGCAGTTATGAAAGGCTATCTTAGCAATTTGAGAGCTTTTAGAAATGGTTACTTTTTAACAGGGGATATTGGTTATTACAAAATTATAAATAATGAGAAGTATTTCTTTTTAAAAGGAAGAAAAAAAGAGATTATTATAAAAGGAGGTATCAATATTTCTCCAGTTGCAGTAGAAAATAAATTAAAAGAGGTGTTTCACGATATAGATCAAGTTTTTGTAATTGGAGTTCCCGATGCTCGATATGGGGAAGAAATTGCAGCGGTAATTTGTTGGAAAGATGTAAGCTTGCAAAAGGCAAAAGCATATTTCAAATACAAACTGGCAAAAGGTATAAAGACTTTAAGCGCCTACGAGACACCAAAATATATTGCTACTATTGATACTGATAATCTTCCGATTACATCAACTGGTAAAGTGCAGCGTTCAGTAATTAAAAATAAAATTTCAATGCAATCATTAGAACAGATTAATTTTATGGCGAAAACTACTGCGCATAGTTTTTTATTCTTAACAGAAAATTCTTTAAAAATTAAAGAGGCGCTTGATTTATATAATTACTGCTGGAATCCCCTTACTCTTTCTGAGAATCTATTTAAAAATCTTATTTCAAACTCAACAACGATCATGGCTACTGGTCAAGATAAAGTTGAGGGTTTGATTACATTTATGCGACTTGATGTTTCTCAAGATCAGCTCTTGTCATTTACTTATGATAGACTCGTTTCTTTGAAAGAAAAAAGTATTATAGATAATAAAGGTAATTTACTAGTTTGCGTTTGTATTTGCGGACCCAACTACAGACAAGAAAAAATACCTAATGTAAAAAAGATGCCGCAGATTGAAGAAGTAAAAGAATATTTATTAATGGGCAAAGATGATATTTATAACTTTCATGCAAAACCAAAAGGCGGTTTTACCAAAGGCGCAAGCTTAATTAAATTACTGCCAAATGCAAGACCCCAGGATAAAAGCGCTCTTGGATACAACATGCTTCTTAAATATCCAGAAATTACAAAAGATATCCGTTTAACAGAAGACGCTTCGGTTGCCACGCAGTTGATAGAATCAGTAATGCTGGTCGCAAGAAAGCTTGGAATAAAAAAGGTTTATGCTTTTTCCCGTCCGGCGGGCGCTGCAAAATACTTTAGCAAAAAAAATTAAATTTTTTGAGGGAAAAGAGATTGAACTATTGAAAAAGCTTTATTGGTATCTTTTCTTTCCAGAATTAAAGTCAGCTCACGATATGCAGAAACCACTTCTATGATATTAACACCTTCCCAAGCAAGAGACTTTAAGAAAAAATAGAAAACGCCAGGATTAAAAATAGCTTCTTTTGGAAGTCTAATGGTAATAGAGCATAGGTCATGGAATTCATCAACGATAGTTTCATCTTTGAACAATTTTTTTACAAGAGGATAAAGGTCGCGGCTCAAAATAATTGTTGTCTCAAAAACTCCTTCTGTTATGGTAAGAAAACTTTCTGTTTGAGACTTAGACAGTTTGATGAGATCGGGAAACTTTTCAAGAAGATATTTAGAATTAGCAATATTAATTTCTGATAAATTGGACCTTGTGATCATATCTGGAGTATTCTTAAATATATTTTTGTATATAAAGTGAGGCTTAAGGGATTTCACGATTCTTCTTATGGCCATGATAATTGAGGAGTTGCTTGTTTTTTTAACAAGCATTTCTTCTAGTTCTGGCTTGATATAACGCGCAAGTGAAGATGTATTTATAAGTTTTTTTTCTAAGGCTTCTTGTAAATATCTTGACCTTTCAATTATCCTCTTTGCAGCCTCAGCTATTGTGATCATGTTAAAATTTTAACACTTTTTATATATTTTATCAAGATTTTATAAAAAATTGACAAATTTTACATATTGCTTATAATTCTAGGCATTTATGAAAGAAAAATTCAGCAGTTTTACTAGACAAAATGTACTTATCGACCCTCCTAGTATAGGCTCAAAGGAGTTAAGTTTTGACAACTTAGGAAATAGAGTTAGACAAATAGTAGAAAGAGTTGTAGATAACGATAGGGAGTTGGAACGTATACTAAATAATGCAGGGGAATTTGGTAAGGCTTATAATTCTACAAGGAGTATAGTTAGGGTTTTAATGGATACTAGAATGTCTGGAGTTGAAAATGTAGGTGGTTTTAAACGAGAAGCAGCGATTCCTCTTGACGCAGGATTTAAAGGGCTGTCTCTTTGTTATTACGGCATGAATAGTTTGGAAAGACAGACTACTGTTAGCATAATTGAACAAGAAAGAAAAATATTAACAGATGTATTAGGTAGAGAGCCCAAAACCCCCTTAGCAATTCTCGAAAAAACAAAAGAATTTAAATTTGAGAGACTAGAGGGAAAAGTTAGCATAAATGATTTTGAAAGACTTAGGGAAATGTACGAAAACTCATTTACAGCCTACCCATTCGATATTGTTAGTTCTTTAAAATCCATGATCGCAAATCAAGATTATGTTGTTTATGTTGCAAGGTCAATAAGAGATGGTTTACTTTACTCAGTATCGATAACAGAAGAGATGATTTTAGATATTCTAGGAACGGGTAAGTTAACTATGCGAGAAATGGGAGATTCAGCAAAAATACCTCAAGTTAACGGTCTAAATGCGCCTTTAAAACTTTTGTTAATCGAAAAGGCATATGAAGATGAGGTAAATTTAGTTTTTTGTGAAAGTAGGGCTGCATTGCCTGCGGTAAATGCAGTTAATCGCGATATAGGAATGGATTACTGTGGTTTTTTGACGCAACACACACGGATTGGAGGAGAAGGAATTGACGAGAAAAGTCCTTATGGCAACATGAATGTTTGGGCACTTAACAAGGATGCTATACAAAGGATTGGACAAGAAGTAAAATTATTAACAAAGTGAGTTTAAAAAAAATTCTTTCGGAATTGGTTTGTATTAAATCTTCATATCCTAATGAAGAAAAAATAGGGTTATATGTAAAAAACAGCTTGTTGAGAATGAGATTTAGAGTGAAAGCGCAAAAAGTAACAGAAAATAGATTTAACATTCTCGCAGAAAAAGGAAGGGGACCCTCTGTTTTACTGTTTGGTCATTTAGATACGGTGAGGGAGAAAGAAGGTTGGGAAACAGATCTATACAAACTTCACGAAAAGGGAGACAGGCTTTTTGGACTAGGAAGTTGGGATATGAAGGCAGGTATCGCAGCAATTCTTTCAGCAGCAAGAAATTTTAACGATAAAAACCATTCGCTAAAGTTAGCTTTTGTGGTTGATGAAGAATTTGTTTCGCTTGGTATGGATAAGCTTATTAGAAGCGGATGGTTAAAAAATATTATTGGAGCAGTAGTGCCAGAACCAGGATTTACATATGGAGTTAGAGGAATCTCAATGGGTAGAATTGGTCGGCCAGTATTTAGGATTACAGTAAAAACAAAGGGTGGACATGTTTATTTGGCAAGAGATCGCTTTAACGCAATTGAGGAAGCGAATAAAGTATTAAAAATATTGAAAGTAATTAAGCCTGTTTTTCATAGAGATCTTGGTACCTCATTCCTATTCCCACGAGCTATTCATAGTGAAGCGCAATCAATGGCGATTCCAGATAGAGTCGAAATAGAAATTGAGGGACAAACTGTTCCTCCGCAGACCACAAAATCTGTTTGTAAAGAAATAAAAAATGCAATAATTAGAGAAAAAGATAAAGGGAAAATAAATGCAGACGTTTTGGTATGTCCAATTGCAAGGACTACCCCTTTTTGCGAGCCATTTGCTATAGATAAAAAGAACTCATTTGTTAGAACTGTTTCAACCATTTTGGAGAATACTATAAAAGGAAAGCCTGTCATATACTATAGAAGATCAGTTGGGGATGAAAACAGAATTGCTCAGTTGGGAATACCTGTTATAACAGTTGGTCCTGCTGGCAGAAATGCGCACGAACCAAACGAGTGGGTTTCTAAAAAAAGCTTATTCACGTTGGAAAAGTTTTTATCTAATTTGATTTCATATAATTTTAATTAACCCATTCCTCTTAGATAGAAAATATTTTAAGTTTACAGTATAATGTTATTATGCAAGATACGGATTTTAGAAAATCTCGTTTGGAAAAACTTGAAAAAATAAAAGCATTGGGTTGGGATCCATATCCAGCATCTTTTGATAAGGAGCAAACAATTGCGCAAGCTCTGAAAAGCGAGGGAAAGAAAGTGAAAACTGCAGGGAAGATTTTTTCCTATAGAGAACATGGAAATATTGTCTTTGCAGACTTGAAAGACGAGAGCGGAAAAATACAAATTTTTTTCCAGAAAAAACTTTTAGGAGACGCAGCGTACAAAAATTTAAAACTCTTTGATATCGGAGACTATATTGGCGTTGAGGGAGAAATTGTCAAAACTGTTGCCGGGGAAATTTCCGTTGCCCCAACATCATATACTTTATTAACAAAATCCCTTCTTCCATTGCCTAGTGAATTTTTTGGTATAAAGGACGTTGAAACTAGATATAGACAGAGATATTTGGATCTTCTTTTAAATCCTGATGTTCGCGAGCGGTTTAATAGAAGAACAAAAATGGTAAGCGCAATTCGTGAATATCTGGATAATTTAGGTTTTTGGGAAGCAGAAACACCAAATCTTCAGCCTCTATATGGTGGAGCAAATGCAAAACCTTTTAGGACTCATGTGAATTCTCTTAACAGAGACATGTTCTTACGAATCGCAGATGAACTTTATTTAAAGCGTCTTATTGTTGGAGGTTATGAAAAAGTTTATGAAATTTGCAAAGATTTTAGAAACGAAGGAATAGATGCCAATCATTCTCCTGAATTTACAATGATTGAATGGTATGAGGCATATGCTGATTATCATAAAGTTATGGATGTTGCAGAGGGATTATTTAAGCACATCGCAAAAAAATTGTATGGACACACAACTCTTAAAATCGAGAATAAAAAAGTAGACATTGGTAAAAAATGGCCAAGAATTGAAATGTCAGTTGTTATGAAAGAAAAGTTAGGATTGGACGCAGAAAAAGAAACTGTAAAAAGTTTGTTATCTTATGCCAAGAAAAATTGTAAGGGAGTAGAGATAGTTGGAGGAGAAACAAGGGGACAGCTAATATTTGCTATTTTTGAAAACAAAATACCAAAACTTTTGATTGGCCCAGTTTGGATTATAGATTATCCAGAAGATGTGAGTCCATTATCAAAGTCTCACAGAAGTAAACCAGGATGGGTTGAAAGATTTGAAGGATATATTGGCGGAAAAGAAATTTGCGATGGATGGAGTGAGTTAACAGATTCTCAGGAGCAAAGAAAAAGATTTACAAGTGACAGTAGAATTGCAAGAAAAGATAAGGAAGAAGCACAACATATTGATGAAGACTTTTTGACAGCAATGGAATATGGCATGCCGCCATTGGGAGGAATCGGAATAGGAATAGATAGACTGGCGGAATTTTTTACAGATACTTGGGTAATCAAAGATGTAATTCTTTTCCCAATGGTTCGACCACTAAAGCACAATGATGAAAAAACTCCTCATAGCGACAACGAATGAAGGAAAATTAAAAGAAATTTCTAATTTTCTGAAAGATTTACCACTTGAAATTGTTGCGCTTAATGATATTGGTATTAAAGATGATGTTGAAGAAATTGGAAAGAATTATAAAGAAAATTCACAATTGAAAGCTCTATTTTATGCCAAGAAAAGTAATTTGCCTTCCATTTCTGATGATGGAGGATTGGAAATAGAATTTTTTGGTGGTGCGCCTGGAATAAAAAGCAGAAGATGGGTTGGTGCAAACGCAACAGAAGAAGATATAATAAGTCATATGATAAAAGTTGCAAAAAATTTACCTGAAAATAACAGAAAAGCTTTTTTTAAAACAGTTATTTCTCTTGCTCTTCCGAATGGAAAAGTTTGGAGTGTTAATGGGGAAATAAAAGGAATAATTGCAAAGAAACCTTATTTAAAGTTATTAAAAGGTTATCCTTACCGTTCGTTTTTCTATTTACCAAAACTTAAAAAATATTATCACGAGAAAGAATTAACAGATAAAGAGCAAAAGTTGTATAATCATAGATACAGAGCAATTAATAAATTAAGGCCCATTATAATGAGAAAGTTAGGTTTTAATTTAAATTTCTAATTTCTAATTTTTAATTTCTCAAATTATGATTGACATAAAACTTGTTAGAGAAAATCCGGAATTAATTAAAAATGCTTCTAAAAATAAAAATGTTGATGTAAACGCAGATCATATTTTGGAAATTGATAAAAAATATAAGGAACTATCAATTGCGGTTCAGAAAATTCGGGAGGAGAGAAATGCTTTAACCTCAAGCATGAAAGGCAGACCAACTACGGAACAAATAGAAAAGGGAAAAGCGTTGAAAGAAAAGTTGGAAAAAGAAAAGCATAGCTTAAAAGCAGTTGGAGAAGAGTTAAAGGAAAAATTATATCAAATTCCTAATCTGCCACTCGATACTGTTCCGATTGGCGATCCGTCAAAGTTCAAAATTATAAAAAAAGTTAAAACACCAAAAAAATTTAGTTTTGCGCCACTTGATCATTTAGAAATTGGTGAAGCATTAGATGTCGTTGATGTGCAAAGGAGCGCAAAAGTTTCTGGAACAAGATTTGCATATCTTAAAAATGAAGGAGCATTATTAGAATTAGCTCTTATTCAATTTGCGATAGAGAAACTTGTTAAAGAAGGTTTTAATCCAGTATTTCCCCCAATGCTTATCAGACACGATGTAACAAAAGAATTAGGGTATTGGAATGCGGAAAATAGAAATAATTATTATTTAGTTAACAATTATGAAGAAGATAAAGATGGAAATACAAAAGAAAATAAAATGTATTTAATAGGGACAGCAGAGCATTCAATTGCTCCAATGCACAAGGATGAAATTTTAGATGAAAAAGATTTGCCAAAACGATATGTTGGATTTTCGTCAGCTTTTAGAAGAGAAGCAGGGACTTATGGAAAAGATACAAGGGGAATTTTAAGAGTCCATCAATTCGATAAGGTGGAAATGGTTTCGTTTGTGAAACCAGAAGATGATGAAAAAGAAAGACGAAAATTATTATCTATAGCAGAAAGTTTCATGAAAGATTTAAATCTTCCTTATCAAGTAGTTCAGCTTGCAAGCGGAGATCTAGGATTTCCATCTGCAGAAACTATTGATATTGAGACTTGGATTCCATCGCAAAAAAAATATAGAGAAACTCATTCGATTTCAACAACAACAGATTTTCAAGCGAGACGTTTAAATATAAAATATTTAGAAGAAAAGAATCAAAAAAAGTTTGTACACATTTTAAATGGAACTGCTTTTGCAATTGGTAGAACAATAATTGCAATATTGGAAAATTACCAACAGAAAGATAGATCCGTTGTAGTCCCGGAAGTATTAAGAAGATTTGTTAATTTTTCAAAGATTACTCCAAACAAATAAATTTTCAATTATTAATTTTCAATTTGAAATCAAATATTAGTTTTAAAATTTAAATTTTTTAAACATTCATTAAAAATTTCAAATTTTTAATTGAAAATTGTTATTTTTAATCTTCATTTTTTTTGCTTATTTCAAGCCTTAAACTAATAAATTTGAAGCAGAGCATTTTACTTGACAAATAAAAAAAAATTATTCACGATGATAATTAGTTTTACATTTTCAATAAAAAATCCACCTACATTAAAACTTCGGTGGACGAGGGGAGGTGAATATAAACATGGCAAAGAAAAAGAAGAGAAGAAAGAAGAGATAATTGGTAAACTATTTGGAGTATTACCAATTGATCAGTTGGTATCCCGCACCATAACATGGTGCGGGATTTTTTGTGATAGAATATATCCATGTTCAACGTCCTCAATAAATTGTTTGATTCAAATGAAAAAGAAATCAATAAATTAAAACCGCTAGTTTCGGAAATAAATTCATTTGAAGAAAAATTTAAAAAATTAAAAGATTCAGATTTTTCTAAAAAAACAGAAGAGTTTAAAGAAAGAGTTGCAAATGGAGAATCTTTGGACGCTTTATTACCGGAAGTATTTGCAATCGTTCGTGAAGCATCAACAAGAGCTATTGGACAACGGCATTATGATGTGCAATTGATGGCGGCAATTACATTAGCAAGTGGAAAAATTGCAGAACAAAAAACAGGAGAAGGAAAAACTCTTTCGTCAATTCCAGCACTTTTTCTGCACAGCTTAATAGGTCGCGGAGTACATTTAGTTACAGTCAATGATTATTTGGCGCGTCGAGATGCAGGATGGATGGGCCCTGTATTTAACTTGCTTGGAGTCACAGTTTCTTCTATTATTAATGAAAAATCTTTTATTTTTGACCCAGAGTTTATACATAAAGACGCTGGCGACTTTAGACTATCGCACTTGAAACCAATTACAAGAAAAGAGGCTTACAAAACAGATATTACTTATGGAATAAATTCAGAGTTTGGTTTTGACTATTTGAGAGACAACATGGCAGCGGATATAGAAGAGACTGTACAAAGAAGATATTATTATGCAGTTGTTGATGAGGTTGATTCAGTTCTTATTGACGAAGCGCGAACTCCCCATATAATTTCCGCTCCAGATGAGTCTCCCACACAAAAATATTATGAGTACGCGGGCCTTATCGATAAATTAAATCCAGACATAGATTACAAAGTTGATGAAAAACTGCGAACTGCGCATTTGACAGACCATGGAATTGGAAAAATAGAAAGACTTTATGGCATTAGCAATATTTATGAAAAAGATTTTAATACTGTTTACCATTTGGAAGCAGCGCTTAAAGCAAGAACTCTGTTTAAAAAAGAAAAAGATTATATTGTTAAAGACAATCAGGTTATCTTGGTCGATGAATTTACAGGGCGTCTTATGATGGGAAGAAGACTTTCAGAAGGATTGCATCAAGCCATAGAGGCAAAAGAGCAAGTGCCAATTCAAAGAGAATCGAAAACTATGGCAACAGTTTCTCTACAGAATTATTTTAGAATTTATGAAAAATTAGCAGGAATGACAGGAACTGCGGTTACAGAAGCAAGAGAATTTCATAAAATTTATAATTTAGGTGTTGTTGAAATTCCAACAAATAGACCAATGATCCGACGCGATAATCAAGATCTTGTTTACAAATCTGGTCGTGCAAAATTATCGGCAGTGGCCGCTGAAATAGAAGAAGTTTATAAAATTGGACAACCTGTTTTGGTTGGGACAACGTCGATTGATAAGAATGAATTAATATCAGAACTTCTAAGAAGACGTGGAATAAAGCATGAAATTTTGAATGCTAAGAATCACGAACAAGAAGCAAGAATTATTTCTCGAGCTGGAGAAAAAGGCGCTGTGACTGTTGCAACAAATATGGCGGGTAGAGGTGTTGATATTATTTTGGGAGGAGAGACACCTAAGTACGAAGATGGTAAAGATAAACGTGACACAAAAGAATGGAAAGAATGGGAGAAAAAACATAAAGAAGTGGTAGACCTTGGAGGATTGTATGTTATTGGAACTGAGCGGCATGAATCTAGGAGGATTGATAATCAGCTGAGGGGTAGATCAGGCCGCCAAGGGGATCCAGGGCAATCTCGGTTTTTCGTTGGATTAGATGATGAAATAATGAGACTTTTTGGAGGAGATACGATATCGAGAATTATGACTAGGTTTAATATGCCAGAAGACGTTCCACTCCAACACATGATTGTTTCCAAAGCAATTGAGCAAGCGCAAACAAAAGTTGAAGGATTTAATTTTGATATTAGAAAGCACTTGGTTGATTATGATGATGTATTAAATAAACAAAGAGAAATAATTTATAAAAGACGGAGAAGAGTTCTGGAGAGTGGCGAGAAAGAATCGTTAGAAAAAGAGATACTTGAAAAAATTGATGCCTCAATAATTACAATGGTTAATGTTCATATAAACCAAATAGGCAATGATGAAAAACCAACTGAAAAAATAATAGACGACTTCTCAACTTTAATTCCTTTTGATGATGCTTCCAAAAAACAATTAGTAAAACAATTGGAAATTGCGGGAACAACAGATCAGAAAATGAGTTTTTTAACAAATATCGCGCATGACCTCTATGCTCAGCGAAAAAAACAGCTGGGAGAAAAGATTATGAGTCAAATAGAAAGATATGTAATGTTGTCAGTTATAGATACTTTGTGGATGGATCATTTGGATGCTGTAGAAAATTTAAGAGGAGGAATTGGTCTTCGGGGTTATGGACAAAGAGATCCTTTAGTTGAATACAAAAATGAAGCATATGCAATGTTTGAGCAATTAGTCGCTGCAATAGATGATGAAATAGTTCACCGTATCTATAAAATTCAGATTCAGCAAACGCCTACGGTTCCTCATCGGCATACGCACCTTACCACACAAGCAGCAGGTGACACGTCAATTTCTCCATCTCTTCAGTCGAGAGAAGTGAGTCAGCCAGTTAGTAGTCAGGGATCTAATCAGGGATTAGGAAAAAAGAAACTCGGCCGCAATGATCCATGTCCTTGCGGATCTGGTTTAAAATATAAAAAATGCCACTACCCGAATTAATGCCAGGAGCTAAAAAGGTAATTTTTATTTTCCTTATTTTTTTTGCTTACTTCATTCTATTTTACAATTTAGGAAAGGCCCCGCTAGACAATTGGGATGAGAGCTGGTATGGAGAAGTGGTAAAGCAAATTTTCAAAACAAAAGACCCTCTAGTTCTTTACTGGAACGGAGAATATTTTTTTGACAAGCCTCCTTTATACATTTGGTTTAGTACTCTTTCCTCTTTGTTTTTCGGTTTTTCAGAATTTTCCCTTCGATTCATCTCAGCGCTTAGCGGATTATTTATCATCATTTTGGTTTTATGGAATTCATATCGGAAGTGGGGTTTTGTTCCTTCTCTTTTAGCCTTCGTAACTCTCACTTTCAATAATATTTTTATTTGGAGAGCCCGAAGCGGAAATGTTGATCTTCTGGCGGCGCTTTTTATTCTTCTTTCTTATTTTCTAATTTTAAGCAAAAACAAGAATAGGTTTATTTTATTAGGTATTGTTTTTGCTCTTACTTATTTGACTAAAGAGTCATTAGTTGTTTTCCCTCTGGCAATTTTTATCATACACGAATTTTTGTTTGCAAGAAAAACAATAAAAAAAAATCTTCTCAATTACATAAAACTATTTTCTGTCTTTATTCTTATTCCTTCTTTTTGGCTTTTCTTAGGATTTTTAAGATTAGGGAATAATTTTATTATCTTGGCATTTCATTCAAATCAAAGAGTAGGCAGTGTGAGCATTTCCCAGTTTCATTTGGATTACTTTTGGTATACGTACTATTCCTTACAACGGCGTTATTTTTATGCTTTCTTAATCGGAATTTTTTTCTGCATAAGAAAAATAACTCCTACGGCCTTTTTGCTTTTTACCTATTCACTGGGACTTTTAATTCCGTTAAGCTTTGCTGAAAGAAATAATAATTGGTATCTAGTACCATCTATGCCTTTTTGGTCATTGACCATTGCCTATGGCGTATATAAAATTCTGAACTTTTCAACTATAACAAAATATCTGTCAATACCCCTTACCGTTTTAGTTATTATACTTTCTTACAAAACATTTACAGTTAATATTTCACCAATTCTAAATACTTTTTCTTCTTTTCACCAGAAAGAGAGCGGAGAATATCTCAGGCAATTATCAAAAGAAGACGATGTGATCGTTCGTCTTGATCATCTTTATCCTGCGACTGTTTTCTACGCGGATAGAAAAGTTCTTTCTTCTCCAGCAGATTCTAACACAGATCGATTTTTTTTGAGTAGACATGATCTCATTAATGGAATAAGGAAAAGAAAGTTTAGATGGCTTGTCGGCGATATTAAAGAAGTTGACAAATTTCTTGCCGAATATGAAAATGTGAATATAGAAATAGAAAAGCTAGTTGTTAACCAAACAGAGGCAATTTTGACGATAAAATGATTAACTATGAATATAATAAATCCAGCACCTTTTTTTCACAAAGTATTGATCCAGCACCGAATCGGTGCGGGATTGACTCACGCGAAAAAAATAATAATGATACTAACCCACGCGGCAAGCAACGGGGTTTTGAAAAGGTGCTGGATAAAATTCCTCACTGTTATTTTTGTTCTTGTTCTAAGTCTTATCTTGCGACTGCATAATTACGAGCAATATCCGCAGCGAGGAGCAACATCAGATGAATATACGTACGCTTTTTTGGGAATGAGTTTATTGAAAGATCATATTCCAATTTCTTGGTCATCATTTCCAGTATATGAAAACAGGCGTCATCTTACCATTAAAAAATTATATTTTCCAATAGTGTGGCCGTATTTTGATCATCCTCCGCTCAGTGGATTTCTAACTGGTGGATTGTCTCTTCTGGTGGGACATGATTCTTTTGAGAAAGTAGATTTAAAAACAATTCGTCTTGTGCCAATTTTTCTTTCAATGCTTTCAAGTATATTAGTATTTTTAATAGCTTTTCGTTTGTATAGCTATAAAACCGCAGCATGGGCACTTCTTATCTACGCAACTACAACAATATTCGTTATAAATGGAAGAATTGCCTTATCGGAGAATCTATTGACTCCCCTTTTTTTGCTATCACTATACTTATTTTCGCTCTTCGAAAAAAAGATTTCCTATATAAAAGCAATAATGTTTGGAATATTAAGCGGATTAGCTTTTTGGACAAAAGAATTAGGAATTGTAATTTTCTTAGCACTTTTTTATCTGTTCAAAAAAAACAATTTAAAATTAAAACCGTTTGTCATCTTTACTGCCGTATCTTTCTTGATTATAGTTTCTTATTTTTTATATGGAGCATATTATGATTGGGTGCTATTTATAAAAATATGGTCGTTCCAATCCGGTAGAGAGATAGGACCACAAACATTGCATATGTTATTAAATAATCCCATTATTGTAAATAAACCATATATGGACGGATGGTATTTTTTTGGGTTCTTGTCTATTTTTTATAGCTTACTAGATTTAAAAAAAAATAAACTTATTGTTGTTCCCTCACTCTTATATTTCCTTCTTCTAATTTTTTTTCTTACGAGGCATGGTGAGATGGGTTGGTATGTAATCCCTCTTTTTCCGTTTATGGCAATAGCAAGCGCGTGGATTCTTGTAGAAAGTATAGAAAACAGAAATTGGCATATTTTCAGTCTTCTCTTATTTGTAGGTATGGCACAAATAAAATTTTTGTACGAAGACATATTTGGTTTAACGCCGGGACAGTTTAGGATCATCCTAGTTTTATTACTTGGGCCTTTACTTGTGGCGTCGTTATTCAATAGGGAAAAATTGTTTAAAATCTTGTCTAATGCTTGGTTCTACATTTTTATTATTGGTAATGTTATTTTAACCTACAACTATATCCACCCAGCCTAAAAAATATTGAGACACAACTAATTGCTAAATAGGTTTTATTGTCTTCAGTCAATTTTCTATTTTGAGGACTTCCCGAACTTTTTCGACAATTCCCCCTAGTTTTACGTCCGATTTTACCAAATAATAAGCAGGGTTATTTTCCAATACAGAATTGAGTACAGAACTAGTGTTTGGATTTACATTAGTTAGAATAATAACTGGAACTTGCCTGCCCCATTCATCTTGACGAAGTTTTTGAAGCATGATCATCCCACCCATCTTTGGCATTAGAATATCCAAAAGAATAAGATCAGGGTGTTCTCTTAGACAAATAGATAGTCCTTCTTCCCCATCCTTTGCTGTAAGAGTTGCAAATTCTTGATTTACAAAAGCATCAGAAATTGCCCTTGTTACTTCCTCTTCGTCATCCACTATTAATATCATTTTCTTGTCCATAAATTCATCCAGCACTTTTCAAAATTTTTATAGTTACTTATAAATCAGCATCTTGAAAAAAGGTGCTGGATTTATTCTAAATAAGTTTGAATAAGTTTGCAAATTAATATCCTATTGGTAAAGTTATATAGAAAGTCGTTCCTTTGTTTTCCTCAGATTTAAAGCTGATTTTTCCTCTTATTTTTCTCAAAATACGTTTGACAAGATACAAACTAAATCCCATATCTTTAGAGCTAACAGAATTTGCTAATATTCTTGACTTTTTCTTTTTAGGAATTCCATAGCCAGTATCTTGTATCTCAAGCATCAGATTTTTGTTGTCAGCATCTACTTTAATGCTAATATTGCCATCTTGGGGAGTGTATTTTACAGCATTTGCAACAAGATTTTGTAAAATTATATATAAAATTTTTGGATCAGCTTGAACTACTAATTCTTTATCTTTTGGATAAATCTTTTCCAAATGCAGTTTGCGTCTTTTAATGCTAAATTGCTGTTTTGCAATAATTTGATCTATTAATTCTTTTATATTCGTAGTTTGTGTTTTTAAAGAAAGCTTGCCTGACTCAATCAGAAGAAGAATCAACAAAGAATCGATAATGTCACTCAGGTTCTGACTTGCTTTATAGATTTCATTTAGATATTCGTTCTGTTTGTCGTTAAGGGTTCCGATAGACTTATCAGATATAAGTTCCACATACCATTTAATTATCGAAATCGGAGACCTAAATCTGTGCGCTAGGACGTAAAAAAATTCGGTTTTTTCTTTTTCGAGTTTCGACAAGACCAGATAGAAAAAAAGTGTTATTAATAGTAGGGCAGCGAGCGCTATGATAAACGGCATATTTTTACTATACTATATTTATGAGTAAAAGTGGCAAGCAGGAGGCTTTTTTTATATGACGCAATCTCACTACAAACATTTAAGAGATAGATGGAGGGTGAGACACGAGGATTTACAAAGAAAACTTTGGACTAAACATAAAGAGTCCCTGGATTGGCTATCTGGTAATTATAGACAGTTGGTTGCAGGATCTTTGGGGGGATTAATGCTTTTGACAGGACACAATTCAAACCCAACCATATCTTTTCCCCAAGCTAGTGCTTCTGAGCCCGCAATGCAAAGAATAGATAAAAAGGTATTTCTAATTTCAGATTTAGCAAAAGCCTTACCTACTGAAGTGAAAGTTTTAACAAATGAGGAGGAACAAAAAGTTTCGGATATATTATCTAGAACTTTTGGTTTCAAAATTGTTGCAGAACTGGAAGGAAAAAGACTGAACAGGAGTTACGGCCTTATCGGAGCAGAACAGCATTTAGCGCGTTATCCTGGTGATACGTTGAGTACTCATTTCGATTCAGAAGAGGAAAGAAAATCCTATTGGCAATCAGGTATGGCCCCTGGACTTGGCGCTTGGAGATATTTTGCTCCTTCAAAAGAAGCTTTGACGCAATTAGATAAGGATAGGGAGAAATATTATATTGCCGTTCAAACATTTTTATCCAAAGACTTTAACAGTCGGGTTTCCGAATATCGTGATTTTTATAAATACAGAAAAATGTTAATTGTAAATCCAAATAATGGGAAAGCAATTGTTGTAGAAATTGCAGATGCAGGGCCAGGTGAATGGACTGGCAAACATTTGGGAGGATCTCCAGAAGTTATGCATTATCTTGAGCGGGTTGACGGATCATTAAAAGGCCCAGTGTTATACTTTTTTATAGACGATCCAGATGATAAGATAAAACTAGGACCAATAAATGAGTCGTCATCCTGAACACAGTGAAGGATCTTAAGATTCTTCACTTGGCTCAGAACGCGTGATGCTATGAAAAAATATTTTTATACACATATTATAGATACATCTACGCTCTCTTTAGAATTAGGGAGTATGGAATTGGATCCTAAAGAAAGAACACATTTAATTTCTCTTATTGATTCTAATATTCATCATGCAGTTTTGGATATAGTCTTGTCAGAACTTAATCCGACAGACAAAAAAACATTTTTAGCTCATCTTATTTCTGAAGATCACGACAAAGTTTGGAAATTTCTTAAAGAAAAAGTAGAAAATATAGAAGAAAAAATAAAAAAAACAGCAGAAGATTTAAAAAAAGAGTTACATAAAGACATAAAAGAAGTGCAAGCTAAATCTTGATTTTATAACGGTTAGTAAGCTTTTTGCCGGATGTTAACTGGGCTGTTACCTCAAAGCTCATGCTAGTTATGTTTGGATGGTAGCGACATACATTTTTGGGACAGGTGCCAAACAATAATTCTCTGGTTGCATTTTTCTCAGGTGGTTTAACTTGATCCTCCCGCTCCTTCTTCCTGGCCGTTAGTTTTATAGACAAACATATATGAAACGCTTTGCGCGTTTTGCAAATTGCCAAAGTACACAATGAGCGCTTGGCGATCGCGACGAAGTTTTGGAAGAAGAAATCGTTGAGTAAAAGCCTTTCTGCTATTTTTTCTCTTTGAGATACCTTTCTTCGATTTTTTTCAATTTATCCGAAACCGCCCTTTCTACATCAACTCCTGCAGCTTGTGCAAGTTGAATAGTGGTAATCACCACATCTGCGAATTCTTCATACATATTTCTTTTATCAAAGTGTTGAAGCTTGGATTTTCTTTGAAGCTTGAGAATTGAAAGAATGTCATTACATAACTCTCCTACTTCTTCATTTAGCTTCACTGTCTTTGTCAGAATCTCTTTTTCTGTCTGGGAATACAGCCTATATTGAGGTCTTGTTTTCTCATTTAATATTTTTATTTTTTCTTGAAGCGACTTTAAGTTCATGGTAGTATTGTAACATGGAGGAGATAAAAAAGGAAGAATCGTGGAATAAGAAAAGAATTATTGCTGTGCTTTTTTTAATAATTCTATTGGCAGTTGGGGGATATTTTTTTAAGACCCGCATTCTTGATACAAAATCAATCTCTTTTTCAAATCCTTTTAAATCAGTTAAAGGAGTAAGTGTAGGAGAGAAGAACGGCGATGGACAAAATTTAAATACCAATATACAAGAAGCAGTAAGGGAAAAAATCAATAGTTTAAAACAGGAGGTTTCAGGACTTAATATTGTAGAAATAGCTTCTTCTTCTCCTCAGATTCAGAAAATAATTAATGACATTAAACTACTTGAGCAATATCCTACTAATCAGGCAAAAGAAATTTGTAGAAAAGTTTGTGGATTGTAAACCCAGCACCTTATGCCAGATGCTAAGTCTATGGACAATGCTTAAAATGTTAGAAAGGTGCTAGATGAATATGGAAGAAATAAAACAGAGAGCTAAAAAATTACTTGAAAAGCTTGATCTAAATAGAAAAAGACAAGATATAAGAACTATAGAGGCAGAAAGTACAAAGCCTAATTTTTGGCAGGATCATAAGAATGCTGCTTTAAAAATGAAGGAAATGTCTGATCTTGAGAGAGAAATTGCCAAAGCTGAAGTTCTGCAAGAAAGAATTGAGAATGGCGATTTAAACGGGGCAAAGGAGCTGCTTGAAGAGCTTGAGGTTTTTATTTATCTTTCAGGACCTTATGATGAAAATCCTGCAATCTTATCTATTCACGCAGGACAGGGTGGAGTTGAGGCAATGGATTGGACGCAAATGCTTTTTAGGATGTACTCAAGGTACTGCGAAAGAAAAGGTTTTAGACTGGAAGTAATAGATGAAAGTTTTGGAGAAGAAGCTGGATATAAAAGCGTTGCTATAGTAGTTACGGGAAAATATGCATATGGATATCTAAAAGATGAAGCAGGAGTGCATCGATTGGTAAGACTGTCTCCCTACAATGCCGACAATCTTCGTCAGACTTCTTTTGCCTTGGTTGAAGTATTGCCGGATATTGGAGATAACGCGGAAATTCAAATCAGGGAAGAAGATTTGGAATGGGATTTTTTCAGAAGCGGAGGTCATGGAGGACAGAATGTAAATAAGGTCTCAACAGCAGTTAGACTAAAACACAAGCCAACAGGAATTGTGGTTACAGCCCAAACAGAAAGATTCCAAGCGCAAAATAGAGAACATGCGTTAAAAATCTTGCGAGCAAAATTGTGGATTTTGAAAGAAGAGGAGCGAAAGAGCGAGAAGAAGAAATTAAAAGGTGGATACAAAACGCCCGGCTGGAGCAATCAAATCCGCTCCTATGTTTTGCATCCTTATCATATGGTAAAAGACTTACGAACCAACTTTGAAACTACCAACACCGCTGCGGTTTTGGATGGAGATTTGGATGAATTTATAGATGAGCAGTTACGTAAACTTTAGAGGTTGCCAAAAGTAAGATTTTGTGCTTTACTTAGAATATAGAAATGGACAAGAAAAGAAATGCGCAAGAGCCCTTAGTTCAAGACCCAAAAATCTCTCAAAACCCTGAGAAGATGAATTCTGTTTTTACTAAAAATCTTTTTATTTTTCTTGTTATGGCTGTAGTTTTGGGAGGAATGACGGGATTTATATCGAGTAATAGAAAGGGGAGCGGTAACACACTTACCACAGGCACTATAGATTCATCCAAAGTATCAAAGGGAACTGTTGTTGGGTCAGATAATACGAAAATATTTAAAGACACTGCTTCGGGAAGCTTGAAGGAAGGGGGAATTGAAGGAGAAGGACAATTTCACTTGGTAAGACCAGGTGGAGTAAGTCAGAATGTTTACCTTACATCTTCAAGTGTAGATTTGTCTAAATTTGTTGGTCGCAAAATAAAAGTTTGGGGAGAAACACAAAAAGCACAATATGCTGGTTGGCTCATGGATGTGGGCCGCGTAGAAGTTGTTGAATAGTCCCGATAAAAACCTCTTTATGATAAAGCTTAGTAAAATCTCAAAACAATTTCGTACTGGAGTTTTTGCCCTTGAAAATATCAGTTTTGATGTAGAAAAAGGTGAATTTCTTTTTTTGGTAGGTCCAACTGGGAGCGGTAAGACCACAATCTTCAGACTTTTAACTCGCGAGTATCTTCCAACAGCAGGTGAAATTGCTGTTGATAATTGGGATATTTTGAAACTTCCCTCAAATAAAATCCCTCATCTTAGAAAAAAAATAGGAGTTGTATTCCAAGATTTAAAATTGCTAATGGATAGGACAATTTTTGAAAATATTATTTTGCCTCTTGAGGTATCTGGCATAAAGACAGAGGAGGCGAAAAAAATAGTAGATGCAATAATGGAAAGAGTAGGCATTGTCTCTCACAAAGACAAATTTCCAATTCAGCTTTCAGGAGGAGAACTCCAAAGAGCAGTGATCGCAAGGGCACTAATTCTTGATCCAGACATTCTTTTGGCAGACGAACCGACTGGAAATCTCGATTCAGCTACAGCGATGGAGATTGTGAAACTTCTATCAGAAATTAATAAAAAAGGTACTACTATTATGATGGCGAGTCATAATGAAGATATTGTAAAAACGCTTTCTAAAAGGGTTATTGCTTTAAATAAAGGACAGTTGGTGAAAGACACAGGCGGCCGGAAAAAAGATTCCGCAAAGCAGTCTCTAAAAGAGACAGTTTCGCAATCTAGCCCAAAATCAGATATTATAGAAAAGGAGAAAAATAAAAATGCAACGGAGGGTCCAGGATTAAAGGAGGAAGATGAAGACTTTTAAAACTACGTGGCGCAATATTAGACGCTCTCCATATCAGGCTTTTGCTGCCGTATTTGTCATGACTCTTACTTTTTTGTTCATTTCTTTTTTTACATTTCTTCTGTACGGATCTTCAAAGGCAATTAATTATTTTGAATCAAGGCCTCAAGTAACTGCATTTTTCAAAAATGAAGTAAAAAAAGAGAATATAAATAGTCTTAAGAACGATTTGATGGCAACCAATAAAGTGGCAAATATAAAATTTGTCTCCAAAGAAGATGCTCTTAAAATTTATAGGGAACAAAACAAAGATGATCCTTTACTCTTAGAGTTGGTGACAGCGGATATTCTGCCTGCATCTTTGGAGATTTCAACGACAAAACTTGAAGACTTGTCAGCAATAAATAATATGCTCAAAGATTCTCCTTTGGTTTCAGAAGTAGTGTTCCAAAAAGATGTTGTTTCTGTTCTGACATCTTGGACAAATGCGCTTAGGAGTATTGGGCTAGGCCTTATAGTTGTTTTATCTCTGGTTTCTATTTTTGTTATGGTAATTATTATAGGGGTGAAAATATCTCAGAAAAAGCAAGATATAGAAATTATGAGACTTATTGGTGCTAGCGGGTGGTATATAAGATGGCCTTTTATTTTTGAGGGAATTTTTTATGGAGTAACAGGAGCAGTATTGGGATGGTTAATTTCAACTAGCGCACTTTGGTATGCGACTCCGTTCTTGTCTTCATTCCTCAAAGGAATTCCTATTTTTCCTCTCCCGTTAGTTTTCTTGCTGGGCTTATTGGGTACGGAAATGCTGGTTGCTATCATTTTGGGAACACTCGCGAGCTTTTTAGCAGTGTTAAGATATCTAAAATAAATATGTTTTATGATAAAAAGAATATTGTTTGTATTCTTGCTCACTGGAATATTAATTTTTTTTAACAGCACAATAACTGTTAGAGCTGCAGTTTGTGACGACAAGCAGGGTCAAGAAAAGATCACTTGCTTAGAGAATAAGGTAAGTGAGCTTAAAAGTCAAACCAAAACCCTTTCCTCCCAAATCTCTATAATGGATAGCCAGATTAGATTAACAGAAGCAAGAATAGAAGCTAACAAAATAGACATACTTGACCTTACCTTAGACATAGATACCGCAACAAAAAAAATATCTACACTTGCGGATTCTTTAAATAAAATTACTGAGGTTTTACTTAATAGAATTGTGGCGACTTATGAGGCTGGTCGGGTGCAACCTTTGGAGATGCTCTTGTCATCTCGGGATGCATCTAATTTATTGGCTAGGCTAAATTATCTAAGGATTGTACAAGCCCACGATAAAAAGCTTATCTACGATGTCCAGCAGGCTAAAAATGATTATACAAATCAAAAGGAAATTTTTGAAGAAAAGAAGAAAAGAATTGAAGCGCTCAAATTACAGCTTGAAGCATACAGTAAAAACTTAGAGCAGCAAAAGGTTGCAAAACAACAGCTTCTCATTGCAACACAAGATGATGAGGCAATTTACCAACAGCTTCTTGCACAAGCTAAAGCTGAACAAGCTGTAGTTTTTGGTGGAGGAGTAGATTCATACCTGCGAGATGTTAATCAGGACGATACTATTGGATACGTAGCTTCTCACAGCATAAGCCCTGGATGTTCATCGGGAGCACACTTACACTTTGAAGTCCAAAAAGATGGATCGGTTCAAGACCCTAATAATTATCTAAAGTCAGTTAATTTTTCATACGATTACGGATCTGATAGCTACAGTTACTATGGAACAATTAATCCTTCAGGAGATATACCATGGCCGTTGAATGAGCCAGTGATTGTCCATCAGGGATATGGTTCTCACGGATTTGCCCAAAACTTTTATTCAGGCGGAATCCACACGGGAATTGACATGGACTCTTCATCCTCAACTGTAAAAGCTGTAAAAGCGGGAAAGCTTTATGGTGGATCATATAGCTGTTCAAATGGCAAACTTTATTACAGTAAAATTATTCATGACAGCGGGTTAGTTACTTGGTATTTGCATATGGTAGCTAGTTAATTTTAGTAAATGAAGGCAATAATTGTTCTTATTGCGGTTTTATTATTTTTGTTTTATTCCGCATTTGTTAAATCTGTTTTTGCTGCCGTTCCTGCAATTACGACTTATCCGTCGGGAACACTAAGTCTTGATACTTCCTTCACCGTTACAGCAACAATGAGCGGATTATCTAAAAATGCTATATATAGACTTCGTGTTGCAATATCACAGCCTGGAACCAGCATCTATTTTGGATCTACATATGATGGGACAGCTTGGCATATGGGATCAATTGCCGATGGAAATTTTGTCAGCATTACTACCGATGGAAATGGGGCTTGGGGAGGAGACATTCAAGGAAAGATAGATTCGGATGACCCAAACTTTACACATGGAAGCGGTACTTATGATTTAAAGATTGGCAGATATACTCAAACAGGAAGTACTGCAACATGGTCAGATCCGAAAAATATTGAGATAACCGTTCCTCCAACTCCAACTCCTACGTCGACCCCTACCCCTACATCTACGCCTTCTCCAACTGCAGTCCCCACGCCGACCAAAACGCCGACACCTACATCGATCCCAACCCCAACTTCAAAACCATCGGTGACGCCTACCTCAAAACTCTTGCCAACAGATATTTTGGGAGAAAGTACACAAAGTGGACAAATAGTTTTTCCTAGCAAGAGATCTTCCAGTAACAATGTATTAGCTTTAAATGAAACAAAAAACACAAATAATAATTGGTTTCAAAAAATTTTTATCTTTGTTGGGGTTATTTTTATTGTATCTTGTGCTATGTTAATGCTCAGAGCAATTAAAAAAGGGAAAATGGCTCAAGATGAATAAAAAAGATTTTATTGGTAAAGTTTTTATTACGAATAGTTTTGGGGAAACACAAACACTAGGCTACGATTTTGGCAAAGTTTTGGCAAAAGGAGATATTATTTGTTTGTATGGAGATTTGGGAAGCGGAAAAACAACTTTCGTACAAGGGTTAGCGAAAGGTTTGGGAGTTAAAGGAAAAATAATTTCCCCGACATTTATAATAATTAAGAATTATGAATCAAGAATCCTCACTCCGCCAAGGCTCCGAGGGCCAGGCAAGAATCAAGAATTGAAAACAATCAACTTTTATCACATAGATTTGTATAGAACACAGAGCCATAATGACATAAGAGAGTTGGGTTTAGAGGAAATTTTAAATGATCCCGAAAATATTATTGCAATTGAGTGGGCGGAGAATTTAGGAAATTTAATGCCTGAAAAAAGGATTGACATAGAGCTTTCTTACGAAAAAGATGAAGTAAGGAAAATCTCGTTTAGTTTGACAACATAATGTTTGTATGATATACATTGTTCGCAACTTAAATAATGAGTTATACAGTAGAAACAAATTTTCTTAATGTTAAAGAGGTTTCTGCTTGTTTAAGGCTAAGCGCTTTAACGATTTATAGATATATCTCAGAAAAAAAACTTAAAGCAATACATATTGGAGGACGTTATCTTATAGAGAAATCTTCCCTTAACGAATTCATCGAAGGAAGAAAATTAAACAAGAACCTCTAAGTATCTTCTTTCACTTTTTAGGTATAATTAATTTATGAGTACAGAAATTAAAAAAGCTATTGAAGTTTTAAAAAAAGGAGGAATAGTTATTTTTCCAACAGATACGGCATTTGGAATTGGTTGTAGAATTGACAATCAGGATGCAGTCGAAAGGTTATTTAAAATTCGCAAAAGACCATCAACGCAAGCAACTCCTGTTCTGGTTGATAGTCTGAAGATGTCTCAAAAATATTTATTGCCTATAGATAAGGTAATAATTGACAAATTGATAAAACAATATTGGCCCGGTGCTCTTACTTTAATACTTCAATGTATTAAAGTAAGAGTTCCAGAGCTTGTTCGGGGAGGGAGTAATACATTGGGAGTGAGGATGCCTAATCATACTGCTGCATTAAATATAATAAAAAATTTAGGAGTAGCCCTTCTTGGTCCTTCAGCAAATTTTAGTGGCGCAAAAACTCCCTATGAATTTAAAGATCTTGATCCTGGTTTAGTAAGACTAGTTGATTATGTTGTAGATGGTGAATGTTTATTAAAAAAGCCATCAACGGTTATTGATTGTACGGTTGAACCATGGAAAATTTTAAGAAGAGGTGCTGTTTCTGTGTCATTCTGAATTCATTTCAGAATCTTTTCTTAAGAGTTGGATGCTGAAACGAGCTCAACATGACAACAATATGTGAATATATTAATTTTAGACACTTCGGATAATAAGAAAATTTCGGTTGGTTTACGAATTAATGAGAAAAAATTTATTCAAACCAGGAGAATTGGTTCTAATAAAACACAGATTATACTTCCCATGATTGATGAAATATTGAAAAAACACGAAGTGAAATTAGAAAATATTTCGGAAATTCAAGTAAATGTAGGGCCAGGATCATTTACTGGATTACGGGTTGGGTTAGCTATTGCCAACGCTTTGTCTTTTGCTCTAAAAATTCCAATTAATGGGAAGAAAACTGGTATAATTATCTTGCCAATTTATCCAGCACCTTTTAAAACATAACTTTTTACTCGTAATGTAATTCTTGATAAAGGTGCTGGATTTACAAATGATATAATTAGAGTAATGACCCTCCTTCGTTCGCCTTTGGCGAGACTACGGAAGGGTCATGCCTCGAAGCTTGAGTGAAAGCTTGCAAAGTAGTTTGATTATGTTAATAGGATTATTTAAAGAAAGGATAAGCGAAGTGGCATGAAAAATTTTCTGTCTCATCTTTTCATACCAAAAGAATCCAATAATCATAGAGCAAAAATTCTTCACCACACAAATTTATTCCTCACGATAGTATTTCTTGTTCTAACAAGTTTTTTTGTCCAAAGACTGAAAGTAAATTTTCCTTCCGTTTTAGGAATAAATGCCAGCATATCTTCTGAGGATCTTCTTCTTTTAACCAATCAAGAAAGGCTTAAAAATGGTGTATCTGCGCTTGTTTTCAGCAAGAAGCTCGCAGATGCTGCGGGGAAAAAAGCAGATGATATGCTTAAGTACAATTATTGGGCTCACAATTCTCCGACTGGAAAAACACCTTGGGTTTTTATTAGAAACTCTGGGTATAAATATGTTTATGCAGGTGAAAATTTGGCAAGAGGATTTACAACTCCCGGAGACGTGGTGAAAGCCTGGATGGCAAGTGCCAACCATAGGGCAAATATGCTTTCCTCAAATTATTCAGATGTGGGATTTGCAGTAACAATAGGAAAGCTAAACGGCGAGGAAACAGTTCTGATTGTTGAATATCTAGGTAATTTAAATATGCCTATAGCTCAACGTAAAGTTGGGGAAGTTGCAACAGCCGTAGCTCCAAATGTTCCACGTGCAAATGTTGAAACTGTTCGTAGACAACCCTTAATAAATATCCAATCTTTGTCTTCAAATATTTATATTTTCATTGTTTTTGTATTTATTTTTGCTTTTCTAGTGGATATGATTATTATAGAGAATAAGAAAATTATGCGTTTCGTTGGTCATAATATTGATCACGTCCTATATCTTATTCTTGTGCTTGTACTGGTTGGAATATTTGGTAAGGGGGTAATTATTTAATGTTTGCTAAATTGTACGAACACGCACCATACTATATTTCTCTTATCTCTATACTTGTCGTTGGTTTTCTAGTTATTTACAATAGTCCCAATAGGAGTTTCCAGATAGGTGTTTACATTGCAATCACATTTTTTTATGTTTTGTGGGGCATCATGCATCACACCATAAATCACGACTTAAGTCCAAAAATTGTGATAGAATATATACTTATTGGAGCTTTTGGCTTGACTATCATATTCTTTCTTTTAAGCGCAAATGGTAATTATTAAAATATATTTATGAAAGGAGTAATTTTGGCTGGAGGACTTGCGACGCGCCTACGACCCTTAACATGGGTCACCAATAAACATCTTCTTCCCGTTTACAATAAGCCCATGATTTTTTATCCCCTTGAGTCGATGATGCGTGGCGGCATAAAAGATGTTTTGATTGTTACAGGGCCACATCATGCAGGTTCTTTTCTCAACCTTTTAAGAAGTGGTAAGGATTTTGGATTAAGGCTTCATTATGAAATTCAGGAAGAAGCTCGCGGAATAGCGCAGGGAATTTCACTTGCCGAGAGCTTTTCGGATGGAGAGAAGCTTCTCGTCGTTTTGGGTGACAATATCTTTGGCTACAATTTAACAAGCACCATAAAGGGCTTTGAAAAAAAAGAAAAGGGAGCAATGATTTTTGGTATAGAAATGCCCACGGAGTCAAGGCAATATGGCGTAATTGAAGTTGGAAAAGATGGCAAAGTTATCTCGATTGAGGAGAAGCCGGAAAAACCCAAAAGTAACTTAGCTCAGACAGGAATTTATATGTATGATAATAGGGTTTTTGAATTCATAAAAAAACTCAAGCCATCAAAAAGAGGAGAACTTGAAGTCACAGACCTTAATAATTGTTATGTTGCTGAAAATACTATGGAGTGTAAAATTATTGATTGGTGGATAGATGCAGGAACTTCTCACAATGAATTGTTGAGGGCAAATAATTTAGTTGCAAAAAAGGTTAAAAACGGCGAGCTAAAATGAGTCAATGGAAAATTGTTTCACAAAAATCTATTTTAAAGACAGATCTTTTTGATGTTAAGAAGATAGATTTTGAAACCAAAACCGGAAAAAAGAAAGTACATTATATAGCAGAAAGAATCCCCATTGTCTCAGTTTTTCCTTTAACTGATTCGTACGAGATTTACTTGGTTTCCGAATACAGGTACATGTTGAAAAAAACAGTCCTACAGGCAGTAGCAGGGCATGTAAATAAAAAGGAATCGACTATTGAAGCTGCAAAGAGAGAACTAAAAGAGGAGGCAGGAATAACTTCTCATCAGTTAGAGGAAATAGCAAGAGTTGAAATGTCCGGCAGTGTTTTTAAAAACAAAACACATCTTTTTCTGGCAAAAGGTTTGGAAATTGGAGATAATAACATGGAGGATGATGAAGAGATCTCTCTTTTAAAAATGCCCTTAAGCGAAGCTGTAGAAAAGGTTATGAATGGAGAAATTAATCACTCAACTAGCATGTTAGGAATACTTATACTTGACAAATTAAGGATGCAGAGAAAATTATAGCATGAAGATTCTTGTTACAGGCGGTGCTGGGTTTATAGGCTCGAATTTTATTCTTTATTGGTTAGATAAATATCCAAATGATCAAATCGTCAATCTGGATAGTCTTACGTATGCGGGTAATTTGAAAAACTTAAGAGAAGTTGAGCAAAATTCGAACTACAAGTTTATAAAAGGAGACATCTGCGATTTAAATATTGTCGATAAGGCAATGGGGGGAGTAGAAAAAGTTGTTCATTTTGCAGCGGAAAGCCACGTAGATAGATCAATAATAAAACCTTCTGATTTTATAGTTACCAATGTTGTAGGAACACAAGTGCTTTTAGATATAGCTTTAAGGCATAATATAAAACGCTTTCATCACATCTCTACGGATGAAGTATATGGAAGCCTTGATCTAACTAATCAGAGTAAATTTAATGAACGAACAAATTATAATCCCAGAAGTCCTTATGCAGCAAGCAAAGCCGCCTCAGATCATTTAGTTCGAGCATATTTTGTAACCTATAATCTGCCAATTACTATTAGCAATTGCTCAAATAATTTTGGCACTTATCAATTTCCCGAAAAAATGATTCCACTTGCTATAACAAATATTTTAGAAGGCAAAAAGGTTCCAGTTTATGGAGACGGACTTTATGTTAGGGATTGGCTCTATGTTGAAGATCACTGTCGAGCAATAGATCTTATTTTGCAAAAAGGCAAAGTTGGAGAAACTTATTGTGTAGGAGGGTTAACTCAAGATATCAATAATTTGGAGGTTGTTAAGAAAATCTTGAAAGTCTTATGCAAAGATGAAAGTTTCATAGAGTTTGTCAAAGACAGACCAGGACACGATAGGAGATATGCGATTGATTGGTCAAAGATCAAAAACGAACTTGGTTGGAAGCCGTTACATAGTTTCGACGAATGGTTAGAGAAAACTGTTGAGTGGTACAAAACACACGAAGACTGGTGGAAAAAATTAAAAACCAAAGAATTCCAAAAATACTATGAAGAGCAGTATGGGGATTTAGATTAATCCCTGTCTTAAGAGTCCTGTTTAAGTTCTTCAAGTTTTTGGACGGCAAATCTATGGGCTTCTCTAAAAACTCCGCTTTGGTCCTGGTTTATATTTATATCTGCTAATTTATTTTCTACCCTGAGAAGCATTTGATCATATAATCTAGGCAGGACAGAAAATCCGTTTGCCCAATGGCTAAGCTGATCTCTTGAAAGCAAAGGAAATTTTCTTTTAAAAAGATCTATCACTTTTTCAATATTACTTCCTCCATCAACACGTCTGCACATATCATAAAAAGTTTCCAATTTTTTGTTTAATTCTTCATCCGATAGGACATTTGTATCTTTTAAGACTTCTCCAATAAATTCTTCTTGCTCTTTCGCATTTGGGATAACTAATTCGTTAGTAAAATATGGAGTATCATGCAGGGAATAAACAGTTTTATTCAGCGCTGAATCTCTAAACATTGTAATATGTTCTAAAACATTTCTCCCATGCATAAAATTTCCTGTTCTCATTTCTGGATTGAAATGATGGTGAAAGTCTTCTTGTTCGCTATCTTTTATTACGTGGAATCCTTCCTCATCATAATCTTCTGTAGGTTCTGCCTTTGTAATAGCATGACGGATGACCATTTGTACGCCTTGAGCATCAAGCCTATCTGCACAACGTGTTAACCAGATACTAGCTTTGTTGTTTTGTTCATCCAAAGTGTCATCGTATGGTTTTTTAACAATAGTTTTTTCTTCTCCGTTAACTGTTCTTTTAATTTCTATATCTCTTGTGTAATGCGTATGCCCTGCTATTGCAAACTGGGATAATTTAAGAATATTTGGAGGCAATAAATCTTCCGCAATTTTACCAAATAAAAATGCTCCAGTCTCTGCATGTCCGGCAAATCTCCTGGATTCCTCATATCTTCCTACAACAGAATTTCCAATATCGTGAAAAGTTCCACCGATTACTCCGACAAATTTCTCAACGTCGTCCAAATTCTTGACCCATGGATCCTGATTTATAAGTATAGAGTTTATGAAATCTCTTTCTGCATGTCTTCTACTGTGGCCACCGGGCAAGGTTGCCAAATAAGGCTCCAGTCTTTCAAAAAGTCTGGGAACAGTATCTTCTGGGACTCTTTCTAGTTCTTGTTTTGCCAATCCTTTAGTCTTTATCCAATTTTCTTGGTTTCCTACCTCTTGCCTTAAAGAAGTTATATTTTCATAAACAGCAAGATCTGCTTCCGGAGACGATAAATAATTTTTCCATTCAGCTACATTTGTTGGAAATATTCCTTCTTCTTTTTGCGGAGCTTGTTGTCTTATATCTTCAGACATATGTAGATTTTACCATCAGCATAACAAAAGATCAATAAAAGCTATATTCGTGCGGCGGCCCTTGGGGTCGAACCTCACCCCTTTAATATCTTGGATTGTATTTGCCTAAGTGATATGCTTATCTTAATATGGCAGAAGCGGGATATAAGGGATTAATAAGCTATAAATTAGCAAGAATTGCTTTTGAGTTGGGTTGGGATTTTGTCCCAAGGTATTACAAGAGAATAGAAGACGGTCGCCAAAGAGATCAAATCAAGCAAGCCCTCCGCTCACATAAACAAAACATTGTTGAAGGATCAACATAAAGGAGCTTATCTTCTAAAATTAAGCTTTATGACGTAGCCAAATCGTCTGGGATGGAAGCACTAGAAGATTTTGAGGATATTCTTCGTTTCGAGAGATTGCCCAGATGGATTAAAGAAGATCAAAGATTAAGAAGACTTCGTCAAGTTTTTGAAGGGTATCCTTCTTATCCCTCTAATTCGCCTATTCCTTCTTACCTTTCCGTAAAAGCAGTCTGCGAAGCATTAGGAGGATTAGAAGGAAAAGATGGAATAGAAGCTGTAATTAATTATCTTATTGATCTTCTTGTAAGAAGTGGTTACTTGCTTGATCGGCAAATAAATGCGGTTGAGGAGAAACATAGAAGAGAAGGCGGTTATAACGAAAATCTTCTTAAAAAGAGGCTTCAATACAAAAAATCTTCCATGTTTTGATATAATTGTCTTGATGAAAATTTTGGGGACCGGGCTTGATGGTTTAGTGGGATCAAGAATTGTGGAGTTATTAAAAGATCAGTATGAATTTGAGTCGTCAGTTGTAGATATAACAGACAGAAATAGTATTATCACTAGAATTAGAAACTCGGATGCTTCAATAGTTCTTCATTTGGCTGCGAAAACAGATGTTGATGGATGCGAGGAGGATCGGGAGATAGATACTAAGATATTGAGATATAAAGATATTGAGAGACGAGAGGGGGAGTGGCTAATAAAAAAGACTGCGTGGGGAGTAAATGTCTTTGGAACGCAAAATATTGCTGATGCTTGTCAATTAAGCAAGAAAAAGTTGATTTACATTTCCACAGATTTTGTGTTTGATGGGGTTAAAAAAGCTTACAATGAGAGCGATACTCCAAATCCAATCAACTGGTACGCCAAAACAAAATATGAGGGAGAAAAAATTGTTCAAGATTTAAAAAGTCCTTGGGTTATTGTTCGCATTGCTTATCCCTATAGAGCAAATTTTACAAAATTGGATTTTTTTAGAACAATTCTCAAAAGATTACGAGAAGGAAAACCTGTTACAGCAGTTACTGACCATATTTTTATTCCAACATTTATTGATGATATTGCTTTTGCAATAGACGCTTTAATCAAAAATAATTCACAAGGTATATTTCATGTTATTGGAAATCAGAGTTTGACGCCTTACGACGCTGTAGTTCTGATAGCTAAAGAGTTTGATCTAGATACATCTCAAATAAATCAAATCACAAGAGCTGAATTTTTTAATAATCGAGCCCCTAGGTCTTTTCAACTGGTACTAAAAAATGATAAAATAGGAAAATTGGGAGTTAAAATGAAAACATTTGAAGAAGGAGTAAGGGAAATTAAAAGGCAACAATAAAATTCCTAATTGACCTAATTAACCTAATTTCTAATTAGGATTTGGGATTTATTTAGATCAACCCCGCTCAGCGGGGTCAATTAGAAATTAGAATAATTAGAAATTTTATTTTATGACGATAACTTTTGTAGGCCATGGATATGTAGGATTGGTCACTGCTTCTATTTTTGCAGATTTGGGTAATACTGTTTGGGTTGTTGGACATACAAAAGAAAAAATAGAGAATCTTAAAAAAGGAATACTTCCTATATACGAACCTGGACTTGAGGAAGTTGTCAAAAGAAACGTTAGGGCAAAAAGACTTTTATTTACTCTTAACTATAAAGAATCAATTCCTGCTTCAGATGCGGTTTTTATAGCGGTTGGTACACCGCCTGGGCCAGATGGAGAAGCAGATTTGTCAGTTGTTTTTGAAGTAGCCAAAAGAGTAGCTCAACATCTAGCCAGATATACAGTAATTGTAACCAAAAGCACAGTGCCTGTTGGGACAAATAAGGTAACAAAGGAAATTATCAACAAATCCAAACCAGAAGGCGCAACCTTTGATGTAGCGTCTATACCGGAATTTTTAAGAGAAGGACAAGCAATCTCCGATACTCTCCATCCAGATAGAATTGTGATAGGTACAGAATCTCAGGAAGCACAAAAACTTTTGGTTGAACTTCATGAGCCGATTGATGGGAAACGCGTCTTAACGAATATTGAGACGGCAGAAATGATAAAGTATGCTGCAAACTCTTTCCTTGCAACAAAAATATCTTATGCTAATGCAATTGCCCATCTCTCGGAATTGACAGGCGCTGATGGATCAAGAGTTTTGGAAGCGGTGGGACTTGATAAAAGAGTAGGTAGAGAATTTTTACATGCAGGAGCAGGTTATGGAGGAAGCTGTTTTCCTAAGGATGTGAGAGCAATGATTGCGATTGCAAAAAAAGCAGGTTATGATTTTTCGCTTCTCAAAGATGTTGAAGACATCAATAGAGAGGCAATGGCGAGAATTGTTGAAAAGGCAAAGAAATTATTGGGTAAAAAAGTAAGCGGGAAAACAATTGGAATACTTGGGTTATCTTTTAAGCCCAACACAGACGATATGCGGGATGCGCCTTCGGTCGTTGTCATCAATAAACTGCAACAGGAGGGAGCAAAAGTAAAAGCTTATGATCCTATTGCGGTAAATAACGCAAAAAGAATGTTGAAACATGTTGAGTTTTGCTGTGATTCTTACTCAGTTGCCAAAGGTTCAGATATTTTGATCATAATGACAGAGTGGAATGAGTTCATGCAGCTTAATCTCGCAAAAATTAAAGAGCAGATGAGAAAACCAATTTTGTTGGACGGAAGAAACATTTATGACCCCCAAAAATTAAGAGAAATGGGATTCATATACATAGGAGTTGGTAGATGAAGACAGCCTTAGTAACGGGTATTACGGGATTCGCTGGAAGTTATCTCGCAGAGTATCTCCTTTCAACAAAAAAATACAGCGTTAGCGGAACCTATTTGCTTAAAGAAAGTTTGAGAAATGTTGATGCTATAAAAAACAGATTGCATCTTGTAAAGATAGATTTATCGAACGCAAAAAACGTTTCAGATATTATTAACGATATCTCCCCATCAGTTATTTTTCATTTGGCTGCTTTAACTTCTCCTGCTGATAGTTTTAGAAACCCAACAGAAACTTTGACTAACAATATTTCCCTACAAATTAATTTAATGGAAGCGGTAAGGAAGAATAATTTATTGGACACTAGAATTTTAATTGTTTCTTCAGGAGAGATTTATGGGGTAGTTAAAAAAGAAGACTTGCCTATTGATGAAGAGACTCCCTTGAATCCAACAAATCCCTATAGCGTATCAAAAATTGCACAGGATTTTTTGGGACTTACATATTTTTTATCATACAATCTAAAAATAATTAGAGTAAGACCTTTTAATCACATCGGCCCAAGACAGTCTCCTCAATTTGTTGTATCATCTTTTGCCAAGCAAATTGCAGAGATAGATAAGGGTAAAAGGAAGCCAATATTAAAAGTTGGAAATTTAGAAGCAGAAAGAGATTTTACAGATGTAAAAGATATGGTCCGTGCCTATGCAGTTGTAATAGAGAAAGGAAAAATTGGAGATGTCTATAATATAGGAAGTGGAATTTCATATAAAATCTCAGATATATTAAATAAACTGGTTTCTATGTCTTCTTCCAAAATAAAAATTGAAAAAGAAGAGGGATTGCTTCGGCCAAGTGATAATCCAGAGTTGGTTTGTGATCCAACTAAATTTGTTAAATTGACCGGCTGGAAATCGGAAATTTCAATAGAGGAAACACTTAAGGATACTCTGGACTATTGGAGAAATATAATTTAAAATGAAAATGGGTTAAAATTTATTTTCATGAAAATTAATTTATGAAGAGAGCACTAATAACAGGAATTACAGGACAAGATGCTTCCTATCTTGCTGAATTCTTGCTTGGCAAAGGATACAAGGTTTTTGGAACAACTAGAAGATCAAGCACAGCTAACAACGAGAGAATAAGACACATTCAAGATAAAATTACTATCTTGCAAGGAGATTTATTAGATCAAGGATCTTTGTCCGCAGCCCTTTTGCAGTCCAAGCCGGATGAAGTTTATAATTTGGCAGCACAATCTTTTGTCCAAACATCCTGGAATCAGCCAGTATTAACAGGAGAATTTACTGCTTTGGGAGTAACAAGACTTCTTGAAGCAATAAGAACGGTAAATCCCAAAATAAAATTCTATCAAGCGTCCAGTTCTGAGATGTTTGGTAAAGTAACGGAGACTCCACAGAAAGAAACCACAAGGTTCCATCCGAGAAGTCCTTACGGGGTTGCTAAAGTATATGGACATTATATAACTGTAAATTATAGAGAAAGTTTTGGAATTTTTGCATGTTCGGGTATTTGTTTCAATCACGAATCTCCACGAAGAGGCTTAGAATTTGTAACCAGAAAAATAAGCCATGCAGTGGCGAGAATTAGTCTAGGTAAACAGGATAAGCTTGTGCTTGGGAGTCTTACTCCAGGAAGAGATTGGGGTTTTGCAGGAGATTATGTAGAGGCTATGTGGTTAATGCTTCAGAGGCCAAAGCCTGATGATTATGTTATTGCAACAGGAAAAAATTATAGCGTTGATGAATTTATAAAACAAGCTTTCAAAGTAGTTGGTATAGATGATTACAGTAAGTATGTAATTTCTGATAATCCTAGGGATATGCGGCCCGCAGAAGTAGATTGTTTGATAGGAGATGCCAGCAAAGCTAGAAAAGTTTTGGGATGGAAACCTAAAACAAGCTTTAAAGAACTAGTTGAAATGATGGTTAAAGCCGACTTGGCAATGGAGAGAAAAGAAAAATAATGTTATGCAGACTATTTTGGTCGCATTATCGACTAGCCTTCAAACAATGTTTGATATTAATTTATGGATAAATCAGAAGAAACAGCTCTGGTAGCAGGTGGTGCTGGATTTATTGGATCTCACTTATGCAAAAGTTTATTAGACGATAATTACAAAGTAATTTGTGTTGACAACTTTTTAACTAGTGACAGAAATAACTTACAAAGTCTTCTGCAAAATCCCTCATTTACATTAATGGAACAAGATTTAATAAAGCCAATTCCAGAACCAGCCTTTAACATGAAGGATCAAAAAATAGATTATGTTTTTCATTTGGCTTCTCCAGCATCTCCGAATAAAAAAAGCGCAAAAAGCTATATAGCTTTTCCGATTGAAACTCTTTTGGTAAATTCACTCGGAACATATCTTCTTTTGGAGTTAGCCCGTAAATTTAATTCAAAATTTTTATATGCATCCTCATCTGAAGTTTATGGTAATCCGGTAGTAAGTCCCCAGAAAGAAGATTATTTCGGCAACGTAAATCCAAATGGAATAAGATCTGCATACGATGAAGGGAAGAGATTTGGCGAGGCAATTACGTTTGGCTATATTCGAAAATATAATTTAGATGCTCGAGTTGTCCGCATTTTCAATACATATGGACCGTTAATGCAAGCTGACGATGGAAGAGTTGTTTCCAATTTTATTAATCAGGCGATAAAAGACAAGCCTATTACGGTTTACGGAAGAGGGACTCAGACAAGAAGTTTTTGTTATGTTGATGATATGGTTGACGGAATAAAGTTTTCAATGTTTTCGGTAAATACAGAAAGAGAAGTATTTAATTTGGGTAATCCTGATGAGCGAAGCATCTTGGAGATTGCAAAACTTATTAAAAGCATGACTAATTCAAAATCTGAAATTGTTTTTGAAGATTTGCCAGAGGACGACCCGAGAGTTAGAAAACCGGACATCTCCCATGCAAAAGAAATCATAGGCTGGACACCTAAAGTTGCAACAGAAGAAGGTTTGCAAAAAACAATAAACTATTTTAAAAGTTTATGAAAGTTGTTGTTATTTCAGCAGCGTATAACGAAAAAGGGAATATAGAACGTCTGATTACGATACTTGAGGAGGAGGTTTTTCCAAAAATCAAAAATCATGAAATGAGTGTTCTAGTTGCTGACGATAATTCTCCGGATGGGACAGGAGATGAGGTAAGAAAATTGATGAAAAAATGGAAAAACGTTCACATCTCTTGCGGTCCAAAAAATGGATTGGGTGCAGCATATATCAGGGGAATGACTCATGCTGTTGAAAAATTAGATGCAGATGTGATATTTGAAATAGATGCGGATTTGCAGCATGATCCTCACAAAATTCCGCAGTTTATAAAAAAAATTGAAGAGGGATGCGATATGGTTGTAGGAAATCGGTACAGCGATGGTGGTTCAATTCCAGAGAATTGGCCTTTGCCACGTAAAATATTATCTGTTGTTGCAAATATTTTCGTCAGAACAATCTTCACAAAATTTTCCATACATGATTGGACTGGAGGATATAGGGCTTTGAAAAAAGAAGTTTTCTTAAAGGAAAAAGATGAGCTTACAAATTATAGGGGATACATATTTCAAATATCATTTCTACATAAAGCCGTAAGGGATGGATTCAAAATAGGTGAAGTTCCATTTCATTTTAGCGATAGAACTCTTGGTAATTCCAAAATTGCTCCGTTAGGCTACATAGTAGACGTAGTTGCATACGTAGTTATTTCAAGAATAAGAGAATTGGCTTTTGGAAAATTTGGAAAATTTCTGGTTGTTGGAGGAGTAGGTTTTACAATAAACGCTACAGTTTTGCGTGTTTTAGTAGAGTATGCCAATTGGCATCCCGCTTCTGCAAATTTGGTGGGTGGAGCATGTGCGATATTTTCTAATTATAACTTTAATAATCTTTGGACATTTAAAGATAGAAGAAGTGGTGGTATACTATTTTATTTTTTAAGACTAATTGGTTTTTATGTCAGCTCCGGAATGGGAGTATTTTTTATACAAACAGGAACGATTTTTATATTAACACATCTTTTTGGAAAAGAAAATTATTTTTACCACTTTTTAATTGGAACTTTTTTCTTGTTAATTTGGAATTTTACAATGTACAGTAAAGTAATTTGGAGAAGAAAAAAATAAAATGTACGATAAGGTTATTCTTGTTTTAATCCTTGGTATCGCTTCTTTTTTTAGGCTCTACAGGATTAGGGACTATTTAACTTTTTTAGGAGACGAGGGCAGAGATGTTTTAAAGGTGTACGAAATATTGCATGGTAACTTTACTCTTCTTGGTCCTACATCTTCTGTTGGCGGATTTTTTTTAGGGCCAATCTACTATTATTTTATGGTTCCTTTTCTCTGGATTTTTAATTATGATCCAGTTGGTCCTGTCATAATGGTTGCACTTTTTGGAATCTCAACAGTTTGGCTAATATATCAAGTGGGAAAAGAATTTTTTGGCTCAAGCGTTGGTCTTATTGCGGGAGGATTGTATGCAATTTCCCCTCTTGTCGTCATTCATTCCAGGTCTTCATGGAATCCAAATCTCATGCCATTTTTTTCTCTTTTAACGCTTTATCTTATTTATAAAGCATTAAGAAAAGGTAATTTTAAACTCTTTATTTTGTCTGGATTTGTTTTTGGAATTACGATCCAGCTCCATTATTTGGCTTTATTTTTGGGAGTTATTGTCTGTATTTATATATTATTATACCAATTTGTATATTCAAAAAATAATTTTTCTCCAAAAATTATAAAGCAATACGTTTCTATTTTTTTAGGTTTTATTGCAGGCTGGTCTCCATTTTTGGCTTTTGAAATTCGCCATGGTTTCCCAAATATAGTAAACATATTTAACTTTATATTTAATCCTATGGATGCTCATGGGAGCGGCCGTTTTTTTGAAACAGTCAACGACGTCTTTTTTAGAGTTTTTGGAAGACTTGTTACAAATTTTCCATTACCTGAAAAAGTTTCTTTATGGTCAAAGATTAATGTAGATTTTTGGAGTTACACAACATTGGTTTTAGGCTTAGCAAGTATTGGATTTTTGCTTTTTAAATGCTTTAAGGAATATAAGACACGTTCTTTGGATTTTGCAAAATTAAGCCTTTTACTTGTATGGTTTATTGTTGGAGTGGGTCTTTTTGGATTTTACAAAAAATCTATATACGATTATTATTTCGGCTTTATGTTTCCCCTTCCTTTTCTAACTGTCGGGCTTTTTCTTAAAAGTCTATGGAAGAGAAATATTGGAAAAATTTTAAGTATTGCGATCTTACTAATTTTAGTATACCTAAATAGCTTAACTATTCCTTTTAAGGGTTCTGCCAATAGACAGCTTAATCAAATTGAGGAGATATCTCAATTCGTAATTAGTAAAACAGATAACAAGCCGTTTAATTTTGCTCTAATAACTGGCGGAAATTCCGATCATGCATATCGTTATTTCTTTACTGTTTGGAAGAAAGAGCCGACTATAATTCAGACATTGGAAAAAGATCCAAAAAGAAAGACAGTTATGAATCAGCTTCTTGTTGTTTGCGAGAAGGCTCCGCCTTGTGAACCTTTGGGGCATCCTATTTGGGAGATTGCAGGCTTTGGCCGAGCAGAAATTGTTGGGGAGTGGGATGTGTCGGTGGTAAAAGTTTATAAGCTCGAACACTACGAAGGAAAGCGTTAGAATACAGATTAATAGAAGCAATATACAACTACACTTTGCGCAAAAGAATTCTCAATATCAAAATTGATAATCGGCCGATTTGGGAAAAGCGTACTTTCTATCAATCCCAATTTATCCAGCACCTTTTTAAAACTCCGCAGCAGGCTTTGTGGGTTTGGTGGTTTCTTTTTCTGTATCTAGTGATGGAGTTTTGGAATATGAAGTGTCGCATAAAAAAACCCCGCGTTTAACACGGGGTTTTTTTTATGTGTTCTTGAAGGAATAATTTCTAGTTCCTCAAGAAAAGTATTCCTAGAAAACCTTAGGCTTTTCCAATCTTGTACATTCCTGTTCCGCAGACTGGACATTTGCCTTTCATTGCTGGCTTGCCATTTTTCATTGTAACTGCTTGAGCATTTGGATCTTCCCTTTTTGCTCTGCACTTTACGCAATACATAGATGCCATATACTAAATTCAAAGTTCAAAAGTTCAAAATAAATTGAAAGTTGAAAATTGAAAATTTTTGTTCACCTCCTTTCAATAACTAATCCTTGGAATCGCTATTATGTGATTTTTGAAAAGAAAGTAAAGAACTAGCTCTCCAACAACAATAGAAAGTGTTAACAGTCCAGTTTTTAAGACATCTTTTAGAACATATGAATAAGATTGAGAGTTTGGATTAATTGCTACTTCACTTAGTACCATATTAAGTTTTGGAGAAGGAAGAGGAGAAATGCTAGTTTCTAAGGTATAAACGTTGCGACGATAATCAGCAAGAATTTTTTGCTTACGAGTTTTTTTATGCTTAGCTCTCATAATAGCAAAAGACTACACTATTGACAGCAGCCTTGTCAAGAGGCTAAGATATTAATAACTTATGGACTCCAACTTTCTCCTTTTGACTTTCTCTATAATTTTCTTGTGGCTTATTATTGTTACAATGCTTCTTTGGAATACATTATCTCATTACAATAAATTAGGTAAAGGCTTAACAGAGAAAAATTTTAAATCGTTAATGGAAACTCTTTTGAAAGATGTCAGTATTGCCAAAAAAGATATTGATTTTTTAGAGGCATATTGTGATAAAATACAAAAAGAAGGCCTTCTACATATCCAAAAAATAGGCCTTGTGCGTTTCAATCCTTTTAAAGATACGGGTGGGGATCAAAGTTTTATTTTGTCTTTGATAGACGGAAATGACACGGGAGTAATAATTTCAGGATTATACGCCCGAACCGGCACCAGATGGTACGCCAAAAGAATTGTAAAGGGTAAATCCGCAGAGCATGATCTGTCAGAGGAAGAAAAAAAGGCACTCAAAGAAGCGAAGCCGAGTTAGACCAAGTCAGACTTGGTTAGACTCGGCAAAATCTTAAGAGAATATGAATAAAAATAGACTGTTAAGTATTTTACTTGTAATAATTGTTTATTTAATTTCCGCAAGTAGCTCTTACATATTTTTTTCAGATGACAACAATATCGCTAGTATCAAAACGTCAGCTCCGCCTTCTGGAACACAAAACAAACTTGCTTTTGATGGAGATCTTCCTAAGACAGAACCATGTCCTCTAAACGGAACTCTTTATTCAAAACAGCAGAAAGATTGGTGGGAAAAGCACAGGCCGGTTGGAATAATGATTGAGAATCACCAAGAAGCCCGTCCTCAGTCCGGATTATCATCTGCAGACGTCCTATACGAAGCAGTTGCAGAAGGCGGAATAACACGATTCTTAGCTATGTTTTATTGTAACAATGGAGAACAGGTAGGTCCAATCCGAAGTGCCCGAACATATTTTCTAGATTTTATTTCAGAGTATGGGGCAAATCCTCTGTATGTTCATGTTGGGGGAGCAAATCAGCCTGGTCCAGCTGATGCTCTGTCTCAAATAAAGGATTATGGTTGGGTGGGCTTAAATGATATGAATCAATTTTCAATTGGATTCCCAACATTTTGGAGAGATTACGATAGATTAGGGCATCCTGTTTCTACAGAACACACAATGTATTCAACTACAGAGAAACTTTTACAGTTCGCTGCAACTTCAAGAAAACTAACAGCTGCAGATGCGGATGGAGTTACTTGGACAAAAGGCTTTATTCCGTACAGCCTTAAAGATGATGCTCCGACATCTCAAAGACCTCCATCACAAAAGATTCATTTGGAATTCTGGACAACAGATCCTTCTTACGGTGTAGATTGGACATATGAGCCAATTGCAAATGTCTATAAAAGAAGTAATGGAGGATTAGCACACACGGATTTTAATAACAAAAAACAATTAACAGCAAAAAATATTATAGTCTTGACAATGATAGAGACTAATGCAAATGATGGATATGAAAATAATCAACATTTACTATATAGAACAAAAGGAGTAGGCAAGGCAAATATTTTTATGGATGGAAGAGAAACTATTGGCACTTGGAGAAAAGACGGAAGAACTGCCCGAACCCTTCTTTTTGATGGTGATGGAACTTCAATAAAATTTGATCGAGGAACAATTTGGTTCGAAATTCTGCCCACGGATGGAATATTGACTGTTAAATGATGTATAATCAGGGCAAGAATTTATGTTGTCTGATTTAATAACTTCTCAATCTAGAATAAAATTACTAAGCGTTCTGTTGGCAGAGCCTTCAGAAATGTATCATGTTAGAGAGCTGGTTAGACGAGCAGGGGATGAGATTAATGCGGTAAGGCGGGAACTTTTGTTTTTAGAGAAAAAAGGACTATTGGTTAGAGAACCGCGCGCAAATAGAGTCTACTATTCATTATCCAAAACCTACCCTTTTTATTTTGATTTGTTGAAAATGGGGTCAAAAATGGCAGGACTAGGAGCTGGAATATTAAAAAATCGTGTTAAGATTGGCAAAATAAAATATGCAATGTTTTCAGGAAGATTTACAAGGAGAATGGAAAAAAGACCAACAGATGTGGATTTATTAGTTGTTGGCACAATTGTTTTGCCAGAGCTTGCAATTCTTATAAGGGATGAAGAAAAAAGATTAGGTAGAGAAATAAATTACACAGTAATGACAGAAGAGGAATTTTCATTTAGAAAGAAAAAAAGAGATCCATTTATACTGTCCGTTCTCTCGGGATCCAGAGTGATGCTCTACGGGGATGAGGAAAGCATGTTGGCATGAAAAATAGTCCGCGGATACTTCTTTGGTTCATTATTTTATTAACAGTTGCTGCAGTGATAATTAATCTCCCGCCAGTAGGTCTCCTTGCCTTTACAAAATCGCTATCTTTCAAAGAAGGCTTAGATCTTGCAGGAGGAACAAGTGTTACTCTTAAAGCTGACATGATGGGAATTGATCAATCGCAAAGAGAAAAAGCAATCGATGCGGTAAAAACAAAGATAGAAAGAAGAACAAACTACTTTGGAGTTTCCGAACCGATAGTACAAACAGCAATAAGTGGAGATGAATATCGTGTAATCGTAGAATTGCCGGGGGTAAATACCGATCAAGCGAAAAATATAATTGGTACAACTGCACAGCTTTCTTTTTGGGAGAAGTCAGCAACAAGCGCAGCTGTCTTGTTTTACGAGAATAAAGATTTTCAGGCTCTTTCTGCGACGCAATCAGGGTATCCAATTAGTGTTGTGTTGGCGTTAGGAACATATCCTAATAAGACAAACCTGGGTGGGTCAGACATAAAAGAAACAAGTGTTGGTTTTGATCCAAATAGCGGTAAACCGCAAGTGCAATTGAGATTTACAAATACAGGTGCAAAAAAATTTGCAGATATTACAACTAGAAATGTCGGCAGGGCAGTTGCAATAGTTTTAGATGAACAAGTTATTGAAGCACCAGTCGTAAATCAGCCAATACTCACAGGAGACGCAGTCATAAGTGGAGGGTTTACTACCGAATCAGCAAGTACTTTGAGTAAGTCTCTTAACGCTGGTGCTTTGCCTGTTCCTCTTATTTATTTGCAGCAACATGGTGTTGATGCTACTTTGGGTAGCGAATCCTTATTAAAAAGTCTTTTTTCAGGAGCTTTGGGGATAGCTATCATAATTATTGTTATGACTGCCTTGTACGGAAAGCTTGGGATTGTAGCAAGTGTGGCTTTGGTTATTTATACATTATTGGTAGTTTCAATTTTGAAGGTAAGCAGTGTTACTCCATATGCAATTACTCTCACTCTTTCTGGTATTGCTGGATTTATTCTTTCGATTGGAATGGCTGTTGACGCAAATATTTTGATTTTTGAACGAATGAAAGAAGAAAGAAGGATAGGTCGATCTTGGCATGATTCATTAGAGTTAGGATTCTTACGGGCATGGACATCTATCAGAGATTCAAATATCTCAAGTCTTATAACGAGTTTTGTTTTGTATCAATATGGAACAGGTCAAGTCAGGGGTTTTGCATTGACACTGGCAATTGGAGTATTAGTTTCTATGTTTTCAGCGATCACAATTACAAGAACACTACTTAGAATAATATATGGTAGATTGGCAAATTGACCTAATTAACCTAATTACTCTAATTTATCTAATTTCTAAGTTGGAACTTGGGATTTATCCAGCACCTTTTTAAAGCCCCGCAGCAGGCTTTGCGGGTTTGATGGTTTCTTTTTTCTGCGTGGGTTCAATACCCCGCAGAAAAAGGTGCTGGATTTATTTAGGTCAATTAGAAATTAGTAATTAGAAATTTTAGTTATGGATATTGTTGGTCGGAAGAATTGGTATTTTGGCTTATCGCTGTTAGTTTTAATTCCTGGAATTATCGCAATATTTTTGTGGAAATTAAATCTTTCTATTGACTTTACAGGCGGTTCTAGACTTACTCTTGCTTTTAAAGATAATGTTACAAAAAATAATATTGAGTTGGTAGATAAAACTCTCAAAGCACAACATATAAAAGTTGCAAATATTGAAAAATCAAATAAATTAATTTTTGTCCGAACCGCCCCAATGGAGCAAGATCAAAATAATAAACTCATGAGTGCTTTGTCAAAAGAATTAAAAGATGTTAGACAGCAGGAATTTGAGACAATAGGACCTACAATAGGGCGGGAGACGACGCTAAATGCCTTAAAAGCCGTTGGAATTGCATCGGTTCTTATTATTCTTTATATAACTTGGTCTTTTAGGCAAGTTCCAAAACCCGCAAGTAGTCTTAGGTTTGGAATTTGCGCAATTATCGCACTCATTCACGATGTTTTAGTTGTGTTGGGAGTATTTGCAGTTTTGGGGCACTTTTTTGGAGTTGAAATAGACTCTCTTTTTGTCACTGCAATTTTAACTGTTATCGGGTTTTCCGTTCATGACACCATTGTGGTTTTTGATAGAATTCGAGAAAATCTTAAAAAAGTGGGCAGTTCAAATTTTGCAAAAACTACTAACGAATCAATCGTTCAGACATTAAGTAGATCTCTCAATACTTCTTTGACGGTTGTTTTAGTTTTAGTTACATTACTACTGTTCGGCGGAGAAAGTATTCGCTGGTTTGTTGTTGCTTTATTGTTAGGAATTATCAGCGGAACCTATTCGTCTATTTTTAATGCCGCACCACTTTTGGTTTTCTGGCACGAAATTTCTTCTCGTCGTCATTCTGGTAAGCGAGCGTAGCGAGCGCATCCAGAATCAAATGAAAAAAGGCGGATATATTTATATCATGGCAAATCTTAGACCCACTCTTTATACTGGTGTAACGAGCGATTTAGTAAAAAGAGTTTATCAGCATAAAAATAATCTAGTTGCGGGATTTACTTCAAAATATAATCTCCATAAGTTAGTCTATTACGAAGTTTTTGGTGTTATTAAACAAGAAATTATTAGAGAAAAACAAATTAAAGATATGAATAGAGCTGATAAGTTAAAAATGATTAAAAAATTTAATCCCGAATTTGAAGACTTGTATGATCGGATTCTGGACAAGCCAGAATGACGGCTTAGGAGAGAGATTCTTTGACGATTTTACTGACCAATCCTCCATCTGCTTTGCCTTTGACTTTTGGCATCAATAGCCCCATGACCTTTCCCATATCTTGCATCGATTTAGCGCCAGTTTGATTTACTGCTTCTTTGACCAAATTTTTAATTTCCTCCTCCGTCATTTGTTCGGGCAAATATGTTCTTAGAATTTCTAATTCTTTTGTTTCCTTGTCAACTAGTTCTCTCCGATTTGCTTTCTTAAATTCTTCAATAGAATCTCTTCTCTGTTTTGCCTCTTTTTGTATAACTGAAAGCACATCTTCATCTATCGCCTTATATCCCGCCCCGCCCTTTTGAATTTCGTAATAGGTAATCGAAGATTTAAGTAATCGTAAAACGGAAGTTTTGAGAACATCTTTTGTAAGCATTGCTTGTCTTAGCTCTTCTTGTAATTGTTGTTTTAACATGATTGAAGTATAGCAAATTTTAGTAAGCGAAAGCGCTAGTTATTAACTTAACTTTAACTCTTTTTAATATGGAGATGAATAGTATTTATTGTAGTGAAGGCGTCTAAGAGAATTTTCTAATTCTTTTGAGGAGATATTCCCTATTATTTTTTGAGAGGTCTTCATCGACTTCGAGAAATAATTTTTGAAGAATTTCTCCAACTTTTGGACCGGGTTTAATTTTTAACTCTTTCATAATATCATTTCCATCAATTACCAAATCGTTAATAGAAAAAGGCAGTGGTTTTAATTGATCTTCGATTCTTTTTTTAAATAATTTCAATCTCCAACTTTCTGCTGTTTGTGTTCCGCCGCCAAGTCTGTCGCCAATCCGAAGGTCGATCATGTCTTTTACATTTTTAACGCCGATTCTTCTTATAAATCTTCTTATTCCGGCATCTGATAATTTTTCATCCACAGTAAACATATGCCATCGAATAAGGTTTACAATTTTATCACGTTCTTTTTTTGAAAACTTGAGACGGTCGCAAATCTTTTTTGCAATAATGCTGCCTGCAACTTCGTGATTGTAAAAAATAATAAGTCCTTTTTCATCCTTCTCCATTACTTTAGGTTTTCCAACGTCATGAAGAAGTGCCGCAAATCGAACGATTGGATCTTTTGATGGACAAAACTTTAGAGACAAAACATTGTGAGTAAATACATCATCTGTGTGGTGACGTCCAGGCCTTTTTTGAGAAATTCCAACTCCTTGCAATAATTCTGGCAGAATGTATTTTAAAAGATCAGCGTTTTTTAAAAGAATAATGCCCCCATATACATTTTTACAAGACATAATTCTCAAAAGCTCAATGCGAATTCTTTCTCCAGACACTTTTGCAATAAGGGAAGCATCAATAACTATTTCTTTCCATGTTTTTTCTTCAATAGTGAAAGAAAGTTCTGTTGCAATTCTGATTGCCCTTAAAAGTCTAAGTGCGTCTTCTTTGAATCTTTGTTTTGGATCTCCAACAGCGCGGATTAATTTTTTCTCTATGTCTTTTTGCCCGTCGAATGGGTCGATGATTTCGTATTTTGTCATTCTGGCTTGGCACGTAAACATTCTGTACGTGCCTTGTCCAGAATCTAGATTCTGGAGTCGTCGTTCCTCCTCCCCAGAATGACGAAGTATTTTCAATGCAATGGCATTTATTGTGAAGTCGCGGCGGGCGAGATCTACTTCAATATTTTTTCCCCATTCAACTCTGTCAGGTCTTCTTTTGTCGCTATAGCCTCTTTCTGTTCGAAAAGTCGTAATCTCTACAACTGTTTTTTGGATGGGAACACCCGGCTTCGCTGAAGCTTCGACGGGCAATCCAACTGTTCCGAATTTGTTATCGTAAAATCCTTCTTTAAAAACTTTAAGTAAATCTTCCGGGGTTGCATCTGTGGCCATATCCCAGTCTTTTACTGGTTTTTTGAGCAGCATATTGCGGACACACCCTCCGACTAAATATACCTCAAAATTAGCCCTTTCTAGCTTTTTATAAATCTCTAGAATTTCTTGTGGAATATGTTCAATCATACTGATATAGTATAGCATAGCGTGAAATTCAAAATTCAAAATTCAAAATTCAAAATTAAAGAGAAGCTCGATATTGAGAGGTTAATTAAGATTCTTCTTGCTAACCGAGGCATACAAACAAAAAAAGAAATTGAAGAGTTTCTTAGTCCCAAGCTCTCTAATATAACAATACAAAGCGTTGGAATCAAAAGGCCTCAATTAAAAAAAGCAATTTCTAGAATTAAAAAAGCAATAAGGAATAAAGAGCAAATTGTAGTTTTTGGGGACTATGATGTTGATGGGATTTGTGGCACCGCTATCCTTTGGGAAACTCTTAATACTTTAGGTGCGAAAGTAATGCCATACATTCCCCATAGAGTTGATGAGGGATACGGCCTTTCAGTTACGGGTATAGAAAATGTCATCCTGAATTTATTTCAGGATCCCAAACATGAATCAAAAGAGATGCTGAAACAAGTTCAGCATGACAAAAAAAGAGGATTAATAATAACAGTAGATAATGGGATTGTTGCAAATAAGGCAGTTGATTTTGCAAAAGAGAAGAACATAGATGTTATTATTACTGACCATCATGTCGCTTCAACTAATTTACCAGAAGCATGCGCAATTGTTCATACGACAAAATTGTGCGGTACGGGAGTAGCTTGGGCCTTAGCCCAAGAACTCAAAACTCAAAATTCAAAACTCAAAACTAAGGAAGAAGATAGACATTTAGAACTTGTTGCCTTGGCGACGGTTGCAGATTTGGTTCCTCTAAAAGGAGCAAATAGGACATTGCTTAAATTTGGCTTAGAAGCTTTGAAAAAAACAAAAAGAATTGGTCTTTCGGAGCTTTTTAAAGAAGCGGGGTTAGAAAAAAGCTCTATTGGAGTTTATGAAATAGGACATATCATTGCGCCCCGGCTTAATGCAATGGGAAGGCTGGAATATGCAATGGATAGTTTGCGATTAATATGTACCAATAATCAAAAAAGGGCAGAAAAGCTGGCGAGGCTTTTAGGAAGTACAAATAGACAAAGACAAGATTTGACATTGCAAACAGTTTTACACGCAATAAAAAAAATCAAAAATCAAAAATCAAAAATCAAAAGTTTATTATTTGTATCGCACGAAACATATCAACAGGGGGTTATTGGGTTAGTTGCCGGGAAAATGGTTGAGGAGTTTTACAAACCCGCAATAGTAGTTTCAAGGGGAAAAAAAATAAGTAAGGGATCGGCGAGATCGGTGAGCGGATTTAATATTATAGAATTTATAAGAAAACATTCATCGCTTTTGATAGATACTGGAGGGCATCCAATGGCAGCGGGTTTCACTGTTGAGACAACAAAGCTTTTGGAACTTCAAAAAGCTTTAGAGGATAGGGCGGAAAAATTGCTTAGTCAGGATATGCTTACTAGAAGTCTTAAAATCGATTTGGAAATACCATTATCAGCGCTTGACTTAAAAATATATCAAGAAATTCAAGAACTCAGTCCTTTTGGAATTGGAAATCCAGAACCTGTTTTTATAAGTAAAAATGTTGTAGTTGAAGACATGAAATTGGTTGGAGCAGAAGGAAAACACCTGAAGATAAAATTAGCCTGTCATCCTGAGGCTTCAGCCGAAGGATCTCGTAAGATTCTTCGCTCCGCTCAGAATAACAAAAGAATTATTGGGGGGATTGGGTTTGGGATTGGAGAAAAAGCAAAAGAATTTCATATTGGAGATAAAGTAGATATTGCTTATGTGATTTCTCAAGATGAGTGGAATGGGAATAAAAAATTGCAGCTAAAAATTAGAGATTTACAGAGGACGTTGTAATTGGGTGAGTACTCGACTAACCAGTCGTGCAGGAACGGAAGGGACGCCTCCTTCTTCAGGGACATTTTGAACATGAGGTTTGAGTACCGGATGCAAGGGCCCACCTTTCGTTACAGATGCTACAGTTACCCATGGTCCAAAACAAGCTTCAGTTACATTTCCTAGTACTACTGGGTCTATTTCTTTAGACATACTTTGTATCTTAGCGAGATATCATGGGATTAGCTTGACAGTTACCTGACAAAAATAAGACAATTTTGTAATCTAGATTACAAAAATATTGTATAAAAGAGAGAAAACCTTGTCAAGGGAGAATAAGTTCTGTACAATATGCATAATGCGTACATTAATTTCAGAAACGATTGATAATATTGGTAAACAAGTAACAATCAACGGTTGGGTTCATTTGAGACGGGATCATGGGAAATTGATATTTCTTAATATTCGGGATCGATCAGGATTTATCCAAGTAGTTGTTAATGCAAAAGCCTCAGAAAAAGCATACGAAACCGCAAAGGAAATACGGAGCGAATTTGCGGTTAAAATTTTGGGAATTGTTAAAAAAAGGCCAGAAAACGCAATTGATAAAAGCTCAGTTGCCGGTTCAGTTGAGCTTGAGGCCAAAGAAATCACAGTCTTTTCCAAATCAGAAACCCTGCCTTTTGATATGGGAGGAAAAGATTTAAATTTAGAGCTCCCAACGCTTTTAGATAATAGAGGATTAACTCTTCGCCATACTAAGATTTCAGCAATTTTCAAAATACAAGAGACGGTAATAGATTCTTTTAGAATTGCATGCAAAAAAAAAGGTTTTACCGAATTTCAGTCGCCTGTAATTATTCCTCAAGGAGCAGAGGGCGGCTCGGAACTTTTTGAAATAAAATACTTTGATCACAAAGCATATCTTTCTCAAAGTCCACAATTTTACAAGCAAATTATGGTTGGAGTGTTTGAGAGAGTTTTTACAGTGAACAAAACTTTAAGGGCAGAACCATCAGTAACCACAAGACACTTAACAGAAGTAACTACCCTTGACGCAGAATTTGGTTTTATAAAGAGTTGGTTGGATGTTGTGGATATGGCAGAATATGTTATTAAATTTATGATAGATGCAATAAGTAAGCAGAATATAGATATTCTTAGGATGTACAATAAAACTTCTCCAAAAATTCCAACATATATTCCAAGAATAAAATTGCGTGAAGCACAGGAAATAATATTCAAAAGGACAGGAAGGGATAATCGAAAAGAACCAGATTTACAGCCAGAAGACGAAAGAGAAATTTGCAGATGGTCATTGGAAGAAAAAGATTCAGACTTAGTTTTTGTGACTCATTACCCGGTTTCAAAAAGACCTTTTTACACATTTGAAGATCTGCAAGATCGAGGATATACGCTAAGTTTTGATTTGATTGGGCGGGGAGCAGAATGGATGACAGGAGGACAAAGAATAAATGATTACAATAAATTGGTAGAGAGTGCAAAAAAAAGAGGCATAGATTTGAAAAAGAGCGAGATTTATCTTCAGGCATTTAGATACGGTATGCCTCCAGAAGGGGGATTTTCTTTCGGAAGTGAAAGGATTACAATGCACGTCTTGGGACTCCAAAATATTCGTGAGGCGAGTCTTTTTCCACGAGACATGGAGCGAGTAGATGAAAGGTTTTCCCATTAATTTCCTCAAAAAAAAGAAAAGACATTTTTTATATACGTGCTTATCTTTGTGTCTTATTATTCTTGTTAGCATCGCGGTCTTTGATATATTTTTGAGATATTATAATTTTGAGAAAAAAATAAAAGAATTCCCATTGAGTATTTCAAAGAGCGAGTATCCTGTTTTTAAATCTCCAATTACTCCAGATATTTCTGCAAAGGGAGTTATCGTAATGGATAACGATTCGAAAGTTTTACTTTATTCAAAAAATCCAAATCTTTTATTTTCAATGGCATCAACCACAAAAATTATGACAGCTTTAGTTGCTTTGGGCTATTACAAAATAGATGACGTGTTAACCGTGAAAACAGAAAATGTGGAAGGAGTGAATGTAGGATTTAAGATAGGAGAAAAATTATTCTTCAAAGACATCTTATACGCAATGCTTCTTCCATCAGGTAACGACGCTGCTTTAGCTATTGCTCAAAATTACAATGGAGGAGAAAAAGCTTTTGTTGAGAAAATGAATGATAAAGCAAAAGCTCTAACTCTTAACAATACAAATTTTGTAGATCCAATTGGACTTGAGGACAGTCGAGATTATACGACCCCCTTGGATTTAGCAAGACTTGCATCATATGCTTTAGGAAATAAAACATTTGTAAATATCGTTGCAACGAGAACAAAAGAAATATCAGACATTACCGGTGGAAATAAATACTTACTCAAAAATCTTAACAAACTGCTTGGAGTTAGCGGAGTAAATGGCATCAAGACAGGCTACACAGATGAAGCAGGACAAGTTTTAGTCACCTCAAAGGTCGAAGTTGATAGCAACAACAGGCAACACACTCTGATTATCGTTGTGATGGATAGTCTTGATCGCTTTTGGGATACAAGCAAACTTTTGTATTGGATGTCGGAGAATATTAATTACTTATCCATTCATCCCTGACAGCTGAAACATAAGCGATAAAATCATCGTCTCCTTCAAAAACAACGACTGGCATTAAGAAATCTTGTTCCCCCTCTTCTATATAATAACCCAAGAGAACTTTTTTAATAGTAATTTCGACTGTGTTTGGGTCTTTGTAGGCTATATAGGCTTTTCCTTCTTTGAGCTGTGTAAATGCAAGGGTCGCAGATTTTATTGCATAAGTTGATTGTTCTTGAGAAATATTCTTATGGGAGAATCGTGCATCTAAAACTTTTAGTTCCCCGTCTTGTTTTCCAACAATAAAGTTCATGGTTGAGCTAATTCCATTTTCGTAATATATAGGCAACTTATCCAAATCTTTTTGAAAAAAATCAACTTTGATAATTTTGGCATCCGAAAATTTTGATGTTGGAGACAAAGTTCCTTTTTCTATTGAATATACTGTTGTTTTTGTCTTTTCAATGTCTAAATCTTCTGAAAATTGCGATATATCGCTTAGAAAAGATTTAGCAGTAAAAATTGCGCTGTTTTTTTCATCTGAGTCGAAAGTTTGGACTATTGGAGTTACCAAATAGGCTGAAGAAAGTGTAAAATCTAATGAAAAGATATTTACAGTTATCCTTCTTTGAAGAGGATCTTTTTCTGCCCATTGGTAAACATCTTCTGCAATTTTTGTCTCATTGGATGTAAAACCAATTTTGGCAACTTTTTCTCGTGCCTTATCAAGAGCAAGGAGGGTGGGTTGGCTTTGGGTTATTTTGTATACTTTTGCCCGATCAGAAAAATTAGGGAGAAATCCAGTCAGAGTATTGAGAGTGTATATGATGTTTACTTTTCGCTGGTTTGGGAAAGAAATCGCGGGTAGTTTACCGAAAGATGCCTGAGGGGGAGGGGGAGGAGTCAATATCTCCTGAACAAAAGCAAGAAACCTTGTTCCCATAAGAAAGATAAAAATTATACCAATAGAAATACTTGTCCATTTAAGAATTATTTGAGTTTGTCTTTTTGCTTTATTGAGACTTGGCATGTCTTTGTACAAGCATGTAAACTGCTCGTACCTTGAGTATAAAGAAAAATTCAAGTACAATCAATACAATTATGGTAAGAGTTAGAATTGCGCCAAGCCCAACAGGAATTCCTCATATTGGAAATACCAGAACCGCCTTTTTCAATTATCTGTTCGCAAAACATAATAAAGGAAAATTTATTGTACGGATTGAAGATACGGATCAAGCCCGTATAGTTCCGGGCGCAGAGGAGGCAATTTTTGAGATTTTCGATTGGTTAGAAATTAAATGGGATGAAGAGTATACCCAATCGGAAAGAAAAGGTAAATACATAGAGTACACAGAAAAACTTTTTAAAAAAGGTTTTGCATATAAGGACAAAGGTGCCGTGCGATTCAAAACGCCTCAGAATCGCGAAATATTTTGGATAGATGCGATAGGGAATAAAAAAATTTCTTTCAAAACCGATGTTATCGAAGATTTTGTAATTCTTAAATCCGATGGATTCCCAACATACCATCTAGCAAATGTTGTGGATGATTATTTGATGAATATTTCCCATGTGATTCGCGGAGACGAGTGGATATCCTCAACACCAAAACACATTTTGCTTTACGAGGCTTTTGGCTGGAAGCCCCCCGTCTTTGCTCATCTTCCAGTAATCTTAGGTCCTGACAAAACAAAATTATCCAAAAGACATGGTGCAAAATCAGTATTGGATTACAAAAAAGAAGGATATCTGAAAGAAGCGTTATTAAATTATATGGCATTACTTGGATGGAAGCCAGAGGGAGATATAGAAATCATGGACATCTCCGAAATGGTAAAGGTTTTTGAGCTTAAGGATGTCAACACAAATTCCCCGATCTTTGATATTAAAAAATTAAACTGGGTAAATGGAGAATATATAAGAATGATTGATGATCGAAAATTAAAAGATACTCTTGCCGATTTTTATAAAAATGATATGCAAGTTTTAGATTTAATTCGTAAAAATAGAGTAGATCTTTTTATTAATCTTGCTAAAACTCGTATGAAGACACTTGAAGCATTTAAAGCTTTAGTTATCTGGGAAAAAGCAAAACTTTCAACCAATGAAAAAAATATCGCGAGAATCACTCATGAAAAATTTTCTTCTATTGAGGATTGGAATAAAGAAGCGATTCTAGATGTCATGAAAGAAGTTTTAAAGGAGAATAAGATAAGGGGAAGTGTTTTATACAAAATAATCACAGGTTTTGAGACTGGTCTCCCCCTTCCTGAGTCTTTGGAAATTATAGGGAAGAAAAAAACTCTTGAAAAAATTAAATCTGCGATCGATTAATATGATGGGTTTTGCCAAGGCTGTATCTTTTTTTTTGGGTCCTGTTTTTGTTCTTCTTCCGGTTCCTTTTATTTTAGTTTCTAAATTTACGCAAGACTATTATTATGCTTTAAAATGGACTATATTTTCGTATGCTTTTATTCTCTCTGTTGCGGTTTTTGTAATCATAGGAGTATTGTTGGGAGTTTTCTCAAATTTTGATATTTCTAAAAAAGAACAGAGACCTCTTCTTTTTTCTTTCTCTGCGTTTGTTATATTTTGCTATCTAGTTTTCCTTCTTATTTTAGGTGGACCAAAAATTCTTTTTTTAGCGCTTTTTGCGATCATTTTGGGTCTTATAACAATTGTAGTTGTTAACAGATGGATTAAAGCAAGTATACATGTTGCAACTGCGACTTCTGTAATTTTGTTAATCGGAATAATTTATAAGGGGTATTTTTTTATCCTTCTTGTTTTTATTCCTCTTCTTGCTTGGTCGCGTGTAAAAACAAAAGAGCATACTGTGCTTGAAACAATAATCGGAAGCATTTTGGGTGTAACATTGACATTGATTGTGTATACTATAAGTAGACAATATTTCCTAAACTTTATTTATCCAGCACCTTTTTAAAACCTAGCAGCTTGCTGCGTGGGTTCAATACCCCGCAGAAAAAAGGTGCTGGATCTATAACTAAATTATGGAATATAACAAATCTTTAACAGAATCTTTTGGATACGCGTTTGAGGGACTTTGGCACGCGCTTAAATACAATAAGAATTTACGAATTCATTTCGTTGCTGCTTTCATTGTGATAGGACTTAGTATATTTTTTCATACAACGCCATTTGAAAAAGGTATTTTAGGAATAATGATTTTACTGGTCATTTCTTCAGAGATGATAAATACTTCATTGGAAGAAATGGTTAATCTCATAACAAATGAGCACAAAAAAGAAGCAAAAATCGCAAAGGATGTAGCAGCTGGAATGGTTTTGGTAACAGTAGTGGGGTCTGTAATTGTCGGCGTCTTGATATTTGTTCCTTATATATTTAAATTATTTTATCCAGTACCTTTTTAAAGCTCTAAGACGCAAAATAATGTTTTACCCCGTACGACAATGCCCCAACCCGCTTCGCCCGCCTCTGGCGTGGCTTCGCCGAATCGAGGCGAGCCGTAAGGTTGTGGGTGCGGGGTTTACGGAGAAGGTGCTGGATTTATCAACGAAAAAGTAGAAACAAGGAGAAACACCCCGGTTATATCTAGAATTAGAGACAATATAACAAATTGGTAATTCTTGATTTTACTTAAGCCCATTAAACTTATTCCTAATTCGTCAGGGAAAGGAGATGCGATAATGATTGCCCCAATTATAGGTAGACTCCACTTAAAGTATCTATGCTGTATTAATCGTGTAAGATGCCTGCCTCCTAATTTGTTGTAAATAGGCGTGATTTCGGAAAGTAAGTTGTCTTTAAAAAAACGAAAAAGCACAAAATCTGCGATAGCTCCGCCTAATCCTGCAATTATAGCTATTTCTATCGGGGATAAGGTTTTTGATAAATCTAAAAGGATTAATATGCCAAGCGCAGTAGTGGAAGCTGAAACGTAAAGTATGCCGGCAATAAAAGAGCCAAAAAAAGGTATATGTCGGAGATTAAAAAGAGCTTCGTTTAAAAAGTTATATTTTGATAGGAAAATGGTGAGCAAGATGCTTATTACAATAAGAGTTAGCCCTTTGTATTTGTAATTTCTGAACCACTCCACAAGTTCAGTATAGCAGAGTTATGAAGCAAATTTGAAGTCGCGTTTTATCCAGCACCTTTTCAAAACCCCGCAGCAGGCTTTGTGGGTTTGGTGGTTTCTTTTTTTGCGTGGGTTCAATACCCCGCAGAAAAAAGGTGCTGGATTTATCAGGTGCTTGAAGGTTTTTTTAAAAGAAACGAAAAGTAAGATACGCGGAATTTTTATAAATCTCAATAGTAACCTAAGCTTGAAAGACCTATTGAGGAAATTATGTATTTTAGGAAGAAATTGTTTTTTCTTATGATATTTTATTGCATAAAGATAGTAAATAGCAAAAAAAATGATCCCTAAAGATATGAGAACTGCCAGGATAAAAAGCAAAAACATCACTAAAATATCGCTATTTAAAGCCAAGGCAAACAGACCTGTAACTACCATAAACAGTATAGTCCATATTGCCAATAGTTCAGTGTTTTTATTGTGGAAATTAAAGTCTCTCTTTAGATTTTCGATAAGATTCAAAAATATTTTTTTCAATCTCTTTCCGCAAAACAAAGATTTTCTCAGCAAATTTAGATAGATTTTTCCCATGGGCGCAAAGTATATATAATTTAGCCTGTAAAGTCAAGCTAAGCCCAAGTCATTGACAATAGCAATATTTCAGCTAATACTTATTGTTAGAAGTGAAAAAATTCAATGGGTTTACTCTTATAGAGCTAGTTATTGTTTTCTCTACTACTGCGATATTATCAACTATTGGAATTGCTTCGTTTATTAACTATAGCTGGGCGCAAAACTTAAATACTTCAGCTGTCAATCTTACTTCTATGCTCACCTTGGCCAGATCAAGAGCCGCTTCTCAAGTCAAGCCACCTGGGTGCTCTAGCCAAACCCTTAAGGGCTATAGAGTAAATATCGATACTGCCAATAACAGTTACGACTTGGAAGCTGTCTGCTCTGTTTCTTCATTCAAAATTAAAACTGAAAAACTGATTAAAGATATTAGCTTTAAAGATAGCGAAACCGAGCCTAAGTCCTTTTTCTTTCCAGTTATCGTAGGTGGGGCAACTGAAGGAACAATCGCTGTAACTGGGTATGGAAAGACAAGATATATCACAGTGGGCGGAGTAGGCATGCTAATTGCCCAAAAGCTTGGATATGTTCCTCCCACTCCCACCATCACTCCCACTC
>Ga0213870_1000032_pt1 | contig 72881 bp, 82 predicted proteins | sample WICALVC2017_Meta_FD_160119 | JGI IMG/M metagenome (GOLD analysis project Ga0213870, IMG submission 160119) | Freshwater microbial communities from subterranean cave lake in Wind Cave National Park, South Dakota, United States - WICALVC2017 | ecosystem: Environmental > Aquatic > Deep subsurface >...
GAGGTCGCGGAGGATTCGGCGGCTTTGGCGGAGGCAGGAGCGGCGGAGGCGGCAGCAGCGCAAGGTGGTAGGTCCCTTGTACTTGACAAAAGATAACAGGAAGATATAATAGAGATATATGACTACCCAAGTGCTTTTTCGCACTGATCCGCAAGTTAAAGCGCGCGCTGCGCGTCGAGCGCGTCTTGAGGGCATGCCGCTTGGGGCAGTGCTCAACCTTGCGACAAAAGCTTACGCGGAGGGATCCCTTGACGTGTGCGTGGTCGGACGGGAAGAAATACCAAATGCAAAGACCGCGCGGCTGCTTGCCGAGATTGATCGCGATATCAAAGCTGGGAGGAATCTCTCGCCTGTTTTCGAGGACGTTGATTCCGCAATTGCGCATCTGCGAGCGGCGGTGAAAAGACACAAAGAGAAATGAAAGTCGAATTTCATGAGTCGTTCACAAAGCGTTTCGTGCGTTTGTCTCCAAAAGTCCAGGAGAGTTTCTATACTCGCCTGGATCTTTTTCGTCAAGATAAATTTTTTTCGCTGTTGAGAAATCACGCCGTCCATGGAAAGTATGAGGGTCTCCGGAGCATCAACGTTACCGGCGACTATCGGGCACTCTTTGAAGACCATAGGGAGCTCGTTATTTTTAAACTTATCGGCACGCACAGCGAGCTCTATGAGTGACCCATCTTGGCGTGAATGATCCCCGGGGTTTTGGCGGAGGCAGGAGCGGCGGAGGCGGCAGCAGCGCAAGGTGGTAAAAAAAGAGCCGGCAGAAGCAGTGAAGAATCTGTCGGCGATCAACCGAGGCGATAGAGCTTGAACGCGCGGTGTACTGCCTGAAGCGCAGTTGGCACTTCATCGGCATCGATGACGAGCGAAGTCGCATGCTCACTTGGGCCCTGGGCAGTGACGCGAATGTTCACCTTGGCTTTTCCAAGCGCAGTGCCGAGTTTTCCTACAATTCCTGGAGTTCCCTTCATACCCTCCCCAACGATGCTCAAGATTGCCACATTGGGGAGGCGTTCGATCTTAGAAATTCGCCTCTCCCGAGTCTCTCGAGAGAACTCTCGCTTGAGCTCGCGGATTGCTCGGTCGCTGTCGCGTTCGCGCACCACAAACGCGATCGAGTGCTCGCTGCCTGCCTGGGAGATGAGGTGAACATTGATTCCTGCAGTCTCCATGGCGGCAAAGACACGCCGGGCAGTTCCGGTCACCCCGATCATCCCAAGCCCTTGAACGTTCAAAAGGGCGCACGCGGACAGGTGTGTGACCATCCGGACGCCGCCGGTGTGTGCGGCGTCATTCCGCGGTTCGATGAACGTGCCGGGGCCGTCTGGGTTTTCCGTATTGCCAATCCAAAGCCGCAGGTTGTGCCGCGATGCAAGCACCGCAGCGTCGGTGGCAACTACCTGGGCACCCGCGTAGGAACCTTCGGCCGCTTCTTCAAACGTGACGGAGCGCAGGTGCTGGGCTTGGCGGACAAAACGGGGGTCTGCCGTGTAGACCCCGTCTACCCCACATTTCCACAGCCGAATGAGCGCAGCTTTGATGTAGCTACCAAGCATGGATGCGGTGAAGTCGCTGCCGTTTCGGCCCAGCGTACACACTCGACCGCTCTGGAGTTCTCGCGCGAGAAATCCCGGGATGACCGGCACGATGTGGCCTCTACGCGAATGCCACCACTGCCACCACTTTTCGATCCAGCGTCTGGTCCGCCTATGGTCAACACGTCCGCTTCCAAAGCCCTCTGCAGCAATAAGGGATTCTGCGGGCACGTAGCCTGGAGAGTCTGGATCCAAAAGTGTGGCGAGGATATGCGCTGCAGTGCACTCGCCAAACGACCAGATCTCATCCAGGGTCGCCGAAGGGAGTTGCTTGAGGGTTTGCACTGCGGCAAGAAGGCCTCGTAGTCGTGTGTCTGCGTGTCCGAGGTACGTCCCAAGCTGTGAGCGCAGCCCGAGGTCTGAGATGATCCTCAAATGTGAGCCGAAGAAGTCGGTCGTAGGGGGAATCTCTCCGGAGAGTGCTGAGCGCGCCATTCGCTCAAGCGCATTCGTCATGCCCTCGATGGCGGAGACCACGACGATGACCTCTGTGCGGGCACAGAACTTCTTGATGATTTCCGCAACGCGCCGGAATCCTTGAGCGTCTTTCAGCGCCGCACCGCCGAACTTATGAATTTCCAAAGGCATAGCTGCCTCCAGTTGTCGAGGAACATGCAACAAAGTCGGATGCTTTCTGGCGTTCCTACCTTAGCCGAGCGCTAGGGATATCGCAAGGGTGAGTGCTCCGCCTGTACAAAGACCGAGCTGTCGTCTACACTAGTGGACGGCAGCGTTTTTTTTGCGGTTGACCGTTTTCAATGCCGTGCGAGGATGCCACTATGAGAACCCTTTCTTTGTACCCAGAGAGAATAAAGTTGCACTATTTTTCCCCTATGGTAGAATGTATTGGATAACACAGTTTGGTACTCTCTATGCTAAAACTCCGCTATCTTCACCCCTTCATTCACAGGGATTTAGCACAGAAAATGGTTTTTTTGGCCGGTCCCCGTCAGGTGGGCAAAACAACCCTCGCGCAATATTTGGGCAACCAGGAGTACTCGCGTTTTCAGTATTTGAATTGGGACAATGCGCAAGACCGACGAACCATCCGGGAATCGCGCTTTGATGCGCGTGCCCGATTACTGATTTTTGACGAACTCCATAAGTACCGTCAATGGAAAAACCATATCAAGGGGATCTTTGACACGCACCGCGATCGATTTCAGATTCTCGTCACAGGAAGCGCCCGGTTGGACCTCTATCGACGGGGCGGAGATTCGCTCCAAGGCCGATATCATCACTATCGCCTGCATCCATTTTCTGTGGCGGAACTGTTGGGGCTGCAGAATGCCCTTCTGCCACCCAAGGAGTTGACTTTTCCCGAGAGCACCGCGGCATCGCGCAAGGCCTTTGCGGCGCTTTGGGAGCGTGGGGGGTTTCCCGAACCGCTCTTTACGCTTGATGCCCGTGACATCCGTCGATGGCGAAACGAGCGATTAGAGCGATTGATTAAAGAGGATATTCGTGACGTCGAGATGGTCCGCGATCTTTCTGCGCTTCAAATTCTGGGCGACATCCTTCCCGCCAAAGTCGGCTCACTGCTTTCACTGAATGCATTGCGGGGGGATCTTCAGGTGACCCATAAAACGATCGCGCTGTGGGTGGAGGTATTGGAGCGGTTTTATTATCATTTCCGGATTTATCCCTTTGCTTCCACTCGCATTAAATCGCTCCGGAAGGAACCGAAGTTGTATCTTTGGGATTGGTCGCAGCTCGAAGATTCCGGCAAGCGTTTAGAAAATATCGTCGCTTCGCATCTGCTCAAGGCCGTTCATTATCTGACGGATGTCGAAGGGTATCGCGCTGAACTCTCGTTTTTACGCGATGTGGAAGGCAGAGAAGCAGATTTTTTGGTGACCATTGATCGCAAGCCGTGGTTTGTGGTGGAGGTGAAGGATTCTGACGCCCAGGTGTCGAAATCCCTGCGGTATTTCCAAGAGCGCCTTCGTATTCCGTTCGCGTTCCAAGTGGTTCGGCAACCTCATGTTGATGTGATGAACGGACAGATCCGCTTGATGAGCGCAGACATACTGCTGCAAGCCCTTCCGTAGAATTCTATATACTCCGGCGTGTACAAATGCGTTAAAGATTATGCTCTCGAAATTCAAGCTCCAAAACGGCATTGAAGTGTTAACGATTCCGTACCGCGGCACGTCTGCGGCCACGGTGTTGGTGTTAGTCAAAGTGGGCTCCCGCTATGAGCAGTATAAGACCCTTGGGCTTTCGCATTATCTTGAGCACATGATGTTTAAGGGCACCGAGCGAAGGCCAAACACTTTAGATATTGCCAAAGAGCTTGATGGCGTTGGCGCCGAATATAATGCCTTCACAGCCAAAGATCACACCGGCTACTATGTAAAGGTAGCAAGCGAGCACGTGCCCTTGGCCTTGGATATGGAAAGCGACGTGCTGTTTCATTCTTTACACCGAGCCGAGGAAGTGGAGCGAGAGCGCACCGTCATCATTGAGGAGCTCAACATGTACGAAGACAACCCCATGATGATTGCAGAAGAAATTTTTGAGGAATTATTGTTTTCCGGCAACTCACTGGGCTGGAGAATCGGCGGGACCAAGCAGACCGTCGGCGCAGTCACCCGCGAAGATATCGTTGCTCATTGGAGGCAGTGGTATCACCCGAAAAATATCGTGGTCGTGCTTGCGGGGAAATACACGAGCGAGGACGTAAAGGTATTGAAAGAAAAGTTTCAAGGTCAGAAGGCTGAAGGAAGAAGGCTGAAGGAAGAAGGCCGAAGGTGGGTGCCATGGCGGACGCAGCCGACGAGAAAGCCGCAAGTGACGTTGCGATTCAAAGAGACCGAGCAGGCGCAGATTGTGATGGGCGTGCCGGCATTTCGGCTCACGGATAAACGCAATCCAGTGCTCGCGGTGCTCTCAACGCTTTGGGGCGGCAATATGAGCTCGCGGCTGTTTAGCGCGGTGCGCGAACGCCGCGGCTTAGCATATTTTATCCGCGCTGGAGGTGCGGCATACGAAGACGCTGGTGCACTGACCGTGCAAGCTGGACTTCAGAAAGAACGGCTCGATCAAGCGCTCAGAGTGATTCGACAGGAAATGAGCAATCTCTGGGAAGACGCTGTGACTGCCGATGAAGTGGGGCGAAGCCAGGAATACATCGCTGGCAAACTCGCCTTGGATTTTGAGGACTCTGCGACCATTGCCGAGTGGTATGGTCGGCAGTACCTTTTAACTGGGGAGCTCAAGACCCCGGAAGAAAAATTAAAAAGGATCCGCGCGGTGCGGCCAAATGAGGTGATCGCGCTTGCCAAACAGTTATTTTCTTGCGTGCCGCTCCGGCTCATCGTCATCGGGCCGTACAAGAATCCAGAGACCTTCCGCAAGCTGCTGCAATAGGCTTCTACAAAACTACTAATAAGCTACTAATACTACCAATACGAACGATCACATTTGTAGAATTTGTAGTAGATTTGTAGTTTTGTAGGCCAGACAGTATGCGCATTGGAATTGACTGTCGAAAAATCTTAAACCCCGAAGCCGGAGAGGTGGGGGGAGTGGCGCACTACACGCACTATCTCGTGCGTGAGCTCTTGAAGTTAGACGAGAAGAATGAGTACATTCTTTTCTTTGACAATCGAATTTTAAGCACCAAACCCTATGAACAGAAGAACGTGACGATTCGTCAATTTCCTTTCTACCAGTACAAACGATACCTTCCGATCGCGTACTCGCACATGCTCATCTCTGCCTTTATTACCAGAGAAAAACTCGACCTCTTTCATTCGCCTGCGACCATCCTCCCATACCTCTATACTGGTCGCTCGGTTATCACTGTGCATGATTTTGCAATCTATGAGCACGCGGATTGGTTTCCTTCAAAGTATTTGTCCCGCCAGCAACTTTCCACACATATGCTCGTGCCGCGGTCGGTGCGAGCGGCAGAGAAGATTATTGCGATTAGCGAGCACACCAAAAAGGATCTGAAGAAGCATTTCCATGTGAGCGAGAGTCGCGTGCATGTGATTCCACTTGGGGTTTCGCGTGAATCGGTGACCCCGGATGCATCCGCAAAAACAAAAGCCCATTTCCGATTGCCAGAGCATTTTTTTCTTTTTCTTGGAACCATTGAACCGCGGAAGAATATCGAAGGGTTGATTGCGGCATTTCGCGTTGCGTTTCCAAAATTAAAAGTCGCAAAAACGCTCGTGGTCGCCGGTGGACGTGGTTGGAAAAATGAATCCATTTTTAAAGCAGTCGCTTTTGCCAACAAGGCGCTCGAGCCTTGGCAGGGGGGTCATCCGCCAGTGCGGTTTTTGGGGCCGGTGACCCACGAGCATAAACTGGCGCTCATTGCGGGAGCGACGGCCTTTGTGTGGCCGTCTCTCTACGAGGGTTTTGGATTGCCGGTTTTGGAGGCGATGAGTCTTGGCGCACCGGTGCTGACGAGTAACACCACCTCGCTTCCAGAAGTTGTAGGTGACGCAGCGCTGCTCGTGAATCCAAACAGCGAACGCGAAATCGCCGAAGCCCTTGTCCGGCTTGATCACGATGAACCGTTGCGCATGGCATTGCGTGAGAAGGGCAGAGAGCATTCACAGCAGTTTTCATGGAAGACAACTGCAGAGAAGACGTTGGAGGTGTATCGAAAGGTCGCAGGCAATGGCACGCTTGACAAATAATTGGGATGTATCTACAATGTAGATACATAGACATTACCGCTATTTTCTTCCTATGATTACGAAAGTACGGAAATGGGGAAACAGTCTCGCCGTGCGGTTGCCAGGTGCGCTCGCGCGGCAGATGGAGCTTGAGGAGGGATCCACTGTGGCGTTCGCGCCAGAGCGCGGTCAGTTTATTGTGCGCCCGTATTTCGCTTCACGGAAGCGAAAGCGGTATACCATGCTCCAACTTGTCGATTTGATGAATAAAAAGAACAAGCACTCGCTTGTTTCCTGGGGCGAGCCAGTCGGTTGCGAGGTATGGTAAGGACGGAGTACGTCCCAGATCGCGGAGACATTGTCTGGCTTGATTTCAATCCATCCCTTGGAGACAAGCAGGCAGGACGACGTCCGGCGCTTGTGATTTCCCCTCAAACATATAATGAGCGCGCGTGGCTCGCATTGGTCTGCCCGATTACCTCCAAAATAAAAGGGTATCCCTATGAGGTTCTCATAGAGACGAAAAACATCCTCGGCGCGGTTTTGGTGGATCAGTTGCGCACGATTGATTGGAAAGCGCGCCGGGTACGGTTCATCTCCCAGGCGCAGCCTGAAGTCATCGAGGAGGTTCAAGCGAAGATTCTCACTCTTGTGGATTGACTTTTCCTACGTGGTGCAATTATACAACTCTGCTCGAACATTTTTTGACCGGAACTGACCGCCTCCGCTTCGCTCCGGCGGAACGCTCGGGCGCGGCGGAATTCCCCCCACACCCCCCTTCCGTCGCGCCCTCGCGGGAGGCCAGAATTTTTTCGCCGCCAATCATTGTGAAAGAATTGCTTCCAAAATAACTGGCAATTCTTTCACTCCGTCACTTCCGCTAAAATGTCCCTTGTCGTGTTCAGTGGCAGTTTTCGCGCCAAGCCGTTCCTCAAAAAGTTTTTTGTTTTCCTGTGGCACAACATCGTCATCATCGGAGAAAACCGCAAAAAACTTTTTGGTGTGTTGCTTCACTTTAGCAAAATCAATCGGCGTTTCCAACCACGGCTTGGCGATTTCTTTTTCCTCATCGGTTTTCAAGTTCATTAAAGTGAACCAACCGGCGACAAAAGTCGCACCTCCAACTTTTTTGTCGGCGGGCAGACTTTCCAAAAATCGGAGAATAGTTTGGCAACCGATACTATGCCCGACAAAATAAGTATTCTCATCAACATCGCCGACAATTTTTGAAAGATGCGAAACCCACGCTTCAATTTTCGGCTCCGCCGATTCCGGCATAGCCGGAACATGAACTTGAAAACCGTTTTTCTCTAATTCTGTTTTTAACCACGGAAACCAACCCTCATCTGGGTAGCCGTCCCAGCCGTGAATTATGAAAGCTCGTTTAGTCATATTTATAACTGATTGACAATTTCTACTTTTTTATCTAACACGACATCTTTCTCGCCAAATTTGAACATTGCTTTTAGCGAATTTCCTTTTACCACTTCTGGCAACCAGAAAATATCATCTGGCCACATATCTTGAAATGGCAATTCATTCACTGAAAACCATTCGGGCCTCATCTCATCGCTTTCTTTCGGTTCACCTGTCCAATTTTCAGCGAGATAGACATGAACCATTTGATCCCATGCGGGATTGTGCGGAAAGTAAAAAGAAAGCTCGGCAACCTTGTTTAAATCACTTATATCAACAAGTATTTCTTCTTTTGCCTCGCGTTTCGCGGCGCCTTCAATCGTTTCGTTTGGCTCATCTACTTTTCCGCCAACACCATTCCATCTATTCATACCAAAACCACGCTTTTTCATAGCAAGACAAATTTCTTTTATTTCCCCGTCGGTTCTTTTAATCAAAAATATAAGCGTAGCGTTTCGTAATTTATTCATAGAATTTATTTCGAAGGTTCATCAACATATTCGAGAAACAGTTTTTTCTCGAAACCTCCGCGCTTTTCTTTCTTTGCTAATTTTTGTTTTTCAACCTCTGCAATAGTTAATTCGTTATTTGTCGCAATGGACTCTACCAATTCCAGTACATCTGATAACTCGTTTAAAATTTCCTCGGAAGTTTCTGCCGCCAGCAACTCTTTCGCTTCCTCAACTAATTTTTCTTTAAGAGCAATAGTAAATTTTTTGTCGTCTAGCACCGAAATTTTAGGGATAGCATTATCCTTTTTGATAATTTCAGGTATTTTATCTCGAATTAGCTTGTTATAAGTTTTTCTGTTCATAACTATTTCAACAGCTCATTAACCGAAACATCAAGCGCCTTGGCGAGCTTTTCTAAAATAGCAATGGTAACATTTACCTTACCGCCCTCAATCGCGCTCATATAGCTTCTATCCATATCGATAGCTCGGCAAATGTCGCCCTGCGACATACGCTTTTTCAAGCGTATGCGCTTGATATTCTGTCCTAATTTTTGCGAAATTTGAGCCATATTTATATTACCACTTTATCAACTATTGCGCTACTCCTCAATATGGAGGTATAATCCCATATATGAGTTTCTTATTTAGATTGGCGGCTAAAAAATTCTGGCCTCCCGCGAGGGCGCGGCGGAAGGGGGTGTGGGGGGAATTCCGCCGCGCCCGAGCGTTCCGCCGGAGCGAAGCGGAGGCGGTCAGTTCCGGTCAAAAAATGTTCGAGCAGAGTTGTATAATTGCACCAATATCAAACTTTCCGATTTTTGCCCGACCGATTCGGCCGCGCGAAGCGCGGAAAGGTATGGAAACACTGGCTCGCCGCGCACGGCGCGGCTCGCCAAGCGCAGGTTCGAAATCCCTTGCGATTTTAAGCATTTGCTTTGCCCAATAAAAAACTAACAACATAAATTTATGAATAACAAATTTTTCCTCTACGCCCGCAAATCAACAGATGTTGAGGATAAACAAGTTTTGTCTATTGAAGCGCAGATCACAGAATTGCGCGCCCTTGCGAAGCAAAATAATCTCGCCATCGTTGAGGAATTGACCGAGAAACAATCCGCCAAAATTCCGGGCCGTCCGATATTCGGCGAAATGCTGAAAAGAATTGAACATGGCGAGGCAGACGGAATTTTGGCTTGGCACCCCGACAGATTGGCGCGCAATTCTGTGGACGGTGGACAAATCATTTATCTCATTGATTGCGGGCGTATTGCGGCGTTGAAGTTTCCGCAGTTTTGGTTTGAACCAACGCCGCAAGGAAAATTTATGTTGAATATCGCCTTTGGGCAAAGCAAATACTATGTGGATTCTCTTTCCGAAAACACCAAGCGTGGTTTGCGCAAAAAAGTGAGACGAGGCGAATATCCGAGTGTTGCGCCAATTGGCTACATAAATGATGTGCGTACAAAATCTATCGTTGTTGACCGCAAGAAATCTCGGATTATTCGCCAAGCGTTTGAACTGTATGCAAAAGGTAATTCGCGATTAGAGGACATTTCAAACTTTTTGGCGCAACGCGGGATACTTTCCCGCGGCGGAAAGAGAATCCACAAGACGAGGGCGACTTTTATCCTCTCTAATCCATTCTACACTGGATTATTCAAATATGGCGGTGAGCTTCACGAAGGAAAATACGAGCCAATCATCACAAAGAAACTTTTTGATACGGCGCAAGAGATTTTACGCCAACGCGGAAAACCACGACACAAACAAAAGAATGAACCGCAAGCGTTTTGTGGACTCATCTCTTGCGCCGAATGCGGCATGATGATAACTGCCGAAAAACAGAAAGGGCATATTTACTATCGTTGCACCAAAAAGAAAGTTAAATGTGCTCAACCTTATGTCCGCGAGGAAGAACTGGATCGGCAGTTATCATCTCTAATTCAAAAAGTTTCTTTGCGACCGGATTGGGCGGAAAAACTTTTAGCAATGGCAGAAAAAGATAGAAAAGTATCCGCCCAATCCGTTTCTGCTTTTGTTCAGGAAGCCCAAGGCAAAATCCGCGCCATACAAGCAAAGCTCCAGCGACTTCTGGACGGATATTTAGAACAAGATATTGAAAGAGAAGTCTATCGCGAACAAAAAACAAAACTCCTTTTGGAGAAGAAGTCGCTGGATGAAAAAATGACGCGGATTGAACAAAAGCAGAATGATTGGCTCGAACCATTCCAAAATTGGATAAAAGTCGCTTTAACCCTCGTCAAAATCGCAAGGGATAACAACCTTTTATCGAAAAAGGTTGTTGCCAAAGAAATCTTTGGCTCGAACCTGCGCGTGGCGAGCCGCGCCGTGCGCGGCGAGCCAGTGTTTCCATACCTTTCCGCGCTTCGCGCGGCCGAATCGGTCGGGCAAAAATCGGAAAGTTTGATATTGGTACCAGGGGTGGGAATCGAACCCACGACCCAAGGCTTATGAGTCCTTTGCTCTACCACTGAGCTACCCTGGCTCTACTTCGCTAAAGCTTCGTAGGGCAAGAGCCCTACGTGAATCATATTGTAAGGAGTTCCCGCTAAAATGCCAAGAGTGCTCCGACCGTGGTTAGAGCACTCTTGTTTGATGGCTTGGTTGCGGGGGCGGGATTCGAACCCGCGACCTCCTGGTTATGCATCCCACTTCAGCTTTTACTGCCTCTCCGATCACGATCGGAGAGTTCGTGGTCTGGACTGTCCCTTCTCCTCCAACCACGGTCGGAGGAGTCCGCCAACCAGTCTCTACACCTGCCACAATGGAGGTTGGAAATTAGATGTTGGAGGTTGGATTGACACTATCCAGCTCCAGTTGCTAACTTCTCACGTCCCAATTGAGGATTGGTTCGGGATTGCCTGACCTCGCTACGTTCGGTCTCCTACGAAAGTGCGAATTTCATACGAATTTTCGATTTCGTAGATTCGCGTTAATTCGTAGGAACGAACGCAGTGAGTACGGGTTTCCCCGAGTTTGACGGATGATCTTCTCGAGAGTTACCTCTCGAGACGCCCATTCTTTGATATCGTTGGACTTTGTGGTACTCTACCAAGTGGTAGAGATATGCCACATTCTGCGACACGCAGCGAAACTGTGTATCGTATTCGCAACGGCGGAAAGGACCCATTCCGCTATACTCCCGATGTTGACTTGACGCTCGAGATCATTGGTCTCTTACTCTGGGTCACGGAAGGCGATCGGTCGCAACTCAGTCTTTCCAATGGGAATCCTTCGATCATCAGGAAGTACCTGGAATTCCTCCGAAGAATATGCAATTTCGATGAACAACGGATTAAAGCCGTCATTCATTGCCACGACTCCGTTCCGTACGGTGAGTGTCTTGATTATTGGTCTGGCCTCACCGGTATACCCCCGGAACGTTTCACGAAACCGTTCCTAAAATCTGACCACGGCGGGAAACGGAGGTATCCCTTTGGGATCGCGCGCATTGTCGCGAATAATATAAAGCTTATCCAACTTTTCAAAGAGCGTCTGCAAGCGCTTGGACTTGACAGACACTGAGCCAGGCGAGCTGCCACTGCTCTACCCCGCGATACGCAATTAGTATCCTACCTCTCCGTTGACGGTGTGTCAACCTTGGGGTACGCTACCGTCAAATAACCCCTACTCATGTTCCTCACTGCGCACGCGCTGACCGCCGCAGTACTCGTTGATCGCCTCGGCGTCCACTCAACTTTATGGGCGCTTGTGATTGGGTTTTGCTCGCACTTTGTTCTAGACGCGATTCCGCACGGGGATGAGGGGCTGGATAAGGGAAAGGGCTTTGTCCGTGTCCTCTGGACTTGGGCGCTCGCAGACGGGCTTGTGCTCACAGCCATGCTATTTCTGCTGCTCCCGCGCGTGCCCTGGATCCTTTCCCTTCCGGTGCTCGCCGCTATGGTCGGCAGCATTGTGCCAGATGCGCTGCAAGCCGTGCACCATCTCGTACTTCCTCTCTCTCGCTACATGCGTTTTCACCATCGCTGCCATGAATATTTTGGAAAAAGAATTGGCATTCGGTACGGATTGCTGCTTCAGGGGGGTCTGGTCATGATCCTCTTAACATTGTTCATTCTCACCCCGTCGGCTTGAAGAACAATCTTTAATCATGTAGTGTGAAAAAGCACAGTCTACGCGTGCGATTATGGAACGACCGACGTCGGTAGAACAATGGATTAGAGAGCGTCCCGAGGTTCAAGCGCTTGCCAACAAATGGCAGGAGACGCTTGTGGAGATCGCGCGTCGTCTTACACGAACACCCGCTCACGATCACCCGTCAGGAGCTGACACACTTCCTTCACAGATTGAGCAGAATAGCGAGCAGGCAATCACCCGGCGTCATGGGAAGTTTGGGTTTCTTATTTTAAGCGCTCCGTCTGGGGGCGGTAAGCGGACAGTTGGCAGCGCACTGGAGGATTTTGGGTTTGAGCGTCTCGCGCGGTACACAACAAGATCTCTGCGCACTGAAGAAGTAGAGGGAGTGGACTATCACCACGTGAGTCGCGAAGCGTTTCTTGCCATGGACAAACGCGGCGAGTTTTTTCCATGGGTTGAAACACACGGTGAACTGCGTGCGATATCAAAAAAAGATTTTCAGGAGCTTTTAACTCGTCGGGCGCTTTTCTATGTGGAAGGCAGTGTGAAAGCCTACGATAGTTTTTTACAGGAACCACTTGTCGATGCCGCAAACCCATTGTCTCTTTTTTTATTACCGACTGATTTTCCAACACTCGTTTCACGCCTCATTGGGCGCGGCGATACCCTGGAGGAACCGGAGCTTCTTGAGCGTATTGCAGCCGGTGAAGCCCATCTTCGAAAAACACTGTCGTCCTCGTACGACGGCTATGTGGTAAACGATGACGCATTACGCGCCGCAAAACGTATTCATGCCCACCTTATTCGCCAATAAATGTATGGATATTTTTTCTGTCGCGGTTGACGCGGCAAAGCTCGCAGGAAAGCTCGTCGCTACAGGCTTTAACCATGTGAAGCGTATTGAGTACAAAGGGGGAAATACCGCGGATATCGTCACGAATGTGGATCAAGAGGCAGAGCAGCTTATTCGAGCCTCTATTACTAAAAATTTTCCAGACCACACCATAGAAGGGGAAGAGTTTGGATTAGAGCAACGGGCTTCACGGTATTCGTGGATCATCGATCCGATCGACGGGACAACGAATTTTTCTCGAGGCCTTGCCGCTTTTGGCATTTCCATTGGAGTGTTGGAAGACGGGGTGCCGACAGTTGGGGTTGTGTATAACCCAATAAACGAGGAGCTCTACGCCGCCTTACGCGGCAAGGGAGCAACATTAAACGGAGTGAAGATCCATGTGTCAGACACGCACACGCTTGAGAAGGCATTTGTGGTTGCTTCGTGGTGGTCTCGCGATCCGAAGTACAAAAAACGTGGTATCGACGCCTTTGTTCGTTTAGCGCAGGTGGCAGGGAAGATGCGCAGTCTCAATGGCACGGTGTTTGATCTCTGTAAAGTTGCCTCTGGGGCATTTGATCTTGATACGTGCGACACCTCGTTTTTGGATATCGCGGCTTCGGTTGTGATTCTCAAAGAGGCTGGCGGGATGATGACGGATCTTGAGGGTATGCCAGTGGATTCAGCTGATCGCAGCGTCCGTCGATTCGTCGCGGCAAATCCAACGCTGCATCAGATCGCTCTTGCATTACTAAAAAAATAGAGGCCGGGAGCAGACAGGTGCTGACGCTGTCTTTCCCGGCTTAAGGATCCACAACCTAGTTGAGGGGTTCTGGATCGCCTGACACTGTCGTTGGGGACTCTTCAGCGAAGATGCCTTCAGACCGTGTAGGCCGAAGCACTGGCCGTACACGTACACACTTCTCGAGCGGCATCTTCTCGAGGAACCGCGCGAGTTCGCTGCTGCTGACAACTGCAGTCCCTGGCTTAGACACTGCCAGCGCAGCTGCAAGCGAGGAGAGTTTCACAGCATCAAGCAACGAACTTCCCTTGGCAATTTCTGCGGCGATGACTGCGATTACGGTGTCGCCAGCTCCAGAGACTTCGACGGTGAGGTTGCCCGTGGTCGCACACTCAACCATGCTGAGTGACGACGTCGTGCTGCGATTCTCAACCAGGAGCATGCCATCACGGTCGAGTTTCAGTAGCACAGAGCAGCCGACCGCTTCCGCGATAGTCTCGGCGGCGGCTGCGATATCCTCTGTAGTCTGAAGCGCGCGCTGGATGTTCACGATGTATCCAGCCTCGTTCCTATTCGGCGTGAGCAGGGTACAGCCCACTGCGTGGTTTTGATACCACACGAGTCTACGCTCCCTCGCATCCACGAGTATCGGGATCTCCTTGGTGCGCCCGATGGCGATGAGGCCGCGCAGGAGCGTCGGAGTTACGACTCCGCGATCATAGTCGCTGACGACGATCGCACTCCACGAGCCCTGCTTGAGCCACTCGAGGAATGCCTTGGTCGCCGGCATCGGGATTGGATCTCGCTTCTGTCGGTCGATGCAGAGCATCTGACCGTGTGGGCCAACGAGGCGCTGTTTGGTTGTCGTCGGCCGGTCGTCGACCGACGCGAGGTACAGTGTTCCGATGTGCTCGCGCTGAAGCGTATGCTCCAGCTCTGCGCCGTAGTAGCCGTTTCCGATAACGGCGAAGAGTTCGACTTCGACGCCAAGGTGCACGAGATTCTTCGCGACATTGCCAGCGCCGCCAGGCATGCACGTCTCGTTGTATGTTTCAAAAACGCGCACTGATGCTTCGGCGCTCATCCGTGGCAGCGTGCCTTGGGTGAATAGATCGAGGATAACATCCCCGACAACGGCGATCGGTCTATGGTCCACGACGACCTCCTCGGTAGTTGCCGTTGATACCGTTATTGATACCGTTATCGAAAGAACAATGCCTCAAGAGTATCTCGTATCTAGCAAATCTCACATCTTAAGGCTATCTTCTACTCTACCACGTTTACATCAATAATACTATACCCCGTTATCCACCGGATCCGGCATGGTCTGTTTCGTGTTCGGCAGAGGCATTTGACAGTTAAACGATATGATACGGTATACTACTTCGGGAAGACACTACGTTGGCTTTGAATACAGAGGAGTAATCGTGCATCCGATTGAAATTCTTCGTTCCCTGCGCATGTCTGCTCGTTCGGTCGAGTTCTTGCCAGGGGGATACAACAGCGATGTCACGGCTGTTGTGGATAACGGAGTCAAGAAGGTCGTAAAGATTATTGGAGGGAAGAAAGAGCCGATGAGTGAGCATGAGGCGCGGTGCCTTGCCGCAGATCTCATCGCCTACCACGAAGCCCTTACAGCGACCGGATTGCGGATTCCCGAGCTCGAAGCCATTAAGCTCTTTGAGAATAGAGTGCGTTCGGGATTCGAAGTAGTCGAAGTGTGCGCCTTTCGGGGGTATGGGGTCGATCGAGAACTTCGGGAGTCTTCGCGGCAGGCGTCGGAGTTGTTTCGCGAGATTTCGACGGCGATGCTCCCAGTGCTCTGCCGACGAATTTCAAATGGGGATCTCGATATTGGAATCGACCCGAAGCCAGAGAACTTCACTCGGGAGCGAAAGAATCTCTGGTTCGTGGACACCATGCCCCCGCGGTATCGAAAAGGTGGGGTCGTTCTCGTGGAGTATCCGGCCCCAAAGACGAGGATCGGGCAGCGGATCGGGTATCTTCGACATTTTACCCTTTCCGGCGTATTCATGGTTCTTCGTACACAGCTCGGACGACTCTGCCCCAGATTCTACGAGCGAATCACGAGGACTGCGGATCACTTTGTCCGCGTGAACTTTCCCGGCGAAGTAATCCGGGATCAAGCGGTCGAGGAGATCGTTCATCGGCAGAGGATTCGGTCGGTCAATCAGTGTACGAGCGCTGATATCTATGTGCTCCGCGAGGTCGCGTGTTACCTTGCGGGCAGAAGTCCAGCTCTTGGGAAACACTGGCTTGGCCAGATCTTTGACCTCACGCACTTCGAAGATGGCGTTTCAGACGCATCGCTTGCGCGAGCGAAGCATCTGATCGCAGAAGCGCTGCGAAAGCCTCATTGAGGGCGACTCTCGCGTCATTTCGTGTCGTTGCTTTGCAGGAGCAACGCGCTGCTGGCACACTATGTGCGAGCAGTTTTTTTATCAGAAGAGGCATTGTGTCCACGCGCGAAACTCCGCGGTCGTGAGCCCGTACGCGCCAAGGAGGCGTTCAGGATGGTGGCGTGGGCCATGATAGTCTGATCCACCTGTTGGCAGGAGATTGAATTTTTTCATGATACTGCAAAGAAACCGTTCGTCATCGTCGCTATGATCTTTGTGCCGAAGTTCAAGTCCCGTTAAGCCATTTTTTTTCAGCATCGCCAAAAGATGCGTTGTTATTTCATTCGCGCGTTTGTATGACTCACGTTGGCGAAGCGCTGCTCTGAACTGTCCAAGGTGCGCAATGCTGACAATCCCCCCAGCCCTTTGTATGAGTCTGAGCGCAGCAAGAGGTGAAAGCGACCAGGTGCCATAGGGAATATAGAGGTCGCCCCCGCGATTGAGACGTTTGAGGATTGCCGCGGTGGGCTTCTTTATTACTCGAGCAAGAGCGCGAGCCACATCGTATTTTACAAAGAACGGGGCGTGGGGACGGATCGCACGAAGGTCGGAGAGCGTGAGATTCGCGATCCCCATTTGGTTTGCGCGAGCTAATTGCGCCATCGCCTTTTTATTATATCCGTCTTGTGTAATCCGGAGGCCGCGCTCGAGCATGTCGGTCTGAAAGTTTTTCGCATAACCGAGAAGATGGATTTCAATTCCGAGGTATCGGGCGCTGATCTCAATACCAGCAATTGTGAGAAGACCATAGCGTTGACCAAGCATGGATGCCGACCGTTGCGAGCGCGTTGTGTTATGGTCAGTCAGGACGATTCCTTGAAGACCAAGACGTTTTGCGTTTTTGAATACCGTCTCGGCAGAGTAGTCTCCATCAGAAAAGTTTGAGTGGGCGTGAAGGTCGAATGGGAATTGAGGCATAGAAGCATTGTATGCTGTTGGTCGTATCCGTGTCGAGTCCTGCATCCATTGGTATAGCATTGGAGTTCTGTAGGCTTTTCATTGCGGATGCGATGCGCTACAGTGTATGAAAGCATGGACAGCGTTAAATTCAGAGGCAAGTTCATAACGCTTTTTATTTCTATGATCACCAAAGCAATTCGGCAGGTAGCGACATTCAAGGCGACTCCGCACGAGGTTTACGAAGCGCTCATGGATGAAACATTACATGGGAAGTTCACTGGCTCACCGGCAAAGATCAGTCGCACGGTCGGCGGGAAGTTTTCGATTTTCGATAGCGGATTGAGTGGGAAGAATCTCGCGCTGGTCGCCGACAAAAAGATCGTCCAGGCATGGCGGTGCGAGATGGAGGGCTGGCCAAAGGATCATTATTCCAAAGCAACGTTCGCGCTCTCGAGAGGAAAGGATGGCGGAACGAAACTCTCCTTCATGCAGACCGGTGTACCAACGAGTTGTGCGAAAAGTATTGCGAACGGTTGGCGTGACTATTACTGGAATCCAATGAAGGAGATGCTTGAGGTACGCTGACCTCTGAAGCAGTCAATTCCGAACAAGTTACATTTGGTGCAGTATTCTTGAATTAGTCCGAACGCATTTCGCCGCCTGCGGCGGCGAGGAATTCCCCCCGCGAAAATTCGGAAAGGCGGCGGAGCCGCACCGCTGACAATTTCAAGTTTTTCTTTGGCGGCATACTCTTAATCAAATCTTTTCAAAAAATGTTCAATTTCACTTTTAGACCACCAAGCAAAATCTACCGGAACATTTTTCTTGATAAATTCTACCACTTCGGTTGTTCGGTTACCAAAACTCCCGATTTTTGGCTTGGTGGTCAATTCAGCTATGACCAGAGAAACGATAGCCCACTGGTGGTCTTTTTTCTGAACAGAAGACTCGATATCAACAACCTTATACGATTTTATACCAACGCCTGTTTGAGATTTTACAATTCGTTTCACACATTGTTCTACCGACTCACCATATCGAATCAAATTATGGCAAAAATAAAGAAGTCCATTCGGATATTTTTTAGCGTGCGGCGGTGCTTCGTGTCCGGGAATACTTTGTCGCCTCAGCGCAATATACTTTCCATTCCACTTCAAGATTATCTCGAAAGTAAAATGAGCACCACCCTTTGTTTGGTGTTTCAACGGCTTGCCAAAATTGGCTTCTTTATTTCCCCAAATGTATTTAAAACTCATAAATTTCAATCAACTTACGACAAGTGCCGTAATCACCTAGATAGAAAAATCCAATTTTATCAACCCGAAACGAAAAATTTGATTTGTCCACACCCGAAAGAGCAGACTTATCAAATTTTTCTAACTTAGTAAACGTCAAATGAGGAAAAAAATTAGCACCAACACTACGATACCCATAGAGCTTAAGATTTTTCTGCTCGGCTTTGGTCATTTCGCTTATCCGCGCCTTGTCTTTTTCTCTCATTTGACCTTCGCGCAATGGATTCAAAAGTTTAATGATTTTCTTTTGAAGCTCATTGATATTTTTAGATTTTTTGTAATCAACATCAATATAGCCGTCTCTATTTTGTCTGTATTTCGAGGAACTAATTTTAAATGGTTTAGTTTTGACGGCAAATTGTTTCAGCAACTTTCTAATCTTAGTCACGTTCTTCAAGGGAAATTCGGTCATATAGAGCGTGATGTGAGGAAAGTAATTTTTGCCGTCCAAAACAAAAAGAGCATTTCTATTTTTCAACTTTTTGCTTACCGCGATTGCTCTTTTAGAAATTTCTGTCGGAGGATATATGACAATATTAAAAGGTTTTGTTTTCGCCTTCATAGGATTAAAAAATTTTCTTCCCCCAAAATTAAAATATGGTTCGAGCCGATGTTTTTCTCCGGGTTCTTTTGCGGTTTTGAGCGGTGCGGCTCCGCCGCCTTTCCGAATTTTCGCGGGGGGAATTCCTCGCCGCCGCAGGCGGCGAAATGCGTTCGGACTAATTCAAGAATACTGCACCACTTAGGAAAAGTCAAAGAGTTTTGGTTCGCCTCGCTTCGCTCGGCGACTAATTCGTATTCAATTTTGGGGGTAAAAACGAATTCACGATTTCGCATTTTGGGGGAAGAAAATTTTTGAATCAATTTTATGAAATACATACTTTACGCAAGGAAATCCACAGAAGAAGACGACAGGCAGGTTTTGAGTATTGAAGCGCAACTCGTAGAGTTGCAAGAGTATGCCGCCAAAGAAAAACTTGAAATTGTCGCCTCTTTCCAAGAGGCCAAAACCGCAAAAGAACCCGGGCGAATGAAATTCGCAGAAATGTTGTCGTTGATTGAGAGAGGAAAAGCAGACGGGATTATTTCGTGGCACCCCGACCGCCTCGCGCGCAATTCTGTGGACGGCGGTAAAATAATTCACTTTGTAGATCGCGGCTTGATTAAGTCCCTCAAATTTCCCACCTTTTGGTTTGAAGCAACACCACAAGGTTTGTTTATGCTCAATATCGCTTTTGGTCAATCAAAATATTTTGTAGATAATTTGCGAGAGAATGTGAAGCGCGGTTTGCGGCAAAAGATACGAAATGGCGTATGGCCCGGCTGGGCTCCGGTTGGCTATCTAAACAACCCCAAAACACGTGGGATTGATGTTGATAGCGAGAAAGCCCCTAAAGTAAAGAAATTGTTTGAAATGTACGCCACCGGAGCATATACTCTTCATTCTCTCGCAAATTGGTGCAAGGGAAAGGGGCTACGAGGTAATCTCGGCAAAGAGATAGCGTTGAGTAATGTGCAAAGTATTCTACAAAATATTTTCTACATCGGGCTGATGAAATACGGTGGGGAAATTCATGAGGGACATCACGAGCCGTTAATCTCAAAGAAACTTTTTGATACTTGCCAAGAAGTGATGGCGAAGCGTGGGAAATTCCACCATGTTAGAAAAAATGATTTTGCTTTTCTTGGCTTAATGAAATGTGCTTCGTGCGGTTGCTCGATTACCGCCGAAAAACAAAAAGGTCATCACTATTACCGATGTACCCGCAAAAAAGGGCCATGCCAAGAAAAGCATTATCTCCGCGAAGAAGCATTAGCCGCACAAATCACTTCTTATCTTCAAAAAGTTTCTTTGTCGAGCCAAGACACCGAGAAAGTTTTGGCGGCGTTGGATAGCGAACAGGATAAAGCGCGACAAGACGCACAAAGTGAGGTTGGCGTTTTGAAAGAGCAGTTAGCGAGCATGGAAACAAAGTTAGCAAAACTCCTCGACATCTATTTAGCAGACGCTTTATCCACAGAAGGATACGCCGCCAAAAAACAGAGTTTGCTATCTCAAAAAGTTTCGTTATCTGAAAAAATCACCGATTTTGAGACAAAAGGGTTGTCTTGGCTCGAACCGGCTCGGGAGTTCGTAAAATCCTTACATCAAGCCACTAATCTGCTTTCCTCTCCCAATCCAAAAGAAATGACAACATTTCTGAAAAACATCGGCTCGAACCATATTTTGCGAAACCGCCAATTCGTTTTTACCCCCAAAATTGAATACGAATTAGTCGCCGAGCGAAGCGAGGCGAACCAAAACTCTTTGACTTTTCCTAAGTGGTGCCGGAGGAGGGAATCGAACCCTCATGATCAAATGATCACACGATTTTGAGTCGTGCGCGTCTACCGTTCCGCCACTCCGGCATGGCATGAAGTGTAGCGGCTGTCCACTATCTGGTCAACGTTAGATTTGGTATACTTGTTATACTGTGGCTCGAACTATTGCGATTTGTAATGCCAAAGGGGGCGTTGGAAAAACGACGACAGCCGTGAATCTCGCTGCTGCGCTTGCCCAAGCCGGAGGTCGAGTGCTTCTTGTTGATCTTGATCCACAGGCGAACGCGACGAGTGGGGTGGGAGTAAACTGGCGTGATTTGCCAGTTGGGATGTACGAAGTTCTCCTTGGGGAACTGCCAATTGACGCAATCCTTCATCCCACGGATCATGACGGGCTTTCTGTGGCGCCATCAACACCGGCAATGGCCGGAGCCCAGATCGAACTCGTGACTGCGACAGAGCGCGAGCAAAAACTTTCTGCTGCCCTTGCCCCGATTGCCGAGGAGTTTGACACGATCCTTCTCGATTGCGCGCCAACCTTTGGCCTCATGACCGTTAATGCGCTTGCTGCAGCAGAAGAAGTGCTTATTCCGGTTCAGGCCGAGTACTACGCGCTGGAAGGGCTCGGACAACTGCTTGAGACGATTACGCTTGTCCGCGAGCGGCTTAACCCGAGGCTTTCCGTGCTTGGCGCGGTGCTGACGATGTATGAGCGCAAAACAAGCCTCTCTGAAGCCGTGTGGCTGGATCTCTACCGAAATTTTGGGCATCGGATTTTTCGCACCGTGATCCCGCGCTCGGTGCGCTTGGCAGAAGCTCCAAGTCATGGGAAGACAATTTTTGCCTTTGACCGATGGTCTCGCGGCGCTCGGGCCTATGAGAAGCTCAGCAGAGAAGTGATGTGGGCACACTCGGTCGGTAATTGAGTAAATGAGTAAATAAGTAATTTTGGAAATTATAAAATCTCGTTCACGAATTACCTAATTACTTATTTACTGAATTACCGAATCCCACTATGAAATCACTTGGTAGAGGTCTTGCAGCGCTCATCCCTTCTCGGGAAAGTACTCGACCGGCAGTTGGCCTCGGAGCAGCCGATCAGGACGCGCATGGGGACCGTGTTCGGGTGCTCTATATTCCGGTGGAGGACCTGCGCCCAAATCCACACCAACCACGGAAGCTCTTTTCCGGGCAGGAGCTCGAGGAACTCGCAGCCTCGATTCGAGTCCACGGCATTTTAGAGCCGCTGATCGCAAGCCCAAGCAAAGACGGCATGGGCTATGAACTTATTGCTGGAGAACGGCGTCTCAGAGCGGCAAAGATGGCGGGGCTTAAAACTGTTCCAACGATTCTCCGCAGCGCTGGGGAGCGGGAAAAACTCGAGCTCTCCATCATCGAGAACATTCAGCGCGCTGATTTAAATCCCATCGAACGCGCACATGCCTACCGGTCGCTGCTGGAGAATTTTAACATGACCCCGAGCGAGGTGTATCGAAGAGTGGGAAAATCACAGTCCAGCGTGAGCAACACCATGCGTCTGTTGACCCTGCCGGGGCACATGCAGCAAGCAATTGCCCAAGGGAAACTTGGGGAAGCGCACGCGCGGAGCATTCTCGTGCTCGATGATCCGAAGCTCCAGGAGGAGCTCTACCAGAAGATTCTCGCCCAGAAGTTGACCCAGTACGAAGTCGAGCAAACCGTGCGCGATATTGTCGGCAAACTTGGTAAGCGCCACTACGCGAAGGTCCGACGAGGCGGCAAGGGTGATCCCGACCTTGCGGCCGGAGAAAAGCTCGCCGAGCGCCTCGCGACACGGGTGCGCATTTACCGCACAGGAGAGCACGGGACTATTACGATCTCCTTTTCTAACCCAAAGGATTTCCAGCGTCTCATGACCATGCTTGGGGGATAAGCGAGCGCTCTTCTCCGGCATGTACACTTAGGCAGCAACGGTCGGTCGGGTTACGAGATTTTTCAGGCGTTCGAACAAGCGTTGTTTCGTATGCGCTTTAATTTTTTGTTTTGCGGTTGTGGTCTTCACGAACTTCAACCAATCCACACTGGGGCCTTTTCGATTTCGATCCATGAAGATCTCGATAACGTCCCCAGAATGGAGTTTAGTTTCTAATGGGGCGATCTCATCGTTCACTTTTGCCCAATTGCATTTATTGCCAATCTCGGTGTGGATGTGGTAGGCGAAATCAATCGGCGTGGATTCTTCCGGTAGCTCAATAACGTCGCCCTTCGGGGTAAAGACAAAGATACGATTCTGAAAGATATCCAGGCGTAAGGTGTCGAGGAACTGTCGGTTATCAGGAATTGCGCGTTGGAACTTCAGAAGATCACGAACCCACCGCAGCCGCTTGTCTGTGGGCATGGTGCCGCGTTCTTCATAGTTCCAGTGCGCAGTGATGCCGAACTCCGCTTCTTGGTGCATCGCTTCTGTGCGGATTTGTAACTCTACAATTTCTCCGTCGTCGCAGAATACGGTGGTATGGAGGCTTTGATAGCCATTTGGTTTTTGTTGGGCAATGTAGTCTTTGATGCGCCCTTTGAGCGGTCGGTAGAGATTGTGCAATAATCCGAGACAGGCGTAACAATCTTGGACGTTCTTTACGATGATCCGCAGCGCCACGAGGTCGTAGATTTTCGTGATGTCCCGATCTCGGGAAAGCAGTTTTCGATAGAGTGAGTACAGGTGTTTTGCTCTGCCATGGACCGAGAGGTAGGGAATCTGGTTTCGCGTGAGTTCGCGCTCTACTCGCTTCTGGACCTTCTCGAGGTAGCGTTCCTTTTCGGTCCGTCGGTGGCTCACGAGATTTTGAAGCCACTGGTACTCGGTGGGGTAGAGGTATTGAAACGAAATGTCTTCGAGTTTCGCATGGAGGTCTCCCATCTGGAGGCGGTGGGCAATTGGGGCGTAGATTTCAAGCGTCTCTCGTGCAACGCGTTCGCGTTTTTCCTCTGGCAGCGCATCGAGGGTTTTGAGGTTATGGAGGCGATCGGCGAACTTAATGAGCACCACTCGCATGTCTCGCGCCATCGCGATAAACATCTTCCGGAGGTTCTCCACGTAGCGTTCCACTCCACGGAATTTGAGTTTGCCGAGCTTGCCGACTCCGCGGACAAGGTTTGCGATATCCGGACCGAACTCGGTCTCAATGTCTTTCAAGCTGTACGGCGTGTCGTCGGGAACATCGTGCAATAACCCTGCCGCGATCGTATTGAGGTCAACGCGCATTTTGGCAAGAGTGAGTGCGGTCGCCGTTGGGTGCGTGATGTATGGCTCTCCAGAGGAGCGTTTTTGGCCTTGGTGCGCGCGTTCCGCAAATGCATACGCCCGATCTACCACACTCGTATCAAGGTGTGGATCAACGCTCTCGATCTCTCGGATGATCTGGGCAACAGACATGGGTGTCGTGGTAGCCCGGACGTTTATGTCGGGGTGGTGAGGTGAACACCATTGAACCCCTGAAACCTAAGGGAATACAAAGGAGTTGGGTTCACCTCACCGGTTTTTACTATACAATGAACAGAGAAATTTGCAAAGATTGACAAGTTTTATTCACCGCAGTAGGATGGCAGTAAGGAATACAGGGACGTTTTGAAAACGGGACCCTCCGTGAAACCGGAAAACTCCTTTGTCCGTTATGGAACAGAGGAGTTTTCTTGTACAAGTGGAGGTTGGAAGTTGGAGGTTGGAGCGAGGTAGGTTTTTACTCGGTCATCTTGAGCTTGTCAAAGGGCTCCCTCTTTTTCGTCATCCCGAGCCACGCCGAGGGATCTCGCCAACGGCTCAACGAGGATCGCCGTTCAGCCGTTCCCCCTCCCTATCGGCTAATTCGCACTAGAATATGTCAAACACCGGGTGTCAGACACCGGGTGTTTGACAAAGTTCGCGCACAAAGAAGTGAGTTCAAAATGACGCAGTGGGCTCTGTCGAGCCGGCGGACTTTGCTTTGAAGTTGACGCACTCCTTGTTGCTGCACTTCTCCGCGTCTTTCGGGCCGAGGACCATGGGGCTTGCGCATTTGTCGCAGGTCTTTAATTTTCCCTGCTCGTCTTTGGCTGGTGGATTCCAGAGGACAAAGTCGCAGTTGGGGTATGCCGAGCAGCCAAAGAAGAAGCGGCCGCGTTTGCTTCGGCGGCGGACAATATTTCCCTTACTGCATTTCGGACAGAGCACGCCGGTATCGGATGCCGGCTGCCCTGGCGCGCCCGGCGTTTCGATGCGTTTTGTATTCCGGCATTCGGGGAAACCGCTGCAGGCAACGAACTTTCCATAGCGACCCATCTTAATCACCATCGGCTTGCCGCACTTCTCGCAGACCTCGTCGGTTTTTTCTTCGGTCAGAGTTTTTTTTGAGAGCTCTTCTGTTTTTGTTTCAATGAGTTCGTGGAATGGATGATAAAATTCGCTAATAAGCGGCCCCCATACTCTGTTGCCTTCTGCCACGCCGTCTAATCCTTCTTCCATGCGTGCGGTGAACTCGGGATCCACAATAGAGGGAAAGTGTTCCAGCAAAAGACCCGCGACTAAAAGGCCAATGTCGGTTGGCCGGAGTCTTCTGCTTTCAATGCGCTCGACATACCGGCGAGTGACGAGCGTGCTGATGGTCGGGGCATAGGTTGACGGTCGGCCAATGCCGTGTTCTTCTAATGCTTTAACGAGCGTTGCATCTGAATAGCGTGCAGGCGGTTCGGTAAAGTGTTGCTTGGGTGTTACGGATTGTGCGGCAAGTTTCTGACCTTGAACAAGCTCAGGCAGTATGGTTGTTTTGAGCTCCATGGGGTAAACCGCGAGGAAGCCGTCAAATACCAACATTGAGCCAGTTGCGGAAAATGTCGCTTCCGCAATTCTAGATTCTTTCGTTGCTGTGCTCTTCACGCGTACCGAGGTTGAATCCAGCTCTGCCTCTGGCATCTGGCTTGCCACGGCTCGGCGCCAGATAAGGTCATAGAGTTTGACTTGACGCGGATCAGAGAGTTCTTTCGCGGCTAACTCCGGTGTACGCTGGACTTCGGTGGGCCGAATGGCCTCGTGGGCTTCTTGAGCGCCTTTGGATTTTGTTTTGTATGTTTTTACTCCCGTTGCATATCTTGCTGCGAGTGCGTTCTTTAAATAGCTTTGCGTCTCGCTCAAGAATTTGCCGGCAAGATTCACCGAGTCTGTGCGCATGTAAGAGATAAGCCCTGCTTCGTAGAGGTCTTGGGCCACGCGCATGGTTTGAGACGCGCCAAACCCAAGCCGTCGGTTCGCATCTTGCTGCAAGGTGGAGGTGGTAAACGGCGGATACGGGGATTTCGAGGTTTTCTTTTTTTCAACGCTCTCGACGGCATACGTCGCAGTGTCGAGTGCGGAGATAATCTCCTTTGCGCGCGCTTGGTTTGCGATGTCGAACTTCTCGAGCTTTTTGTTGTTGAGCGCGGTGAGCTCGGCGGTAAACGAGCGAGATCCCTCGGCGTGGCTCGGGATGACACTGCTTGAAGCGAGCATCGTCTCAATCGTCCAGTATTCTTGGGACTTAAATGCTTCAATTTCGCGTTCGCGGTCTACGATCAGCCGGAGCGCGACTGATTGTACTCGTCCAGCAGAGAGCCCTCGCGCCACTTTTTTCCATAAGAGGGGAGAGAGCTCGTAGCCGACGAGCCGATCCAGAACTCGGCGCGCTTGCTGGGCGTCCACCAGTTTCTCGTCAATGTCTCTCGGGCTCTTCAGCGCCTCTTCAATGGCTTCTTTCGTGATCTCATGGAATACAATGCGCTGCACTGTTCTTTCGCTCCTTGGTTCCTTGGTTCTTTGGTCCTTTCGTTTTTCTGTTCCTTGGCCTAACTCTAGCGCCTGCGTTAAATGCCACGCGATTGCTTCTCCCTCCCGGTCTTCATCAGTGGCAAGGATGATTGTTTTTGCCTTTGCCGCAGCTTTTTTAAGTACAGTCACTTGTTTTTGAGAATCCTTTGGGATGACGTACTGTGGCGTAAAACCGTGCTCAATATCTATGCCCATTTTGGATCTGGGCAAATCCCGAATGTGCCCGTAGCTGGAGAGCACGGTGTACTCTTTGGGCAAGAATTTCTGAATCGTTTTTGCCTTCGTTGGCGATTCAACAATGACAAGGGTCATAAGTGAAGAATTCAAATATCCGAAATCCTAAATCCTAAACAAATTCAAATCACCGAAATTTCGAAATTCTAAACGGCGGTGTTACGGATATTTACGTAATTTAAATTTTGGTATTGTTTTGGATTTGGAGCTTTGGATTTCGGAATCACATTTTCACATAAAGTCCTCCTCCAACATCTCTGGCAAGCTGCTGTAATTCCAACTGCGTGAGGATGGACATAACTTCTGAAGCGGAAAGATTCGCGACATGCACTACATCGTCAATGCTTTTTGGATTCTTGTCAAGCGCGTCGAGGACAACGCGGGTTTCAGCAGGCACATCCACGGCCTTTGCGGGAAGTGGTAATGCGGCCTCAAGTGCAAGCGCGTTGAGAATATCTTCTGGCGATAGCGCAACACTGGCTCCAGCTTGCAAAAGCGAGTTGGGTCCAGCAGAATTTTCCCGGGTAATATCGCCCGGAACAGCAAAGATGTCGCGGTTTTGGTCAAGCGCCTCGCGGGCTGTAATAAGGGCGCCACTGGTGAGTTTTCCTTCGACCACAAGAGTGGCCTTGGAGAGTCCACTAATAATTCGATTGCGCAATGGGAAGTTCTGTTTCATGGGCTCCATGCCCAGCGGAAATTCGGAAACAATTGCCCCGCCAGTGCTCACGATGCGCTCGGCAAGCAGGCGATTTTGAGTCGGGTACAGGGTATTGAGGCCATGGGCTACCACCGCAATCGTTCTGCCGCCGACCTCTATACTCGCCTCGTGCGCTGCGGTGTCAATGCCAATGGCAAGGCCGCTTACGATAATAACCCCGCTTCGCGCAAGCTCGCGCGCAAATGTTAGGGCGCACGAATTTCCGTATGGCGTTGCCAAGCGCGTGCCAACGATCGCAACACAGATGTCACTGTTCGTCGGCAATTTGCCTTTGTGATACAGGAGCAGCGGGGGAGTGGGAATTTCTTTGAGCAATGCGGGGTAGGTTGGATCATCCAGCGCGGTTACGGATATTCCAGCATCGCGCACGTGCTTGTCTTCTTGCGCTGGGTCAAGTGCGGCTCGCTTCTGGAGAAACGTCTGGGCAGCAGCAGGGCCAATGCCAGCGCGTTCGAGGCTCTGCGCGTCAGCGCGAAAAACGTCTTCGAGATTGGGAAATGCTTTCCAGAGCCGGAGCAAACTTACAGGTCCAAACGAGGCGAACCGCGAGAGCGCAATGGCTCTAGGGATATCCATGTTGCATTTATACCATACCTAGGAAGAGCGCTCAAAGAGGGTAGGTATGGAGGAGCTGTGAACGCACAGCCTGATGCGCAGAAGAACACTGTGCCTCGAGGGCTAACCTTGCTCGGTCGGCCTGGCTTTGCGGGCGCTTCCTTTGGGAAGTGACCCGCTCGTTTTTTACCTTACGGGGTTGACAAGAAATGGCCTTTTATGCTATAGTCAGCATTGTACAAGATACAAATAAATTAATCCCCTTGAATCTCAGGGAAGGGTTTAAGGAAGCTATGACCGCTGGAATTTTAGATCAAATTATAGAAAGTCAACAGCAAGAACTGACAAGCCAAACAAACCCACACGCGTTACTTCAGGGTTTGATTGGTCGGCTTCGCGATCGGGAACGGGATGTGCTTTTGAGCCGCTTTGCTTTACAGGTTCGTAGCCCCGAGCCCAAGACGCTTAAAGAGATCGGAGATGTGTTGGGTGTTACTCGCGAACGCGTCCGACAAATCGAGCTTGCCGCGATAAAAAAAATGCGTGAGCTCAAAAGTCATCAAGAGTTTACGGTGCAAAGCGAGGCATTGAAGCTCTTTTTGCGGCGGATTTTGGAAGAGAATGGCGGCATAATGGAACGCGAACATTTGTTAACGACCGGCTTGGGGATGCTCGTTGCTGACGTGGTTACTGAAGATGTCCGTGCGTTTCAAAAGAGCGCGCTTTCCTTCCTTATTGACCATCTCTTCGATGACGTTGTCGAAGCGTATCCCGGCGACGAACAGATACTGTCGGGCTGGAAGTTGTCCATGGTAGATCATGGGAGCGCGAGGAAAACAATTGCTGCGGCAAAAGGAATTCTCGAGAACCATGGAGAGCCCATGGAGTTTGACGACTTGGTGCGTGCTATTACTGCCGAGATCGATTGTGAGGTTTCGCATTGCGGGGCGCACTTGCACCTTTCCTGCCACATCCGTCCGAATGCCTTTCGGCACTGGGGGCTCTCTCACTGGGTATCCGTGACGCCCAAGCGAATTAATGATAAAATTTACTTAATCCTCACCCGAGAAGGCAAGCCAATGCACTTTACTGACATTGCCAAGAACATTAATGCGGCAAAGTTCGACGACAAGCTTGCGCATCCGTCAACGGTGCACAACGAGCTTATCTCGGATAAACGTTACGTCTTGGTCGGTCGCGGTATGTATGCGCTTTCGTCTTGGGGCTATGTCTCGGGGGTCGTGAGCGACGTCATTGCTCGTTTGATGCTGGAAGCAGGAAAGCCCTTGAGCAAACAGGAGATTGTCGAGGGCGTACTTGCCCAGCGATTGGTGCGAAAGAGCACAGTTCTCTTAGCGCTGACTGATCAGAGCAAGTTCACGAGGATCGCGGATAGAAAGTATACGCTTGCGACTGCAGTAGTAAATCAGTAATTGAGTAATTCGGTAATGGAGCGTTTCGGTCATTACCGAATGGCCAAATCACTTCATTTCCTATACGCAATGATTACTCTTGACCTTGCTGGTCTTTTCCTCCTGCTCTCCGATAACCTTCTCACAGTAGTCTGGCTGCTGCTTGGCGTGTTTGGAGTTCTATTATTTTTCTGGATTTTTGGATGGGCAGCAGCGCAACTGTGGCTTATTCATATTCAGCACGCCTATGGACACCATCGGCGGTTTGTCCTCCTTGCCATTGATATTCCTCAAGAGAACCTTCAGACCCCGAAAGCCGTAGAGCAGATTTTTGCCCAGTTGCATGGATCAATATCCGGGATTAACATGAAGGAGAAGTGGTGGGAAGGAAAAACTCAGGATTCCTATAGTCTTGAAATTATTTCTATTGGCGGATACGTTCAGTTTCTGATTCGATCAAACGCGGCGCTGCGCGATCTCGTGGAAGCCGCTGTGTACGCCCAGTATCCGGATGCGGAGATTACCGAAGTCGCGGATTACACCGAAAGCGCACCACAAACATTCCCAGATCAAACCATGAATATTTGGGGCACAGAGTTTGTCTTGGCAAAAGGGGATGCGTACCCGATCCGCACATACCAGGAGTTTGAGCACTCCGCAGCCGAGGATATCTATAAAGATTCAATGGCGGCACTTTTGGAGATCATGGCCAAGCTCCAACCCGGAGAGCAAGTGTGGCTGCAGTTTGTGATTACGCCAGTAAGTGATTCCTGGCAGAAAGCATCACAGAAGGTTGTCGATATGCTCGCGGGGAAACCAGTGAAGGAAGAAAAGACGTTTTTGGATCGAGTTGGAGACGCGCCGCTTCATGCAATCTCAACAGTAAGCGATGCGGTCATACCGAATCTTTTTGGGCAAGAAGAGGAGGAGGCGAAGCGGCCACCGGATTTTGTTTGGTCGTTGATGCAACACTTGACCCCTGGGGAAAAGAGCGATATTGAGAAAATTGAGGATAAAATGAGTAAAATAGGTTTTCGAGTAAAGTTTCGCCTTGCCTATCTCGCGAGGCACAGCAACTTCTCCAAGGCGCGCGGTGTGGCGCCGATTGTCGGCGCAATAAAGCAGTTTAATACCATAAACCTCAACGCTTTTGACTCTTCAAAGCTTGTGAAAACCGATGCTCCGGTGTATTTTTTTGTCCCGAAACGCATTGCGTACCGTCAGAGGAAGTTCATGGCTGCGTATCGCGCACGGAGCAACCACCGCGGCGCCGGACACGGAAGTATTTTAAACATTGAAGAACTCGCAACGGTCTGGCACTTTCCCATGAATACGGTGCGGGCCCCCTTGCTGAAAAAGACGGATGCGAAACGCGCAGAACCTCCAACCGAGCTTCCTATTGAGACGCCGGAGATGGCATCACGAATGCAGGATCTTCGGGCAAAAGCGATGGAGGAAGCACCGAAAACGTAAAATCCAAAACTCTAAGCACCAAATCCTAAACAATAATCGAAATTCAAAGGATAAGAATTCCAAATAAGCTTTAGAATTTTTCACCGTGTGATGTACGACCACGATCACGACAACGAAATTATCCCGTTTGCCGAGACAAATTTCAGAAAAGCTCGGAAGCGTTTTGGCATTAAGACGGATGACCGAAGACGCCATATGTACATGATTGGGAAAACTGGCATGGGCAAAACCACCTTGCTCGAGAATATGGTGCTTGCGGATGTGTACGCCGGACATGGAGTTGGGATTGTTGACCCACACGGCGACTTTGCGGAGAAAATTGTTAACTTCATTCCTTCTTGGCGGGCCAATGACGTTGTGTATTTTAATCCCGCAGACGCTGATTACCCGGTGGCGTTTAACGTGCTGGAGGCGGTTGACGCAACACACAAACACTTGGTGGCTTCCGGAATGATGGGGGTATTTAAGAAGATTTGGCCAGATGTGTGGAGTCCGCGGATGGAGCACATCTTAAACAATACCGTGCTCGCGTTACTCGATTATCCGGGTTCAACCATGTTGGGGATTAACCGGATGCTTGCCGATGCAGAGTTTCGCAAAAAGGTTGTTGATCGTATCACCGATCCGGTGGTCAAAGCGTTCTGGGTTACGGAGTTTGCTCGTTGGGAACAGCGCTTTGCAGTGGAGGCGATAGCGCCGATTCAAAATAAAGTAGGGCAATTCCTTTCTGCCTCGATCATCCGTAACGTGGTCGGCCAAGTAAAGTCGACCATTAACATGCGCGAGATCATGGATGACGGAAAGATTTTTATTATGAACCTGTCCAAGGGGCGCATCGGCGAAGATTCCTCACGCTTGCTTGGAGGAATGCTCATCACAAAGTTGCAGCTTGCGGCCATGGAGCGCGTGGATATTCCAGAAGCCAAACGTCGCGACTTTTATCTTTACGTCGACGAATTTCAGAACTTTGCCACCGAGAGTTTTGCGAATATCCTTTCCGAGGCTCGAAAGTATCGCCTTGATCTTATTCTTGCGCATCAGTACGTCGAACAGCTTGACGAAGAAGTGAGCGCAGCGGTGTTCGGCAACGTCGGGACGATTATATGTTTTCGCATTGGTTCTCCAGACGCGCTCGAACTCGCCAAGGAGTTCATGCCGCGGTTCACCGAGACGGACCTCGTGAACCTTGCGAAGTACGATATCTATCTTCGACTGATGATTAACGGAATGGCAAGTGATCCATTCTCGGCCACGACCTTGCCGCCACTTTCTGGCGCTACCGGCATGGGAGAGAAAATCATCCGAGCGAGTCGAGAGCGCTATGCCGTGCCCCGGGCCACCATCGAAGAGAAGATTGCTCGCTGGAGCGAGGTGATGGGCACGGAAAGCGCGCAGCCGCCCTCCCAGTCATACCGCGCCCCTCGACCGCAGCAGCAAGGAAGGCCTCCGCAGCGTTTTGGCCCCCCGCCGCAGAGCAGACCTCCGCAGCAGGGGAATCGCCCCCCTGCTGCGCAACCCTCACGGCCTCCTCAACAACGTCCGCCCGCGCGCGAGCGACTTCCTGTCCTCTCCCTGGAAGACGCTATAAAGCAAGAGCCAGTGCCGATCAACAAAAGCGGCAAGAGAGCGTAGGGTTGTGCCCGAACGCATCACATTTCAGACCACCGACGGCATCACCATTGTCGGTGATTATAATCCAGGAGCGAAGCAGTTTAATTCAGAAGCGAATCTTTTTAAAATCCCGAAGCTAAGCTTCTTGCGCCTTTCTGGTCGAGAGAAGCTTAGCTTCGGCTCCGAACAAAGCTTCGCGTCTGCACAATCCGCGCTCCTGCTTCACATGATGCCGGCAGATCGGACCAGTTGGAAGCCGCTTTCAGAAAAACTCGCGGCCGTGGGAATCAGCTGCCTTGCCATAGATCTTCGCGGCCACGGCGAATCGGTTGAAGCGAAGCAGTTCAATCCAGACGCTAAGCTTCTTGCACCTCGTGCTGTTGAGAGAAGCTTAGCGTCTGCTCGATCTGGCTTAGCTTCTACCCCATCAATCCTCAACTACACCACCTTCACCGACGCCCAACACCAATCCTCGCGTCTTGACGTAGATGCTGCACTCGCGTGGCTTGCGTCCAAAGGATACGACACCTCGCGCGTCATCATCATCGGCGCCTCGATTGGGGCAAACCTCGCGCTTGACGCGGCAGCGCGCAATCCTCAAATCAACAAAGTCGTGATGCTTTCTGGTGGACTGGATTTTCGCGGCGTCAAAACTGAACCAGCGGCGCAGAAACTTGCCGATGGTCAAAAAGTTTTTCTCGTTGCCTCCGCAGACGACGACTATTCTTTTGAGAGTCATCGCACACTCGCTAAAATCTTTGGCGCTCGCGCCACGATCAAAGAATTCACGGACGCCGGCCATGGCACCACGATGTTTGTCCATGAACCCGAGCTTCTGAATGACATTGTGCAGTGGATTCAATGATTGAGATTTTGTTCTGCGTATGCTATAATGAGAGTGTAGAAAAATAGTATTTTATGCCCTGAGCTTGCTCGCCTCGCCCGCCTCGCCGAGACGAGTCGAGGCTGGGCTGAAGCTTCGGCGAAGCGGGTCGAAGGGCTACCGAATTCCTAAGGAAATCCTTCGACTTCGCGCGGCTGCTCAGGAAATAACCCTTTTGAGTCGTTTTTCTACACTCTCATAATACAGGTATATGAAATTCCGCCAAACCCTTTTTTGGGACGTGGACCCAAAAACGATTGATCCCAAAAAACACGCGCGCTACATCATCGAGCGGATTCTTGATTTTGGCCATGACGACGAGGTCCGCTGGCTCTGGCAGCAGTACCCTAAGCCACTCATCCGGGAGGTGGTGGCTCGATCGCGTGGGTTACGTCCAGAGACTCGTTCCTTATGGAAACTCCTCACAGCGTAAAGAGCGAATTACATCTCACGATCTTACCCGCCGACACGAGGAAGGCGCTTGCGTACGTCAAGGACGCGCGTTGGATGAAACGTGCGCACTGGTACCTTGCGGGCGGCACTGCGCTGGCGTTACAGGTTGGGCATCGACAGTCAGTGGATCTTGATTTTTTTACACCCGAAGATTCCTTTTCCGCCGCGCGTCTGCTTGCGCGGTTTCCAGAGACAGTGTGGGAGACGGATGTTCTCAAAGAGGGGACGGTGTATGGGAAGCTCCTTGGGGCAAAGGTGAGTTTCATTGCCTATCCGTTTTTCCGTCCGCGCGAGCCGATGGTGCAGTACGGGGCAGTCCAGGTGCTCAAGGCCGCCGATATTGCCGTGATGAAAATTATTGCGATCAGTCAACGGGGCAGGAAACGAGACTTTCTTGACCTCTATTGGTATTGCCGGAATCGAGAGTCGCTCGAGGACATCGTTCGTCGACTGCCGGATCAGTATCCGACGGTGGCACATAACTATCATCACATTATCAAGAGTCTCACTTATTTCGCTGATGCGGAGAACGACGTCATGCCGCGCCTCTTTTTTTCTGTGACATGGAAACAAATCAAAGTTTTTTTCCAGCGCGAGGTTCCGGGCGTGGCACGCACGCTCCTCGGTCTCCCTCGTTAGTGCTTCTCAATTTTTTCTCCAGAGTCACTTTCTCTTATTCGCACGCCTGCCTACCGTAGATAGGAATAAGCGAATAGTTCCTTTCTCCCAATGTCATCCCGAGTCGGACCGAGGGATCTCGCCACTCACTATTCTCTTAAATTTACGAACGGCTCAACGGCGGCTCCCGTTGAGCCGTTTAACGCCATGACGCTATGTTTGACTGTGAATTACGAAACTCGATATTTTTATTTCCTGAGCGGAGCCGCGCGAAGTCGAAGCATTTCCTTAGGAATTCGGTAGCCCTTCGACCACCGCTTCTCGCGGGGCCCCCGCGACCGCGGTCGGGGTGGCAAGCTCAGGGTATAAAATACTATTTTTCTACACTCTCAAATATGTCAGCGAACATGTCAGACACCGCAGCGAATATGAACACCGGGTGTCTGACACCGGGTGTCTGACAAAGCTCGGTACAAACCCGATAGTCGCTTATTCGCACGAATAAGCGACTAGTTTGGGATGCGTGAGTGGGGGGCGTGAGTGGGGGCTGCAAAAGATGCCCCAAAACAGTACCCTTCGACCCGCTTCGCCGAAGCTTCAGCGAGGCGAGCAGGCTCAGGGAATACTGTTTTGGGAGTTTCGTAATTCAAGGTGTTTGAAGCTAATCCTCGATTAATTTGCGGTCGTCGGCAAATTGAAGATATGGCATTAGCAGCCACGCTGCTCCGGTAAACAGCGCCGAGACGATGATAAGGGGTTCTAGCCCGATTTTCTCAAAAAGGAATCCGCCGAGCGCATCTGAACCCATGAGGCCGATGTTCCAGAAGGCGGTGAGGGTGGCAAACGTCGTGCCTTCGCTGTTTTTGGGACAGGCAAGCGCCGCGGCGTTAAGCAGAATAAGAAACGTGATGCTGCCAACTGCTCCAAGAAGTACTGCGGAAACCAGCTGCACCTGTCGCGCTCGCTCAAGATGCTCGGTAATAAACGGCGCAAAGTAGATGAGCTGGAGTAATGTCGCGGCAACTCCGATTGCGATGGCCAGATGGATAAAGGTGCGGGTTTTAAATTTATTGGCAAATTTTCCATAAAGCACTGCGCCTACGGCCGAGCTGGCTGCGCCAATGGTGCCAACCAACCCTAAGAATTCGCCGCTGAACTTAAGCTTGTCTACTGCATAGTAGAAAAACGGCGCGCCAAAGGACGGGCTAAACGTCCAGAAAAAGAGAAAGAAGGCCAAGAGCCAGAGTGTGCGATGGCGGAACGCTTCTTTAAGAGCTCGAACAGTTTGCCGGAACTGGTCGCGGCTGGCGGTGACTTTTGGCTCTCGGATAAAAAGCAATACCGCTGCCAGAATAACCAGTGGGAAAACAGCATTTATCAAAAACACGCTCTGCGGTTTTAAGTGTTCGGCCGCCCAGCCGCCAGCATAGCCAGTGATCATGGCCGCGACGTATACGGCAGTCCACTGAATCGCCTGAAATCTCCCAGTGAGATTATGCGGTTTGCCGGTTTCCACCATGAGCGCGTCGCAAAGCACGTCCATGAAGGCGTATGCCACCGAGGAGAGTGAAAAGAGCACGATGAGCGTCTGGATGTTGTAGTGTTGGGTTTGTCCAAGGATAAACCAGATGAGCGCCGCACTCGTCGTGGTAAGCAGCAGATAGGATCTTCGGCGATAGCCGCCCAGTGGAAGCGCATCCGAAATAATGCCCCACAGCGGCTTTAACGCCCAGCCGATAATCGTTACTGCGCCAAAGTACGAGGCTTGGCTCGCGGTCATTTTCAATGTATCTTTAAGCAAAAAACTCACCGTGAGGCCCGGAAGCGATGCCAAGCCATTGGGCGAGAAAAAGTAGATCAACGCAAACACCGTCGAGAGCTGGAAGATTCGTTTGCGAGAAAGTGTGGACTCCATAGGGTGTTGAGGTTCATTCTACACCGTCATCTCGGGCCAGTACAACTCGTCATCCCAAGCCGGACCGAGGGATCTCGCCAACGGCTCAACGGGAGCGGTCGTTGAGCCGTTCATCCTAAACTCTTGACACCGCGATGTATTTTGACTTTGGAAGCATGAATTGCGTGGTGGTCGTTCCGACATTCGAGGAATGACCGCGGGCTTTGGGATTCAGGATTTGGGGTTTGGCGCGCGCAGGCAGGATGGGTGTCTGCGCGGCCGATTTTTTTTGACAAGTTCCCAGTTCACTGCTATTATTGTTTCAGAGATAAATATCGAAAGCTATGCCTCAAACGATCACAATTCCAAGAACGCTCACTGGCGGAGAAGAGCTTGTGGTGATTCCACGAAAGCTCTACGAACGTTTTGTTCGAGGACTCCAGAAGGGGAAGCCGCAAACAAAATTCGATCGGGACCTTGACGCGGCAATCGCCGAGTACCGCAGTGGGAATTACTTTGGTCCATTTGATTCTGCAGACGCGGCGATTGGATTTCTTCGACAACATCGTAAATCACCGACAAAACGATGAAGCCCATTTTCCTGCCAGGTTTCATTGCCTCACTTGAGTCGTTTCCGCAGCAAATTCAGCGGAAGTTTGAGAAACAGTTGAGGTATCTGCTCGGAAACCCTCGCCACCCATCGCTCGATCTGAAGAAATACGATGAAGCTCGGGGCATCTGGCAAGGGCGTGTAGACATTCACGTTCGATTCTATTTTTTTATTGAGAACAACACGTACATCCTCCTCAAAATTAAAAAACATCCAAAGTGAATTAGTTAGGACTTACGCACTTTGGCATTCTATGGTCATTCCGACCGGAGCGACCTCAGAGGAGCGGAGCGGGCAATCTCGCCATTGGGCCGTATTTGCTGCGAGATTTCTCGACTCCCCCCGACCGCGGTCGGAGTTCGCTCGAAATGACAGAAAAGTGCGTAAGTCCTATTAGTATTCTTTGAACCACGAAGGTAGGTGCTTGGTTTTTTTCTTCTTGCGCTGTGCGGGCTGTCGAAAATAATGAAGTCATCGTAGCCATGAGCGGGGGAGTGGATTCCTCGGTTGCTGCCGCGCTGTTGGTGCGGCAGGGGTTTGCGGTGCGCGGGTTGTTCATGCGCTATTGGGGAGATGTGGATGATCTTATTCCGGGCGGCGAGGATTTTACCAACTGCTGCAACATTGAGGCAATGCACGACGCGCAGATGGTCTGCAAACATCTCGGGATTCCGTTTGAAGCAATGGATTTGCGGGCAGAGTTTCGGCAGCACGTGGTAAAGCCGTTTCTTCGCGCTTACGAAGAAGGAAGAACCCCAAACCCGTGCATCAACTGCAATCACGCGATTAAATTTGCCATGATTGAGCGGGTGTTAAAAGTAAACAGTAATCAGTCATCAGTAAACAGTACATTGTACTTTGCCACTGGACATTATTTGCGGACGACGAACTATCAATTACTCCCTGAGCGTAGTCGAAGGGCTACCGAGTTTCAAGGGAACCCTTCGACTCTGCTCGGCTTCGCTCAGGGAATAAATTCAAAAGATCCGGTGCGGGTGTTTACGGCGTGCGACGAACGCAAAGACCAAAGCTACTTTCTTTATACGTTGACACAAGAAAAACTGCGCCGGTTATTGTTTCCGCTGGGGGAATACACGAAATCCCAAGCGCGCGAGCTTGCGCGCGAGTTTGGGCTTCCGGTGGCCGAAAAAAAAGAAAGCCAGGAAATTTGTTTTGTGAAAGGCAAAGTGGGGGAGTTTCTTGAGTCGCGCGTCAAGGCCGAAGCTGGCGCGTTTGTTTCAGTCGGTGGAGAGCGGCTTGGCACCCATCGGGGCTTGCCGTTTTACACCATTGGTCAGCGGCAGGGGCTTGAGCTTAATGGCGGGCCGTGGTATGTGGCGGAAAAGCGGGCAGCGACAAATGAGGTGGTCGTTGCAAGTCCTCGGGAAACCCAATGGCATCTGAAGCGAGAGGCAGTAGTGCGCAACGTCAACTGGATTGCGGGCAGCCCGCCGGAATTTCCGGCGCGAGTCATTGCCAAACCGCGGGCGCATCATCCTGGCGCTTCAGCATCAATCGAAATGTTAAATGTTAATGGTCAAATGTCAAATGTTCGGATTGCTTTTGACGATCCCGAGCGCGCCCTCACTCCCGGCCAGTCAATGGTGTTTTATCGCGACACGCCCGAGGGTCTGGAGCTTTTGGGTGGGGGAGTCATTGAGTAAAAAAAGAACTTCCGTCGGGGACCTGAACGACGGAAGTGTGCAGACAGGGGAGTAGCGAGTAATCGGCTTCATGGCCACTCCCGCCTACTCGTGAGGTGGAAGGAATTTCTTGGGTGCGGGAGCCGCAGCAACCCCTTTTTCTTTCTGTTCCCTCCTTGGGTGCTGTTGTTCTGGCTCGGCAAACGTGGCGGCGTGTAGAGTAAGCCGGGCACGAGCATAGGCGATCAGACCCTGGGTCTCTTCCATCTCCGCGGCGATACGCCGTCGCATGAAGAACGCGGTGACTGGGTCCCGGGTGCGATGGAGCGCGCGGAGCGCTTCAGCCAGCCAGGCATCCCACGCGACACCGAGCGCTTTGGAGTTGCGCAAGAGATGGCCGGTGTATTCGGGCTTCGGTAGGGCACCTCTTGCCGTCATCGCCCCACGGATGACCCAGAGAACTACAGCCCCGATGGTGAGCTTCGACCACGACGATGTCAATGAACTGAGCACGAACGCACTGATCGGATCCACTGCCTCACCTCCTTCTCAAGAAGTATAATGAAGTATTCGACGCTTTACAAATTAGTCTCATTTTTTATATACTTCATGGGTTCTTAATAAAAAAACTTATGACTCTTGGTATCCTTGGACTTGGACGCATGGGCATGCAGATTGCACGTCGGCTTCATGCACGCGGTTTTGATGTTGTTGGATGGAACCGAAGCCCAGAGCCGCGCGCAGAACTTCATGCTGCTGGTGCAAAGACTGCCGAAACGATCGAGAGCTTGCTCGGCATGCTTGGCTCTCCCAAGATTGTTTGGCTCATGCTGCCTGCCGGTGAGGTGGTTGATGAGGTGCTCTTTGGAAGTGATGCGGCAGAAGCTAAGCTTCTCTCGACCGCAACTGACGCAAGAAGCTTAGCTTCTCGACTGACGAAAAACGATATCATCATCGACGGCGGGAATTCGTTTTACAAGGACTCGCAACGCCGAGCGGCTAGGTTGACCGAACGAGGGATCCATTTTTTTGATAGCGGGACATCAGGCGGGATTCACGGGCAAAAAAATGGATTCTCGATTATGGTTGGCGGATCAAAAGATGTTTGGCCAACCGTGGAGCCGATTTTTCAATCACTTGCAGCCGGAGAGGGAAAAAATTACGGACTCGTGGGTCTAAGCGGCGCCGGGCATTTTGTGAAGATGGTCCATAACGGCATTGAGTACGGCATGATGGAAGCGATTGGGGAGGGTTTGGCAATACTCGATGCGTCGGCGTTGAAACTCGACTTGGCGCAGGTTGCAGGAATTTGGAGCAAGGGTTCGGTGGTCTCGTCATGGCTTATTGACCTTGCCAAACACGCGCTTGAGACAGAAAATTTCGACAAGGTTGTCGGCACGATTGCACACACTGGAGAAGGGAAGTGGACAATCGAAGTCGCCGAACAGTTGGGCGTGGACGTCCGAGTCATCGAGGATGCATTCCGGGTGCGCGAAGAATCTGCCGATCCCAAGAATCAGCAGAAATTTTCCAACAAGATTGTGGCGCTACTGCGCAAAGAGTTTGGGGGGCACAGAGTGCGTTATAAATCCTAATGACTAATATCTAATGTCTAATGATGATACGCAGCGTCCGGCGGCATTAGAAATTAGACATTCGAGCATTAGACATTCACCATCTATGTCTCGCACCGTCCTCTATCTTGGGATTCTCACTGGGTTGGTGTTGCTGGTGGGCGAGTACTTGGGTGGGCAGCAGGGTTTGCAGAATGCCCTGATCTTTGCGGCGCTTTTGAATTTCGCGATGTATTTCTGGAGCGACAAGATTGTGCTCTTAATGTATCGAGCAAAGGAATTACCAAAAGAGCAATCGCCAGAGATTCACGCAATGGTGGAGGAGATTGCCAAGCAGGCAAAAATTCCAAAACCAAGGATCTACATGACGAATATGGGAATCCCAAATGCCTTTGCCACCGGACGCAACCCCGAACATGCAGCCGTGGTGGTGACTGACGCCATTGTAGAACTTTTGGAAAAAGAAGAGCTCAAGGGTGTGCTTGCGCACGAACTTTCGCATGTTCTTAACCGTGATGTTTTGGTTGCGACCATTGCTGCAACGCTGGCTGGCGCGCTCTCAATGGTTGCTCGGATGGCGATGTTCTACGGTCCCATGGGTCGCGATGGCCGTGATCGAGATCGTGGTGGGGGAATCGGAGCGCTGCTTTTTCTTATCCTCACCCCGCTTGTCGCAACGCTTATCCAGCTTGCAGTTTCTCGCCAGCGCGAATTTGGCGCAGATGAGTCCGGAGCCAAACTCTTGGGCACTGGCAAACCGCTTGCATCGGCGTTACAAAAACTCGATCGCGCTTCAAAGCATTTAGCAATTTCGCCAACGCCTTCACAAGCCGCCACTGCGCACCTTTTCATTGTCAATCCATTCCGCGCCTCGGCCATCTTCCGGTTATTTTCAACGCACCCACCAACCGAGGAGCGGGTGAAGCGACTATTGCATGTCGCGTCCAGTGTCTAAAGGATGTTTACTGTTTGTATTGAATGTGGTAGTTTAAGAAGATACAATGACTATGCTTCAAAGAGAATTTACCGGAATTTATCAAAAGCGCGGGAAGTGGGTTATTGCATGGGTAGAGGAAATTCCCGGAGTGAACACGCAAGGGAGGACGATGCGGGAGGCCAAGCAGAACCTCAAGGAAGCGCTTGAGCTCATTCTGGAGGTGAACCGCAGTTTAGCCTGGGGCAGGGGTCAAGACATTTCTCGCGAGCCGTTGCGTGTTGCTCTTCCTGTCTCGGCATGAAACGCGCTTTCCTCTTGCGGCATTTGAGCGTCCATGGATGTTTCTTGCTGCGGGAAGGCAAGAAACATTCGGTTTTTTATTGTCCCGCAACTGGACGGACGTCAACTGTGCCGCGTCATAGCGACATCAACGATTTTCTTGCTGTGAAAATTTGTAAAGATCTCGGCATTGATTCGGTCAGAAGGTAAACAAAACCTGTGACTTCCAACGACCTTCGGAAAAAATTTTTGGATTTCTTCAAGAGTAAGGGACACGCGATTCTGCCGAGCGCGTCTCTTATTCCGCGTGAGGATCCGACGGTGCTGTTTACGACTGCGGGGATGCATCCGTTGGTCCCGTTTCTTATGGGTCAAAAGCATCCCAGTGGGACGCGGTTGGCGAGTTCACAAAAGTGCATAAGGACCGGCGACATTGAGGAGGTTGGGGATAATCGGCACCTTACGTTTTTTGAAATGCTTGGGAACTGGTCTTTGGGCGACTATTTCAAGAAAGAGGCGATTGCGTGGAGTTTTGAGTTTTTGACGAGCAAGGATTGGCTTGGATTGGAGCCGAAGCGAATTTATGTTTCGGTTTTCGAGGGCGATAGCGATGCGCCGCGGGATGATGAATCCATTGCGCTTTGGAAAGGGCAATTTAACAGCGTTGGCATTGATGCCAACGTGGGGGTACGCATTTTTACCTATGGCAAGGACAAAAATTGGTGGGGACCGGCCGGCGCAACCGGGCCGTGCGGGCCAGATACCGAGATGTTCTACGACACGCTGGCGTTGCCGCGTGGCGATGCGCATGCTCCTGCGTGGGTGGGTAAGGGACCGTGCCATCCCAACTGCGATTGCGGCCGCTATGTCGAGATTTGGAATGACGTGTTCATGGAATATGAGAAGCCCGAAGCCCGAAGTCCGAAGTCCGAAGTTCGGTATGAATTTGTGCCGCTAACGCAGAAGAATGTGGATACGGGCATGGGGTTGGAGCGCACCGCGATGGTGCTTCAGGGCGTTCCGACGGTATTTGATGCTGACCTCTTTCGGTCGCTCATTACAAAGATTGCAGAGCTTTCTCAAAAGACATATGGAAGCAATCCGACGATTGACCGCGCCATGCGCATCATGGCGGATCACCTCAAGGCAGCGACCTTCATCATTGGGGACGATCACGGCGTTGGTCCATCAAACATTGATCAGGGATATGTGGTCCGTAGACTTATCCGGCGCGCGATTCGTTTTGGTCGCAGTATTGGAATTCGGCAGGATTTTACCGCGGCCATTGCCGAGCAGGTGCTGCGCGTTTATGGCGCCGTCTATCCTGGACTCGAAGAGCACCGCGACCGCATCATAAGTGAGCTCAAGAGCGAAGAAGCGAAGTTTAGCAAAACCTTAGAGCTGGGGTTGCGAGAAGTTGAGCGACTCTTGAAACGCGGCGGGGATATTAGTGGAGAGGAGGCATTCGTGCTGTTTTCGACCTACGGATTTCCGTTAGAGATGACTGAAGAGATTGCCAAAGAGCGGGGTGCTGCAGTGGACGCGGCCGCGTTTCAAAATGCATTTCTCCGGCATCAACAGCTTTCCCGCGTGGGCGCGGAAAAGAAATTTTCCGGAGGACTCGCGGACCATTCCGTAGAGACCACGCGGCTTCACACCGCGAACCATTTGGTGCTTCAAGCGCTCAAAAATGTGCTTGGACCAGAGGTGAATCAGCGCGGTAGCAACATCACGGCCGAGCGGCTTCGGTTTGACTTCTCGTGGGAGCAAAAACTTACCCCGGAGCAGATTGCGGCAGTAGAAGGGATGGTGAACGAACAAGTCGCTAAGGACTTGCTGGTCCACTATGAAGTCATGCCCTTGGAGGAAGCGAAGCGCATCAACGCCACAGGGGTGTTTGAAGAGCGGTACGCCCAAGACGTGAAGGTCTACTTCATTGGTCCGCCAGCGCAGTACTATTCTCGCGAGATTTGCGGGGGTCCGCATGTGCGGCATACCTCCCAAGTGGGGCAATTGAAGATTGTAAAAGAAGAAGCTGTGTCATCCGGCGTCCGCCGAATTAAAGCAGTGGTTTCTGGAGGCTCGGAGCTTCAAGAAGGCGAAGCAGCAGAAGAGGGAATAGCAGCGATCAGGACCTCTTGACCAAAAAAAAACGTTGTGGTATTCTGTCGCTATCGTTTTTCATGAGTAAAGTAGATTCATTGCGAGTCTATGAGCCTGTTGAACGGTTCAACAGTCTCATTTTATTACTCTCCTTCCATGGGTAAACAGGACGAAGCAGCGCTTGGCAAAGAGGTTATTGAGATGCGTGGGAAGGTGCAAGAACTCTTGCCCTCGGCGAGTTTTCGAGTGTTACTCGAAAACAATCACGAGGTGCTTTGTTACCTCGCAGGCAGGATGCGAATGCATAAGATTCGGCTATTGCCGGGAGATGAAGTGAAAGTGGAGTTAACACCGTACGATTTAACACGGGGAAGGATTGTGTATCGGTATTGAGTGCGAGCAATTAAGTAAATAAGTAATGTGGTAATTTTTGTTTCGGACTTCACGCACTAGCGGAATTACTCAATTACTTCTTTACCCAATTACAGAAGCCGCTATGAAGGTTCGTGCATCAGTCAAGCCAATCTGCAATTCCTGCAAGGTCATCCGTCGCGGGAAACGGGTGCTCGTGATTTGTAAAACCCCGAAGCATAAGCAGAGACAAGGATAATACGCGATACCAATATACGAATGATACAAATTATACCAATATACATCGGATCAAAATTCGTATTATTAGTATCATTCGCATGAATTAGCATATTCGCATCGCGTCTATGGCCGCAGTGATCAAAGGAGTGAATCTTCCGCAACAGAAACGCATTGAGATTGCGCTCATGTATCTCTATGGTGTAGGGCTGCCGATGTCAAAGAAGATTCTTGCCGAAGCAAACATTGATCCGAATAAGCGAACGCATGCGTTGTTGCCAGAAGAAGTGAACCGATTGCGAGAGATCATCGAGCGGCGATACCGCGTAGAAGGGGATCTTCGGCGCGAAGTGCTTTTAAACATCAAGCGCTTGAAAGAGATTGGGGCGTATCGTGGCGTGCGGCACGCTCGTCGATTACCGGTGCGCGGACAGCGGACCAAGACGAATTCGCGCACGGTCCGCGGCAATGTAAGAAAGACCATGGGCAGCGGCAGAAAGGCACCGGGGCAGAAGACGTAATGGAGAGAATCTAGAATTTAGAATCTAGGATCGAGGACATCGTATGGGAGAGCAAGATGCGCAAACCCCACCAGCCGACATCTTTGCCGGCCTTGAGACCGGCGAGGCGGCAACTGCCGCGTCGGCAACAGAGGGCAAAGAGGCCAAAGCGGTTGCGAAGAAGAAGAAGCGGCGCATTGTTCGTCAAGTGAGCCGAGGCCGGATATACGTTCAGGCAACGTATAACAATACGATGGTGACGGCGACGGACGAGCAAGGGAATGCGCTTGCATGGAGCAGTTCTGGTAGCTGTGGTTTTCGCGGGCCAAAGAAATCAACCTCGTATGCAGCAAGTGTTGTGATTCGCGAACTGATGAGAAAACTCGAGGGCGTGGGATTCCAAGAAGTGTTTGTTTATGTTAAGGGCGTGGGGTCTGGGAGAGAATCTGCTGTGCGGGCAATTAACAGTGCTGGCCTCATTGTCACCGGCATCAAAGATGTGACCCCGATTCCGCATAACGGGCCACGGCCGCCAAAAGTACGGCGGGTGTAGTGTGAAAATGACTAATGTCTAATTCCTAATATCTAATGTCGCAACGACGCAACGCTCGCGTTCATCATTAGAAATTAGACATTTAAGCATTAGACATTTCCGTATCTATGGATTCTGTCTGTCGCAACTGTCGTCGTGAAGGAATGAAGCTCTTCTTAAAGGGCGAGAAGTGCTTTACCCCAAAGTGTCCGGTCTCCCGACGCGCCTACCCACCGGGCATTCACGGACCCAAAGGAGCAAGTAAGGCGACAGAGTACGGCACGCAGCTTCGAGAGAAGCAGAAAGCAAAACGAATCTATGGGGTTCGCGAACGGCAATTCAGAAATTATGTTAATCAGGCGTTGGGCAGAACAGGAAACACCGCGGATCAGTTACTGCAAATGCTTGAACGCAGAATCGATGCGGTTATTTTCCGAGTTGGGATTACGCAAAGCCATCGTCAAGCGCGTCAGCTTGTGGCTCACGGGCACTTCGCGGTGAACGGTCGACGCGTAACTATTCCATCGTATCGTGTGAACGTGGGGGATGTGATTACGCTGCGGAATAAGAATGAACTTGCGCGGGAGAACAATGTGCTTTCTATCAACTTTGCGCAAGAGAAAAATATCAGCATTCCGGAGTGGCTTCGATTTGATCCCAGTGAAAAGCGTGTGGAAGTTTTTCGATTACCCACGCGCAAGGATATCGAGCTGAGTTTTGATCCAAAGCTTATCATTGAGTTTTATTCACGCTAAAGGAGCTGGAAGTCCTTCTCCGCCAAAGGCGGATTCGCCCGTGACAGAGACTTCGCTCAGGATATAAATTTCGCTTCGTAAAATTTATGGAAACATTTCCGCTGCCGACAAGTATTTCTGTCACCTCATCGGAGGATGGGAGGAAAGGAACACTCACTGTGGAGCCACTCGCTCCTGGGTATGGGACAACGATTGGCAATGCGCTGCGTCGGGTGTTGCTATCAGCGCTCTCCGGAGCTGCAGTGACCGACGTGCGTATTCAAGGTGTTGACCACGAGTTTTCGACCATCCCCAATGTGAAAGAGGATATTGTGGATATTATTCTTAATGTCAAGCAGCTGCGATTTCGCGCACATACTGATACGCCAATCGAGGTGCATCTTTCTGTGAAAGGGAAAAAATCGGTTCGAGGAAGTGATATTGAGCCGAATGCCGAGATAGAGGTCGTGAATCCTGATGCCGTTATTGCGACGTTGACGAGTGAGGATGCGGAACTCGTCATGGATCTCACCGTCCGACGCGGTCGTGGCTATCTGCCAACGGAAGGACGTGAAAAGGAGAATCGGGCGATTGGAACACTTGCCATCGACGCACTATTCTCACCTATCCGAAACGTCGGCCTTACTATTGAGCCCGTCCGTGTGGGGCAGATGACAAACTATGATCGTGTTGTGCTCACGATGGAAACAGACGGATCTGTGAGTCCCGAGGATGCGCTCAAGAGCAGCGCCAAACTTTTGATCAACCATTTTCAGTTTATTGAAACTCTCGGCGCCGGCAATACCACAGGAGAAGAAACGCCAGGAAATCCTCTTGTCTATGCGTCATCGGAAGAAGGGAAAAGTGCTTGATCGCAAGGTGGGCCCTCGTCGCGCACTGCTTCTAGGGCTTACGCGAAGCTTTCTTTTGGTTGATCGGATGGCGACCACACTGGCCAAAGCAAAGGCGGTGCAGCCGCTTATTGAGCGCTGCGTCACTCGCGCGAGAAAACCCACGCTTGCCGATCGGCGCTGGCTGCTTGCGCACCTTGGGGGTGACCACGAGGTAATAAAAAAACTTATTCAATCCATTGCTCCGCGATATGAGAATCGTCCTGGCGGATACACACGGCGGACGCGATTGCCTGCTCGCAAAGGAGATGCGGCAAAAATGGCGCTCGTCGAGTGGGTTCAGTGAATTCCTGTGACAAAATTTCCCAAACTTGCAAAGCGCGAAATGCACACCATCGATGCCGCAGGCGTATCAGTGGGACGACTTGCGTCGCAGTGTGCACGCCTGCTTATCGGCAAACATCGGGTGAGCTACGCGCCGCATATGGATAGCGGAGATGGAGTGCTGGTGCGCCATATCGACAAAGCACATTGGACTGGGAATAAACTTTCCTTGAAGCACTACTACCGTCACAGTGGCCGGCCAGGTGGGTTAAAGGCAGAGACACTCAAAACGACATGGGCGAAGAATCCGGTGAAAGCGTTGGAGCATGCAGTATGGAGGATGCTGCCAAAGACACGACATCGCAAATCTATGTTCCGTCGATTAAAGGTAGAAGGGTAATATGGCTTCTGTTCAATTCCCGAGCGAAGGTACTACAACTTCATCAGAAAAACCGCGGTTGGCGAGAGCTCGTCCAGTGAGAGTTCGTGTGTCTCGATCACCGGCAGTCCAAAGTGGGGGCGCCATGGTTTTGCCGCAGAAATCAAAAGTCGGGGGCAAGCCCTACTATGAGGCAGTAGGTCGACGGAAAGAAGCGGTCGCGCGCGTGCGGCTGTTCTCTGGAGGTCAAGGGCTTGTCACGGTCGAAGGGAGAGCCTTGAATCTTCGGTTTCCTACGCCAGAGCTTCAACGAACGATCATTTCGCCGTTAGAGGCTGTTGGGCAGGGAGAGTCGTTGGATGTATCAGTGCATGTATCGGGTGGCGGCATCTGTGGGCAATCGCAAGCAATTCGATTAGGAATTTCGCGTGCGTTACTGAAACTGAATCCAATTTTTCGTAAAGCACTCAAAAAAGAAGGGTATCTCAAGCGTGATCCCAGGGTGAAGGAGCGGAAGAAATACGGGTTAAAACGCGCACGCAGGGCACCACAATTTTCGAAACGATGACCCATTCTCCGCAGCGTATTTTACGCAATACCGGCATCATGATTGGAGCGTTGAGCCTGCAAAAGTTCATCGCTCTTTTGTATTTTGCGCTCGTGGCAAGACAGTTTGGCGCTGAAGTTACCGGCGAATTCTTTTTCGCCGCCTCGGTCGGGATGTTGCTCACAGTATTCTTTGATTCTGGGCAAAGCGCTCTGCTGATTGCCGAGAGCGCCACTGATCTTGAGGCAGCACAACGGGATTTTCGCCGGATGCTTGCGGCAAAGCTGCTGCTAGCTCTCCTTGTGGGTGTTGTGGGGATCGGGGTCTTGATTTGGCTTTCCATGCGTTCGCTTTTTGTTGATTTTCTTATCCTGATATTCTTTTCGAGTGTCTGTGAATCACTCCAGATGAGTTTCTATGGTTTATTACGAGCTCATCAGCGTCACAGCATCGAGGGAGTCGCAGGTGTTGTCGGCGCGTTCGGAGAACTTATAATTGGGGTTCTCGTTTGGCGCGGGGTGCTCCCACTGCCAATGCTCGTCGGCGCGTTTCTCGTTGCCAACGCCTTCCATCTTCTGCTTGCCGCTGGGATTGTTCGGCATTCCTATACATTTTCACTGCGCCCTGATTTTTCCCCTGGCGCTTTGCGAAACTGGTTTCGGCGCACAGCTCCGTTTGCCATGGCCGCGTATTGTGTGAAGGTGGGGACGTACACGGATAGTGTGCTGTTGCGAAGCTTCGGAGGAGCGACTGCTGTCGGACTCTACAGTATTTCGTTTAAGACTTCCTTCTCTTGGCTCTTCATCCCGCAAGGACTCGTTGCGACGCTCTTTCCGGCAATGAGTTTTTTTGCACGAGCGGATCAGCAGAAACTCGAGCGTTCATTCCATCGTGCCGTAGAGCTTCTTCTGTTTTTCGCCGCCCCGCTTTCATTTGGCGTTGCCGTGACTGCTCCGACCTTTATTCCGACGATTTTTGGGCAAGAGTATGTGCCAAGCGTTCCTTTAAGCCAGATGCTCGCCGCCGTTATTTTTCCTCTTTTTTTGCAGTACCCCATTGGGAGCTTGCTTAATGCCACAGAGCGCGCCGCTTCGTACACGAGATTGCTCGGGATTGCAACGGTTACGAACATCGTGGCAAACGTGTTGCTCATCCCTCGATTTGGAGCGACTGGGGCGATGATCGCGGCATTGTTGAGCCATAGTCTGCTCGTGATCCTCGGGGTCATTGAAGCAGGACGCGTGGTTGAGATTCATTGGAAGGCTTTGGGCGGCATAGCTCTACGGATTCTTTCTGCGGCAGGGCTGATGTTTCAGGCTGTGCAAAGAGTGTCCGACGCTTCCCTTGGGGCACAGGTTGCTTTTGGTTTTGTCGTCTACGTTGCGGTAACGTGGTTGTTTGGTGTCTGGAAGATCTCTGATCTTCGTAAAATTCAACCGGCTTAATATACTCTATCATGTCCAAGATTCTGCTCGTGACTCTGGAGTATCCTCCACACTGCGCAGGTGTCGGGTACTACTATCAATCTCTCGTTGGGCATTTGCCGCTGGGGAGTGTCACAGTGCTCACTGCGTTCATTGGCAAATTGCAAATTGCAAATTGCGAATTACCGCTTGATGAGTTATCGCAATCGTTCAAAGAATCCGCAATCCCTGTCTTGCCGGCAGGCAGGCGAAATCCGCAATTCGAAGTCCGTCGAGAATTTTTCTGGAGAATGTGGCCGCGATGGGGGAGGTTGGTGATCGAACTCGTTCGTATTCTCCGGAAGGAACGCTACAATTGGATCGCCATTGGTCAAGTGCTGCCCATCGGCACCGCCGCGGTCATCGCGCGTTTTATCGCACAACTCGTTCCCCAATTACGAGTTACCAGTTACCAGTTACTTGCGTTTTGCCACGGCATGGACGTGGCCCAGCTTCGCGGCCGCAAGCGTCATCTCGCGCGTTGGATTCTCAAAAACTGCGACCTTGTCATCGCCAATTCGCAGTTCACAAAAGGCGCACTTGTTAATTTAGGTGTCTCTGCCGACAACGTGCACGTCCTAACGCCATGTCCAGCAATGTCAGATGTCAGATGTCAGAAGTCAGAAGTCAGATGTCAGATGTCAGATGTCAGATGTCAGATGTCAGAAGTCAGAAGTTTGATCCTCTCCGTCGGCCGTCTTGTTGCTCGCAAAGGATTCGATAGCGTTCTTCGCGTCTATACCAAGCTCCGAGAGCAGTATGCAGGCCTTGACCTTAAGATTATCGGCGACGGACCAGACCGAACGCGGCTTGAGCAACTTGCATGCGAACTTGGTCTTAATCCGCGAGAGATTTTTCTCGGTGCCATGGAACATGAGCAGATTGTGCCGTGGTATGATTGCGCAAGCGTTTTCCTTCTGTTATCTCGAGACGAAGGCAATGGTGATGTCGAAGGCTTTGGCATGGTCTTTCTTGAAGCGAATGCGCATGGGGTTCCAGTGGTTGCCGGACGCTCTGGCGGCGTGCCCGAGGCCGTCATTGATACCGAGACCGGCTATCTTGTTGATCCACTCGATATCGAGACCGCAGCGGCGCGCGTTGCCACCCTTCTTGCCAACGAGCCATTGCGCGCTCGTTTAGGGCAGCAAGGCAGAGCCCGCGTGCAAAAAGATTTTCGTTGGGCAGATCGAGCAAAGTGGTTGCTGGAACTACTCTCACCACATGTCATCCCGAGTCAAAACCCCGTCATCCCGAGCCGCGCCGAGGGATCTCGTTTCATTCATTCCGACATCAGCATCATCATCCCAACGTACAATCACGCCGCCGAGCTCGGTTCATGCATCGCCTCACTCCGTCGCCAAACACTCCCACCCACCGAAATCATTATCGTGGATGACGGTTCCACCGACAGCAGTAGTGACGTTGCGGAAGAAGAAAAACGCCGTGGCGGCCCATGGCAACGCTTCGAAGTGATCCGCCAGTCCAATCAGGGCGCGCCAACTGCGCGCAACGCCGGATTTGCAGCAAGTAGCGGATCACTCATCCTGTTTAGCGATGCAGACATCGCGTGGAAACCGCACGCACTCGAAACGCTCTCGTACGCCATCAAGCAGCACCCCGATTCCGCGTATGCGTACAGTTCATTTTATTTTGGCTGGAAGCTGTTTCGTTGTGGCGCATTTGATCCCGAGGGTCTTAAAAGAGTAAACTTCATCCACACCTCATCGCTTATTCGACGTGAGCACTTTCCTGGATTTGATCCAAGCTTAAAGAAGTTTCAAGATTGGGACCTCTGGCTCACGATGCTTGAGCAAGGCCATACCGGTTTTTGGGTAAAAGAGCCACTCTTTCATGTTGCGCCCCGCAGAACAGGTATGAGTTACTGGTACCCGTCATTCATGTATACGATACCTTGGCAGCGGTTCGGGATTCGGATTCATGCAGTGAAGCAGTATCGACAGGCAGAAGAAATTATTCGTAAGAAACATCAATTATGATCGTCCTCTCGCTTGGTGGCTCGCTCATTGTTGGCAGCGCCGGAATCAACATCGCCTACCTCAAACATTTTATCGCGTTGATCAAGCGTGAAGTGCGGCGCGGAAAAAAGTTCCTTATTGTCTGCGGAGGAGGGGAGACCGCAAGGGTTTATCACCGCGCGGCGGTTGCGGTAAATCCCAAGGCAACAGAACTTGATCTTCACTGGGTCGGCATTCGTTCCTGTCATCTCAACGAAGAACTGTTGCGCGTGGCATTTGGCAAACTCGCGGAAGCGCGGCCAGCAGAAGATCGAAACCGAAGATTCCGTCCGCGCCTCCCTATCACTATTGGCCGCGTGGGCACTCCGGGGATGTCTAGCGACGGAGGCACGGTGCAATGGGCACATGCAGTTGGTGCCACAACCGTCTACAATCTCACGAATGTGGACGGTGTATTTACGGCTGATCCCACCAGGGACAAATCAGCGCGACTGCTCCCAAACCTCACTTGGAAAGAATTTTTCAAACAATTCGGTACTGGAGCATGGAAACCCAATGCCCACGCTCCGTTTGCGCCCATCGCAGGCCAAATGGCCCAGCGCTGGGGAATCTCTGCCGTGATTTTAAACGGCGAGAATCTCGACAACCTCTCTCGTGCGCTCGAGGGCAAGTCATTTCGCGGCACAATTCTCGGTCAAGGCTAAGCCTTGACCATTCATAGAGTACCTACAATGCCTATATGCGAAAAGTTGAGCTTGCTGAAGACCAAGTCTACCACGTCTATAATCGTGCGGTTGACGGGCGGACAGTCTTTATGGATCACCGCGACTATCGGCGGTTTCTCCATTATTTGTTGATTCTTAATGACTCAGAAAGAAGTGGAGGCCATATCGAGCGCGCTCTCGCCCATGGTCAAGGCTTAGCCTTGACCATCAATGGGCGCGATGAACGTGAGCTTTTCGTTGAGATCGTGAGTTTTTGTCTCATGCCGAACCATTTCCACATTATGCTGCGTCAGCGAGGCGAGGACGGCATCACGCAATTCATGCATAAGATCGGTACCGCGTATACGATGTACTTTAACATGAAGTACAATCGGACCGGTTCGTTGTTTCAAGGGCCGTTCCAGGCAATTCGCTTGGATCGAGAGCCATACTTCCAGCACCTCCCCCGTTACATTCATTTGAACCCCGTTGATCTCATTGAGCCGCACTGGAAACAGAATGGGATTCGCAACTGGAAGCGGGTCAGTCAGTTCCTTCGTGAGTATCCATGGTCAAGCTATCGGCACTACCTCGGTCTCGAAGATATGTCCGCCATCCTTCGAGGAGAAGGTAAAATCTCGGAGAGTCCGCAGGACTATGAGGCATTCATGCGCAGTTGGGCTACGCGTGATCTTCGCGCCATCAACGATCTGATCTTGGAGTGACAATGGTCAAGGCTAAGCCTTGACCACTTTAGGTCGGTCGCATCCGTATACTTGAGCAGGTGGGCCGCTTTTCGATTGAGCCGCATGAGGGCGGTCAGGATGGCGAGCACGAGAACACTCACCCGATTCATGGAAACGACCAAGGTTTTGTAGGAACACTTCAGGGCATCCTTGAAGTCCTCGTAGAGCGACTTCTTCGTGCTTCTCGTACTCTGGTGTTGGTAGAGGGCGAGGATCGCGGCCGCTTTGTCCGTGATCTTTTGTGGTCGACCTTCTCCTCGATTCTGTTCATCGGGAAGCTTGAGTTTTTCCCAGAGGTATGTGACAATGTGTGTGAGTTTTTTGTACAGTGCGGGGTACATAGGTGTACTGCAGAACTATAGACAACAGCACCAGAAAATGTATCAGATTATGGTGTCGTGGGGAATTTCGTAATTCACAGTATGAGAAGGAGACGAGCGCAGAGAAAGGTGGTAGAGTCTCGTTAACGGAAAGAGACAGTGGGCAGATGGGTTTGTCCATGGTAGAATACGGCTACTATGCCCTTGTCAGAAGACACGCTGCGCGAGGCGTTGGTAAAGACAAAAGCAATTCCGGCTAGGGATTTTGAGCGTGTTTCAAAACTTGCTCGAGAAAACGAGCAGTCGCTTCCTGCGATGCTTGTCTCCGAGGATATGCTTTCTCCTGAAGTGCTTCGCGCGAAGATGGCGGAGTTTTTTAAGGTTCCGGCTATTGACCTCTTGGCTCTGCAAATCCCGGATGACCTCGCGCTACTTGTTCCACCGCTTGTTGCGGCAAAGCTTGAGATACTTCCGTTTCGCAAGGATAAGAGCGGTATCCATGTTGCCATGAGCGATCCGGAAGATACCGAAGCTCTCAAAGCGCTCACGAAGAAGACCGGCGAGAAGATTTTACGGTACTGGGCATCCCCAAGCGACATTGCATCAGCACTCTTGAGAAAGAAAACATCAAAGACTGAAGTATTTGAAGAACAACTCGTCCATTCGCTCAAAGAACTTGACGCTGGGGCAGTGGCCCACGCCGGCACTGGAGAAGAGCCACCGATCGTCCGGATCGTCGAAGCTCTTCTTCAGCATGCGATGAAAAACAGCGCCTCGGATATTCATATTGAACCGCGCGACCAAAATGTGGACATCCGCTTTCGCATTGATGGCGTGCTGCACGAAATCACGACCTTGCCAAAGGCCATTCACGAACTTATCGTTACGCGCATAAAGATCCTCTCCAAGCTTCGAACAGATGAGCACTTGGCTGCTCAAGACGGCAAACTGAAGTTTATGTTTTTCGGCAGCAAGGTAGACGTGCGCGTGTCCATTGTTCCGATTGTCTACGGAGAAAAGGTGGTCATGCGTCTGCTCGCCCAGCAAGGCAGCGGTTTTTCGCTGGACAAGTTGCCGTTTAGCGAACGCGACGCTGATATTATCAAACGCAACACTGAAAAACCCTGGGGCATGATTCTCGCCACTGGCCCCACTGGCTCTGGAAAGACCACGACGCTTTACGCAATTCTTAAAGTGCTGAATACACGCACGGTCAATATTTCCACAATCGAAGACCCCGTCGAATACGACATTGCCGGAATTAACCAAATTCAAGTGAATCCAAGGACCAATCTTACCTTTGCCCATGGCTTACGGTCTATTTTGCGGCAAGATCCGAATATCATTATGGTGGGAGAAATTCGAGACGAGGAGACGGCGGGGATTGCAGTGAATGCCTCACTCACTGGGCATCTCGTGTTAAGTACGCTGCATACTAATGATGCCGCAACGACTCTGCCGCGACTGCTTGATATGGGTATCGAGCCGTTCCTTATTGCTTCGACCATAAATATCGCGATCGGCCAACGACTCGTTCGCGCACTCTGCCCAAAGTGTAAAAAACTTCAAACACTGGTCACGGAACAATTACCCAAGGAGATCCTCCACGTGCTCTCTGTCAAAGCGCGTCAGACGCTCGGCCGCAGTATGAAAATCTTTACTGCTGGCGGGTGTACTGCCTGCCATCAGACCGGCTATAAGAGCCGGATTGGAATCTATGAGGTGCTCGAGATGGATGAGGCGCTCCGAAAGCTCGTCATGGTGCGCGCAACCGCAGATGATATTCGAACCCAATCACGAGCAAGCGGCATGACGACCTTGGTGGAAGACGGAATGCGAAAAGTCATTGCTGGACTCACCAGTGTGGAGGAAATACTGCGTGTCACAAAAGAATAAACAACACCATGGCTCTTCTTGCTCCAATCTCCCTTTCCGATAAATTGCTCGTCATTAAACATCTCGCAACCTTGACGCGGGCTGGGATTCCCATTGACGAAACGCTAAAAATCCTTCTTGAAGAGACGACGCAGCGGAAATTAAAGACGGCACTTGCTCAGATTCTGTCTCGCGTGCAAAGCGGAGAATCTCTGGCAAAATCCTTTGCCGAGTTTCCGCGCATTTTTGATCCGCTGTTCACGCACATGGTGGAGGTGGGGGAGCGCAGCGGGACGCTGGAGCAAAATCTCTCGTATCTTGTTTTGCAGTATGAAAAAGATGCGGAGTTAGTTCGAAAAATCCGAGGCGCCATGCTCTATCCCATTTTGGTGGTGACTGCGGCAGTTTCCATGAGCTTTGGGATCACGTATTTTATCATCCCAAAGATGACAGGGATTTTCGCAACCTTAAACGTTGAGTTGCCATTAACCACGCGTCTACTCATTCGTGTTTCAGAGGTTGTGCGGGCCTATGGCGGCCGGATCGCGCTCCTGCTCATTGGTTTTATTTCTTTCTTTGGATGGCTCGTGCATCAGCCAAAGGTCCGACCGCACTGGCACGGGCTGCTTTTACATGTTCCCATTGTGGGGAAATTAAGTCGAGAGCTTAATCTGGCGCGATTTTCTCGCACACTGGGGATTCTGCTTAAAAGCGGACTTCCGTTGGTCGAGGCATTGGCGATTACCGAGCAGACGCTTGAGAACGATGTGTACCGCCGAATTGTTCGTCGCGTTCGTTCCGGTACCGAGCGCGGGCAGAGTATTGCCACCGTGCTTCATGAGTCTCCGGCACGCGTGGTGCCAGTGATGGCCACCCGCATGATCGGGATTGGAGAACGCACAGGTAAACTCGACGAGATGCTCTTATATGTGAGTTCGCTCTACGAGCAGTCTGTGGATGACACGACGAAGAATCTCTCCACAGTCCTTGGGCCGTTGCTGCTCGTGTTTATCGGCGGGATGATTGCCTTTGTGGCGCTCTCGATCATTACTCCAATTTACAAGCTTACCGGATCGCTCCGGCGCTGAATCATGCGTGGTTTCACCTTGATCGAGATCCTCCTGGCCGTTGCCGTGCTTGTGGTGATTGCAGGCTCTACCATTGGGCTTTCCTGGACAACTGTTCGAGTAACCGCGCTTGATCGTGCTACCGAAGAGGTTGTCGAACTTCTTCGCAGCGCGCACTGGCAGGCAATGCTTGGAGTTCTTGACCAACCGCACGGGGTATATCGGCAGGGGAGCGTCATAACTCATTATGTCGGTCCGTCGTTTGCTAACCGACTTTCGACACATGATAGAATAGTAACGCTGCCGGTAGAAATCACTGCAACCGGGGCAGCCGAGATCATATTTGCAGTGCGCACTGGCCGTATCGGAGCGCCTGCTGGGATTACGCTTGAGCGGCCCGGATCAAATCCGCGTACCATCACCGTAAACATTGGCGGCATTGTTGATTGGTAAACCTCTAGACCATGCGTGGTTTTTCTCTGTTAGAAGTGCTTCTGGCAGTTGGGCTGTTTGCAGCTATTGCAGCTCTGTCTGGTACGCTTTCAGTAGAGCAGACGACCTCGGGGTTGTTATCCCGCGAGCGCGCGGGAGCACTTCGGCTGGCGCGCGAGGGGCTTGAGGTCAGTCGTTATCTTAAAGATAGCGGATGGGGGATGCTCCCTTCTGGAACGCATGGATTATCCTTTGCCAACGCGCAATGGGGCTTGGTTCTCGCGCCGGAACAGCGCGGCATTTACACGCGCACCCTTGAAATTACAGACATTGATCCGAATCGGAAGCTCATCCGCTCTCGGGTAACCTGGGCAGATCCAAGAAGTGCAGTTTCACGGCAGACGCTTCTTGAGATCCAGCTTTCCAATTGGAAAACTCCCTTTACCCAAGCCACCGCAGTCGCTATAGATCTTTCCGCTGTATCCATTGGAGGCAATGGGCAAAACGAGGTGCGCGGGATTACGCTGCAAAACACCTCAAGTCAAGCAGTGACGCTCACCTTCACTCAATGGACGTGGAACAACACCAAAGAGCTCGAGCGGCTTCGCATCGAACACGAGGGGAACAACCAAATTGTTTGGGATGAAGATGGGCCAGGCACTCCACAGGATGAGCAGCCGTCTGGTGTCACCCTCAATATTGTGGATGTTCAAATCCCAGCAGGAGGAGTAGCTACAGTGACTCAAATGCGGTTTTCTGGCAAGATAGCAGGAGCTCAACTTTCCGCAGTCTTGACCTTTGCGGACGGTTCCCAAAAGATCATACCGATGTTATCTCCGTAGAAAGGCTATGATTGGGAAAACTACACCACGAGTGCGAGGCATGACACTGCTTGAGGTGCTTCTTGTTGTTGGGCTTGTGACGATACTCGGGTTTGTGGCTATTGAATTCACGCGCACCATGCTTGAGTTTCAAGCACGTACGCAAGCCTCGCAGGAGCTCGAAGCAAATGGGCGTATCGCGCTTGAATTTCTCAAGCGGACGATTCGTTCTTCCACAGCGATTCGAATCCCTGCATCTGGGGCAAGTGGCGCAATTATCGAGCTTGACGTTCTGGACGCAGCCCACAGTCCCACGCGCATCCAGGTCCAAAATGACACACTTCTGGTTACGGAAGGAGCTCTCAGTCCGTGGGCGCTCACGAACTCAAGGGTCAAGGTACGAACCTTTGCTTCGACCGCTCTGCTGCCGGCGTCCACTCCAGCGGTTTTACTCACGCTTTCTCTTGGCCATACGAATCCAGAGAATCTCCATGCGCTGTCTGTTTCAGAGAATTTTGCCCAGACGGTCCGACTTGCGCACTAAGACACTATGAAAACAAAGACTCCCCGTGGTTTTATGGCCGTCCTGCTTATTGTGACGCTCGGAATGCTTCTTACATTAACCACACTGACTGCAGTCGGCATTGCAAGGAATAGGACAGCGCTTGAGATTGACACGTTTGCCTCCGAGCGTGCGTTGGCTGCTGCGGAAAATTGTGCTGAAGAAGGGTTAGTACGTTTAAGCTTTAACCCAAACTATTCGGGAAATGAAACACTCACCATTGCGACAGTTCCGTGCACGCTTGAAGCAATAACTGCATTGCCAAATGGCAATCAGATGCTTCCCGCAAGCTCGGTAGTTGATGGCAGAACGCGCAGGGTGTGGATCGAGTTTGCCTTTAACCCATTGCGGGTTATTTCGTTTCGAGAAGACCTCTAAGCAGAGAATTTTTGTTTTTTAGTTCTCTTTTTGTTATACTGTTTTTACCTGTGGATAGTTTAGTTTTATCTCTCTTTTAAGCTCTATGGATATGCGTCGACATGGATTCACCCTTATTGAAATCCTCATCGTGATCGGACTTATCGCGGTGTTGGCTGCAGTCGTTATTGTGGCGATTAACCCGGGCAAGCAGTTTGCAGACGCGAGAAACTCGCAAAGAAGTAGCAATGTCAACTCTGTCTTAAACGCAGTTTACCAGTACGCGGTAGATAATAACGGGCAGGTTCCAGTTGCGATCACCACGACCGCGACCGAAGTCTGCTCAACTGGGGCAGCCTCGTGCACCGGCCTTATTGATCTCTCGGTGTTAACGACGAATGGCAAGTACATGCTCTCGCTTCCCAAAGACCCGAGCACAGGCACCGCAACCACGACAAAGTATACGATTGTCAAAGATGCCAATGGACGCATTACTGTGAATGCTCCGTCAGCGGAAAATGGAGTTACCATTAGTGTTACTCGATAGAAAGAATGTCTATACAAAAAACCCGCCTTTCGGCGGGTTTTTTGTCATTGTCTCTGGAGTTGACAGAAGCACGTTTCTTCTGTAGCATTCGAGCGATCCAGATGATCAAAGCTGGATGTTGTTTAATAAAAGGAGTTTTCCGTGGCAGCGATCGTGCGTTGGCAGAGAATTATCGATGTCTGGCGTAGCGGCCAAGTTCAATTGCCAAAGGTCATTCGGTGGTCGAGATTCTCGAACCGTCCGGAGCGGCTGCGGCAGCAAGACTGTCTGCAGCACAGCTACAGCCTCACTGTGCTCGCGAATATCATGCTGGCGAAGCTTTCGTTCTTCGTGACGTTGGACGAGGCTCTTCTAGAGCGCGCAGCGCTCATCCACGATCACGGAGAAGGGGAGCTTCAGATGGATGTACCGTACGCAGAGAAGAAGGACGAGGATGATGTTCGGGAGTACGAGGCGTTCCGTCGTCGATACGGAACTCTCGATCGACGGTCTTTCGACCGATTTCATCGGGCCTTCCTTCTTCAGTTTGTCAACAAGCCCGACGCCGCAGCAAAGCTTCCGGACGACGCGCGCGACGTCACCGTGGAGCTTGCGGAGACGCGTGCGGTTGAAGCGCTTGTCTTTAATGCATTAGAGAAATGGGATTACGTTCTCTATGCGTTGGAACAGTATGAGCATCTTGAGAACGCGTTCATCCTTGCCGAAGTACTCGGCAGGCAGATGGCAGAGCTTGACGAATCTGCTCGTCTAATTCCAGGGTTTGCGCAAGAGATCTGGACACCGGAGATTCGCACATGGTGCGTGCATTTCCTCGCAGATCACCGTCATGTGCTACTGCCAGTGCCCAAGCTCGCGCAGGCGTGAGTGGTGGCTGTCTCAAATACTTCGTCCGGTCAGGAGGTGGGTGTCCTGGCCGTTTTTTTCTCGGCAGCAGAATCTCGTTCTCGTTCGAGTACGCTACGGTGTTTTACACATCAGGCAATGCGTGTTACCCTGTACTGTTAAAGGGGAGCGCTGTGCAGCATGGACGTTGACAAGAAGCGAAAGAGGCGAGTTACGGAGTGTGATCAGGAATTGATGCAACTACTAGAGAGGTCATCTTCGGAAGACCTTTCCAGGATGGTGGCCGAACTGCGCAAAATGTTTGAAGAGAACGCCGTAGGACACGGAATAATTCGCACGAGTATTCTCGAGCCTTTGCTCACGTGGATGATGGAATGCTTGCGGCTGATCTTCTACTTGACGCGCAAATCGAAGAAGATCGCGTGTCGTGAGGCAGTTATTCTGTTGGTGGAGATACGGGAGTGGTGCAGCACACAGGAGGGGTTCTTGACTCTCGACAGTTCATATATGCCTCGACAGTATCGCCATAAATCGATGCTCATCTAAGCGCGGAACGCGATCTCTGAAAAGCGGCAAGACAGGGGGCTTGACCGTTTTTTTTATTCTGCTATACTGCTAAGAAGTGAATTCCATAGACAGCAGGCGACCGAGACCCCTCGACCCGGCTTCGGGTGACAGAAGGGGAAGGACATAACTCCTGCCGAGGATTCCGCAAGGGATTTGTCTGTGGATTTACGCCACAGTTTTTTTATGACCGCATTGGAATGGGCCCAAACTCCAAAAGCGAATGAGCCCTCGGAGGACGTGTACTGTCCGACACGAGATATTGCGCAGGGGCGGGCAGCAAAACTTCCCGCAATCCTTGGTGCCCAGCAGTGGACTCAAGAACAGGCGTACTTGTTTGTCTCTCTCATTGGTGAGTTGGCGAACAATTGCTTTGACCACAATCTCGGGACTTGGCGCGACATCTCTGGTTGTTGGCTCGAGGTGTCAAGCGATTCAGACGGGGTGCGGGGAATTATTGCGGATCGTGGACAGGGAGTGTTCGGCTCGCTCACGCGAGTACGACCCGACATTTCGGATGATCTTCAAGCGATCCGGCTGGCCTTCCGCGGTGGAACCACCGGTCGTGCTCCAGAACGCCGGGGAAATGGGTTGCGTCACGTTTGGCGAACCCTCAATGAAGATTTTATCGGCGCGACCCTACGGTACTGCTCTGGAGTTGCCGAACTATTCGTTCGCTTTCCCGTGAACGACGCTGACCTTGATCAGTCGGTTCTGCGGGCTCAAACTCCAGTCCCGGGAGTCTACGCGGAAATCTTTATTTTTCGCAGAAGTGTATGAGAGTGGATGTAAGCAAATTTGGAAAGGTGCTTATTTCTCGGCCGGCAGGACGCGAGGCATTTTTGGCTGCGCGCGCGTACAGTATTCCCAAAGAGGGCAACGATCCGATTGAGTTGGATTTCACGAACGTCGAGGTCTTGACTCCTTCGTGGGCCGACGAGTTCGTCCGTGGACTAGAAGAAGCATTCGGCGCTGCTCGTGTGCGAGTCACCGAGGGACAAAATATGACGGTCCGGCGTACGTTTGAAACCCTGCGAGAGAGTGTATTATAAAGAGTATGGCCAAGACCAGGGCGCAAAAGGAGAAAATCGTCGCGGAACTCGTGGAGCATCTGAAGAAGATGCAGGGGATGGTGCTCACCAGTTTTGCGGGCTTAACGGCGAAAGCCGAGGGCGCGTTGCGGCGGACCTGTGAGCAGCAAGCCGTGAAGTATGTAGGGGTTAAGCAAACGCTTTTTAGGAAGGCCTTGGAAGCTGCCGGAATAAAAGCCGAGTTGCCTTTTTCCGGCAACGTGAGCGCACTGTTCGCGTTTGAAGACGCGATAACACCAGCCAAGATTCTTAAGGATTTCATGAAGAAAGAGAAAGAGAAGATAAAAGTGCTTGGGGGAATGCTCGAGGGCCGAGTGATTTCAGACGTCCAAGTGGTCGAACTTGGCAAACTCCCAAGCAAGCTCGAACTGTTGGCCCGACTTGTCGGCACCATCCGCGCGCCGCTTTCCGGTCTTGTTGGGGTGCTTTCGGGAAATACGTGCAAACTCGTTTTTGTGCTATCAAAAATTCAGTCCGCTAAATCCTAAGAAGCTAAAAAGCTACAAGCTAAAAAGCTCAATATTATGTCTGAAGAAAAACAAGTCGTGGAAGTGCCCGAGAAGTTTAAGGGCCTCGTGGAGAGTATCGAGAAACTCACAGTGCTTGATTTAGCCGAGCTCGTCAAAGTGCTTGAGGCCAAGTTTGGCGTCTCCTCTGCAATGCCCATGGCCGTTGCGACTGTTGGCGCTGGAGCCGGTGGTGAAGCAAGCGAGAAACAGGAAGAACAGACTGCTTTTACCGTTGAGATTACCGAGTCTGGGAGCAACAAAATCGCGGTCATTAAAGTGATTCGCGAAGTAACCCAGAAGGGTCTTAAAGAGGCCAAGGATATGGTGGATGCGGCCCCACAGGTGGTGAAGGAGGGCATCAAGAAAGACGAGGCCGAAGCGCTCAAGAAGAAGTTGGAAGACGCCGGAGCAAAGGTGACCCTAAAGTAACCGGGTTACTTCAGGGTCATCCCGAGCCAGGTCGAGGGATCTCGCGCTATAACGCGGAGATCCTTTGGTAAAGTTGGGGATTGCCGCGTCGCTTGGCTGCTCGCAATGACACAGGAGAAAGAAGACTCCTTTAAGGAGTCTTCTTCGTTTTTGGGGCTGGAACTATTTTTTTCTTCGCAGATGCAGGAGCAGCAGTTTTGGATTTTGTTTTGATAGTATCCAGGTGTGTCATGACGATTTTTTCAAGCGCATCTGCGTTCATCACATAGAGTTCCTTCGTGCGCTCATCGATTGCAAGAGCTTTGAGGTCTGTCCATCGGTCAACGATGTACTGAGCAACGAGTGTGCCAGCCGCGCGAGTGTCGGTACTCTCTTTTTGAAGTACCACCACCCGATTGCCTTTGGGTTCGAGCACATAGAGAAAGGGGGAGTCAATGGTTGTCGCAAGCTGGATGGGCCCGGTAAGCGCAGGATCAACAAGAACGGGAAAGGTCTGTTTTTTCCCTTGGAAGTAATGAAAAATTTGTCCAGAGGAACTCGCAATCCACAGCGCTCCGTCAATCGTGAGGTCAGCAGTATTCGAAAGCTCCTGGGCATCTGCGATCCACACCTGCCCTTTGCCAAATCCTCCGGCAGTGGGCAAGTGTTTGGTAATCCGCGATCGTGCCGCATCGACGACGTAGAGCTTTTTTTGGTAGAGCGCTGCAGCAGCAATCGACGAGGGAGCGCTATCAATGGACCGCGGCTCAAGTTTTGGTTTGTCGCCAAGGGTGAGCTCAAGCAGCGCATTGTTCTTGAGCAGGAGTAACGCGTTACCCTCCATGGGAAGCAGACGCACGATTTCTGGGATCAAGCTTGCATCCACGTTTACAAGATCGAGTTTCGGCGTTTGTTGCTCCAGGTCAAGAAGCCCCACGGTTTTAAGCTTTCCATCCACAAGCAGCAAAACGCTTGTTTTGGTTTTGAGCAGTTTTCCAATGAGGTTTGGGTGTATCGCATTGGTTGCGCTGGCGGTGGCAAATGAGGTAATCGTCTTGGGTTCTGGAAGAAGCACGAATTGAAATTTTTTACTCACAGAATCAAGTTCTTCGCGGATGACGGCAGCTCGCGCGCGTCTGGCTGCTGTCGTCTGCGGGAGTTCTTGCAGAAGGTCACGCGCTGCTTTAAGCTTTGCCTTTGCTCGATCCGTGTCGTGATAGATGAGTGCTGCTTCAATTTCGCTCTGGGCTGCGGCGATTTTTTCTAACGTCTGGTTATAGCGCGTTGCCTCTCGCTGGGCTCTCGCTTGGTAGGCGGCAACGCCAAGAAGACTCACCGAAACGCCAACAAGGACCAGGATCAGGATCGCCTTTCGATACTTTAGGAGGTGTGTGAGAGGGAATACACGCACCGTCTGTGGGGTAGCTTCTTTGGGGGCACGTGGCTCGGTAGGTGGCAGCAATCGATCTACAAGCCATGTCAGAGCACCGACGAAGTTTTTGTGCATGATTGTACTGCTGTTCTTGAGTGTAAGAAGCGACGGAAGGGCCCATGTTTTCTTGCCTCGTTTTTTTGTGCTGAGGCGTCCGGTATCGGCAGGTGGAGCTCCACGCGCAATGAGGGCAGCAACCGGTATCGCGGGATCAACCAGAGTCTGCTCGAGTCGCTCTTCAAAGTTGGCTGCTGGTTTTTTGAGCAGAGCGCGAAACTCTTCTTGTGGAACACTATCAAAGAAAGCGCGGCTCGCAACGACAAGGGTATCTCCGGCAGCAACGCTCCCGCTAAACAAGGATCCAAACATTTTCTTGCTCTTGCTGCTGCCTTCATCACTTGAAAGGTTCTCCCAAGGGCTCTCTGCTTGTCGCACGAGGTATGCACGGGCTTCTTTTGCTATAGAAAAAAAGATGGTGGAGGCAGAAACCAGGACGACTGCGGCTGCGAGGAAGTGTTCGGAAGAATCTTCCTGCTCGTTAAAGTGCTTTGCGAGTACGTCGTTTGCTTCAAGAATCGCATCTTCAAAGCGTTCTTCGAGCTCCTCGGGCTGTGGCAACGGCGATAGAGATTGTTTCAATGTATTCTTCACGAGCTCGAGCACGCCTTCCGTGAGGAAGGGGCCTCGTTTCAGTTCAACAAACCCAGAAACTCGTGGACCGCCTTTGCCCAAGGTGAACGCAAAGGTATTTACTTCCGTGCGCGCTTCCTCTGGGGAATGCGCAAGTGTATAGAGCCCAGAGGATGGGGAGACTGGTTTCATAGCTATGGTTCCTGTATAGTATACCTGTTTGATATGTTGTCGACAATCTTTGGATCTCCACAGACAGCCGCGCTCACACGGTTTTTTGTCAATAACGCGGGCAAGCAGTGCACTGCTGTGGAAACTGCCAACGCCCTTCATGCTGGCCTCCCCTCTATTAAGCGCTCCCTTGGGGTATTGCTCAAAGCAGGAGTGATTGTCAAAGGTGAGGTTGGGTACTGCTTACCGTCGACCTTTCCGTTACTCCTGGAACTGCAGTCGTTGTTTCTCAAATCAGAAGTGTTATTGGGCGGGCAGCTTGTTCAAACACTCAAACGTCTTGGGGATTGCGGCCTTATTGTGCTCACCGGTCGCTTTGTCATGCGCGCTGACGTTGCCATTGACCTGTTGATTATCGGGTCGCTCAACCGCCCTCGCTTCGCGACAGTGATGCATCGTTTTGAACGCGAGGGGCTTCCGGTGAATTATAGCATTCTTTCTCGCAAGCAGTTTCAAGAACGCTGGAGCATCACCGATCGGTTCCTCTACAGCATTTTCGAAGGCCGACACGAGATTCTCTTGGATAAGTGGGGACTGGTGAGTGTCAGGAATGAGGAGGTTAGAAGTGAAAAGTAAGAAGTTGGAAGTGCGAGCCCAGCGATATATGATTTTGTGTATTGATGCTACGACCGCTGAGGTTGTGCGTATGGGGGTGAGCATTCAGCAGAACGCGGCATTGGTTGCTTGGAAAACTTATAAAACGCGCGACGTGCTCGCGGCGGCTGTCCGTGAACTCAAGCGTAATAAAAAAACTCTCAAAGATCTTTCTGGCGTCGCAGTTGTCCCAGGCCCTGGGCCGTTTTCTCGTGTGCGTGCTGGGGTGACGCTTGCAAATACGCTGTCATTTGCTTCTGGAGTTCCACTGTGGGCTTTGCGCTCCGGCAAACTCCGCCACGTGCGCGGCGTGTTGGCGCCACACTACGGCAAACCGCCGAATATCACAAAGCCGCGTCATAAACAAAACTCCTCCGACCGCGGTCGGAGTGGTTTTGTGGCCCCTCTGTAAAAATCCGGAAGTCCTGCCTCTCGATTACGTTTGTGCTGGGATTATGGAAGAGTCACTATGACTCCGCACTTGGGTACTTCTCGACTTCGACCCGTCTGACGGGTCTTCGCTCGAAGAATAAGCCGTTTTGAGAAATTCTTAGAGAGGGCCTCTCTACCATATCCAGTGCGGTTTCTAAATGTGATGTCCATAGGAGCCTGTCGCCGAATAACAAAAACACATTGCCTGAGCTTGTCGAAGGCTCTCTTTTGTTGATGATTTTACTCCCCCTTCGACTTCGCTCAGGGGATAAATGGCATCCGGCGACAGGCTCATTAGGATTTTTGGGTTTTAAGTATTGTAATCCATAGTAATTCAAGGACTACGCTCCACAAATTTGACAGAATCTAAGGATTACGATACTATAACAGGACTTACGCGTTTGGCATTCATCGTCATTCCGACTGGAGCGACGCGCCGGAGCGCAATGGAGGAATCTCGCCATTTGGCCTTTATTTTGCATGAGATTTCTCGACTTCCTCCGACCGCGGTCGGAGTCCGCTCGAAATGACAGGAGGTGCGTAAGTCCTATATAATTAAAGACAAATATGGATACCCCAGATATGCAGCAAAGTCTAACTATTGCGCGTACTCTTGCGGATGTGATTCTTCAGTCAATGCGGCCCGGTTTTGTGAATATTCTGTATGGCCCGCGACAGATAGGGAAGACAGTGCTTCTCGGTCAAATTACCGCACAATTATCAAAGGAAAAGATCCTGGCGGTAAATGGGGATACTGAAGAGGGTCGGACACTGCTTTCAACTACCTCGGAAGTCAAACTCGCGCAGACCATGAAGAATTATACAATTCTTTGCATTGATGAGGCGCAGCGTATTTCCAATATAGGTCTTTCGCTTAAGATTATTATTGATCGGTTCCCCAGTACAAAGATCATGGTAACCGGTTCTTCTTCTTTGGATCTTGCTAAGGGGATCAAAGAAAATTTGACCGGGCGCAATAAAGTATTTTTGCTGTATCCACTCGCAACTGGAGAGCGCGCCGGCAATCTCGGAGTGCATCATATTCCTTCGCTTTTGGAGGAGCAGCTTATCTATGGCGGCTATCCGTATGTGCAATCTCTTGCTGCAGCAAAAGAGAAACAAGAGTATCTTGCCGGAATTGTTGAGGATTACCTTTTTCGGGATATTGTATGGCTGGAAAAGATTGAAAATCCTGATGTGTTGCGAAAATTAAGTACCGTGCTTGCGTTTCAAATCGGCAGCGAAGTGTCCCTCAATGAACTTTCCCGCACGCTCGGTATTGATGTGAAAACCGTGGCGCGCTATCTTGCCCTGCTGGAGAAAAGTTTTGTCATTGTTCCGATTGGCGCATACGCAAAAAATTTACGCAACGAAATCTCCAAGAGTAAAAAGTATTATTTTTTTGATCTTGGAATACGAAACGCGCTGACGAGCCAATTTCTTCCGCTTGATCGGAGAACCGATATCGGCGCTCTTTGGGAGAATTTTCTCTTTATTGAGCGGATGAAGGAGCGGCATTATGCCCGCACGGTTGCGCAGTATTATTTTTGGAGAACCTATGAGGGCGCCGAGGTTGATATGGTCGAGCTTATTGCCGCGGAGAAATTGCGCGCCTTTGAATTTAAGTGGGGCCTGCGGACCTGGAAAGCCCCCACACAATTTACCAGCGCGTATGATGCGGATATTCAGATTATCACCAAAGATAATTATCTTGACTTTGTCGGTGCGGGCATCACGCGATAAAGTCACTGTTTGTCATTCTGAGTCCGACCGCGGTCGGACGAAGAATCCCTTTGGTTTTCGATGACCGAGATCCCTCGACGCGGCTCGGGATGACGCGCGGCGTCAGATTGTCTGGCTCGTCGCCTGCGCGTGAGGGCTAGTAACTCCCTCAATCCCTCTTAGCGCAAGAGAGAGGAAAGTGGAAGGTATCATCGGTCGCCCAGCCCGCGGCCGAGTTTTTTTGTGAATAACTTTTAACGTACTTGAAGCCGTTTGCGGCCGCTGTTGACGAACGCCCTGTTTTTGTGGCGTTTTTTTGATTTGTAACGGAAAACGTTACGGTTGATGCGAGATTTGACGAAGTGGGAGAAAAGGGGTAGTATTTGGTTATAAGTGGTAGAAAGTGGATAAGAGTGGGGATAAAGAGGCAAAACAGGGGATAACGAGAAGTTTGAAGGATCCGACTTATGTTTATTGGTGAGTACGCGCACTCCATAGACGACAAAGGCAGAGTGATGCTGCCCAAGAAGTTCCAAGGGGAGCTCGCGGATGGTGCTGTGGTTACGCGAGGCATTGATGCATGCCTTTTTTTGTACTCGAAAAAAGAGTGGGAAAAGCTTGCGAGCCGTATTGCGGCGCTACCAATTTCCAAGTCCGGCTCCCGGGCTTTTTCTCGGCATATGCTGGCCGGCGCTATGGATGTGGAGCTTGATCGGCAAGGCAGAGTAGTGCTGCCGGAATATCTGCGGGCCTATGCTGGGGTGAAGAAGGACGTGGTCATTGCCGGGCTCTACAGCCGCCTGGAGCTTTGGGATAAGAACGCGTGGAAGAAGTACAAAGAGACGACCGAGAAGGAGAGTACGGAAGTGGCAGAGCAGCTTGGAGAGTTGGGTGTATAAAGTAAATAAGTAAGTGAGTAAATAAGTAATTGAGTAATTATTTGTTGAGTGCGTTTCAAAATTACTTCATTACTTAGTTACTTAATTACCGCCTCGGATGCACGTTCCTGTTCTTTTAGAACGCGTAGTAGAATTTCTGGCTCTAAAGCCAGGGAGCAATGTTTTGGATTGCACGGTCGATGGCGGTGGGTATGCCGAAGCAATTCTTGAAGCGACCGGGCCATCCGGAATGCTCGTTGGACTCGATACTGATCCATCCATGCTTGAGATCAGCCGAGTTAGACTCGGGCCTTTCGGTCGGCGCGTGCGCTTGCGAGAGCTCAACTTTCGGCACCTCGCGATTGCCGCGACAGAGTTCGGCAAGCCGATTCAGGCTATTGTGGCAGACCTCGGCATGTCCAGTGTGCAGCTTGAGGATCCGAAACGGGGGTTGAGTTTCATGCGATCCGGACCCTTGGATATGCGCTTGTCGCCGAAGACGAGTTTAACTGCAGCGACCATCGTGAACCAGTGGCCAATATTCGAGCTCCGGAAAATCTTTCAGGAATTCGGGCAAGAGCGGCACGCAGGGCGGATCGTGGATGCCATCGTTAAACGCCGGAAGCAGCAGCGATTCATTGATACGATAGATCTTGCCAATCTCATCGAACGCGTAGTCGGTCGCCGAGGAAAGATTCATCCAGCAACCCGGGTATTCCAGGCGCTGCGGATTGCGACGAACGATGAACTCACTGCTTTAGAAGAAGCGCTTCCGCAGATGCGTGAAAGTCTTGCGCCATATGGTCATATCGTTATTCTTTCGTACCACTCGCTTGAAGATCGAATCGTGAAACATTTTTTTCGAAACGAACAAAAAAACGGCAGACTCGCTATCCTTACGAAAAAACCAATCACACCGACACGAGCAGAAATACTTTCAAATCCTCGCTCTCGTTCAACGAAATTGCGGGTCGCGGAAAAAAGAAATATCGCCGAGTAAACAGTAAAGAGTACCCTGTGTCATTTCCTCTCTCTCGTCTCACGTCAATCGCTGGAGTGCTCCTTGTGATGCTTTCCGCTGCGTACCTCGTGGTGGTCAATGATACGTCCACGCGGGGCTACTCGCTCGCGCAGTCTCGGACAACATTAGAAAAACTCCAATCAGATCGCGCGCGTCTTGAGATCGATCTTGCCGCGGTCAAAAATTGGGAGACGCTTGCAGTCAAGTTCGAGGAGCTTGGCTTGAGTGTTCGCGGCGGTGTTGCCTACGCTGATGCGGGCGCTTCACATGCTGGTAGAACTGCACTCGCGCCAACCACGGCGACACGGTGATCGCTGGCGGATTCGATTTTTCGGGGGCCTCACCTTTCTGGTGTGGCTCGTGTTTGTGGCGCGTCTCGCCGAGCTTCAGGTGCTGGAGCATGCATCCTATGCGCGTGAGGCAGAGCTTTCACAGCGCGCAATTCGCGTCACCCGTGCCGAGCGCGGGGAGATTTTTTATTCAAGCAACCGTCCGTTTGCGATCAATGAAAACGTGTTCACCGTCTACGCGGTGACGCGCGATATGGAGCCAGGAGTATTCCGGACCGTCGCCGAACGTTTGAGTCCGCTCGTCAATCAATCCGTCGAGGACCTCCGTGCTCTCTTTGAGAAATCTCCCTCTGCTCGCTATGTTCCCATTGCGTCGTCGCTTCCTCGGAAGACCGAGCATGATATCCGGAAACTCAACTTGAAAGGCATTGGAAGTTTTGCCCAGTCTATACGTTTCTACCCAGATGGCAAGCGGATTGGAACACTGTCTGGTTTTCTTGGTTGGGAAGGCGTTGGTTCTTCCGGCAGCGATCGCAAAGTGGGGCGGTATGGGGTTGAAGAATACAACGAAGATATTCTCGCGGGATTATCCGGCTCTGCCGAGTCGGAGCGCGACGCGAAAGGCGCGTGGGTGCCAATTGGGGAGCGCGTCATTGCCGAACCAGTTCACGGGACTGACCTCGTACTCACCATTGACGAGACAATTCAATCCGTGAGTTGTACTAAACTTCAAGAGACTGCGAAGCGCGTGGGGGCGGATCGCGGGAGTGTACTCGTGCTTGACCCAAAAAGCGGCGGTATTGTGTCTTTATGTACGCTACCGAGCTATGACCCGAACGCTTACGCACAGGTGAAGCACGTAAGTGATTTTCGAAACAACGCTATTGCGGGCTCCTATGAGCCGGGCAGCGTTTTTAAAATCATGACAATGGCGCTTGGGATTGAGGCCGGGGTTGTTGAACCAGAAACGACGTACGTCGATACCGGCTCGGTGGTTATTGGTCCAGATGTGATAAGAAATGCGCGGCAGCGAGTCTACAAGAAACAGACCATGATCGGGGTTCTGGAGAACTCCATTAACACGGGCGCCGTCTTCGTGGCGCGTAAACTTGGCGCAAAGCGATTTCGCGATGGGGTGAATGCCTTTGGTTTTGGCCGTGCCACCGGAGTTGAGCTTGCAGCAGAAGCGCTCGGCGATACAAGCTCGCTTGAGAGCAGTCGCGAAATTTATATGGCCACCGGCTCGTTTGGGCAAGGGATCTCCGCAACACCGGTGCAACTTGCCTCCGCGTTCGGGACGATTGCTAATGGCGGAGTGCTTCTGCGACCGACGATCATCAAAGAGCAACGATTGCCGAACGGAAAACGCATCGTAAGCGTGCCTACTGTGATCCGTCGAGTCCTGTCCGAGCACACCGCAGCCCTGATGCGCGGGATGATGGTGTCGGTAGTGAGAAACGGCCATGCGAAACGAGCCGGGGTCAAAGGGTATCTTATTGGAGGCAAGACGGGCCCTGCCCAGGTTGCGCGCAAAGACGGGAAGGGATATTCTGATGAGACGATGCATACCTTTGTAGGTATGGGGCCGATGGACGCCCCGCGGTTCGTTCTCGTTGTAACGCTCGATAACCCAAAGGCCGTGGAGTTTGCAGATTCCTCCGCAGCTCCGCTTGCCGGCGAGTTAGCACAGTTTTTATTAGAGTACTGGAAGATTCCACCGTCCGAGTGAAAATCCTAAATCCAAATGCGCTCTCTGTTCGTCACTCTTCTTCACTGGCTGACCCGTCGAGTGCTCGCTCGCTACCAGCCGCTCGTCATCGGTATTACCGGGTCGGTGGGCAAGACTTCCACAAAAGAAGCGCTTTGGCATATCCTTCAAGCAAGTGGAAAACGTGTTGGGAAAAGCGTTGCGAGCTTTAACACGGAGATTGGGGTGCCGCTTGCGGTGCTTGGCATTGAGCGTTCGCCGCGGACGTCGGTGCTTGGATGGCTTGGGGTACTTCTCAAAGCCGGATGGATGCTGCTCGGAAGGCTAGAGGAGTATCCATCGTTGCTTATCCTGGAGCTTGGAGCAGATCGACCCGGGGACATCGAAACCCTCGTTGCCGCAACACGACCAACGATTGGTGTACTCACGTCTGTGGGTCCGGCACACCTCGATGGTTTTGGTACGGTGGACGCTGTGCGTGCCGAGAAGAAAAAGATTCTCACGATGCTTCCGGATCAGGGGATTGCCATCATGCCGGGCGATGAAGTCGATTTTGGCGGGATCCAAAAAGAGGTTCGGGCCCGGACTATCACGGTTGGCACAAGCGAAGACTGCGACGTGCGAATTTTTGACATACGCGTGAATCTTCATTCGCTGTCAGAGGATTCGCTCGGGACGTATTTTAAGCTCGGTTGGAAGGGCAGTATTGTGCCGTGTTTTCTTCCCAATGTGTTTGGGAGCCCAGCAGTACGCTCGGCCGGATTTGCCGCAGCAGTGGCGTTTGCTTTACATCTCAATCCACTCATCGTCTCGGAAGCCCTTCGCGATTGGATTGCGCCATCAGGAAGGATGCGAATGATCCTAGGCATTAAGCAAACACTGTTGATCGACGATAGCTACAATAGCTCACCAAATGCCGTGAAGGCAGCGTGTGAAGCAGTTCGTGCACTCGAGTGGAAGGGACGATGTTTGCTCGTCTTGGGCGACATGGCTGAACTCGGAGCCGCAAGTCTCAAAGAGCATACGGCAGTTGGAAAACTTGTTGCTTCCCAGAAGCCGGAGTATTTCGTTGCAGTCGGCCCTCTCATGGTCGAAGCAGTGCGTGCGGCTCGAGCCGCCGGACTTCCTGAAGCAAGTACATTCCACTGGCCCAATGCGGCGGCTGCCGGACGGTTTCTTCAGGAGCGCATTCACGCCGGCGACCTTCTGCTCATCAAAGGTTCGCAGATCATGCGTATGGAGCGGATCGTCAAAGAACTCATGGCCGAACCGCTCAAAGCAGGTGCACTACTCGTTCGGCAAGGGGCCGAGTGGAGTCAGGAGGAAGGCAGAATGAAGGTTGGAGGGTAAATCTTGTGTAGAGCAGAAAATTCCGCTATGCTCGGTAAAATGGGCGCATTCGTCTAGTGGCTAGGACGTCACCCTCTCACGGTGAAAACGGGGGTTCAATTCCCCCATGCGCTATGAATTGAACTGGGAAGGGGGTCGGGAAAAATGAAAGAATAAAAAAGTTTGTGCTGCTCTGGAGCTGTTTTAAGCAACCACATTTGGCGGATTGATTCATTGATAATCGGCCAGAAATTCATTAGGTGTTTTGCCATTCAATCCGCAATGCTCAAGGTCGTTGTAGTACATATTCCACAATCTGATGCGGTA
>Ga0213870_1000033_pt1 | contig 72473 bp, 94 predicted proteins | sample WICALVC2017_Meta_FD_160119 | JGI IMG/M metagenome (GOLD analysis project Ga0213870, IMG submission 160119) | Freshwater microbial communities from subterranean cave lake in Wind Cave National Park, South Dakota, United States - WICALVC2017 | ecosystem: Environmental > Aquatic > Deep subsurface >...
GTCGTAAAAGAAGAAAAACTAAAAGAGAAAAAGGGGTTTTTCAAGAGACTTGCTGAGAAGGTTGCGAAGAAAGTATCTGAGAAAAAACTAACAGAAGAAGATTTGACTCCAATTTTAGATGAATTAGTTACAGATCTTATTGAATCTGATGTTGCAGTAGAAGTTGCTGAGAAAATTAAAGAAAATCTGAAAAATAATTTGCTGGACAAAGATGTGAAAAGAGGAAAGGAAAAAGAAGTCATTGTATCTGCACTAAAGCAGAGTATTTTGGATATCTTATCTGTTCCACAGTTGGAATTAGAGAAGCTAGCCAAGGAAAATAAGCCGGCTATCATTTTATTTTTAGGATTTAATGGTTCTGGCAAAACCACTAGCTTAGCGAAGATAGCATCATGGCTTATAAGCAAGAATTTAAGTTGTGTTTTTGCTGCGGCTGACACATTCCGTGCTGCTGCTGAGGAACAATTAGAGATTCATGCAAAAAATTTGAAAGTAAATTTAATCAAACACAGGTATGGAGCTGATCCAGCAGCTGTTATTTTTGATGCTATTGAACATGCTAAAGCAAAAGGAATTGACATTGTGCTGGCAGATACGGCAGGCAGAGCCCATACAAACAAGAATTTAATGGAACAGATGAAGAAAATTGTGAAAGTAAACAAACCTCATCTAAAAGTTCTTGTTGTAGATTCGTTGACAGGAAATGATGCAGTTTTACAGGCTAGAATGTACAACGAAGTCGGTGTGGATGCAATTGTGTTTACAAAAGTTGATGTCAATGAAAAGGGCGGTGCTATCCTTTCAGTTACGCATGAATTGAAGAAACCTATACTTTTCCTTGGATCGGGACAAGAGTATGCAAATCTTGAAATTTTTGATCCGAAGAAATTTGTTGAAAGACTTTTTGATTGAAATTTCAAGTAATATTTCCGTAGAATTCTGAAATATAAGCTTGTGCTCTTCTAAGTCTGTTATGCATAATTCCTAAAAATTCATATAAAGATTCGCTACCATCTCCGTAATAATCATTAACTTCTTCTAATAATGCTGTCAAAGAATCGAGTACATTAAATTCCCAACTTTTTTGTAGTTCATATCGACTTAGCATAGGATGATTTAAAACTTTTTGGGCTTTATGTCTTAAATCTTCGATTGTCTTGGCAAAATAAAGAACCACACTGTCACTATCAGGAAAACTCATTTGCTTTGCTCTATCTACTTCAGAAAGAACTGGTGAAACACTGAGTGTTAATACGTCTAGGAGTTTTGGTAAGGAAACACTTTGCACGTAATCAATGTGCGGCATAACCCTTAAATATTAATTGCATTACATAGATTTAAAATTAATCTCCCAATTATTTTATAGATAAGAAATGGAATTTGGACCAGAATGGGTTGAAAATTCTTTAGTCCCGTTTCAAAAACTCCCTGATGTCAGATCAATCGACCTAAAAGAGTCTCAATTTCTTGATGATGATGAAATTTCATTTTTATTTACAGACCAAACTTATTCGCTGTATTCCCCCTTTCATAAAAGCCTAACTAATGCTATGGGCATACTTGGTTGGACATTAAAAACCGTTAATTTTGATAAAAATCCTGTAAGCATTAAAGAAATATATAGTTCAGAAAATTCCGGTGCTGCTCTAGTAAGATGGGGTAGAATCCGAATGAGAGTTTGTATAGGCAATCCAGATGGCAGTTATCAAACTTCATATTATCCTGTGTTTATGGTGTTAAGCCCATTCGTTGAACAGATTTGGCATAACGGAGAATCAAGCATTTTTGATTTAACTACCCTTTTAAAATCTTATCCTAAAAATAAAATAATTGACAAATTTAGAATAATATACGAAATGGGAAAAAGTAGTCAGACGAAATCTTCATATAATATATAGTTTGCCAATCTATTGTTAGAATATGTTTGATAATTTAGGTACAGGTTTAAGCGATTTAATTAGAAAATTGATTACTGGTACTAGTATAGATAAAAAAGCCGTAGAAGAAATTTTGGTTGACATCAAAAAGATTTTACTTCAATCAGATGTAGATACTAAACTTGCAGACGAATTAATTGCTAGAATAAGAAAAAATTGTTTAGAAGAAAAAATACCCTCTGGTTTGACACTTAGGGAGCATGTCTTAAAGGTAATTTATGAAGAATTGGTTTTCTTTTTGGGAGAAAAACCAGCTACATTGATTGGAAGAAAAAGAATAATGTTTGTTGGACTTTACGGTAGCGGTAAAACAACTTCTATTGCGAAATTAGCAAGATATTTCCAGAAGCAGGGCTTGAGACCGGCTTTAGTTGCACTAGACTACCACAGGCCAGCCGCAGTAGATCAATTGATACAATTAGGTAAGCAAATTAATGTACCAGTGTATTTCGACAGCAAACTCGACCCTTATGCAGGAGCTAAAGACGGAATTGAAAAATTCAAAGGATATGATTCAATAATTTTTGATACAGCAGGTAGGAATGCTTTAGATGACCCATTGGCTAAAGAGTTGAAGAAATTGGGAGAAATAATAAAACCGGATGAAGTTCTTCTTACTATACCTGCTGATTTAGGAAAAGTGGCTAAAGTACAAGCAGAAACATTCAATAAACTCGTTGGCATTACTGGAGTATTCATTACTAAGATGGATGGTACAGCTAAGGCAGGAGGGGCTTTGGTAGCCACTGCAGTATCTGGAGCTAAAGTAAAATTCATTGGAACTGGTGAAAAAATAGAAGATTTTGAGTTGTACGACCCAGAAAGATTTGTTTCTAGATTGCTAGGATTAGGAGATTTACAAACTCTGCTAGAAAAAGCCAAGGAAGTTGAAATAAAGAAAGAGTCTGTTGAAAAAATAGTTGAAGGTAAGTTTACATTGCAAGATTTCTACGAGCAAATTGAAGCGATGGGTAAGATGGGACCTTTATCTAAAGTCGTAGGAATGATACCTGGCATGGGAATGCATGTTCCAGAAGAACTGTTGCAGAAGCAAGAAGAAAAGATGAAAAACTACAAACATATTATGCAATCGATGACGAAGCAGGAGAAAGAGAATCCTGACTTGATAACTGAAAGTAGAATAAAAAGAATTGCCACAGGCAGTGGTAGAACAGAATCAGAAGTAAGGGAGCTATTGAATCAATACAATCAAATGAAGAAAATGATGAAATCTCTTGGTGGTAAAGCTGGCCTGCAGAGAGGACAGTTGAAGAATTTAGCTAAACAGTTTGGATTTAAATTCTAAGTTCATCAAGTTGAATTTATGGAATTTCCTATAGAAGTTCTTAAAGATTCAAAAAACAGAGAGAAACTTTTGAAAGTTATAGGGTATCAAGTATGTGACAATTGTCTGGGACGCCAATTCGGAATGTTAGGACATGGAATGACTAATAGTGATCGTGGAAAAATATTGAGGAAGTTTGCTGTTAAATCTTTAAAATTAAAATCAAAGAAACCAGAAACTTGTAGTTTGTGCAAGAATTTTTTCAGTCAGGAAATAACTAAAGTGGCTAAGCAAATTTCCAATAAATTAAAGAAAATCGAATTTGAAACTTTTTTGGTAGGCTCGATAGTTGCTAATGAACTTGAAAGGAAACAAGAAGATTTGTGGGAAAAAATTGGAATTGACGATGTTGAACCAATAAAATCAGAAATTAATAGAGAAGTTGGGAAGCTTGTAGAAAAATTAACGAAGAAAAAATTTGATCTTAAAACTCCTGACGTGACAATTTTGTTTGATATGAACACTGGAAACATAAGATTACAGGTAAGAAGTCTATATATTTCCGGCAAGTATCAGAAGCTAGCAAGAGGAATTCCACAAACAAAATGGATTTGTAGCAATTGCAAGGGTAAAGGTTGCATAGAATGTGGTGGAGAAGGAAAATTATACAAGAATTCTATTCAAGAAATTATAGAAAAACCTTTACTGGTTGCAACGAAAAGTAAAAAATCCTCGTTTCATGGGTGCATTGCTGCAAATACAAGAATTCTACTTAATGAGTGTACACTAGACATAGGTAAACTTCAAAATTGTTGGAATGGACACGAGGTCATAACATTTGATACTGAAAAAAACGAAATCAAAAGCTCAAAAATAGCTGATTTCATGGAATTTAATGCTGCAGATTTGGGATTGAAAATTTACGAAATAACTACAAAAGAAACTGGGAGAAAAATTACAGTTACTGAAGAACATCCATTTTTTACTCAAAAAGGTATGATTCCAGTAAGAAAAATCAAAAATGGTTGGAAGGTCGCTATCTATCCATATGAATCATTAATATATCAAGAAATTAAAGACAGAATAATAATTAATGAAAATGACATAATCAATGTAATTAAAAAATATGTGACTACGTCCCATACTTGGAAGATTATTAAAGAACTTAGAGAAAGGGGTTTGCTACCTTTAAATTCCAAAAATAAAAACTTGCATGTTTTAGCAAGAATTGTAGCATTCTTGTTCGGAGATGGTACAGTTCGACTTTCTAGAAAGAGAGATGTTGGACTTGAGTTCTACGGCGAGAAGAGAGACTTGAATAATATAGCTTTGGACATAAAGAATCTAGGTTTCAAAACTTCTTGGAAAACTACTGTACCTAGAAAATCTATAGTTGAGGACTTTTATGGTAAACAAAAAATTATTGAAGGAAAAAGACGACAAAAGGTTTTGTTATGTTATTCAAAAAGCCTTTGGTCTTTATTGGTAGCATTAGGTGCTCCTGTCGGCAATAAAGTTATTAAAAAATTCCGAATTCCTGATTGGGTAAAAAAAATAGAAGGCTTATCGGTTAAAAAAGAATTTTTAGCTTCGTTATTAGGAACTGAAATTGATACACCAAGATTAGATAAAAGAAAATATAATAAAAAAAGTTTTAACACACCTCGCTTTTCGATAAACAAAGAAGAATCGCTTGTCAAAAATGGGCTTGAATTTATTGAAGACCTGAATGATTTACTTAAAGAATTCTGTGTGTACACGCTCAAACCAAGATTGATACCTTATACAACTAGGAAAGATCGGACTAAAACAATCAAAATTTGCCTAGACTTTTCAAATAACTTTGAAAACCTACTACACTTGTGGGGTAAAATAGGTTTCAGGTATGCAAATAAAAAAGATACGATGGCTAGATATGCCTATGAATATTTGTCGATGAAAAAGTATGTTGTAGACATTAGAAAGGATTTGTATAAGAAATCACTCGAATTAAAGAAAATGGGTCTAACTCCTGTTCAAATCCACAGAAAATTCAATAATAGTTTTGTAAGTTATAAAGATCTCGCATTGTGGTTGTCTCCCAAAAAGCACAGATTTCAACATATAAAAATTCCTAATGACTTTCCTGAATTTACGATATGGAAGAAGGTGGCCATTAAAAATCTTAAAAATGGTTTGACATGGGAAACAGTTAAGAATATAAACGAAGTGAATAGTTCTAAGGTTTATGATCTTAGTACTCAAGATTCTGCCCACACATTTTTCGCGAATGGTTTCCTTGTTTCAAATTCGGGTCGCGAGGACATTGATGCAAGAAATCTTGATTGGAGACCTTTTGTTATAGAATTGGTTAAACCAGAAAAAAGAAAATTTAACTTGAAGGACTTAGAGAAAAAAATTAACAAATCAAAAAAAGTTAAAGTACAAAGGCTGGCCTTTGCTAAAGAAGGCAAACAATTAATTCATGAATTGAAAGCTGAGAAATCAGAAAAAACATATCTAGCTGAGGTTGAATTTAAAAATCCTATTGATAAAAAATTATTGAAAAATCTGAAGAGTCTAACTAAAGAGCCAATAATGCAAAAAACTCCTTTGCGTGTTATTCATAGACGGGCTGATATCTTAAGGAAAAGATGGGTAAAGAGAATATCTTGGAAATTGGTTGGAAATAAAAAAATTCAATTTAAAATTCGAACTGAATCTGGAACTTACATAAAAGAATTGATTACTGGAGATGAAGGCAGGACCAATCCGAATGTATCAGATATTCTTAAAAATAAGGTAAAAAAGATAAATTTAGATGTAGTTAAAATACATACAAAAATCAAATAGTTAAGGTGAAATTATGAAGAAATCTCGAGGTTGGAGAAATAAAACAAGAAAGAGATTAAGCAGAAAGAAGTATGAAAGACCTACTATTACAAAGTTTTTGCAAGAATTCAATTCTGGCCAAAATGTAGTTATTTACCAAGAACCATCAAGCCACAAAGGGATGCCATACCCTAGATTTAAAGGAAAAATAGGCAAAGTAATAGGTATAAGAGGTAAAAGTTATATTGTTGAAATTCGAGATGGAAATAAGATTAAAAAAGTCATAAGCAGACCTGAACATTTGAAGGCGATGTAGATGAAAAATGAAAAAGCAGATACTTTGAATAGAGGAAAGTTGATTTCTTATTTAACACATAAAATTGATTCTTATTTGCTTTCTCCTTATACCCCGCAATTTATTAAAAATATTATAATAAGAACAATATACAAACCTTTAATTGAAGAATATGCTAAAACTCTAATTAAATTTGGTAGATAATCCATGGAAATATCGAACGAACAAATTGTAACAGACGCAGAAGCTAAGAAAATTCTCGAGAAGAGAGAGAAAGAAGGAGAGCTAAAGTACGAACAGAAGAATGCTTTAGAAGTTTTGAGGAAATTTATTGATGTTCCTGATGGAAAAGTTAAGGAATTGACTGAAAACTTGAGAAAAATTGAGAAATTAAGAGACAGGCATATTGCTGCAATTGCTAATTTTCTCCCCGAGGACAAGGATGATTTGCGTGCAATACTTCACAAAGAATATCCGTCATTCACAGAAGATGAAATAAATCTCATTCTAGAAACAGTGAAGAAATCCATCTGAAAAATTGGTGATTCTAATGATAGCCAAAGACGATTACATAATAGTATTAGATTTTCTGGCACATGGTAAGGCTAATGATCGAAGGGCTGAGCCATTAGTGCAGGGGGTAGGCAACAAATATTTCAATTTGTTAGAAGTTGTGGTAAAGGATGGAATTACTGTCAAGCCTAAAGACAAACTTTATGTAGGTGATGATAAGAGAGAGGAAGTGAAATACATACGTGGAAGAATCAATTATGATGAATTAACTAGTTTTTCGAAGTCATCAATAGAAGAAGTGCTGAATGAAATTGTAACAACTGAAGAAAAGAGATTTGCTGATTTCTTCAACAAAACAGGACCAGTGACAACTAGATTGCATACTCTGGAACTTTTGCCAGGAATTGGAAAGAAACACATGTGGCAAATAATTACTGAGAGAAAGAAGAAGCCATTTGAAAGCTTCAAGGAAATACAAAATAGGGTGCAGATGCTGCCAGACCCTAAGAGGATGGTAATCAGAAGAATAATTGATGAGTTAGAAGGTAAAGATAGGTATCGACTTTTTGTTGCTAGTCAGCTTGTTTAAATTTTTAGTGTGTAAGTGTAATATACAAAATTTAGAAATCTTCTCTCCAACATTCTTGCATCAAAATTTTGCCTCAAAGAATTATCTATATTTTCCTTTTTGTCCTTATCTAAAAGTTGCAGAATTAAACGATATGTTGATTTTTTAACTTCAGACAAAGAGTAGACACCTACTGCTCCTGCATCTCTAAGACCATCTAAATAGCTAATTAGTTCAAAAAATCTACTATCCATAAAATTGGATTAAAAAGTTAAAAACTTAAGTTTATTCTTCCGATACATGCTTCACAGCTACAGCAACAGATATCCAAAGTATTCCTCCAAGCAGAAACAGAATAAATGACATCAGCAAAGCAATACTATAACTAAGATCGCTTACGCCTAAAGTTCTATCCAACCTACCAGCTATCATTGCTCCAAACATTATTGTTATGGCACCTAAAACCCAAAAGGTGACCATTTTCCAGTTTCTTCTCATTTTCTCTATAATCTAGTTGTAGAAAGAAAAATAAAGTTATATGGTTCTCGTAATTTCGACTACTTCTACCCCTCCTACAGAATTAATACTCCTTAACTTCTTCTCTAAAGAGTCCATCTGACCTTCAGCATCTTCTATCAGTAGCGAGACGTTTAGTGCAGTAAGACCAAACGCAATAGGCTCTCTTACTATCCTGTCTGGATTAATTGCAGATTTAATTTCCTTTTCTAAATTGTCTAAATTCGTACTTACATCTACAGGCATGACTCTAAATGTTACAAGAACTTTAGCCATCTATTTCACGGGCCTGTGAAGTTGCATTTGTTGCAAATATATTTGTTGCTTTGAACCTTACAATTAGAACATCTGACAATGTTTTCCTGCCCACAGTCGGGACAAGAGAATTGGACAAAGTTACTTTTAGCAGAAACATCTACCCTGCATGTGTTACATTTTAACGCCATTCAAACACTCTTAGATTAATTTACTTATAGTTAATTATTTTTATAGGTTACTATTGCTCCCATAAGCTAACGGATAAACTGCGAGTTTGCGGTCAAATGGGCAAAAAACTCGTATTCAGGGTTCGAATCCCTGTGGGAGCATCTCAATTTTTTAATTTAACTTTCATCATATCGTGAGCAACTTTAGTGTTTGAAAATACTTTCTTCGCTTCTGTTTCTAATTTTTGCGGTTCAGTATATCTTCTACTAATGTGAGTCAAAATCAATTGCTTGACTTTAGCTTGCTTAGCAATCTTCGCCGCTTCTTTCACGTCTGCGTGTGCCTTACCTTTGGATTCTTCCAATTCAAGAAATGTACCATCATGAATCAGTAAATCTGACAAATGAGAGATTTTTACAATATTTGAACATGGTTTAGTGTCTCCTGTATACACTACTTTTAATCCTGGTTTTGAAGTCGCAACTTCATGCAGAACTATTTCCTTCCCTTTAAATTCTGCTTTACCATATTTCTTTAACTTTTTAAGCCAAGCCCCTCTCTTCAATCCCATCTTCTTCAACTTATTCAAGTCAATATTCCATCTATCTTTTTCCTTGAAACAGTAAGCTACAGCAGGAACTGTGTGCAAAACTGGAATTGAAAGAATTTCATATTCTTCTGAATCAAAAATTTTTGTTATTTGCTCTCCCTCAAACGGAACATCTATTGGTATAACTGGAAATCTACTTCCGAAGTACCCCAAATCCATTATATTCGATACAAATCTTTCAGCCTCGGGCCCGAATATTTTCAGTTCTTTATGTCTCTTTTCCATATTCATTGTTGCTATTAACGGCAATAAACCAGCAAAATGATCAGCATGCCAGTGAGTGATGAATATTTTATCAATATCCATGAAACTTATTCCAGAAGACATTAACTGCTTCTGTGTTCCTTCACCACAATCAAAAAGAATTGTATCTTTCTGCTCGCCGTAGTATTCTAGAATAATGGCTGGATGATTCCTATCTTTAGTCGGTATTCCGGATACTGTACCTAGAAAAGTTATCTCTATCATTATACTCACTAAATTTTCAATTGTATATTAATAGTTTAACTTATGATAAAAAAATATGCGAATAGACAGAAAAACTCTAGACGAAATAATTAATGAATTAAATATTTTTGCTACTAAATTAGTGAAAAATTATGAACATGAGAGCGAGAGTGGAGTCGCAGATATTATTTTAACAACAATGTGGTCTGACGAAAGAAATAACCTGGTACAAAATACACAAAGTAGTTTGGCAGCAGATATATCAAAAAAATATAGAATTGATATAAATTATGCTTATTCTATAGTCCGAGCATATTTAAGAGGTTTTGGTGCAGCATATAATCTGGGAGCAAAAAAAGAAAAATAATTTAATAAATCATTTTTTCTCCTTATATTCAAACAAATTTTTCTTTCTCAAAATATTTTCTCAAAAATATTCCGAAATCCTTATTCCTCTCAACAACTTGCATTATTCTTTCGCTCTCAGAAAATATTTCAAATCCTTTCACCAATCTTTCGGCAATGAAATTCGGAATACCTTTTGCCTTCAAAATATCCAATGGCTGACTTAGACTATGGTGCAGCTCATCTCTTGCTGTTAAAAAATCCCTATTAATTTCTACAACCCAATTCTTACCTTCGACATATGGCCCTGCTAAAGCTTGATCTTTATATTTTTTCAGAAAATTATTAGCATCTTTGGCATCGAATATCGATGGTCCTACTCTTTTCTGAACTGATGGCAATTTGGAAACTTCCATCTCTAGTAAAACAGTTGCTATATATTCTCCGTCTGTAAACAAATCCTTGCTCAAAACTTTAAACTCATATTGAGTTTCCTCTAGAATACTTTGCAATCTATCAGCAAATCTCCTTAGCTGAGGCCACAAAATATCTGGTACTACTCTGGGTGGCAAGAATTTTATTATTATCAATTCTGTTCTTCTCTTTATCTGAAGTTGTATCAGCTCGGTTTCAGTTATCGGATCCAATTTTTTAGATAAGAAGTATTCTTTATTCGGCTTTGAAGCAAACATTTTAGCATGTTTGATGAATTTGTAGAAATTGAATGCAGACAGAGCAGCTGCAGTATTCCTGTTTCTGTCAGTCGGATCAATCAAAATTAGTGGCTGGTCTTTGAAAGTTTTCCAAAGTTTTTCATAATCCGCCTTTTTGTATGCCTCTCTCAGATCAATTATCTCTCCAGGTTTCCATTTTGCTGCTGCTTTCAAAACATTCATGAATTTTTTATAATTGATAATCAGCAATTCGCAAACATATCCAGAATACCCTTCTGTCTTAGCATCAGCACCATACATATCATTGTTTTTCAGGAACTGCTTCAGCAGCCTAACTTCCCCGGATAATCTTAATGGTAGATTTTTCTCTATAAATTGGACATGAAACGGCGTTCTATCCACTGCTGACTTGATTTTCTCTGCTGATTTTACAGCAAAACAAGGAACAATATCTACTGATATACCTCCTATCGTACCTGAGGTATATGGGTGTTCGGCATATTCGACAACATATGTACCTTTCAGCTTTTCTATGACTGTTTTACCGATTTTTAGGCCTAGTTCTTCCATTTTCTTGTCCTTAAGCTTCTCTGGAAAGAGTACAAAAACATCAAATTCCTTCTTATCTGGAAGCCAAGTATCCCTGGTTAGACTACCTACCAATATAGCCTTGGCTTTATACTTCCTAGCTACAGAATTGGTCAATCTAAGGGTCTTTTTGGCCAGATTGAGCATGGTTTTCCTGATTGTTGGGTCTGGTTTTATCTGGCTTAAGGCTTCTCTAAGAATCCGACCAGCTTCAGGCATAATATAAATTTTGATTACATGTATTTAGAGTTTTTAGCATTTCCTTGATTTCTCATGGGGTTTAATATAAGTATTTCGCTACTGGAGGATAGTAAATCTTTATATAGTACCACCGAATAATAGTGAATATGAACCATAAAGAAGTTATAGACGATCCAGCCTTCATAGAACAAGAACTATTTGATACTAGACAAGCTCTATTCTCAGCTACTTCTGTGAGGCAAGTAAGATTTTTGCAGAATAAGTTGAATTATCTCAAGCAGAAGATGAGAGAAGTAAAAGGTAAATAATAAAAATGAAAGTGAATTTATGTCAATTCAATACAAATCTTTAGGTGAAATTCGTAAAGAAATTGGAAGTTGGTATAAAGCTAGGAATATTTTTGGATTATTGTCTGGAATCGCTTACTCCATGGCCATACCAATTTTAGTTACACCATTACCATCTATTTTCAAGTTAGCTGGTTTTATAGGTGTTGGTGGCGGTTCCCTGGCTTTATATGCTGGACTAAAATCAGATTCAAATGCTAGGGATTTAGAATTAGAATACAATACTCATTTGCTTAAAAAAGATTTACCTGAATAAATTTAAAGATATATAATTTCTTTTACATTCTAATTTTAATGTTGTTATCTGAAAGGGCTAGAAGAAGGTTAGCATCACCTTCTGGAATTTTAGAAGAAACTAAAGCCATCAGCAAACATCCTAACATAGCAGACATGGTAAGATTTGACATAGGCAATATTAACCCAGAAATTTTTACCAGATATTTCCACGATCTTTCTTTATCTTTATATCACGCATCCGAAGACGGGAAAAATGTATATGACGGAGTCTCAGCAGGTATTGAATCATTGAGAAAGGGATACTCTCGATATTTCGCAGAAAGTGGATATAAAATCCCTGCTTCAAGTATATTCCTTTCAAGTGGAGGAATGGGAGGGTTAAGTTTAGTAGATGACAATATTCTAAATCCTTACGATATTGTTCTTACTACAGACCCAAGGTGGGAAACCAGAGAATCGCAACAAGCTCCGATTATTTCCAAAACACAAATTACGAGATTACCATTATACGAAGAGCTGGGCTGGCAATTTAAACCAAAAGAATTAGAAGAAATGTTAGTTCTTGGCACCAAAGTTTTTGAATGGAGCTCACCATTAAATCCAACTGGTACAAAAATCAAGTCTGAATATTTCGATGAAGCTGTGCCAATTATTCATTCTTATGCAAAAACGCATCCTGATTTTAGAATTCTCGAGGACTGGGCATACCATCGAGTTAATTACAGTGGCGAGTTTACTACATTCTTGGATGCTCCAGAACTAGCTGATAGGGTAATTATAGTCAATAGTTTGTCAAAAAGTTTTGCCATGCCAGGTTGGAGGGAAGGCATGATAGCTGTAGTTGGTGAAAGTCAACAGGATTTCGAACTACATGAAGCTCTAGAAAATAATATGCGTACTTCAACAACTTGCCTGTTTACTCCAGCTCAACATGCTGTTGCTGAGGCTCTAAATAGCGATGAAATATTCCAAAGGCAGGAAGAAATGATTTTGAAAGAATATTTACCAAGAAGGAATAGAATGGTTGAAGCCCTTGAAAGAGCTGAAGTTTCTTTTGTGAAACCTGATGGTGCAATATACGTTTTGGCGAATGTTAAAAGGTATGGTACTCCTTCTGAAGTAGCAAAGAAGCTTCAAGATGAATATGGAATTACTGTAGTGACTGGAGGGCATTTTGGTAAACGAGCCTCTAATCATGTCAGAATTAATTATATGGGTCCCACTGATGAACGTTTTGAAGTTGGATTAGAAAGATTAGAAAAGACTTTCACTGAATTAGCAAAAATAGAAATTCCGGCAGCATAAAATTTTCATAGCCCCGACCAGATTCGAACTGGTGTCTCAAGCTCCAGAGGCTTTTGCTACAGTTTCTCTGTATTTGCATCCTTGGCCGCTAGACGACGGGGCTACCTATATACAAATACTTACAAAATATATAAAATCTAATTATTGTTAGATTAATATGCGTATACTACAGTCACACTCGGATTTCATCGAATACGAGCCAGTGAAAAAGGAAATACAGCAAGCAGAAGATGCTGAGGAAAAGAAATATAGAATAGAAGATGTTCTAGTTTTGTTTACATCTGTAGAAAAGGATGATAACGAATCTGTTGGTAAGAAAGCTATAGATGAAGTTAAAGAGTTTCTAAAAAAGATTGATGGAAACAAAATTTTGATTTATCCGTTTGCACACTTAAGCAGAGATTTAGCCAAACCTAGCGATGCATTAAAAGTTTTGAAAGAAATGGAAGCGTATTCTAAAAAGTTGGGAATAGAAACTTATCGTGCACCCTTTGGCTGGACCAAGGCTTTGCACATAAAAATAAAAGGACATCCTTTGGCAGAACAATCAAAAATTTTCACATCTGCAAAAGAAGAACCTGAAATAATAAGATTAAGCAAACAGAGAGCTAAATTGCCAAAGATTGGAGAAGAAAAATTAAGTGAAAATGATCACAGAGTAATTGGACAGAAACTAGATTTGTTCAGTTTTCAAGAAGTTGGACCAGGAATGGTTTTTCTACATAACAAAGGAATGATAATTAAAAATCAGTTGATAGAATTTTGGAGAAGAGAACATTATAAGAATGGTTACAAAGAAATCAGCACTCCAGTTTTATTGAACAATAATTTATGGAAAATTAGCGGACATTGGGATCATTTTAAAGATTTAATGTTTTTCACTGAAGTTGAAGACCAGCAATTTGCCATTAAACCGATGAACTGCCCTGGAGCTATTCTGATATACAAAAATACAAACAGGAGCTACAAGGATTTGCCGCTAAGATTTGCTGAACTTGGATTGGTCCATAGAAATGAATTGAGTGGTGTATTATCAGGATTATTCAGAGTAAGATCACTTACACAAGATGATGCACATATTTTTGTAATTCCAGACCAGCTTGAGGATGAAATCAAAAGAGTTGTTGAATTGGTGGATCACTTCTACAAGAAATTTGGTTTTGGCTATCATGTAGAATTATCTACCCGTCCTAAAGATTCGATGGGAAACAAAGAATTATGGGATAAAGCTGAGACTGCATTACAAGATGTTTTGGTAAAATTAAAAATGAAATTTAAAATAAATGCAGGTGAAGGAGCGTTCTATGGACCAAAAATAGATTTCCACATAAAAGATTCTTTGGGAAGAAGTTGGCAATGTGCAACTGTTCAGGTAGACTTCCAAATGCCTGAAAGATTTGATCTAAATTATACTGGAGAAGATGGTAAGCCACATAGACCCGTGATAATTCATCGTGTGATTTACGGAGCTATAGAAAGATTCATGGGAATTTTAGTTGAACATTACCAAGGTAAATTCCCCGTTTGGCTATCACCTGTGCAGGCAAGAATCTTGACTATATCAGAAGAAAATGTGAAATTTGCAAAACAAGTTGAGAAAAAATTAAGTGAAACTGATCTTAGAGTTGAATCTGATTTTGAAAATAATACAATTGAATATAAAATTAGAAATGCCGCATTACAGAAAATACCTTATCTTATAATTATCGGTGAAAAAGAACAAAGAACAAAAACAATAGCAGTTAGAGATAGGAGTGGAAAAACAAAATATAAATTAGATTTAGAATATTTTATCAAACAAATTCAGAAAGAAATTAAAGATTTTAATTAAGCTCTTCTCTGATTCTCATTTATTTGATACATAGTATGGGCATATGGGTAGTTGACTCTTTTTTTGATTGCTAATCCCTTTTGGCACAAAGAATCGAAAGCTTGTTGAACTGGTTCTTTAAAATATTCTGGAATTTCAGATTGGGCAATCGGACTATGTCTTAAAATTTGTAGGGCAATACTTTCTGCAGTAGATAATTTATATTCAGCAACAGAATTAGTTGACATATTATTCAGCTAACAGGCTTAGAATGACCCCATACTAGCTTGAACATCGGTTCTAAAATATCGCCTGCCGCATGCTCACTCTTACTCCACAAAGCCATATCCTGGGTAGAATGAACTGACTTATGATCAGTTAACGAGAAAACTAATTGCTTGCCATCAACTACAGCAAATCTTCCAGACATTGGAATTTCTTTTTCATCTATATGCCTTATCTCTGCAACACCGCTTAATGCTTTTACAGCATCAACATTTCTATCATTGGATTTTGTTGCAATTTTTATATCCACACCTCGTTCTTTTGCTTTCTTCAAAACCTCAAAATGATTTTCATGCAATTCATTCAAGCCTTCTGCTGTAGTAAAAATATTGATTTTCTCCTTGCTGTCTCTGAACATTGTGTCCATTTGTTGGAATACAGAATATTTTCCTTTTAACGCTCCAGTAATGTCTTCTGGTACAATTAGCTTCAGTCCTTTGGTGAAAATTTCATTCAACTCTCTCATTATAGGAGAATTTTTTATTTCGTCTATTCTATCCTTCATTTCCAAAACATTTTCTTCCATTTTTTTCTTTACCCTTTCCAATGATTCCTCAGGCGCAATTGCTACATATCGGATTGGTTTGCTTGTTTGAACAACTACAAATCCTTTATCGGCCAGACTTTGGAGAATATCATAAGATCTTGATCTGGGAACGTTAGCAATTCCAGATAACTCTCCTGCTGTAGAAGTCCCGCGGGCCAGAAGAGCAATCCAAAGCCGTCTTTCGTATAAATTCAGACCTATACTTTTTAAGGAATCCAATACTTTTGTTGATGCTAACATTTAATTTGACCCCTTTAACCAATTTTTAATTTACTGTACAAACATTTAAACCTTGATACCACTTAACAATAATAATTATAAGCCTGAGTATTAAACCTATTTATTCTTTTCTTAGCCGCGCTTGCCTTGTGACTTGAATAATTCACTAACTCTTTCAATTGAATCAACATCATCAGGTCCTTTGTCATCTCGAATTCTTTCCAAAGCAGGAAAACGTAACGCATAACCTGATTCATAGTTAATTGATTTCTGAATTTCCTGATATTTCACTTCAATAACGACTTTTGGCCTGATTATTGCACTTCTCCCTTTCTCTTCTTCTATCAATGGCTTCAAAGTTTCTGTCATCATCTTGTATTCTTCTTCTGTCAAGCCTGTCGACATCATACCGCATGATAAGAATTTTCCAGTATCAGGATCTCTGCAGGCTAGATTATAACTCGTCAGCCACTTGGCTCTCTTTCCTGTTCCCCAGTCAGCTCCAATTATAACCAAATCTAGAGTTTCCATTATTGGTTTAATTTTATACCATCCACCAACATGTCTACCGAAATCATATTTAGAATCTAGAACTTTCAAGAATAATCCTTCCTGCTTTGCTGCTAAAGCTTCCTTATAAAATTTATCTGCTTTCTTCAGATCGCTTACAACTAACTGCTTGGCTAAATCAAACTTCTTTGGTATTGCTCTTACGATTTTTTCTAGAACTTTTCTCCTTTCAGTAAAAGGCCTATCAAAAAATATTTCTCCCTCTACATAAACAGCATCAAAAAGATGAACTTGAATTGGGATTTGTTTAACCATTTGTTCTATATCATACTTACGATGAATTCTTTGAGACAAAACTTGGAATGGTAAAGGTACACCAGTTTTGGAACTCACACCCAGAACTTCTCCTTCTATAATGCACTCATTAGCTTTCAAACCTCTCTTGCATAATTCTACAAAATCTGGAAATTGCTTTGTTACATCTTCCAATCTTCTCGTGTAAATCCAAATCTTATCGCCCTTCTTATGGATTTGTGCTCTCATTCCATCGTATTTGTATTCAGCTGCAACTTTACCGAATTCATCTAAAACTTCTTTTATGCTCTCTGCCTTCTCACCCAGCATAACTTGGATTGGCTTACTCAATTGAACTCTAACTTTTTTCAACCCTTGTATTCCTTTCTCCTTAGCAATTCTTGCAACTTCACCGAAATCAGAAACAATATTCCAAGCATAATCTACTGCCTCAGTCAGTTTTTTCTTTTCTTCTTTATCAATCCCAGTTTTCATTAGGAAAGCATTAACTACCGCATCTCTGATTATTCCTTCTGCTGTTCCCACACGCAGTTCTTCCAAAACTGTTCTTACGATGTATCTTGCTTCTTTCGGCTTGGCTGACACCAATAATTCCGATATTAAATTCAGCTTCCTCTCCTGAGAACCTTCCCCTGCAATGTGAGCTAATTTCTGCAGATTTTCAAAAACATAATCAACTGTTAGTTTTTTGCTAAGCAATGTAGATTGCTTTCTGGATTTTATACATTCTTCAGCAACCAGACCCAGATCTCCTGCCTTCTTATATTTTTCTTCTACATCTTCTGTTTTGAACCCTGATGCCTTAGATATTGCCCGAATCATCATTTGTGTTGCTATCCCCAACTCTAATTGAGTGAATCTTGGATAAACCAAACCTTGTACAAGCAGAACAACCTTTGGTAAATTCTCAGTTGGGGTTCTCACAAGCAAGTCTGCCAAAATATCTGTCTTTGTTAGCTTGGATGAAACAGATTCTAATTTCTCATAAGTCCCGGCCAATATCGAGTAATCCATACAATCACATTTAAATTTTAGAAAGTTTATAATTTATTCTACAGATATGACACGAAAAACTGCGTCGTGGACTTACGAAATCTGTGAGTCATGCTTAAAGAACGCACATGAAAAGAACAAAATGATAAAAGAGTTAGTTAAAGCCAGTCATACTGATGTGGAACATGCAGCCGAGATGTGGATTTGCCCGAGTTGCGGTTCAACGAAAAGGCTTTAATGATTAAAACAAATTTCTATTTAGGTAACAATGAACATTTTCCAGTCCATTTCAACAATCAAACCTACAAAAAGATTTGATCCAAAACCTGTTGACGACAAAGTAATTGGCTTGATTCTACACATGGCTACATTTGCTCCTTCAGCCGGAAACATACAAGAATGGGAGTTTGTTGTTGTAGATGATGCAGAATTAAAGAAAAAACTAGCCGTAGCTGCTCTTCATCAAAAACACATTATCGATGCTCCTGTAGTAATTGTTGTCTGTGCCGACTTGGAAAAAACTTCTTTGAAATATGGAAAAAGGGGAGAGATTGTTTATGCTTTGCAGGACACTGCAGCTGCTACCATTCTAATGATTGTTACTGCAAACGCATTAGGCTTAGGATCTGATTTCGTTAGAGCTTTTGATGAAGAAGAAGTCAAGGATATTTTGATGCTTCCAGGGTATCTACGTCCGGTAGGTATAGTTCCTTTAGGGTATCCAGCTGAAGAAGTCCCATCTGAGATGAGAATCCAATTCGAAAAACTTACTTCTGTCAACAGACATAATAACAAGATAGAGATAGAATTCAAACCTATTGCAACTTATCTTGAAGAATTCAGAAAGAAGTACAAAAAACCAGAGACTCCAAAGAAAAAACTGACATTTAACGACTTTCTTAAGAGACTCGCTGAATAAACTAAATTTAAAATCTCTAAAAATCTAAACTATTATAAGGTCTTGGGGATAGAAAGTGAAGAAATTATTATTATTCATTGTTTCTATAGCCTTTTTTCTATTAATCCCAGTTTCTTTCGCAGCAGTAGGTGTGCAGATTACGCCATCGAACACTACTGTGAATTTGTATACAGATCAGGTCACTGTTCTTTCTTTGACTGTTGAAAATAAGCAAAATGTACCTGATACTTTTACTATTTCTTTCTTGCCTATTGAGGGAGTGAGCATAACTGCTGAAAATTATAGACTCGATATAGGCGCGCAAGACTCTGTAACAACAAAAATTTCATTCACACCTCTACTTTGCGCAGCTGAGAGGTCACAAGTTGAAGAAATAAGGATTCGATCGATCACAAGAAGCGATGTAAATGATGCAGTCGATTTGTTGGTAAATGTAATTAGAAAAAGTTCTGTTTGCTTTTCTGAATTAAAATTGAACAAATATGTTTTTGATCCTAGTGAAACTGTAAAGATTCAAACATCGTTGCTCAATACTGCAAATATTCCATCCAGTCAATTCTTGCTCAAGACATCTATAAGCTACAACGGTGCTTCAATTAAGTCTTACGACAACAATGTAGCTGGCATTGATGCGAAATCCTCCAGAGATATAGAGAATGATTATAGTTTAGATAAATACGCGTCACCTGGTGAATATACAGTAGATGTAACATTGAATGATGTTCTAAATAATTTACTTGATGAGAAAAAAATCAAATTCACTGTCAATAATATTTCGAAATTACCTTCCGACTATACAGAAAAGACTACATCTCTGGGAATTTTATCTATAGGGGTGACCGTTAAAGTAAGAAATGATGGGAACACACCATCACCATCGTTCTATGTGACAGAATCGATTCCATTTTTTGCTGGTGATTTATTTGAACCTGAAACACCTGTTACATTTACAAATACTTCTGATGTAAGGATAATCTACTCTTGGTTTGTGCCAAGTCTGAATCCAGGCCAAGAAGTAACAATAAATTACAGATTCATCTTGTGGAAAGCTTGGATAGTTCTAATAGTAGTTGCGGCAGCAGTTTATTTGGCATTTAAATATGTTTTCAAAATTTTTGTTATCAAAAAGACTACACATATTGGAAAACTTTCTCCCGGTAGTGAAGTGGCAATCACTATTGATGTCAGAAATAGAACCTTGAGGGAAATCAGGGAAATTGTTGTAAGAGATTTTGTGCCATCTTTGGTAAAAGTAGTTTCAAAATTCGATACAATGAGAGCTACTGTTAATGAGACTAGAGGAGGTACGGAAGTTCTTTGGAGAATTGACTCATTGAAGCCTGGGGAGGAAAGAGTTTTGTCTTATAGAATAAAACCAAACGTAGAAATTACAGGTTCACTACGTCTGCCGAATGCTCTTGTTAAATATGCCGGAAGAAACAGAGAAAGGAAAACTGCTCTATCTAACAGCCTGTTTATCAAAGCAAGATAAGTTTTTATATTAGATATTAATCTATTCTATTATTCCCCCTGTAGCTCAAATCCGAAAGGAGAGTAATGGTAGAGCAACCGCCTGTAGGACTTCACATCTGTGTTGTCTAATTAGGAGTTGCTCGTGCAGATAGCGGTGGGTTGCTGGTTCAAATCCGGCCGGGGGGACTTAATAACTTTTACAATATTAATTGTTGCCGTGGCTCATCTGGAAAGTTTATTTCATCAAATAAAACGAACATACGAGGATGTATAATATAAAAAGTAGCAATAAAATTCGGGTCTTGTAACTCCTCTAAAGGAATTTTCTCAGCAGTTGAATACTTATTCATATAAAGTTCTAGGGCTTTTTCCAAATCTTTTCCAAAACATTCTTCAGCAACTCCTTCGAATTGCAACCCTCTAACTTTTTCTCCACTACCTATGACATGTGATTTAACAATTGCTCCTGCAACATTCGGATTTTCTTTTAATTCAATTGAATGCCTTATAGTCTTACGAGAAATAAAATATAAGTTTAGTTTTTCATCATGCGCATACCAAACTGTTGCTACCCATGGCTTATTGTTTTTTGTCGTGGCTATCTGCATTAATTTTGCTTCTTCCAGATATTGAACAACTAGTTTTCTCAAATCCATATAATAGCTCCCTTATTAATAAAGAATATAAACAGGTTTGAATATAGATAGATATTAGTTGGCGATCAAAGCGGAGGGGTAACACCTGTTCCCGTCCCGATCACAGTAGTTAAGACCTCCAGCGATATGGGTTGTACTATGCGAAAGCATGGGAACTCCAGAACGTTGCCAACTACATTTATATTTGCCTGAATCGTCTAGCGGCCCAGGATGCAAAATTAGTGCAGATGCCTGTCACGCTTGTGATCGCATTAATGCGACAAGAAACGCGGGTTCAAATCCCGCTTCAGGCGCAATTTGAATTATTCAGCAAAGTTCCCGAAACAGTTAAATTTAAAAGAGTTAAAGTTCTATATATACGGTATTTGGCAGGGCCAAATTTCCATCTCGAGAATGGTGACCAATTATTGATTAAAAATTACCAATTATTCTATACGTCGTTTGAAAAAATCACTGAATTCTCAGTTGGCAGAGCATTAAAATAGGGTGGTGTATTGAAGGAACTCGACATTTCAAAACATGAATTGGTGCCTAAGCACGAATTATTGAACGAAAAAGAAAAAGAAGAGCTATTGAAGCATTATGGAATTGCATTAAAACAACTGCCGAGAATTTTAATCGCTGATCCTGCAATAAAAAATTTGAATGGGAACCTTGGGGACGTTGTTAGGGTTACAAGAAAGAGTGAAACAGCTGGCCAAACTGTATACTATAGGGTTATTGTAAAGGGATGAAAATGAACAACACATTTTTAACATTGCTTGATACGTTCACGAAAGAAAAAGGATTCGTTAGATTCCAAATTGATTCCTACAATGATTTCATTACTAGAAGAATTCCAAAGGTCCTCAGTGAGATAGGAACTATAAAGCCCGAAGTTCCTGACTTAGGAGATTTCAAGATAAAATTTGGCGAATTTAAGATTGGCGAGCCTTCGGTAAAGGAAGCTGATGGTTCTGTAAGAAGTATTTTGCCTATGGAAGCAAGAATCAGAAACCTGACATATGCTGCTCCTATGTACGTTGAGATGACACCTATATTGAACGGTGTCGAATCAGATTCTGTTGTTGTTAATTTTGGTGATTTGCCTGTTATGGTGAAATCGAAAATTTGTCCTGTATCAACTATGTCTCAACAGGAACTTGTTGAATCCGGAGAAGACCTGGATGATCCTGGCGGATATTTTATTGTGAATGGAACTGAAAGAATTTTAGTCCTTGTAGAAGAAATTGCGCCCAATAGAATAATCACTGCAAAAGTTAGCACCAGCAATGTGAGCGATATAGCAAGAATACACTCAGAAAAAGATGGCTATATCCAAAGACATATTTTGGAAAGAAAAAATGATGGAATAATCACAATAAGTTTTGCAAATGTAAACAAATTGCCTGTAGCTATTTTGCTTAAGGCTCTGGGATTGGAGAATGATAAAGACATAGTGACTGCTATCTCATCTGATCCTGATGTACAAGAAGAATTTTCCTTGAATCTTTATGAGATAGAAGTCGGAACGAAGGGACAAGGGATGGATGAGATTGGCAAACATATTAAAATTGTACAAAAGGAACAGAGAGAGGATAGAGTAATCAAGTTGATAGACAGATATTTGTTGCCGCATCTAGGCCAAGAACCTCCTCAGAGGATGGACAAGGCTTTGTTTCTGGCAAAAGCGATTGAAAAGCTGATCAAACTGCATCTGAACAAAATCGAAGAAGATGACCTAGATCATTATGGAAACAAGAGACTAAGATTGGCAGGCGACCTGCTGGAAATTTTGTTGAGATCGATATTGCTTGGCAAGTGGGGACTCATCACAAGAATTACTTACAATTATCAGAAGCTGACAAAAAGGGGAAGGGTGCCTCCTTTGCAGGCAATAGTAGAATCGAATGTTCTCACTAACCAGATTGTTTCTGCATTGGCAATAGGTAGTTGGGTTGGTGGAAGAACTGGTGTAAGCCAGAGACTGGAAAGAGGGAGCTACATCAAAACGATTTCGCACATGAGAAATGTTTTATCTCCGTTAACATCAACACAAGAACATTTTGAAGCAAGAGAATTGCATCCTACGCATTGGGGCAAGTTATGCACAAGTGAAACACCTGAGGGGGCTACAATTGGTCTTAGAAAATATCTTGCAATTTTGTCTGAAGTCACGAGTGGCATTACTGAAAAGGAAACGAAGAATATAGCAAACATTCTTCAGAAAGGTGGGTGAAAATATGGTAGAAATATTCTTAGATGGTAGATACATCGGAAAAACCAACAACCCAGAAAAATTGGTAAAGGACATAAGAGACAAGAGAAGGATGGGTTTGCTGCCATATCAAATAAATGTTGCTCATCATCCGCATATGAACGAAATAAAAGTTTTGTCAGATTCTGGAAGAGTTAGAAGACCGTTAATTATTGCAGAAAATGGAAAACCGAAGTTGACACAGGAACATGTAGAAAAGTTGAAGAAGGGTGAAATAACCTGGGATGATCTTTTGAAAACTGGTGTGATAGAATATTTGGATGCTGAAGAGGAGGAAAATACCTATATTGCATTGAGGGCAGAAAATCTTACAACAGAACATACTCATTTAGAAATAGATCCTGCAACTATACTTGGGTTGTCTGCTTCTTTTGTTCCTTATCCTGAATTCAACAGAGGGGACAGAGTAAACTACGGAGCTAAAATGGTTGGACAATCGATTGGGATATTTGCTACCAATTATTTGCAAAGGGTGGACACAAAATCTAATGTCTTGATATATTCACAGAAGCCGTTGGTGCAAACTCATGCTCACAAAATTGTAAATTATGATAGGCATCCGAATGGGACAAATGTTATAGTTGCATTCGCTTCTTTTGAAGGTTACAATATTGAAGATGGGGTCATAATAAATGCGAGCTCGATACAAAGAGGTTTATTCTGGTCATACATGTACAGAACTTACGAATCAGAACAGAAGAGATACATGGGTGGTCAGGAGGATATAATTGGAATACCAGAAGCTGGGGTAAGAGGATATGCTGGTGAAGATGCATACAAGCATCTGCCAGAAGATGGAATTGTAAATCCTGAAACTGAAGTGAAGTCAGATGATGTCTTGATTGGAAGAATATCTCCATTGAGATTCCTGGGAACTATGGACCAGTTCATCACAGGAATTGAAAATATAAGAGAAACTTCAGTTAGATTAAGGCATGGTGATGAAGGAACTGTTGATAGAGTTTTCTTGACAGAGACTACAGATGGGACAAAGCTCGTGAAGACTGTAATTAGAAACTTGAAGGTACCAGAAATTGGAGACAAATTGGCAAGCAGGCATGGGCAGAAAGGTGTAATTGCACTGATCGTGCCTCAGGAAGATATGCCGTTTACTGCTGACGGTGTTGTTCCAGATATTATTTTTAACCCGCATGGAATTCCATCAAGAATGACAATGGGTCAATTGCTGGAATTGATTGCCGGTAAAGTAGCTTCATTATCTGGCGAGTACATTTATGCACCTGCCTTCAATCCTACTCCAGAAAAAGAAATTAGATCCTTACTGCAAGAATATGGATTTAGAAATGACGGTAAGGAAACAATGTATGATGGTAGAAACGGAAAAAGATTGGAAGGACAGATTTTCATTGGAAATTGTTTCTATCAAAAATTGGATCATCTTGTTTCAAACAAAATACATGCAAGATCCCGAGGCCCTGTTACACTTTTGACAAAACAGCCGACTGAAGGAAGAAGCAAAGAGGGGGGGCTAAGGCTGGGTGAAATGGAGAAGGACTGTTTGATTGCTCACGGTGCAGCATTAGTTTTGAAAGAAAGGTTTGATTCGGATAAAACTCTCGTTTCTATATGCAGTGAATGTGGATTGGTCGCAATACATGACCACATAAAGAATAAAAAGTATTGCCCAATCGATGGTGAATCGAAGATTGTGGATGTTGAGATGAGTTACGCATTCAAACTTATGTTGGATGAGTTGAAGAGCATGCTGATTTATCCAAGAGTAATTGTGAAAGAGGGATAAAATGCAAGTAGAAAAAATTGAATTTGGAATTGTTGACCCGGAAATGATCAAAAAGATGTCAGTCGCAAGAATTACAAAGACCGAGCTCTACGACCAAGAAGGTTACCCGATAGAAGGTGGACTTATGGACCCGAGATTGGGTGTAGTTGATCCTGGTGTTAGGTGTAGAACTTGCGGTGGTTCGGTTGGAGATTGCCAAGGTCATTTTGGATTTTTAGAGCTGACAAGGGCTGTCATACATGTTCATTATGCAAAAATTTTATTCGGGCTCTTGAAAATTTTCTGCAAGAAATGCAGTAGAGTTTTGATTGATGAAAAGGAACTGGAAAAAATAAGAGGAAAGAAACCATCTTTCAAAGAATTAGTAAAGATGGCAAGGAAAAAATGTCCATACTGCAATGCCGAGCAGAAGAAATTGAAATTCATCAAACCATACACATTTTTGGAAAATAATGAAATGCTTACAGCTGTGCAAATAAGAGAGAGATTTGAAAAGGTATCAAATAGCGATCTTGAGGCGATTGGATTGAAGATGAGACCTGAATGGCTAATTTTAACTTTGTTGCCAATACCACCAGTAACAGTAAGACCTTCTATAACTTTGGAGACTGGTGAAAGATCTGAAGATGATTTGACCCACAAACTCGTGGATGTAGTAAGAATTAATGAAAGGTTGAAAGAGAATATTGATTTGGGTGCTCCGGATTTCATTATTGAAGATCTATGGGAACTGCTACAATATCACATTTCGACTTATTTTGATAATGAAATTTCTGGCGTTCCACCTGCAAGACACAGATCTGGTAGAATTTTGAAGACTCTATCGCAGAGGCTGAAGACCAAAGAAGGGAGGTTCAGAGGAAATCTGGCGGGAAAGAGAGTTAATTTTTCTGCGAGAACTGTAATCAGCCCTGATCCAAAGATAGATATTGATGAGGTTGGTGTTCCAGAAATTATTGCCAAGGAACTTTCTGTACAAATTAGATTGAACGAAAAGAACATTGAGGAAATCAAGAAGCTTGTCATGAATGGGCCGGACAAATGGCCTGGTGTCAATTATATCATCAGACCGGATGGAAGAAGGAAGAAGGTTACTGATTTGAACAAGGAAGAGATTGCAAAAGAATTAGTTCCCGGCTATATTGTCGAGAGACATGTGAAAGATGGGGACATAGCATTATTCAATCGACAACCTAGTCTGCACAGAATGAGTATAATGGCCCACAAAATAAGGGTGATGCCATTCAGAACTTTCAGGTTGAACTTGTGCGTAACCCCACCTTATAATGCAGATTTTGACGGGGATGAAATGAATTTGCACATACCACAGACCGAAGAAGCCCAAGTTGAGGCTGAATCGTTAATGATTGTCGAAAAAAATATGAGAAGTCCGAGGTTCTCAGGACCAATTGTTGGTGCAATTAGAGATCATTTGACTGGTTTATATTTGTTGACAAAAGACGAGAGAAAATTGACTAGAGAACAATTTACACAACTTATCAGAGCTGTGGATACTGAGATGGAAATTCCTAATAAGGAAACTTTGACAGGAAAGGAAGTATTCAGTTTATTCTTGCCTAAAACTTTCATGATCGAACATAGATCAAAATCAGGAGATATGGTTGTAATAAAGAATGGAAAATTAATTGAAGGGACGATAGACAAAGCAGCAGTTGGAGCTGAAAGTGGTAAGGTTTTGGATAAAATGGAAAAAGAATATGGTGCCCATGTGGTGAGAAGATTTTTATTCAACATAACACGACTGGCAATTGAATTTTTGATGATGAATGGATTTTCTATAAGCATATCCGACCAAGATTTACCGCAGCAAGCGAGAGAAGATATTAAATCTGTTATTGAAGACGTGAGGAAGGGTGTTGATGAGTTGATCAGAAAGTTTGAGAAGGGGGAGCTCAAAACATTGGCAGGAAGAAGTCCAAAAGAGAGTTTGGAAACTTTGATAAAAAGAAGATTAAACAGGGCGTTAGATGAAGTTGAAACTATTTTAGAGAAGCATATCAAGGAAAACAACACGCTTATCATGGCAAAGAGCGGAGCAAGAGGTGACCTGGTAAATATAGTCCAGACAGCTGCAATGGTAGGGCAGGAGATGGTGATGGGTGAAAGGGTTGAGAAAGGATATTTCGAAAGAACATTCCCGCATTTCAAGAAAAAAGACATTAGTTTGGAAGCAAGAGGATTCGTCAGCAGAGGATTCAAAGATGGGTTAACGCCATTTGAATTTTTCTTTGATGCAATCAATAGCAGAGAGTCTCTTATGGACAAATCATTAAAGACTAGGCATAGTGGTTATATGGAAAGAAGGTTGGTAGGTGCACTACAGGATCTGAAAGTCGAATATGATGGAACCATCCGTGATAGTGCTAATAGAATAGTTCAATTCATTCCAGGTGAGGATGGGTTGGACCCATCAAAAATTGAAAAGGTAGGTATAGATGTCAGAGGAATCGCAAAAGGGTTATTCAGCAGATGAAATGATGTTACCAAAGAAGATAATGGATGAAATAGAAGAAGTAGCAAGAGAGATGAAACTAAACAAAGATCAGAAGAGAAAATTGGAAAATGCGATAAAGGAAAGATATCAGAATCAAAGGTTTGAGCCGGGTGAAGCTATAGGAATAATTTCTGCACAGAGTATTTCTGAACCAGCAACACAGATGACTATGCGTACTTATCATTTTGCTGGCACCGCTGGTATCAAGGTAACTTATGGTTTGCCTAGATTGATTGAAATTTTCGATGCCAAGCGCTCTCCTGAGACCCCGATCATGACAATTTATCTTAAAAAACAGTTCAACAATACAAATGTGGCAACAAAAATTGCTGAAGACATGACTGAGAAAAGAATTTCCAACATAATAAAAAGAATTTCTCTTAATTTGAATGAGAATTCGATCGAGATTGAATTGCTTGACAAGAGAAAGAACAGTCAAGTTGTCAATACTATAAAGGAGAATTTTAAAGATCTGAAAGTAAAATCTTCTGATGAAAAAATCACTGTATCGTCTAAAGCCGAACTGGAAATTAAAGAGCTGCAGAAGATAAAAGAGAAAATTCTGGATACTCATACCTCAGGAGTTAAAAACATCGCCAATGCAATTGTTAGAAGAGAGGGAGAAGATTGGATTATTAATACAATTGGGTCAAACCTGGAACAGATTTTACCTATTAAAGAAATCGATGATAAAAAAACTGTTACTAATGATATTCATGAAACCGTAAAGGTTCTTGGCATTGAAGCGGCAAGAAATATAATTATAAAAGAGGCATTAAAGACAATGCAAGAGCAAGGTCTGGATGTTGACATTAGACATGTAATGCTTGTAGGAGATATAATGACATTCTTGGGTGATGTTAGATCAATCGGTAGATATGGTGTAGCTGGTGGAAAGACTTCTATCTTGGCTCGAGCGGCATTCGAGGAAACAATAAAGCATCTTGTTAAAGCGTCAATCAGAAACGAAGTCGATTATTTGAAGGGAATATTTGAGAATGTGATGATAGGACAAGTGATACCATCTGGGACAGGCATGTTCGACTTGATTGCTAAATTCGAAGATGAAAAGAAATGACATTGACAGACACGATACAGAGTGCAATAAAATCAAACAGAGCAATCATCGGCTTTGAAGAATCTATAAAGTACATGAAATTGAACAAGGCTAAGACTATCATTATTGCAAGCAATTCTCCAAATACAATAAAAGAAGAGATTGGAAAAATAGCAAACGTGGCAAAAAGTAAAGTAGAAATTTTTGAAGGCAGCAGTAAAGATTTAGGAATAGCATGCGGAAAACCATTTGCAGTGACAACTATTGTAATTAAGGGCTGAAGATATGACTTTGACTTTGGATACAGAAACCATCAGACTCATCACACTTTTTGAAAATGTAACCGGAGCTCCTGTGAAAGATTGTTTGGTTGATAACGAAAACAATACAGTTTACTTCATTATTGATGAGGGTCGGGCAGGAGTTGCAATTGGAAAAAATGGCAATAATGTGAAAAATGTAGAAAACTTAATCAAAAAAAATATAAAAATATTCGAGTTTTCCAAGGACTTAAGCGCTTTTGTAAAGAATTTGATCCCTCAGGTAATCCAAGTGAAAATTAGAAATGAAAATGATAAGGTTGTAGTTGAAATAAAGGTTGAAAAGAAGAATCGGGCAGTAGTTATAGGAAGGGACGGAAGAAATATAAAGTTGTATAAAGAATTGCTACAAAGAAATCATCATGTTGATGATCTAGTAATAAGGTGAAATAATGGCAGGAGAATTCGGAGGACGAATTTTAAAAACAAGAAGACAAAAGTTTAGGTGGAAGAAGATCCATTACAAAAGAAGGGTGTTAAAATTGTGGGAGAGAGACCCTTTAGAAGGAGCTCCACAAGCTAGAGGTATTGTTATTGAAAAGAGAATGGTCGAACAGAAGAAACCAGCTTCAGGTTTGACTAAAGCAGTAAGAGTTCAACTAATAAAAAATAATATTCAGGTAACCGCGCATGTGCCTGGGGAGGGTGCTATTGACCACATCAATGAACATGATGAAGTTATTCTGGAAAGTATTGGGGGCGCCCAAGGAGGCCCAAAGGGTAGCATGGTAGGTATCAAGTTCAAAGTTGTTAGTGTGAATGGAGTTGCCTTAAGTGAAATAATGTCGGGCAAAAAACAAAAACCGGCTAGGTAATAGTTATGGTAGAAATAAAAATTTTTGATAAATGGCCAGTAGATGGGATTGAGGTAAACGACATCGGACTAAAAAAATACATAAATTTGCAGCATGCAGTAGTTCCAAGATCTGGAGGAAGAAATTCGAAGCACCAATTCTATAAATCTAAGATGAACATTATTGAAAGATTAATAAACAAGCTGATGGTTCCAGGACATAGAAGCAAAAAACACATCATAACATCTGGAAGAGTTGTTGGAAAAGTCTTTATACAGTATAAAATTGTGAAAAAAACTTTTGAGAGAATTGAACAGGTGATAAAGAAAAATCCAATTGAAGTTTTTGTTAAAGCAATTGAAAATTCTGCTCTAAGGGAAGAGATTGCTGCTTATCAGGTTGGTGGGATTATAGTCAGGCGCAGTGTAATTACTTCGCCGCAAAGGAGAGTTGATCTTGCTCTAAAAAATATAGTGCAGGCTGCTTATAGGAAAAGTTTTGGAAAGAGGGAAACAATTGTGGATACATTAACCAATGAAATTGTTGGAGCTTATAATAATGATGCAAGCAAATCAGAAGCAATCAAGGAGAGAGAAAGAATAGAAAGAGAAGCAGAAGGAGCTAGATAATGGCCAAGGCTGACATTGCTACAATTGTAGGAATAATGAAAGACCCTACTCGAATAAGAAATATTGCAACTTCTTCTCATGTTCATCACGGTAAGACTACATTGACTGACAACCTTATGGCTGGAGCTGGGATGATTGCAGAGGAGATGGCCGGCAAAGTAATGTATACATGGTTTGACGACCAGGAAAGGAAAAGGCAGCTAACTATCTATGGTGCCAACGTCAGCATGGTGCATGAGTTTGAAGGGAAAGGATATTTGATTAACCTAATTGACACGCCGGGGCACGTTGATTTTGGTGGAGATGTTACGCGTGCAATGCGTGCTGTTGATGGGACTATTGTTTTGATCGATGCTGTAGAGGGGATAATGCCGCAGACTGAAACTGTTTTTAGGCAAGCATTGAGAGAAAGAGTCAAACCTGTTCTTTTTATCAACAAAACAGATCGACTTATCAGAGAATTAAAGTTGACACCTGAGCAAATGCAGAAGAGGTTTGAGGATTGGATCAGAGATGTCAACATTTTGATTCAAAAATATGCTGAGGAAGAATACAAAAACAAATGGCTAGTCGGCGTGGCTGATGGTTCGGTTGCTTTTGGCTCGGCGTTCAGGCGTTGGGCAATTTCTATTCCTTATATGAAAAAAACAGGAATGACTTTCAAGGAAGTTATTGACTTAACCATGCAGGGAAGGGAGGATGAATTGGCGAAAAAAGCTCCTATGCATCAAGTGGTCCTAGACATGATAATCAAGCATTTGCCAAATCCATTGGAAGCACAAAAATATCGTCTTGACAAAATATGGAGAGGGGATATGAACTCAGAGGTTGGGAAACAAATGCTTAGTGTAGATGCAAGTGGTCATCTGGCGGCTATTGTCACTAAGATGGTTCCTGATCCTCACATAGGTTTTGCTGCAACTGCCAGGATATTTTCTGGAAAGGTTTTCAAAGGCAAAGATGTTTACTTGATCGGTCAACATAAAAAGGAGAAGATACAGGTCGTTGCAGTTAACAAAGGTATCCAACGCATTCCGGTAGATGAAGTTTCTGCTGGGAATATTGCAGCTATAGTTGGAATCCCTGAAGCTTTTACAGGTGAAACAATTTGTGATGCTGATTTTATTATTGAGCCATTTGAGGAAATCAAACATTTGTTCGAACCTGTTGTTACAAAGTCGATAGAGCCAAAGAATACCATGGAATTACCTAAACTTGTCGACACATTGAAGATGCTTCAGAGGGAAGACACGACTCTGAAGGTTAAAATCAATCAGGAGACTGGAGAATATTTAGTTTCTGGATTAGGTGAACTCCATTTAGAGGCAAAGGTTGAGAACAAACTAAAGGAATTAGGAATAGATGTGGAAATGAGCAAGCCGATTGTTGTTTATAGGGAGACAATTATACAGAAGTCTCCGGAAATTGAAGGTAAATCTCCAAACAAACATAACAAGTTCTACATTGAAGTGGAGCCTTTGGAAGATTCAGTACATCAAGCGATGTTAGCTGGCGACTTGCCAGGAGATGTTGAACTCAAAGGGAAAAAAGTGGAGTTGTTCAAGAAGCTATCTCAATTTGGAATGGATTATGATGAGGCGAAAAATGTTGTTCTTATTCATAACAAGAATGTTTTCATGGATTTGACAAAAGGTGTGCAGTATATGAATGAAGTCATGGAGATGGTGAAGGATGCATTCAACAATATAATGGATGAAGGACCGTTGACAAGAGAGCCCTGCACAAAAGTTAAAGTCAAACTTGTGGATGCTGCTCTACATGAAGATCCAGTGCACAGGGGTCCTGGGCAGATTATGCCTGCTGTCAGATTTGGAATAAAGGAAGGCATGTTGAACTCTGGTGCTACATTGCTTGAACCCAAACAAATTATAAGAGTAGATGTGCCTACAGAATTGATTGGTGAAGTAATTAGAGAAGTAGAAGGTAGAAGAGGACAGATATTGGATATGAAAGAGGAGCGAGGAGCCACCATAATAACAGCAAAAATGCCAGTTGCAGACATGTTTGGTTTTGATGCATCGCTTAAATCGGCGACAAGTGGCAGAGGATTCTACAGCTTGATAGAAATTGTTTTCGAAAAATTGCCACAAGATTTGTTTGAAACAGTTGTCAAAGATATCAGGAAGAGAAAGGGTCTGTCAGAGGAGATTCCTAAACCTGAGACCTAATCACCACCAAACGTGGTAATAAAAAGAGTTTAATACAAGCTTTCTAAAAAACTAATTGTGGAGAAAGAAGAAATTCTGAGGATGCTGGAGAATTTTGGACTTAACAGATATGAAAGTAGAGTTTATACTAGCTTGGTATCATTGGGGCCATCCAGAGCTGGGGTTATCAGTGAACAATCGTCTGTTCCACAATCAAAAATTTATGATGTCCTTGATACACTGATAGAAAAACAGCTGGTAGAGGTTTTCAGCGGCAGACCGAAGGAATTCAGAGCTATTACTCCTAAGGATGCTTTCAAAAATCTCATTGAAAACAGAGAAATGCAGCTGGAAGACATGAAAACGCAGATGATGGGACTATCTAAAGTCTTGCAACCAATACAGGAATCAAAAGAAATCATAGGCGGCATATGGTCTTTCAAGAGCAAGAAGTGGATAGAGTTCTTTAACAAGGCTGCAGAGATGCTTGACAGAAGCAAGAAGTATGTTTATGCTATTACAAGAGACTTCTCCAGGTCGCCAAGGATAGCCGAAGTAGGAAAGTCCTGCATAAGGAGAGGTGTAAGAATCAAATTGATTGGAATGGAACCGGTCAACGATACTAATTATTACAAAGCTAAGTGGTATAACAGCTTAGGCATACCGATTAGATGTTTCGAGACTAAGATTCATCCCAGAATTATAGTTGCAGACGGTAAAGAAGTCCTCATCAGGTTGGATAATGAACCGTTGAGGAAGGAAAGGTTTTCCTTCAATTCAATCTGGTCTCAAGATCAGTCTTTGGTTAGAGTATTTGATACCTACATGAAAAATTTGTGGAACATTGCCACTCCTGTGAACTTCAAAAAGATTCAAGAACCGCAATAATTTATTCTTAGACTGACAAATAGAAATAAAATACTCCACCTGGATATAAGACATTTTTGAGGTGTGGCGCATTAGAAAAGATGAGATAAAGAACGTAATTAAAATCGTTAAATGCCTGAAAGAGGCAGAAGGAGGCTGGATTTGGATTAGAGAGATAGCTAGACGCTGTAAACTTAACCATAAAACCGTATCTCGTCTCATTGATAAGCATTTGGCCATGTTCATAGAGCAGCAGACCATGGAACCTTTCAACGTAAGGATGATGAGGCTGAAGTCTGGCACAGATCTGAACGGTATTGTAAGGTATTTGTCAGTTAAGGAGAAGATTGACAATTCGAAGTAATCAAGTGACCTATAAATTTTAAAGGTCTCAACCTAAATAGTCCATAACGTATATATCCTATGAAAACTAATATAAGTATTCTGTGATAACATGGGAAAGTTCAGTATGTATATAGGAAAGGTCAATGTGCCTTGCAGGAGATGTCATAATTTTGTCAAGGCTGGAATACATGAAAAAATATTAATTTGTCCTGTCTGTAATACTAAATGGCAATAAATCAGACAGACATTAAATTTATTTTAAGGTTCTAATCAATTAAAGCGTCTTCATTCTATATCTGGAGCATTTACAAGTACTGTGAATGTGGGTATATTCGACTAAAAAGGCATCGATTGGACGCTAAAATCATCAATTTTCCTTAATTCTGAGCCATCCTTTTCCTTCTATTTTAAACCTTTCCAACTTGTCTGTTCTGGCCAGAGTGTTGGAAATCAGACCGCGAAGAGAAGAAACAGTTATCCCCATTATTGATGCCAAATCCTTGTAGCTTATCTCTTTGTATTCCTTTACGACTTGGAGAATACCCTGCATCTTAGGAGTTGGTGGTAACGTTGACTGATTTGGAGTAAATTCCTTATGAGGAAGAATTAATTGGTTCCTTAGGGCGTCAAAACGCTTCTGGTCGTTCTCTTCCTGACTCTTAAGGATAAGAGACATCTTTTCAGAGAATTCATTTAACTGGTTGTGGACCCAATCCTTGGTTGCCATAAGGGTTTCAATCCTAGTCAAAGAGGTTTCGATTTCTTTAATAGATCTGCCGGTATAGCCAGCAGCAAGACCTAATTTAAAGGAATCTTTGTACATATCTTGAGATTGAGGGACAGTCATAATTTGTTGAGATGATTCTGACGAAGGAGAGATTTCATCACTAATAGTGATTGAAGCGCCGCTCGATTCGATTACGCTTGAAGCGTCATCTTTTTTCTTAAAAATTTTTTTTATTCGATCAAAAAGCCCCATATTTTAATATTATTAAACTTTCACGTATATAAATCTTAGTCTAAAACTCACTAAGGCTAGAATATCACTAACTCTCACTTTCAGTTATAACAATAAAAATTGTAAAAATTTTAATTTTTTGCTTTATCCAGGAATAGTAATCGATTATTATAAATTTTTAGAATCCTCACTCGAACCTTAAACTAGATAAAAACTCACGTTTTCTTGTAGATCATCAAAATTTTAGGCCTCACCTAGCAGGTTATTTAAGTTTCACCTATCAAACACACAAAACTATATATTATAAACTATATATAATACTCTCACTTTTAATGTTAAATATATAACAATTATATATAAGCTTTTAGCTTTTTAAGACTATGATTTATTAAATTGAGGTAGATTTTTCTATTATATCACTTTTCGTAAACATGAAATCCACTCAAAAATATATTTTGTACTATATATGTCCTTTAGTAAAACGTTTAAAGATTAAATATAATTAGAAAATATGAGTTTTTACCAAGTGAATGGGCCAGAAGCTACCAAAAAAAAGATTTTAAGCATATTATATGATCTATCAAAAAAGCGGACAGAAGATGATATTCAGGGGACTTATTTTGGTATTTCTGTCGTTTTCAGTGCCTTCGATAATAGCAAAGAGGCTGCAAATTATAGAGGCAGACATAGGTTAGGTAGTTATCGAGTAATATCAAGATTATTAAACGAACTTACAAAAGAGAAGAAGGCAGAAAAAGTTCGAGTAGAAGTTCCAGGTTGGCCAGCCTATTATTTTAGAATATCAACTTAATATTACACACACACCAAAATATATAATAAAGTATATGTGTTCTTTAGCAAAACGGTTAAAGATTAAAAACAAGTAAGAAATATGCCTGCTAGTGATCAAGGTGTAATTCCTGAATATACTGCAGCTGATTTAGAACAAGTTAAAAAAATAACTCAAAAATATGATATGTGGGAAAGAAATAAAGATGCTTTTTACATTCTCAATAATGAAAACCAAACCAGATTCATAAACGAATTACTGAAAAGTATGGAACCATATAAATTAATCTTCAAGATAGAATACGAGAAATTAGAAAGCTTTGTAACACCCAAAATACAGGGATAAATTCTCACTAAAATATATAATAAAGTATATAGTTTCGCTATAAATCGATAGTTTATCTTTTAGGTTATCTGTCTGGCCCGGTATCAAGGTCAAACGAGCTCTCTCTTATGTATTAATAGAGAATTTGAGAGGTGTTTTGGTATGCTGAATAGTGGATTCTCTATAAAAGAATAGTGGACTTTTTGGCATTTTTTAGATTAATTTTTCTTTCTCTTTCTTCTGACTGATAAATATTTATACCTTTTTTTATACCCTAGTAAAAATGAGATTATACCAAGTGATGCTAGAGTAATCGCCAAAGGCCAGAATGCGGGACCTCCCATTGCATATATAAGACCTAAAGTAAATGTTGTTCCGCTACCTGCAGCATAAATCGATGCTGATGTACCTGGATAATCTTTGAATATTTTTGACATTTGATAGTCAAACCTGTCCATTTTTGTACTAGATTCGGATTTTTGTACACTTGAATTACTAACAGAACTGCTAGAATTTATGTATGGAGTTAATGAACCCTGAGTTTCATATTTCATGCCTTTTTAATTGATTTTAAGCTTTAAATGAATTATGAACTCTCACTTTTTGAAAAAAAGAGAGAAAGTCAAGCCTGGAAGCTATCGACTCTCACCAAAGTCCTAGCTTACTTGAATTTCGCTTTCTTAACCCTGATTCCGCTGTAGGCATTCAATGTAACGCCATTAAGCTTCAATCCGAAGCGATCTTCCTTTCTGTAGCCTTTAAGTAAGGCTAAAGTTGGGCTGTATAAGTCGCTAGGTTCTACAGTGTTGGCAGTAAATTCTGCTTTTGGTGAATGTATCTGGTATTGTCTTGTGCTTGCAACATTGTCTGTCATATCCATCCCCAATTAGTAGTCACTACTGACAAGTATTAAATATATGTATACTGGAGAAGATGAGTCATACTATTAGTAGTGTTTAAAGCATATTGAAGATACCATATATAGTGGAATGCTAGACTTATACTATGAATCATGGCTTTGCAAAAACTGTCCATAGAAGCTTAAATCAATATTATAAAATATTTAGCTATAATTGGATAAAAGGTCTTCTAATGTTAGACGTTCGAACTTCACTGCGTGAATAAATAATTCCTGCCCCTTGGCAATCTTCATGTCTTGTGTATTCCATCAAAATTCTATCATAAGTCTTACCTCTTCCATCACAGCCATTGCATAATTGTTCACCTGGCATCAATAATATTGGGTTATCAACCCCATCTGGCCATACAGCTCTCCAAGGAATTCCCTGATCATCAGTAAACGTTAGTGTCCGACCTCTTTTTATTTCTTCTTCATATGGATATGATTTCCCATCTCTCCCACGATACCAATATCTTACTTTTTTTCCAAACACCATGCATTTACAACAGATAGTTAGAAATAAATAATTATCATTTATCTGCAGTAGAAGAATTTAGACTCTCACTTTCTAAAGCACTTGTTGCATTCCCAGTATTCTACTTCCTTAGGTTTACCGATACCTTCAACAATATCGACTTTCATCTTGCCGAATTTAGCATATCTTCCTGTATTTCTGTATCTTTTATACAATTCAAATCTACCAAAATAATTTCCGCCAGAATAATGACCTCTTTTATTTTTAGTCATGATCTTTAATTTTCTACCACAAATGACACATTTCTTTTTAAGTTTCTTCACAAATATCACTTTACCAATTTAAAATTAAATTTCGGTTCTACTAACTTAATATTTTCATAATCACTATCTTTTGTTGCTAACAAAAAGTTTCTATTAACGCAAATACTCGCATTAAGTATATCTACAGCACCTACTGGTTTGCCGATCTTTCGGAGCTTCCATGCAATATCAATCGCTTTTTTGAAATCTTGGCTTGTAGGATATATAACTTTACAGTATCTACTTGCTGGAGGAAATTCTACAATACCAAATATTGTAGTTAGTCCTACTTCGCCTTCAATCAGGAGTGATGCATCAATAACTTTGCTCTTTCCTTTTCCTTTGCCTTTATTTTTCTGTACCATCTATTCCACTCAGTTTTTGATAGTTTAGATATTTCATCTATTCCTTTTCTTGTTTCTTCTGGGAGTTCTTTCCATAGATATTCTCCTTCTTCAGTTCTAGATCTAATTCTCATCCTTATCGACTCCTTGGCTAACTCCTGTAAATTTTTATAACCATGCCGTTTAGCATAACGTTCAGCCATTTTTCTAAGTTCTTCAGGCAGTCTTAGGCTAATTTGCTTCATGATATTATTTGGTATCAATTGGTATTTATTTATATTTTGGGCTTATTAAGAAATGGTCAAGTTTACTGCATATGCGTTTAGAACTCTTGAAAGTGGCGAATTTGTTAAACTTTTTTACAATAAAGGTTCCAGCACATTCTGTTAAGTTTTTTCATGCAATCACTGCCCCTAAATTATGCTTATTGGTTCAACTCTCTTTATTCCTGGCACATTATCGAAATCTGAATCAAATGAAACAAGTTTCTTCAATCCAAGACTTCTAGCTGCAAAACAGACTATAGCATCGTCAAAGTCCAGGTTATTTTTTTCCATAAATTTAGTTGCAATTATCCTATCGACTATATCTAACGAATAGATTGTCAGACCTTCGAATGCCATGACATTCATCAAGAATTTTGCTATGTCTCTTGATTTGGCCTTCTTGATTCCCATGGTAATCACTACAGAATCTAAGTTAAAATCTGAAGTGAACGCTTTTATTTTGCCTTTAGAGACTTGCTTCAGGAATTCTTCGCATTCTTTGGCTCTTTTTTGGTTTAATACAGCCTCCAAAAAGATATTAGAATCGATAAAATACGTAAATTCTCACCTTTTGCGTTTCTTGTAACCTAATGCCATTTCAGCTCTATATTTGCTGGCTTCATGCTGCAATTGGACAGATGTCTTGTTTTTTACGTGAGCCAACAAGCCCACTATTTCATCCACAGGATCTTTTGTAGTTCTTCTATTAACAGTTCTTACTGCTTCTTCCTTCACTCCTTTAGAAGTCCACTCCTCCAAAGCCCTTTGAGCAGCCAAGCTGATGGCACCTTTCTTGTGGCCATACCTTTTCATGGCTATTTCTCTGAATTTCTTCTCTACATCATCTGATATCTGGATTTTCAATTGTCCCATAATACCATATTCACTTAAGTACTTATATGATTTATTGCATTTCAGCTGATCGTAGAAGGCTATTGATACACTGACTGGAGCATTCTAAGACTCTCGAAAAATGTTTTTCTAATAGTTCCTCAGAACGAAGAAAGTAAATAGAACGTAGAAACTACAAGGATAAATTATTGATGACTATTATCATAAATTAGGTGTACAAAATGGGTGGAAGGTTAGTACCTAAGTCGAGTGGTTTTATTGGTGGCGGTGCTGTTTCAAGATCTGCCACCCGTCAGATAAATAAGAAAATTAAGGAACATGCACCTGAAGCTGCAGCAGAAATCACAATGAAAACAATTGCTACTACGAATCCCACAGTAGCTGCTCTTTATATTGCTTACAGAGTTGGAAAGTTTATGTATCCAATTGTAAAAGAAGGAGTAAAAAAATATGAGAAAACTGGGGATAGTGATAAGGCTGTTGATAAAATGAAGGAAGAGACTGTTAAACAAGTTGGTAGAGAAGTAAAAGATGCAGTAATAGGAGCTGTTGTTCAGACAGCATATGCAGGCGCTATAAGTCAAGCTAACGTTAGACCCAATGAAACAATTAACACACTTGTTACATCTGCAATAGAAGAAGTCATTAAAGGGGCGATAAAATGAAAGAAGAAGAATATAACTACAAAGTTATGAAACAAATAATGAAGGAGGTAGCCGAAGGCTATATAAAAACAGGAAGTGTAGCAAAGGTTTTGGCAGAAGAAGGTAATGAGAAACAATTGAAAAATAACATCGAAAAAATTTCCGATGAACTTACAAAGAAATTGCTCAAGAACCTAAAAGTTGAAAGAAAGGATTTATCAAAAGACGAGTTCGAAAGAATAGTAAAAAAGACAGTTAACGAGTACTTCGGTGGTGCTCCTGAAAATAAAAATAAAACTAAATAACAATGAAACAATTCTACGATATATTCACGATCTTGTTAAGCCGAAATTTAGTATGGATGAACGGCTTCACGATATACGAACCGTCGCCGAATCTATCTTTGCAATTGAAGATGTTCTACATTCTGGTAATGAGATAAGTGAAGTTGAAATTCCTTTACATAAGAACTATACAAAACTTCCTAGTCTTATTGAGCAATTATTATTTTTTTTATTCGGTAAGTCTATAAAAATAATAGAAAAATCTACAAATTTGCAAACTCTTCTATCCCACTCTGAAATAAAATTAAAAAATGATATTACATCTCTTTTTTCAGGTGGCATAGATAGTTTTGTCGGTACGATGGGCGCTAAAAATTATTTTAAAACAAAAGTCTTCGGTGCTTTTACTTTGCATACTGATCAAAAAATTTCAAAACTTATAAGAAAATTAGAAAATGGGCCTTTTAAAAAGCATGAAATTAACATTATACCCATAGAGTCTCAAAGTCATAAAAAATACATCAGAAGAAGTCGAGGTTTATTATATATATTAAATTCCATGTTGTTAGGAAACAGAAATATGATAATTTCAGAATGTGGCGTAACGATGTATCAACCAAAATTCACCGTTTTAGATGAAGTTACATTTACGACTCATCCAAAAGTTCTAAATTCTTGTAAAGACATTTTAAATGAAATAATGCAAGAAAAAATAAATTTAATTAAACCTGCTGAAAACCTTACAAAAGCAGAAGTCTGTTCCAATAATGAAGATATAAAAAATCTTTTAGAAACATTTTCTTGTTGGAGAACCATGTTTTGCAACAGAAAAAAATCCCACTGCGGAGTATGTTACAGCTGTGTGATTAGAAGATTGGGAATGTTAGTTGCTGGATATGATGAAACTGGAAAATATATAAATGATATTTTCATTAAAAGTAATTTGGATGGACGTCAAATAAACAATGCTGTATGCCTGCTTAACTTTTCATTGGAATTTTTAGATAATCCAGAATCATTGCCATGGATTACCAAAGGTATAATTTTCGATTATAATAAGAAAAAATTATTTGAGAGATTTTCTCTTGATAATTTAGTGGCATTGCTCATATTTCGAAATCATAAGAACTTAAATGATAAAATTTTCAACAAAAAACTCGATCAAGCAATAGACATTGTCGGAAAAGATAAATTAGAGAATAGAATATCTGAAGTGCGAGAGAAAAAATTTAATATGAATTTCTCTTCTTTATAATATTTACTAAATAAATCTAATTATGACAAGGTTCGGCGTTTACGGTTGGCAATATGAAATTTTGAAATGTCCTTTTTGTGATAAAGGCGAGGTTAGTTGTAAGTGGTATCCATCTGCTGTTTCTATTTTAGAAGAAAAGTTACTGCGAGAAAAAAGAAAGAAAAAATGAGCGATATTCTATCCAGTGTATTTATTCTTAAGGTTTATAAGAAAATCTGTATATATGAAGGCAAATAAAGAATCCAAAAGTAATGAAGTAGATATTGGTTTTAAAGATAAGCTCTGGAAAGCTGCTGACAAGTTGAGAAAAAAGATTGAAGTCCACGAATACAAATACATAGCTCTTGGCTTGATATTTCTTAGATATTTGTCATTTGCATTTGTAGAGAGAAGAGAAGAACTTCAAAAGAAACTTGCGGATACTAAAAGTAAAGAATATGTTTCTAATGCAAGTTTCAGGGAACAAGCTTTGGAAGATGAAGACAATTACCTTGATGCCGGAATATTATACATTCCAGAAGAAGCAAGATGGGAGCATATTGTCAAAAATGCAACTCAATCGAATATTGGAGAAATCCTTGATAAGGCAATAGAGATTCTTGAAGAGAAGTATCCTAAACAGTTAAAAGATGTCATTCCTAAGAATTTTACAGGAACCAATTTAGACCATTTAGATTTAGCTTACCTCATAAATCTATTTTCTTCTATTGATTTTGGAGATGACCATAAGTCTAAAGATATCTTTGGGGGAATCTACGAATACTTTTTGGGAAAATTTGCTGAAGCTGAAGGAAAGAAAGGAGGCGAATTTTACACTCCTCGTTCATTAACAAGTCTGATTGTTAGAATTTTGGATGTTAAAGGTGGTAGAATTTTTGACCCTGCATGTGGAAGTGGAGGTTTCTATATTTCTGCCTTAGAGAAATTGGAAAAAGAGGGAATAGACAAAACAAATCTTGCTATTTCTGGTCAGGATTCTAAACAAATGCCCTGGAAGATTTGTAAGATGAATCTTGTTTTGAGAGCTGCTGAGGGTGATATAAAAATTGGAGATTCTTATCACGATGATAAGTTTCCTGATTTGAAGGCTGATTATGTGGTTTCTAATCCCCCATTTAATGACAGTGGATGGGGTGCTGAAAGAGTAAAATATGACGATCCAAGGTTTAAATTTGGAGTTCCTTCAGACAACAGTGGAAATTTTGTATGGATCCAACACTATATATATCACTTAGCACCAAAAGGTAAAGCTGGTTTTGTCATGGCAAGTGGTGCTTTGTCTGGCAAAGGAGTCGAAGAAGAAATAAGAAAAAAAATTATAGAGAATGATTTAGTCTGGGGGGTTGTGGCATGTCCTCCAAAACTATTCTATAATGTAGCATTAGCCGTTTCGATATGGTTTGTTAGAATGAAAGGAAGCAAACCAGAACATATTAAAGGTAAAGTTTTGTTTATCAACGCAAAAAAGATGTTCAAAGAAATATCGAGAAGGCAAGTTGTTTTTACAGAAGAACATATACAAAAGATTCTCGAAAAGTTTGAAATCTTTGAAAAAAATGAATCAGAAGAAAAAATAAAAGAGATAGGTTTCGCTAAAGTTGCCACTATTGAAGAAATTAAAAAAAATGGATATGTATTGACCCCAGCTAGATATGTTGGAATCAAATTGGATGAAGATGAAAAACCCTTTGAAGAAAAAATAAAGAAATATTCTGAAGAAATTTTAAAACTATTAAACGAAGAAGAAAAATTAACAAAAAATGTTAAAGAAGTTTTTAAATCTCTTGGTTTTAAGGTGTAAGCTATGTTCAAATTTAAATTAGAGACGGAGTTAAAAAAAATGGAAATACCTAAAGTGTGGGTAATCAAAAAAATTAAAGAAGTTGCAGAGGTCTTTAAAAATCCTCATTGCCCACCTGGTAAAAATACCTATTCTTTAACTCAAAGAGCAATAATGGATTTTTCTATATTAAAAAATGAAATCAGAGAAGTAAATACGAATAAAAGGAATGTTATGTTTCTCAAACGAGACGATATAGTGATAAATTCTCAAGGAGAAGGAACTTTAGGAAGATGTGGCTTTATTTCTGAGGATTTGATTGAAACATATAACGATAAACTTGTATCGGATGGACTAATAACAGTAGTGAGATCAAGAGAAATAAATGCAAAGTATTTGTATTATCTTTTAAGCAGTAATTTTTATAGAGAGTATATTGATTCTAGAAAAGTTGGGAGTACAGGTCAAACATCAATATCTCCAGACGAAATTATGAATTTGACGATATTTTTTCCCTCCATTAAAGATCAATTACTTGTTGCTTCCATTTTATCATTTTTTGACGACTTGATATCAAATAAGAAAAAACAGAATGAAATTTTGGAAAAAACAGCAATGTCTATTTTCAAGAACTATTTTGTAGATTTCAATCAATCTAATGAAGGTAAATTTGTTCATAATGAAGAATTAGAAATGGAAATCCCGGAGAATTGGGAAGTTAAACCAATTGGCAAAATTGCTACATTAGAAAATGGCATACCTTATAGCGGAGAAGAGAAAGTAAAAAAAAATGTTGAAGGGAGTTACATTTTTATTACTTTAAATAATGCAGTTGAAGGTGGTGGATTTAAAACAGAATACTCTTGGATAAAGAGTGATAGATTAAAAGATAGTCATTTCTTGTATGAAGGGGATTTGATTATTACGAACGTTCATTTTGGGGTGGGCGGATCTGCGATCGGACGATTATTAGCAACTCCGGCACTTGTAAATTTTCCTGAAGATTATAAGCAGGAAAGAGGAGTTTATTCGATGGACATAACTAAATTCTCTCCTTTTGAAAAGGAGTATAAACCTTACTTATATCTATATTTGAAATTTACTAAAGAAGATAGTGTCAGTTTTAGTACAGGGACGAGTATTTTACATCTTGATATTGAAAATTTCAAACAAAATAAAATGGTTTTATGTCCACCTAAAAAAATTTTGGAAAAATTCAATAGCATAATTCAACCGATATTCCAAAAAATTGTTATCAATCAAAAGCAAATTATGACTTTGACTGATATTAGAGATACGTTCTTACCTTTTCTTGTTTTTGGAAAACTAAAAGTTGAGGAGATATAAAATGCCCGCACAATTGTCAGAAGACTATATGGTTGAAGAGACAGCCATAAGTTTGTTAAAAAAAGAAGGGTATCTGTATATTCACGGCTCGAAACTTGTGCCAAAAAACGATGAAAGAGAGTCAATGAGAGATGTGATTCTGAAGAAAAGATTCATCGAAGCAATCAGAAAACTCAACCCTTGGCTTAATGAAAAACTTGCAGTTGAGGTTTATAAAAAAGTGAAGGATTTAGGACATCCTGACTTGATGATAAGCAGCAAAATCTTTTACGATATGCTTACTGATGGAGTGAAAATAAAAACTAAAGAAAATGGTGAAGAAAAAGTTCGAATTGTAAAAATTATAGATTTTGAAAATGAAAATTTAAGTAAAAATGAATTCTTGGCAGTAAATCAGTTTCAAGTGGAATTCCAATATCAGAATGGAATTTTTAGAAGACCCGATCTTGTTATTTTCATTAATGGTCTGCCATTAGTGGTCTTTGAATTTAAAGGATTTAATGCCGGTGAGACAGCTCAAGATGCCTTTGAAGACCACAAAAACAAGAAGGAAGATATTCCTCAACTTTATTCATATGCTCAAATTCTCGTAGCAAGTGATGGATTAGAAACAAAATATGGCTCAATAAGTAGTGATTGGGAAAGGTTTTTCATATGGGAGGGAATTTTCAGCGATGATGATTTGAAAGTGAAAAAGGTTGGCGAAAGCCACTATGTTTGCAGATTTGAGGGAAAGACAATTACAACTCTTGAGGTCTTGATAAGGGGACTACTGAGAAAAGAACATTTGAAAGAGTTTTTAGAAGATTTTATTGTTTATGAAAAATCTGGTGGTAATTACATAAAGAAAATTGCTATGTTCCAACAATTTTATGCTACAAGAAAAGCTGTTGAAGAAACTATAAAGGCTGTAAATGGAAAAGCACCTTTGGAAAAAAGAATTGGTATCATTTGGCACACACAAGGTTCTGGTAAGTCCCATACGATGCTTCTTTACTCAAGAAAGATAATTAAGGTTAAAGAACTTGAAAATCCTATTCTTCTCTTTATTACAGATAGAACAGATTTAGATACAAATCTGTATGAGGATACCTTTTCACCAGTTTTGCCAATTGTCAAGCAAGCCCAAAGCATTAAGGATCTTCAAGATCTTCTTAGAACTGAAGCTGGAGGAATTGTTTTTGCAACTATTCAAAAGTTTGGAAAAAAGAAAAGTGAAGAATATCCACTATTAACAGATAGAAAGAATCTTATAGTGATTGCAGATGAAGCACACAGAAGTCAATACAGAGAACTGGCAATGAATTTAAGAAAAGCAATTCCAAATGCATCTTTTGTTGGATTTACTGCAACTCCTATTGAACTTGAAGACCGTTCCACAACTTTGGTATTTGGAGATTACATCAGTATTTATTCGATGGAGAAAGCAAGGAGGCATGGCGTCGTGGTTCCGATATATTATGAACCAAGACTTCCAGAATTACATTTAACAAACGAGTTTATAGACAAGGATTTTGAAGAACTTTCTGAATCTGTAGATGACCCTACTAAAAGACGACTATTCTATAATCTCGAAGAAAAAATCTTCAAATCTGAAGATAGATTGGAAAAAATTGCAAAAGATATCGTGACCCATTTTAACAATAAGAGAAATGAGAATAAAGGTAAAGCAATGATTGTTGCAATTAGTAGAAAAGTTGCCGTTAAACTGTATGATAAAATAATTAAGCAACCTGATGCTCCTTCTGTTGCTCTGGTCATTTCAGGTAGTAGGGCAGTTGATTCAAAGGAAATGTGGCCACATATTCGAGATAAAGATGAATTGGAGACTCTCACGGACAATTTTAAGAATCTTGATTCTGACCCACAAATGGTCATTGTTGTAGATATGTGGCTTACTGGTTTTAATATTCCGTGTTTGAATAGTATGTATTTTGATAAACCGATGAAAAATCATTCTCTGGTTCAGGCAATTGCAAGAGTAAATCGAGTTTACAAAAACAAACCAGGCGGATTGATTGTTGATTATATTGGAATGGCGGATGATTTGAAAAAATCACTTATAATTTATACCCAGAATACTATTCAAGAGATATTCTTAGATATAAAGCAAATCTTAGAACAATTGAAAGAGAAATATGGTGCAGTATGTTCATTCTTCTCTGATATAGATTACAAAAAGTGGAGAGAACTTTCTCCAGAAGAGATTGCAAAAATAACTACTTTGGCTTATGATAAGGTAGCAACAAGCGAAGAAGCCAAAAAGAGATATGTGAAAAATTATGTTGCTTTGAAAAAATTATTTGTATTGTCTGTTCCTAATCCTGAAGCTATTGAAATAAAGAACGATATGTATTTTTTTGAAATGATAAAAAAGATGGTTGTAAAATATTCACCATCAAAAATAAAAGAAGTAAGCAGAGAGCTGGAATATGAAATGATCCAGCTTATTTCTAAAAGTATTGAAGCAGAAAAGCCAGTTGACCTTTACACATTATTGAAAAAAGAGAAACCAGAAATAACAATGTTTGATGAAAGTTTTCTTGCAGAATTCAAGGACTTAAAACAGAGAAATTTTGCAGCTGAAGTATTAGCAAAAATAATGAAAGATGAAATAGTTGTTAGAATGAAAATCAACCAATTTAGATACAGTTCTTTCTATGAAAAATTGCAGAAGATTATTGAAAAATATAATCTAAAACGACTAAGCACTGTAGAGATTATGGAGAGACTAATAAAACTTGCACAAGAAGTCAAAAAACAAGTTGAAGAAGGTAAAGAATTAGATTTAAGTGAAGAAGAATTGGCTTTCTATGATTTGCTATCTTCAAAAGAAAAATTCTTTGAAAACAAAGAGGAAATAAAGAAAGTAGCAAGGGAAATAATTAAAGAATTAGGTGGCTATGTTAAAGTCGCTGATTGGAACAGAAAGGAATATTTGAAAGCCAAAATTAAATCAGCCGTTAAAAAAATAATTATTGATGTCGTTGATGGAAGAGTGGATTATAATAAGATTAATCAAATATCACAAGATATTGTAAATCAAGCAGAGAGTATATATGCTCATGAATCTGATAAGGTTCTAACTCCTTCATTTAATTTGCCAGATGTTAGATATGGTTTGGATTGAAAGAGAAATCATAAATTTAGAATGCCCATTCTGCCATAAAGAAGGGGTGGAAACAATGTATCATCCAGCTTCCATTGCTGCAAAGACATCAAGGTCAGCAGTCGCTAAATCAACTAGGTTTCATAAGGTCCCGGAAAAATACGAGATTTTAAATGGGTGTAAGTTCTGTGGAAAATCAAAAAAAGAAATTGAAAAAGCAATGAAGGAAGGAGTGCCGCAAGATCAGGAAAAAATGAAAAAAAGATATGAAGAACTACAGAAAATGCTGAAAGAAATGAAAAAAGAGAGAGAATCTACTTAATAGCTTCCCTTATAACTTGCGTTACATGTTCAAAGAAAATGTCTTTTATTTCTTTTACCTTAACTACATCTAAATTAAAATTGGAAACTTTATAAATTACAATATCATATAGATCACTACCACGATTATAGCAAATATCTACTTTATATGTCGTCTTATTCTCTCTAAAAACTAATCTTAAAGTTTTATCATCTAATACTATTTTGGTTGAAGATAAAAATAAAAGGGGGTCTAAAATCTTAATTTGTTCTACTATTGTTTTAACAGTTTCAGTTAGCATTGTCATGTCAATTATTTAATATAATAAAAACTTTTATCTAGATTTATAACCACTTAAAGTGATTATAACAAAGATTTGACACAACATAAGTGGTAAATTTATTTATCACAAAATGGACAACTTAATTCTTCGTACTGGCCACGCATAACTAACAATTTATCTTAAATGAATTAAAAGATTAATTATGTATCTTGAAGGTATTGAATATTATGAAAAGTGGTAGGATTGAAGAAGAGAGCCGATTAGTTGGTGACTTTGGTGAGCTAGCACTGGCATTTTATTTGACAAAACTTGGCATTAATGTTATAAGAGCTAATACAGTGTTCTTTGATTTGATTGTAAAAGATAAAAACAAAATTATATTTAAAAATGGTAATAGTGTAGGCATTTCCGTAAAAACTAGAGACAGGAGCAATACAACATCTACTTGCACTATACCACTTGCAGAATATGAGAAGATAAAATCATTCGGTGGAAAGTGGAATTTAGAACCTTGGATTTGTTATATAATTGTTTTTAGAAAAAATAATAAGAGAATGCTTCAAGGCTTTTTGTTCCCTTATGAAAGGGCTATAGATTATATGGCTCATGGTAAAAGAGAATATGCCATTTCTTTTAGTAAATTAAGACAAGCTCATGATGAGGGTAAGATTAAAGAAAAAGAATTTTTAGAGTGGATATTATAAATTCACAATCAACCTTTTTTATGCCTATAAGTATTAAGAGAATATGGAAATAGAATGGAAGGCAAAAGATTATTTGTTATTTTTTATAGCAATACCTATTTTCATTATTTTACTTTATATTCTTCCAACCAGTGTAAAGAACTTTCTAATTCTGGATATGAAAAATATAACACCTTTGAACATATTTTTTTCAAATTACATCCATACTGCCTTTGAACATATTTCTAGTAATTTGATAGCTTATTTTATTGTTATGTTTTTTTTATTTTACCTTGAGACAGACAAGAAGATGTTTTATTACATGATGTTTTTGATGTTTATAGCATTGCCGATATTGCTATCATTAATTTCAATTCATTTCATTCCAAACCTACCACCTGAGCTAGGGTTTTCTGGTATAGCATCTGGTCTACTAGGATATTTTATTTATGTGGTATATGGATATATGAAAAAATTGTATGATAATACACTAACATCAAACTTTCCATTATTAGTCCTCATGATTAACCTTTCTATCATCACTTTGAACTACATAAATATTTTTATCTTGTCATCACTACTTTCGGTTTTCTTAGCTTACACCCTTAGGACTAAGATTAAAAATATTTTAAAAAAATTCTTACTACAATACAAATACCTAGCAAAGCTGTCTTTTAAAAACAGACTGGCTAAACTTTTAGTTTTTATATTTTCATTTCTTCTATCTTTCTATTTGCCTATTCTAATACCCACCAACATAATAATTGGGGGCAGTATAATCAACATAGCATCACATTATTTTGGTTATATATTTGGCATATTCGTGCCAATAATCATTAATGGACTAACTTTGCCTACCAAAAAATTCAGGAAATTTATCATTTCTCATTCCTATCGCATTTATTCTTATATTCACAAAACTTACACATCCAATTCATATCCTTCACCTGCTTAGCCTCAGGCTCAGGCAACTTATCCTCCTTCAGATGCCTATCCAAAAAACTAAACCTGTCAAATATATCCCCAGCCTTCTGCACATCAAACTCAACTTCAAACACCTTGCTCTTCAAAGTATTCTTATCCACATACAAAACTACACCATTATGCACACCAGTAGCTTCCATATAGAACATAAGCTGTACAACATGATTGCTTTGAGGCTTCTTGACAAATGAAACATTTTTAGTAGATTTCACTTCTACTAGAACTTCTTTACCTGAAATTTTAAGCAAAACTAAATCATCCACTCTGCCTGATATTATAAAATCTTTAGCATCAATCTTGAACGGCATCTCAGCCTTCAGCAATTCAACATCCTTATTCTTGTCAGACTTCAAGACTTCCACTACAAAACCGTGTATGATGTTTCCTGCCTCGAATATCTTCCTCAAGTCAGCATCAATCTCCAGCGGGTATTTGTATGAATACCACAGCTTACGCAAGCAGTTTCCTATCTCTGACGGGTAGTATCTGCCTATCTGCTTTGGCTTATGCTCCTTAGAAATATGGTCGTCGACCATCTTGTCGAAGTCAATCATTATATTTAAATATTCAGAAAAACACTTAAAATACCCAGAAAAACAAATAATTAATGTGATAAAAATGAACAGTCAAAGTATTCAACTGAAAATAGACGAAAAAACCTTAAATCAAATCTCAGATAAAATTGCTGCAGAAATTGCTGACAAATTATATTACAATCTCCTAATGGTTAGGTATATACCTGAAATAAAAGCCATTGAAGGGGGAAAATTGAAGGCATTGAAAGGAAAAAAGGCCGAATCATATCTAAAAAAGAAAATTTCATTTAGCAAATAAATCCATGATATTCCTGATACCGCCCTTCAAGGCATAATAAAATTTGCTAAGAATGAACTTGAGAAAAAAACTTTGGGTGATAACTTGACTGCAAAATTACCAATAGGGTCAATAAAAATTTCAAGAATAGAACAGCAGATAGCCTACAAAGAACTAATTCTGGGATCACAGAAAGACATGGAAGATGCCAGACATTTGGAAATAGTTTTAAAAGATGAAATAAATAAAGAATTATTAGAAAGATATAGGAAGAGGTTTAGAAAATGAAAATGTTTGATAAAAGGAAGAATGATATTGAAAGAATAAAGTTTGTAGATTTGTGGGCTGATTATGTAAGGACACATCCTGACAAGGACTGGAGTAGGCAGCAGAAGATTGTGGTAGATTCGCAATTGAAAACATTCAGCAGGAATAAGAATAGACGATAAAATGAGAGATGAAATAATTAGTGATTAAAATGGTAAGAGAAGAAGTAATTAAATTGGCAAAAAGATTCATTGAAGAAGACAAAAAACTTCTAAAAAGGCTAGCTGAAGAACATAAATATCTAAAGAAATAATTTTTTTATCTCACTCTAACTTCTCTTTCATCTTATTTACAACTTCCACAAACTGCTCCAGCTGATCCAATTATGCGAACTATAACTTCATTTTGTACAGTTTAACCTTGCCTTTTATCTTGCCCTTCATTTTGTCATCAAATGTCAGCAATTCTGCTTTCAATTCTTTTGCTAAAGCCACAGAAACTGCGTCAGCACCTTTTAGACCATATAAAATTGCATCTTCAACAGAATTTTGCATCCTTAATTTTGTTAATTCTTTTACTTCAATGAAATTTTTTATCCATCTTAATACTGTCTCTTCAATAATTTGTGCAAAATGGCTGCTATCCGTCTTTCTCCTGATTGTACCCACTACTTCTGGGAAGAAAAGTGTCGGTGCGAACAACTGCTTGTCTTTTGTTGTCAAATCTTCAAATATTTTCATTGCTTTTTTGTGGTGCTGATCTGTATCAAGGAACAAACTAACAAAAAACGATGAGTCAACAACTACAGTCAAACTCTCACTCTCTTTCTTGCCTTATTGCTTCCACCGATGTTAGTCCCTTAGGCCATTTTTTGCCAATTTTCTTTGCAATCTCCTCAACTTTTTCCATTTCCTTTTTTATGTCAAATGGCTCGATAATAATCTGCCTATTCCCCAACCTAGCCATAACTATACTGCCAGGAACAATACCTGCAGCTTTCCTAAGTTCTTTTTTTAGAACTAGTTGACTTTTCGGACTTACTCTGGTTAAAAATTCTAGTTTTTTCATACCTTCTAATTTGTATTACAAATATTTAAGTATTACTTTTTAGTATGTAGGATAAATGACTTAAAGTTCGGGTTCTTTATTGATAATTATCCCTCAAGCTTATCTTTCATCCTCTTAACAATCTCAACAAAATCATTTATTTGATCCATTTTCAACTGGAATCCCTGCTTGGTAGGCCCTTTGTACTTCGCAGTATTCAGCCAAACACGGAAGTCTATCCTATCCTCGCCTTTGTAATTGGTCTTCTTTATGACTAATACAGCTCCATTGCGCAATTCAAATTCACCGAGCTTGATATCTTTCTGCTGTTCTGATTCCGTAGTATCCTCATTTTCTTCATCAGAAGTAGTATCTTTTTTAATAACCATGCATACTTCCTGGAAATCTGGACTTCCAATTTTTTCCTAATAAAACTTCAATAAGCGGTTTAGTTCTCAAATCTTCTATTAAAATCTGACCTTTAGTTGTTAATTCATACAAAGGAGTATGAGACTCTGGAATACGAATAGTTTTGATATATCCCTTTCTATCTAATTGATCACAAGTAAATGCTATGGAGCTAGCTTGGATTTTATATCTACCTTTGAAATAATTAACAACAAAAGATCTGACAATCCCTTGCGTAATTCTTCCATACTTTTCTAATGCGCAAAGAATATAAGGAGCCCACTTGATTGAAACAACATTTCCAATTTCACGATTTATTTCACTTCTAAGTTGCTTCTCATCTGAAGGCATACTTATTTAATTAGAGCAAAAATATTTAACTCTCACCTTTCATAAATCAGAGGATTCAAAAATCCTGATACTTCTGAAGCAATTTTTCCCGGAAATGCCTCAAATTTCAATTTTCTATCAGAAATCAACTCTGCAAGCGCAACGCCTTTCACTTCATTCGTGCCGACCGCTTTCAAGTTTTTAGCATAACTGAGTCTATTCCAAGATTGACCAGTTTCTTGATTTGTATAATCAATATCAACCAACTCATATTTCACAATGCCATTGGCCATGCTTACAGTAGCAGGATCTGGTGAATTACCTTTAACTGCAAATTGTTTGGATTCATTATTGAAATCACCTATAGAAACAATAATTAAAGACGGATCTATGCCGTCATAAGCAAAGGAAAGATGTGTTTTCCAATAACTGCCTTGTTGGCTTGTCAATCCGGAATACCAGTTAGTATTTTCCACAAACCAATTACCAACCAACCTGCCATCAACATCATAATCAATTTTTCCAGCACGTGGCTCTGTCTGCCTGATATTCTTAGCTAACAACTGGCTTTTGACAGGTTCCACAAAATAATTGAACATATCAACTGTGTGAATCTTCCATGGTTCGCCATTGTAATGCTCAGGAACAATAAATCCTTTCAGAATCACATTATCATCATGCACGCTGAAATCGAATGAGTTCGATCTTCCTATGATTTCTCCTGCAGAAACTGGAATGTTTGTGTTCTTTGTCATCACGTTCATCTCTCCCACAGCCTGAGCGATTTTAGTTGAAAGTTCGTAGATATGTATGTAAATCGTGTAGAATGTGCATGTGTGATGTATTACTAATCTATAATCTCCCTGCCTCCCTCCAACAAGCTGGACTGTAGTGATTGTTCCATCTGCAGGTGAAAGCACGTCTCTGAATTCTGAAGGATTATTTTGCGGGTTCCAATTTGGCGGGTAGTAGTATCCATGGTCTGTTGGTGTTACGTGTCCACCATTTGCATTTATTAAACCAATTGGCTCAATAATTTCTATATCTTCCAGTCTTCTTGGAGCTGAAGTAAAATTAACAGTGCCGCTTCCTACACATCCTTGATTTCCAAAATTAGTAGACTGATAACTGGGTTGTGTAGTTGTTGTTTTTTCATATACAGATGGAGAAAATTTATTTGTGCTGGAAAGATAGCCTAAAGATGCGACTATAGCTACAATTACTACAACTATAATTGCAGATGATATTCCTTTTGACATTAAATTAAATTTGAATTTTTATAATAATCAAGTTAAACTATCAGTTTTTACTTGCCTATGCATGTCCCTGATTGACAAGTTGTCCCTGCTTGGCATGCATTACCACATCCGCCACAGTTAAAATTATTGCTGTTAAGTTTGAAGAAATTTTCCCTTTATTGCCAGGCATGACTTTGTACATTTAACCCATATTTCAATTGCTGGCCGTCTTTCATTCCAAATTCCTTTCCCGCTATGGCGATTATGTGAGCTAATGAAATTTCACTGTCGCTAAGATTTCTAAGTTGATGATAATACCCTCTTTGATCTCTGAAAATTACTTGTGGATCTATAGGTTTACTGACACCATATCCGGATTCAATAGAAAGAAAGCTTTCTCCAGGCGAATTTTTTTTCTTTGTTACCCATTTAGTGCCAGGAGCGACCCAATCGTAGCCTATCTTTCCAGGACCGATTACTTCAACTGCTTCAAAAAATTCACCATCATGACTTCTAATCCCAGTAGCAGCTGACGGTTTAAGGAAAAGCAAAGCTTCAGATATAACATATTGTCGATTTTTATCAAAATCTGTTCTAATGCAGTTTGGATCAAAATTATAAACTCCTTGAATTGCTCTTTGGAAAGTGTTTGGTTTTCTTACAACTACGCCAAAATCTCTTGTAAGAACTTCACAGTTTTCAGGACTCGTGACCAAATAATACTGTACTGCCTCTCTGAAGCCTTCACTACCGACTAAACTATCATTATCCATAAGTCTTGCTACAAGCTTTTGTGGTACAAATGGTTTAAATTTCATAACAACTACCAACTTACAAGCTATCTATAACAAATAATTTTGCCATCAGGGCCCCATACTGGTCTTCCGACTACTTGCATTTTAGGCTTACTTCCTCTATAAACACATGGGTCAATTACTTCTTTTTCTTTGTCAAACAACGCTCTTAATGCTTTTGTTTCCATACTTTGCTGAGTGAAGTAAACTTGGTTAGCACTGTCAGATTGGTTTGGATTTCCAGCCATTCTTATCACAATATTCACTACTAAGAAGTGATATATAAATAGTTTTATATACTGGAAGATATAGGTCTCAAAAGATTATCAGGCCCGAATCAACTTTTGAATTCTTTTCATTTTTAGGATTAATAATCATAAATGGAAATAAAGGCAATTATAATAGTCAAAATATATCGCTTAATTCTCCAATAAAATTAAGGGCATAATTGGCAGAAAACAAACAAGAATTTTATTGGGTTGCAGTTATTCTAACATTATTCATATCTATGATATTTTTTCTGCACAGTGCTTTCCCAAATCTTTTTCAAAATTATACTTTAGACTCATCGAAAGTTAATTTGCAACCTTGGACTTTAGTTGCATACATGTTTTTTCATGGATCTTACAACCATCTGTTCTCAAACATGTTTGCATTGGCATTATTCGGATCAATACTAGAAAAAATAGTTGGATATAAAAAATTTCTGTTCGTTTTCTTCTTCACTGGCATAATTGCTGGCATAGCTAGCACCTTTTTCTATGCTTCAGTCATTGGAGCATCTGGGGCGATTTTTGGCGTAATGGGGGTTTTGACAATGTTGAGACCTGCGATGATTGTTTGGGCTTTTGGAGTGCCGATGAACATGATAGTAGCAATAATTCTTTATGCGGCGTTAGATCTAGGCGGAGTTTTCTATCCAGATAGCATCGCACACATAGGCCATCTGTCAGCATTGGCAATTGGACTATTTATCGGAATTTTCTGGAGAGGAAAATACAAAGTTGCGCGGAAAAAAGAGGAGAATAAACCAATTTTATCAGAAGAGGAGCTAGCAGAATGGGAAGATAAATATATGAAGAAAAAGGCTGTTGAAACCTAGGAAAAGTATTGAAAGTTTATATACCCTAAATTCGAGCTCTATAATAAAGAAATCGACCAAAAAGGAGGATTTTTTATGAAACTTGATCCAAAGACAAAGGGTATGATGATAGAGCATATAAAAGCGCACAATAACTATCCAACAACAAGAGACGACATAATTGCTGCGTGTGAAAACATGTCAGAGTTTACTCGGGAGCAGAAAGACTGGTTTGCCAGTGCTTTGCCAGCCGGAACATTCAGAAATGCAGATGAAGTAATTAGAGCAGTCAAGTGGTAAATCAAAAATTAAAAAAAGAAAACTTTTCTTTTTCTTTTTTATTTTAAACGCTAACCAGTTTCTTAAGTTGCAGCTTGTTGAGGCTTAGGCAGATCGCAAGTTTTTGAAGTACGTCCTGCATAAAACACAAGACCTAGCGCTAACAGACCTAATCCACCTGCAATTATTGTTGTATACGGCGCCAAAGGTTGCAAGGCATTAACTACATATGAAACGGTAGGACCTAACCCATCGCTAGCAGATCTGCCAACTACTGATAAAGGTTCAAGAACATATTGATTAATGGCACTTCCTGCTTCAGTGTATGCTTTGCTAACTATGCTGTTATCACGATTTAGTATATGGTCACCAGCTAAACCAACAATTGCTGCAGTTGACAAACTGGCAGCGGCAGCTTTTCCACCCATATTAATCAATTATAAATAAAATTAGAAAGTATTTATGTTTTGAATCAATTTTCAGTTAAGTATTTAAAGATTTTCTCTGCGGATTGCTTAGGTGACAACTCTGATGAATTAATAATTATTTCTGGATCTTCTGGTTCTTCATAAGGGACATCTAAACCTACTATTTGACCTAAACCTTCTATCTTTTCTCTAGTTTTTAATCTTTGAAGACCTTTCTTGTAAATATTTTGAATTATCAAATCATTTTTTCTTTTAGACTCCCTCGACATACATATTTCTAAAGGACATTTAACATAAACTTCAATAAAATTTTTCATAGAATTTCTTGCTTGCTCACGCCACCTTTTTCGGTGGGAAGTAGCATCGATTAAAATATTTTTTCCTTTGTTGAAAACAGAGTTTGCCATCTCCACTAACTGATTATAAGCAAAATCGCGTTCCTCCTCAGTATACTTTGGATTCGGAGTAAAAATTTTTCTAAGTTTGTCCATGGAAAGGTATTCAAATTCAATCTTATTCATTTCCAGAAGTTTCATCAATTCCTTTGCAATAGTCGACTTGCCAGACCCAGGCAATCCAGTTATCCATATTGCCCAATTTTTCATTTACTCACTTAGGTAAGAATCAATTTTATCCATTTTGAATTTTTCTTCGTTCAATATGTTCTTCGCAAAGTTCACTATTTTTTTCTTGTTGGCATTTATGTTTTTGATCGACTCGTCCTTGAAGCCACGGCTTTTCATCCATTCTGGAGAATAAAAACTAGGGTGTATGCAAACCAGGGATCTGAAAACGAAAAACAATGGAGCCACCTTCATCATTTCGTTATCTTTAGTTGATTTCAAGTATTTTTCAAGAAAAGATTCCAACAATATTTTAAACGGATTCCTGAATTCTCCGTGGGCCAAAACTGAATAATTTATAAAATTCATCGCAAGGCAAGTTACGTCATCAGCTGGGTCGCCGTATCTAAATCTGCTCCTATCAAGCAGAACAAGTTCCTTATCATTGAATAAAATGTTTCCTGGGTAAAAATCACCATGTACCTCTGCCAGCCTGTGGGACAGGTCTTTTATCTTGCTCCACCATTCTATCATTTTCTGAACAATCTCCACTAAGTCTTTCTCATTAACGAATTCCAATTTGGCGGGAAAGGTATCTATCACCCCCATCGTCAATTCTCCATGACCAATGAAATCTCTTACCACCCTTTTGTAAAGTTCTTGAGAATTTTCACCAGTATACTTTTTTGAATGAATTGATGCCAAGTAATCGGCCAATACTTTTATTTTGTATTCATCATCTTCCCACAAAGTATTCCTATCTCTTATTGCATCCATGTCTTCCCAATATGGTGTTCCCTTTGCCTCATCCATGATTATGAAAAATTCCTCTGGCTTGCCAATGGATTGTAATGAATTGTCTTCCTGGATTGATCCTGCATCAATAACTTTGATATGATTTGGTAGCATGTTGCTGTCCATTAATGACCTGATGATTACATTCGCCCTGTCGGCAGGATAATCATGGCCAAATCCTTTTGCATGCAACGTTTTGAGTATATATTTCTTCTCTCTGCCTCCTGAATATTTTACTGTAACTGTATAACTAGTGCCATGAAAACCTTGGCCTAATTCTTCTATATTAGCCACTATGGCATCAGGTCCAAACAATGACGAGAAATATTTCCTTATATTCCATTCATTTATTTCTGGCATAAAATCTCTCTCATAATTTTGCTATTTCTTTTCTAGCATCTTTTTCATTTTATCCCAATAATGTTCAATCCAACCCTCACTAATAGGTTTAAATTGCTCTTCAGGTACTTCAGTTTGAGTGAACTTAAGTTCTGTGCCTTCGGGAATTTTTTTGAATTCAAAGGTTGCAGTAGAATAATGATCCTCGGGCCAATCGCTACCTCTCCATTTCTGGACGATCTTTTTATCAGGAATTATTTTCAAATTCGTACCATCAACATACCCATCATAAGTGGATATTCTACCACCAACCTCTCGACTGATTGTGGCTTTAGAATTTGTGAATTTAGAATGTTTTTTGGAATTCATTAGAGCTTCATAAACTTCATGAGGACTCACTTTGAATTTTACTGATTGCCGAATAGTCTTAGTTTTCATAATTACTCTATCTCTATTCCTTTCCATTTAATAGAGCATCCCATCGAAGATTCAAATGTTTTATCTATCTTCTGTCCATTCAATATTTTAGTTATGTTGTTGGCCATCGTAAATTCAGTTGGAGTTTGATCCAATGTAAGTGCGTTATCTATTCGGCCATGAAAAACTAATTTCACATCTTTATCAAATAGAAAAGAATCGGGCGTACAAGTAGCGCCATATGCTTTTGCAACATCTTGTGTCTCATCGAATAAATATGGAAATTTAATTCCCCTTTCCATTGCAAATTTTTTCATATTCTCGAACCCCTCGTCATGATAATCTGGATCATTGCTATTGATTCCAACAACAGCAACTCCCTTACTTTTAAACTGATCATGCAACTTGAGTATAGAATTTAGTTTTGACTTCACATACGGACAATGATTACACATGAAAACTATTAGCATTGCTTTAGAACCTACAAAATCGTCTAATGCGTATATCTTGTCATCTACACCTACAAGTTCAAATGCAGGTGCTTTATCATCAATTTGTAATTTCTTTTGCGATTCTGTCAATACCATATACATCTACGATTTTAACCAATCGACAAGAGTGGAAATTAAATTTGGATCTACATTAAATAAATCTGTTCCGTGAGCAGACGTATCATATATTTTGACTTGCTTTGGGCCTTTGATCGAACTTGCAAGCTGATTTGCCATATCTGCTGCACTATCATCTTTAGTACCAGCAATAAGAAATACTGCTTGGTCTGATGAAAGAGCACTGGCTGAGGGTTGAGTTAATACACCCCTGTAATTTAGTCCAGCAGAAAGTAAAATTGTCTTCTTAACTTCTAGATGATTTGCCTGATATTGTAAAGCTAGATTAGCGCCTATGGATGCGCCTGCTATGTAAATTGTGTTTGAACCATTTTGCTTGAGAAAACCAACCGCAGCTTCCACATCTTTAATTGAAGCCTGATGTTGCTCGTCTGAAAATTGAATATAATTTAAAGTGTTACTTCCCTGCTTTATGCTTTCGCCGTGGCCTCTCAAATCGATTGCCAAAACTGTCATGCCTTCCTTGTTTAATGCATCAGCGAAATCATTCCAGCTTTCTTTAGTCGCAGGCATCATATGTAGTAGCAAAACAGCAGTATCTGAACCACTCCAATAATTACCAACTATTGCTACACCATCTTCGGCTGTAAATGATACTTTTTTCACAAACTCACCTGCAGGTTGTTGAATGCATCCACTTATAAAGATTAATGCAAATAAAATGAATAATAGCTTTGCCTTCATGATACTTATTTTCCATTAATAGAAAATATAAATCACTGTAAATAAAATATCTATTATGGCAGAAATGAAAGTTATCAATAGATTGTTGTATGGCTCACATCCCAAAACTGGTAGGATCAAAGAAAGAACTAACCAGATTATAAAAATTCTAAAGGATGCTGGTGGAAAGATAGAAGCTGCAGAATTGGAAACAAAGCTAGGCATATCAAGAATAGATAGACCTGCTGTATTCTACAAACCACTGCATTTCCTTAAAAAATGGGATTTGGTTCAGGTCCACAAAACTGTTATTTTTGATAATGGCAAGAAAAAATTTAAAACTATATATGAATTGACACCTGAATTATTTTATCATTATATACAAAAGACATTGCTGGAACTAGTAAAGAAAGAATTAGAGATGATTTAAAAATGGCATGCAAACACTGCGATTGTGAAAATTGCGCAAATTGCACTTGTGAAGATGAAGAATAGATTAAGATTTCTCTTTTAGTTTTCCTAATTTAATCAAAACAGAATCAACTGAATGTGCTAAATCCTCACCTAAATCGGTAAGCTTCACAATTTTAATTCTTCCTTTTTTCTCGAAGTCTACAAGACCAAAATCCTTGAACGAGTCCAATAACTTCACAGTGTGAGAATAAGTACAATCCACTTCTTTTGACAGAATAGTGGCATATTTAGGTCCTGCTTTCAAACTTGTAAGCATACGAACTGGCTTCGTTCTTAAAAATAGTTTAGGTCCAAATTTTTCTTTTAGAGCCAATCCATTCTACCTATTAATTATTACCTGTAAGCTGGTATTTATACTCAAAATATAGGTATTCAAATATATATATTTAAAACATAGTGATAAATAGCCTATGTATAGTTACAAAAATAAGAAATAAAAAGGGTAGTTCTGCGTTATTCTAGTATATTGTTGGAATATGATTTCTTAATTTGCCTTATTGTAAGTGCTAAACTAATCAGAGATATTGTAATCAATGATCCAGATAATAGATAGAGTGGTATATCAAATGGTTGAGGAGATTGAACAACCGGTTGAGCTTGTGGAACTACTTCTGTGGTAGACTTAGCCGCACTAGTATCAAATTGACCTGCTAGCACCCCTATCTGCCCTAGAGATTGGAATTGCAGACTAAATATCCCTAAGAATAGAGTTAGAAAAGATATTGCTAACATAAAAACAATTTTCTGATATGGCTTAGGGCTTAGCACAACTTGTCCAGATTTTGTCAGTCTATAATAAACCCACTTTCTTCCTGGCCTCTCAACTCTTTCAACTAAATTAGAACCCTTCAAATAATCTAGATGCTCAGCAATTGTGGTCACATGCTTATTCAGTGCCCTAGATAATTCCGAAGCTGTCATCTGTCTTTCTTGCAAAGCTTTTAGGATATTCGCCCTAGTTTCTACTAGCATGCTTTTCAAGAGAGTTTTTGATACTTTGAACTCTTCTTCCATAATAATTCTATTTAAAAATAGAATTTAAGCCTTAAGAAGATTTAGGGTCAATACCCTATAAAGCAGATTTAGGCAGCTTTTTATTGCTGTTTCCAATAAATAAATTATGGAAAAACACATGATTGTCAGACATGCATTAATCAATGCATTAGAGCATGATGGGAAGGCAGACTTGCAAGCTGTATTGGGTCGTGTATTATCTGAAAATCCAGAATTAAGAAATAAAATAAAAGAAATAATACCAATAATCAGAGAAGTTGTTGAAGAAATAAATTACAAACCAATGGAAGAAATTAAGCGGATGTTTGAAGATTTAGGAATTACAATAAAGAAAAAAGAGAAGGTAGAAAAAGTATTGCCTGAATTGAATAAAACTAAGAAAGGTAAATCTGTATTCAGGTTAGCTCCTTATCCTTCTGGCCCATTACATATTGGTAACGCAAGAATGGTTCTGCTTAATGATGAGTATGCAAAAAGATATAAAGGGAAATTATTTTTAGTTTTCGATGATACGATAGGCTCAGAAGAAAAATTTGTGATACCGGAAGGCTACAAACTTATCTTAGATGGATTGAAATGGCTAGATGTAAAATTAACAAAAATATTGTATAAATCAGATAGATTGAAATTTGTATACAAGATAGCTGAGGATTTGATCAAGACTGATCATGCTTATGTTTGTGAATGTGATACAGAAACATTGAGGAAAAATAGAGCTGACGGTGTAGAATGTTCACACAGAAACCAGACTATAAAAGAAAATTTGAAGAAATGGAAAAAGATGCTTGCTGGTAAATACAAAGAAGGTCAAGCAGTAGTCAGATTAAAAACTGACATGAATCATGCTAATCCTGCATTCAGAGACAGAGTATTGCTTAGAGTCGTAGACAGAAAACATCCAAGAGTTGGCAAGAAGTACAAAGTCTGGCCATTACTTGAATTCTCATGGGCAGTTGATGATCATTTGCTTGGCGTGACTCATATAATCAGAGGAAAAGATTTGGTGATAGAAGACATGATGGAAAATTTTATTTGGGACATAATGGAATGGAAGAAACCTGAATTCATACATTATGGTTTGTTGAATATAGCTGAGGCTAAATTAAGTAAGACTGAATCCAGGAAAGCGATCGAACAGAAAATTTATACCGGGTGGGATGATCCTAGAACTTGGAGTATGCAATCATTGAAGCGTAGGGGCATACAGCCAGAAGCAGTTAGAGATTTTGCAAAGAAGATGGGGTTGAGCCAAGCAGATATAACAGTTCCTGCAGAAATTTTGTACGCTGAAAATAGAAAACTAATTGACCCAAAATCAAATAGATACTTTGCTGTTTTAGATTCAGTTCAAATTTCTGTTAAAGGTGCCCCTAAAATAAAATCGACAAAAAGCAATCTTCATCCAGATTTTCATAAAAGGGGATTTAGAAAAATTCCCGTCGATACTGGAAATATTTACATAGAGAAAGATGACTATGATAAATTCCTAAACAAAGAAGTTGGGTTGATCGACTTATTGACTGCGAGAATTGGTGGAGAAACAGAATTTGTAAAAAAGGAGGTTGACTACGAAACTCCTAAGATACATTGGGTGTCAGAATCTAACGTAAAAGTAAAAGTTGTGATGTCGAATGGCTCAGTAAAGACTGGCATAGGCGAGCCAAGCATGAAGAAAATAAAGAAAGATCAACTGATTCAGTTGGTAAGAATCGGTTTCTGTAGGGTAGATAAAGTAGGAAAAGAAATAGTTTTATACTTTGCTCATAAATAAAATTAGAGGAAATAGATTAAAATGGCCAAAGAATATGTTAAATTCCAAGTTACAAAGGAATTAAGTGATAAGGTGATGCAGGCCTTAGAAGTAGCTAGGAATACAGGCAAAGTTATTCGCGGAACAAATGAAACGACTAAAGCAATAGAAAAGAATAAGGCACAGTTGGTCGTTATAGCTCAAGATGTTGAACCAGCAGAAATTGTAATGCATCTACCAGCATTATGTGACGAGAAGAAAGTTCCATATGTATATGTATCCAGCAAACTTGAACTTGGCAGAGCAACTGGAATAGATGTGCCGTCTGCTTCTGTTTGTATTTCAGAACCTGGAGAAGCAAAAAATCTTTTGAAAGAAATTATTAAAGGTATAGAAGCTGCGAAGAAGTGATTTAAATGGCTGAATCTTTTCCTGCTGAAGTATTACAGTTATTGGGTAGAACTGGTGTTAGAGGAGTAATCCAAGTAAGATGTAGAGTTTTAGAAGGACCGGATAAAGGAAAAATTCTAACTAGAAATGTAATCGGCCCAGTCAGAGAACTAGATATATTGATGCTTAGAGAGACTGAGATGGAAACTGCATCCAAATTAGAAGAAAGGTAGTATTATGAAGTGCTCGTTTTGTGGAAATAATTTAGTCAGAGGTAGCGGAAAGATGTTTATTAAGATGGACGGCACGATATTTTATTGGTGCAGTTCCAAGTGTGAAAAGAACCAAATGATGGGAAGACAGAAAAGAAAACTTAAGTGGGCTTCGAAGAAGAAATAATTAATTGTCCCATACTCTTTTAGTTCCATTTTCAGTTATATACCATGAAAGTGTATCCCTACCATCAACATATCCTTGTTCCTTTAATGCGTGCAGTATATCTCTAAATTCTTTTTCAGAAAAAAGTTTATGACCAGGATGTGTACTTTTTCTGATTCTTAACCTTAAATCTTGTTCCGATGATGGACCATGGCTAAGCAGATATCTTAATATATCAAGCCTATACCTAGGATATTTAGGTAAATACATAAAGCATAATTAAAAAATAGAATTAAATGTTTTGTGAATTTAGGGCCGGTAGGCCAAATAATCTTAGGCGAACGGTAGACCGCCCGCATGGCATGTGGGAAGCTACGGGTTCAAATCCCGTCCGGTCCACATTATAAAAGCTTAAAAATACTTTAAACAGATAATTATAGACATGTGATGCAATGGGAAGCCCAAAAAAGAAACACATTAAGGATGAAAAAGTCTTAGCAGAAAAGCAAAGACTAGAGGATGAGAAGAAAAAGGAAACTTCTAAACCTCAAAGAGTTGAGAAGAAAGAGCTGCAAATAATAGTTAGAGTTGCGAATACTGATTTGGATGGAGAGAAACCATTGATTCGTGCAATTAGAGGAATAAAAGGTATCAGCTATAGTATGAGTAAAGTAATTTGTTATGTATCCGGCTTTGATCCTTATATGAAACTTGGTTCTTTGAATGAAGCTGATTTGCAGAAGTTGGAGCAAATAATAAATGAACCTGATAAATTTAACGTTCCTGAATTTCTTCTAAACAGAAGAAAAGATATTGAAACTGGGAAAAATATTCACTTGACTGGCTCTGATCTTGCTGTTGCTAGAAAATTTGATGTACAACGATATGTCGATCTAAAGACTTACAGAGGATGGAGGCATATGCTTGGCCAACCTGTAAGAGGACAGAGAACCAGAAGTCACTTCCGTCAAGGTAGAGTAGTCGGAGTTCTTAGAAAAGCAGTAAAGATGCAAATGCAGAAAGCTGGAACTACAACTGAAGAGAAGAAGGAAGAGAAGAAAAAAGTGAGTGAATGAAGAGATCTAGAAAAAAATATCAAAGACCACTGAAACCTTGGGACAAGCAAAGAATCGATAAAGAAAGGGAAATTCTAAAAAATTATGGGTTGAAGAAAAAAACAGAACTATGGCGCGTAGAGGGATTGCTCAGAAAATATAGACATATTGCAAGAGAATTGGCAGCAAAAAAGAATAAAGAGCAAGAAAAAACTCTTATTGAAAAATTAATTAAGTATGGTTTGCTTCAGCCAGGCGCTAGTCTGGATGATGTTCTCGGCTTAAAATTAGAAAACTTTCTTGAAAGAAGATTAGAAACCGTATTGCTTAGAAAAGGTTTAGTTAATACACCGAAGCAAGCCAGACAGCTGATTGTTCATGGCCATATTGTTGTTGAAGGAAGAAGAGTTGTTTATCCTAGTTATCTAGTTCAGAAGGAAGAAGAAAATAAAATTGAAGTTAAGATTCCCATACAAGTTAAGAAAATGGAGACACCGGTGAAAACTGAATGAGGAAAGAAGAGAAATGGGGAATTGCAAACATTTTTAGCAGTGTAAACAACACAATAATTCATATTACTGATATCACTGGCGCTGAAACTATTTCCAGATACTCTGGCGGGATGATGACTGACAAAGACAGAGAAGGTGGCAGCCCATTCCCAGCAATGCAAGCTGCTAGAAAAGCATCAGAAGAAGCGTTAGGCAAAGGAATTACTGGTGTGCATATTCGAGTTAGGGCATGGGGTGGAACTAAATCTAAATCGCCGGGACCTGGTGCACAGCCGGCTATACGTGCAATAGCTCGTGCAGGTTTACGAATTGGAATGATAGAAGATGTAACACCTATTATACACGGAAGAATGAGACCTAAAGGTGGCCGTAGGGGTCGCCGTGTGTGATCCTGATAGTTAAAATAATTCCGGTAGTTTTGAAAAGTCATTTATAAATAAGAAATCCGTATTCAAGAGTTCTTTAGAGACAAGTTCTTCTGTATGCTCTTTATGTATAAACTCTTTGTCGAAAAATCTGATGCAAAGTATAGTTTTTATTGCTGGATATTTCATTTTTAACATTTGAAAACGATGATCAATATTGCCAATTCTTAGTCTAGTATTAGTTAATTTCATTTTTTTCAAAGAAAATTTAGAGACCTCTATAATAAATTTTGGGTTTTCAGAATCAGGAATGGCGAAATCCACATTAATGGATCTTTTGATACAAGAAACAATAGCATGTATATCAAATATTTGACCTGATTTCCGAAGTATTCTCAAAATTTCATTTTCTTCTGGAGATTTTCTTTGTTTTTGCGCAAATAAAAGACCGTTTTTAATCCAATTATCTAAATTACGTTTACCTTGTCCGTCTCTTAGAAGTTTTAAGTTATTAACAGTTCGTTCAAAAGATATCGTTGAATTATAATTTTTAATAAGTGCTTCTATTTTTCCACAAATCTTTTCAGCAGTTTCCATTTTCATCTTCATTCTAAGACGTTCCCATTTAGCTATGTGATCCTTAGTTATTCCCAAATCTTTTGCAAAAGAACGTTGACCCATACCTAACAATAAACGAAAAATTAAAATTCTTTGGGGATTTTCATAAAGAATTTTTGAATCGAAAATAGAAAATTTGTTGGTAGTTTCTTCTAATTCTAAAAATCTTTGTTTTAATTCGCGATTAGATAATCTTGACATTGTAGCTTGTTTTCTTTTAAATTTAGGCAAATCCTGCTCTCTAGCAAATTTAAATTGTCTGAAGAATTGCAACGCACTATCCAGCGAAATTGCGCAATCGGTTAGCATTCTTTCTATTTTTCCGCACCATCTATTAGCTGGACCAATGTGAATAATCTTATTTCTTCCTGATTCGGTGTGTCTAACCCAATCTTTGGTAGCAGATAACTTTGTAGCAAATTCTTTTTGAGAAAACCCCAATGTACACCTTATTATCAGAATAATTCTGCTATTTTCTATTAATAACTCAGGTTTAAATTCTGTCCAATTCTTAGTTTTTTCTTGTAAATATTGATAAAGTTGTTTAAACTGTTCTTCATCCATTTCTCTTAAATCACTTGACAATTCCATTTTCTGCATTTCCACAATTCCTACACCGAGAACGCTTTGTAATTAAAGATATATCTAATTTTCGAGGGAGTATACTTCCGATGCTTTTGTGTAAACAGACAAACTATGCCTTATCTAAATTAACAGAGACTGATTTTAATCTTTCTTGACTTATATATTCCAAAAATCACTTATTTTTACAGTAAACAAAACCTTAAATTATTACAAGAACAGAAATAGTTGTTATTAAGTGGTCAAATGAAAATCGATGTATTGAAAAAGAATGATAATGAAATTCAATTTTTGGTCGAAGGTATCAAACCATCTTTCGCTTCTGCGCTGAGAAGAATAATGATGTCTGAAATTCCTACTATGGCTGTAGAATGGGTTGAATTCAAGAAGAATGATTCTGCTTTGAATGATGAAGTTGTTGCAAACAGATTGGGATTGGTACCGCTGACATTTGATCCTAAGGCATACAATGTGAACGCTACTTGTGAAAAATGCAAAGGTAAAGGATGCAGTCGATGCCAAGTGAAACTTGTTTTGAAGAAGAAAGGACCTGCAGTGGTTTATTCTAAAGATTTAAAATCAACAGCAAAAGATGTTAAACCAGCTTTTGATAATATCCCGATCACAGAACTTTTCGAAGGACAGGATATTGAATTTGAAGCCACGGCTCAATTAGGATTTGGAAAGGATCATGTTAAGTGGCAGGGAGCGGTGGTTGGATACAAGAATAAAGCAAATGTAATCGTTCCAAAAGATTTGGAAGCAAAGAAGGAATATATACAAAGTTGTCCTGTTGATGTTTTTGAAGCTCATGGAAGCAAGATTGTTGCAGAGAGGCCAATGGATTGTATATTGTGCATGCAATGTGTAGAAGCGAGCAATGGGAAAATAAAAATTGAGGCAGTAGAAGATAGTTTTATTTTTAATGTTGAGACTGCTTCTGGTTTGACTGCAGATGAAGTTGTTTCTACTGCTGCGGAAATTCTTGGAAGCAAGATGGGCGAATTTGGAAAGGCAGTAAAGAAAGTTAAGTAAGTTCTAATCCTAATCTTTTTATATAGCAAAATTACTGTTGACTATATGCAGGGGTCGCCTAGTCTGGTCAATGGCGGCAGAGGGTAGAAATATCCGTCGATGCTTAAGATCATAGATAATTAAGCTCTGATTAATGATGAGTCACCTGCTGGCTTAGTGCCTTCGTGGGTTCGAATCCCACCCCCTGCACTTAAGTGATAAAATATGGTAATTGGTGGTCAGTGTGCAAATTGCGGAAGAATTGCTCCTGCATTAATTACATGCAGATCATGCGGTAGTAGAGTCTGCCATAATTGTATAGAACCTTCAGGATTCTGTAAATTGTGTAGAGGAATTAAAAGAATAAATTTATAGGAGTTGATTAATCTTAAAATTACCTTGACTTACTGAGTTTTTTTCTTCTGATGTTATATCTCCATCGTTTTATAGCCTTAACTAGCCTATACCCGAAGGGTAGCGCACCACCAGCTAGAAGTCCTATTATAGCTGCTGACACATATGCTTTTGAAATCCCAGCAGCAAGTGCTGAAATAGTAGTCAATCCAATTCCAGTATAGGACAATAAACGAAACGTTGTTGTATTCCAATTGCCTGGTATTTCTTCTGAATTACCTGATTTATGACCTGATGTTTGTATGTAAGGTGTTAAAGATCCTTGAGTTCGATACTCACCTACTAATTTTGGATTTCTGTTAAGAGCTTCATAACTAACTTCTTGCATTTCAAAACACCTCTAAAATTTCATCAAACTTTCTACAAGTTTCTTTGTTGCTTCCTGACTTTCCATGTCAGTTGGTCTAACAATTTCTGAAACTAATTGTTCGATTGCTTTCTTCTTTGCAGCTTCTCCAACTGAAACAATTGCTCTGAATGGCCCTTCGACTCTAGCAACCATTGCTTTCATGTTTTCTATTTCTTTCTTCATCTCAATTAGAGCAGACCATAATTGAGCAATCTTGACATCATCAGACTGAATGTACGCGCCTTTATGCTTTTTAGTTGATTCTAAAAGACTAGCCAATATCTGTTTAGCATCATCAGTTAAGAATTCCTTCCAATCTTCTCTGTCTGCACCACCGAACATTTTTATCTACCTTAGGTATGAACAGTTAAATTTAAATCCTTGAGTATGAAAATCAGAAAGGTTTTTAAATATTTAGGTGAAGAAATAGTTATAACTGAAGCTGGTAATATGCAACCTGGAGATTTTGTCTACATTGACTACATAGGTAAAGTGAAAGATACAGGAGAAATTTTTGATCTAACCAAAGAGGATATTGCCAAGAAGGAAGGAGTTTATGATCCTAAAATTAAGTACAGACCTGTTCCAATAATTGTAGATGGTGGCTTTATAATACAGGGAATGAACGATGCTTTAAAGGAAATGAAAGTCGGTGAAAAGAAAACTGTTGAGATAGAACCTGGCAAAGCATTCGGAGAAAGAAAAGCAGAATTCATTAAATTAATTCCAATTCCAGTTTTCAAAGAAAACAATGTTGATCCAACACCAGGAAGCTATGTAACAATCAACAGATTAAATGGAAGAGTGATTAGCGTAGATGGCGGGAGGATAAAAGTTGATTTCAATCATCCCTTGGCTGGAAAAAAACTGGAATATGAAATAGAAGTAAAGAATGAAGTGACTGATACCGCTGAAAGAATTAAAGCTATTGTGAATTTTCACAGCGGTTTGTTGGCTGAAGATTTGGATGTTGAAATAAAAGCCAAAGAAGCTGACATAGAAATCAAGAATAAAATAGACCTTCCTGTATCGGCCAAACAGGCTATATTAGAGACTATCCTCAAGTGGATCAAGGATATTGAGAAAATAAGGTTTATTGATATATACCAGAAGAAATAAAACATTTATGCTTACTTTTCTGAAATAATATTCAGTGATTTTATGGGAATTAGACAACTATCAGAGAGAACTACAGACAGAGCTGCTCAGCATGATCAAGAACTAAAGGAATTGCTGGAAAGACGCAGGACTCAGATTAAGGTAGTAGGATGTGGTGGTGCAGGAAATAATACTTTGACAAGATTGATGCAGGTAGGTATAGCTGGTGCTGAAACAATTGCTGTAAATACAGATGCACAAGATTTGCTTTATACTGATGCAGATAAAAAAGTTTTGATTGGAAGAGAATTGACTGCAGGTTTAGGCGCTGGTGCTGACCCGCAAATGGGAATGGAGGCTGCAAAAGAAAACAAGGAGGATATCAAGCATGCGTTGCAAGGAGCTGATATGGTTTTTATTACATGCGGTCTAGGCGGAGGAACTGGAACTGGTTCAGCTCCAATAGTTGCTGAAATTGCAAAAAAGATGGGTGCATTAACAGTTGCTATTTGTACATTACCATTCGCAATGGAAGGAAGAGGAAGGATGAATAATGCACGAGAGGGTTTGACGAATTTGGAGAATACTGTTGATACATTGATTGTTATCCCAAATGAAAAATTGCTTGAAATTGTTCCTGATGTTTCGCTGCAGACTGCATTCAAAGTTGCAGATGAAATTTTGGTTAATGCAGTAAAGGGAATCACAGAGCTTGTGACGAAACCCGGACTAGTGAATTTAGATTTTGCGGATGTTCGAGCTGTGATGAGTCAGGGTGGATTGGCAATGATTGGAATGGGTGAGAGTGATACTGATAATAGAGCATTCGAAGCTGTAGAGAAGGCTTTGAACAATCCATTAATCGCCGTAGATATCAATGGTGCTACAGGTGCGCTGATTAATGTTATTGGCGGTCCTGATATTACAATAAGGGAAGCCCAGCAAATTTGTGAAGCTGTTTCTTCAAAGCTTGATCCCGAGGCAAAGATAATATGGGGCGCGCAAGTTGAGAAATCTTTAGGTGATACAATTAGAGCAATGCTAATAGTGACAGGGGTAAGGTCGCCACAAATTTCTGGTAAAGAAAAACGTTGGACTAAAGAAGACAGAAAAGATATTGAAAAAATTCTTGGAATAGAATTTATGAGTTAAACTTCTGGTGCTTAGATGAATCTGAGAATTAGAGAAAGAATAGAAAATTATAGACGTGTGTTGGCGATAAGCAGGAAACCAACTTGGGATGAATTTAAACATACAGCAAGAATTTGCGCGTTAGGAATAATTGTTATTGGAATAATCGGTTTTATTTTATATTTGGTTTCAGTATTGATACCTATATTTGGCGGATGAAGTGATTGAATGATATTTACAGTAAAGACAGTAGTTGGAAGAGAAAATATCGTTTTGGATTCTTTAGCCTTAAAAGTGAAAGGCGAAAACTTAGACATTAGATCTCTAGTGCATCCAGAGGAAATAAAAGGTTATATTTTTGTTGAAGGAGAAGTGAAGGACATAGAAAAAGCCGTGCAGATGGTTCCACATATAAGAGGCATAATTAAAAAACCAGTTGATATTAGCCAAATACAAAGATTTTTGCAGCCGAGAAAGGTCGAAATAGAATTGGGTGTTGGTTACATTGTTGAAGTAATAGGTGGTCCATTCAAAGGAACTAAAGGCAAGGTTACAAGATATGATAAATCAAAAAGAGAAATTACAATTGAACCTTTGGAAGTTGCAGTGCCGATTCCTATAACAATTTCCGTAGAATTTATTAAGGTAATTGAAAAAACATAGATGTAAAATTCATTGACCTGTTCCTGCTGGAGTAGAATCGGTTTTAAGTGGTTCCATTATAAAATCGCGGGAAATGCCATCACCTGTATAGTGACCAACATATTTACCATTCTGTAGAACTCCTTGATAATGTATGGGACCTTTCATTGCGAGATCTGAAGTATCACTATAAGCTTTAAAAAATTTTATTCTATTATCGTTAATTTCTCCTGTAAAAGTGGCAGAACCAATGCAGTCTTCTATTGTACCTTCTACATGATGTCCATCTTTCAAAGTAATGTACATTTCAAAGAATCCTCTATGCGGATAAGTTGTTAGCCAAGTACCAACAAAATCTGGTTTCCCATCTGTTACACGACCCGTTTTAACTATACTGTATAATCTCTCGGTATGCCTAGTAGCAGGATACTCCTTTACCATATTTGGTGATGTTATCTCTCTTAGTTCCAGCTGAATATCGCTGGCGATGTATTTTTCCATTGGGATTTCTTCACTACTAGCCGAAGCAGCTAAAATAAGATCCTCTTGAGTTATGTCTTTTGCAGCATACTCTTGCCAATATTCGTCTACACTAACTCCATGAGCTTGGAGTAAACCTAATCGGTAAAATCTACTCGCATGCCCATCTCCAAGTAAAATCAAATCTGGGTTATAGTTTGATATATTTTTTAAGATACTGACTTCTTTCCCGAGCGTGGACTTGTATTCAATCTCAATAGCAAGTCTATCCATTCGTTGTGTTAATTCTTTTCTCTCTGATTCGCTTTGAGATTTATCTCGATCTTTTTTCAAAGAAACCAAACTCTCGGTAAGTTTGGCGACTTCTTGAAAGTCTGATTCTGACTCGAGAAAATGTATTTTGTTTCCTTTAGATTTAAAATAATCAAATAGATCTAAGTGTACTTTGGGGATTTCAAAACTAGCATGAGGGTATTGAAGAAAGTTAAGTTCTCTGGCTTCAGAAATCAACTCTAATCCAATTGATAAACTTGATTCCAATTCTCTCAATTTTTGGAAAAGACTGGAATGATCAAGCGGTATTTGATCCGGAAGGGGAAACAATGACGCTATATGTATTCCTTCAATAAGACCAATAAGCTTCATAAATTAAGAAAGCAGATAAAGTATTTATATTAATAATGTGACT
>Ga0213870_1000034_pt1 | contig 72074 bp, 76 predicted proteins | sample WICALVC2017_Meta_FD_160119 | JGI IMG/M metagenome (GOLD analysis project Ga0213870, IMG submission 160119) | Freshwater microbial communities from subterranean cave lake in Wind Cave National Park, South Dakota, United States - WICALVC2017 | ecosystem: Environmental > Aquatic > Deep subsurface >...
GATATTATTAGTATCGATCAATTACTTCTAGATAACCTGAGAGCCTACTTTAAAAAATTGAGAAGATAAGACAAGAAAATCCGCCCGCGTTTGGAGGAGAAGTTTCCCTCAACTTTTGCCGCCGCCGGTAAGAATCGGGGCCGTAGAGATAAATAAGCATGCCCCATATGCTACAATTAAATCATCAGAACAAAAAGGGTTAAGAAAACAAAAATTACCAAAGTTGCGACTGAGGTCCTGATAGTGGTGGTGATAATATTTCTTTTGGCGGCGGTTTCTTTCTTGATTGATGTCTACCGGCAGTCACGATCGATCGAGGCAGCCGAGAGGGATGTTAGAAGAGAGGAGAAGGCTCGGGGAAAATTCCGCGATTGTATGAATAATTTTTCCAAGCAAATTAAAAGGGGGGCTATCGACCCCGCGACGCACCGGCCAGCTGAATGTCTCCTCCGCTACTACCTTAGAACGAAGGGTGAGCCAGGAGGACAATCTGGGTCGAAAGAAGCGGAATACGAATTCTGGAGAGGGGGACCGCTCCCCGGTAAGGGCCCGTTCCGGGATTACATACGTTCGGGAGAATTAAGGGGCATCCAGAGTTCTAAAAGATCGACCGGCTTACCGCCATCGGGAAGGTAAGAGATTAGTCACCGCCCTTGGCATTTAGGGCAATAATGAACGGAGCGGCCGCCTTGTTTTTTGCGTAGGATGGTTGCCCGGCAACGGCGGCAAGATTCACCTTCCCGCTGATAGACTAACCGGCTGGCGGCGTACCGGCCTTTCTTACCGGCCGTGTCCCGATAATCATCAATTGAGGTGCCCCGAGCTTTGAAAGCTTTAACTAAAATAGGCTTAATGGTTCGATGGAGTAGTTTTAATTCTGCACCGGTCAAGCGACTGGCCAATTTAAACGGCGAAAGCCTCGCTTGCCATAAAATATCATTGGCATAGATATTGCCAATGCCGCTGATGACTGTCTGGTCCATTAGGGTTTGGTAAATTGTTTTGCGGCGTTTCCTCACTCGCTCGGCGAACTGGCGGTAATTAACCGCCAGCGCGTCGGGGCCAAGTTTTTTTAAATCAGGCAGGTCCTCTATTTCTTCCTTAGTCCCAAAAACCACCTTGCCGAACTTTCGCAAGTCAGAAAAGCCGATCATCTGCCCATTGTCTAAAGTTAAAATAAAGTGGATGTAGTTGTTGACCTTCTCTTTTAACTCGGCCGGCGCCAAAGGAATAATTTTTCGCCCCTCAATTTGCCATTTGCCCACCAGCAAGTGACCGGTCATTTTTTGATGAACTAACAAAAGATGACTGTCGCCTAAATGAAAAAGGATGTTTTTGGCCAGCCGCCTGACGCCGCTAATGGTATGCCCCTTAGCTTTTTCAACAGCTTTAAACTTAGGCCAATCGTGCCAAGCAGCAACAATCCGCCGGCCGCGGACTTTCCGATTAAGATCATCAACTGTTGTCTGAACTTCCGGCAATTCGGGCATAAATTACTCTCCGGCAGGAATTAATTTGGGATCGGTGGGAATAGTGAAGCGGAAGGTGGTGCCGCGGCCCGGTTCCGATTCAGCCACAATTTCTCCGCCATGGCGGTTAATGATGTTCTTGGCTAAATACAACCCCAACCCCGAACCGGCAGCGGCCGATTTTTCGGCTCCCTTGCCCCGGAAGAACTTGGTAAAAAGTTTTTTAAGATCATCAGCTTCTATGCCAATACCGGTATCTTTGACACTGATCTCCAGATAGGATTTGTCAGCCAGTTTTTTCATCCCCACCGTCACTTTGCCATTGGGGACGTTGTACTTAATAGCGTTATCCACCAGAGCGGCCACCGCCACCGCCAATCGGGCCGGATCAATCTCGGCTGTTAAATCTGATTCTCCCGGCCGCTCAAAATAAAGAGCTACTTGATACTCTTGAGCCACCACTTGCAGTTCTCCCAATAATTTATCCAAAAATGGCTCGAGGGCGGTTTTTTTAAACTGATAGCCAAACTTGCCCTCCTCTAATTGAGCCAACCCGATTAATTCATCAATCACCGTCGCTAAATGGCTGGCGGTTTTCCGGGCAATGACCAGCGCCTCTTGGCCATCTTTACTAAGATTGGTTTCTTTAGCTAGGGCAGTCAGCGCCCAAGTCATGCCAGTAGTGGGCGTCCGCAACTGGTGAGCGGCAATGGTCACAAAATCGCTTTTAGCCCGCAGTAAATCTAATTCTCTTGTCCGATCCCTAATAATTTTTACAAAGCCAGTCAACCGTTTCCCCAAATCGGCCACTTGATTGGTAATCACTCTTAATTCCAGCGGCGGCTTTTCCAGCGAGAGATCAATTACTTGGGGGTAAGCGCCCGGTTCCGAACGTCTCACCACCACCGGCGCCAGCGCCGAAAACATTATTTGGGCCATCACTTTGGAGCGAAAGTTTTTTGCCTGCTCCAGGGAAAAAATCTGACCAATTACCTCGCTGGCCTCAATGCCAAAAAGTTTGGCGGCTGCCTGATTAAGGTGGACTACTCTAAAATCCTTATCGTAAACTATCACCCCCTCTTCAACGCCGGCGACCAGCGCCTCCAAAACGCCATGTTCAAAAGTCCACAGCGTCTCCGGTCCTTTTCGATCTTGATTAAAAAGAGACATTCTTTAAGAGAGCGGTCTTCTTCACTTTATCATCGCTGATCTCCAGCAACAATTGATCGTCGATGGAGTCGTTCCACCAAACTCTTAAAGCCCAGCTTACTAAAATAAGCAATCAATTGGCGGCTAGCCAGCTCCCCTTGCCTAAAATCTGCCAATTGATAAGGCAGAGCAATATCGGTGACAATAGTGGCCAGTTTTTTAGAAAACAAAGCTGCCTTTTTTTGATTCTCTAATTTACCGCTAATTTTGTCCGGCAGTTCCCAAAGGTTTTCAAAAAGATTCTCCAAACTGCCAAATTTTTGCAAAAGCGGCGTGGCTGTTTTGGGGCCAATCCCATTAACGCCCGGGATATTATCGGAGGGGTCACCCAACAAACCTTTTAAGTCTGGCAGCTGCTGGGATTTCAGACCGTAACGCTGTTCAACTGCCGACTGATCATAAATTATTGTCTGGCTCACTCCCTTTTTAAGAAATTGCACTGTTACCTGCTGACCATCAACCAATTGCAGCATATCCAAGTCGCCGGAGAGAATAACTATTGCCAAATCCCGCTCGCTCTTAAACTTAGCCGCCAGCGAGCCAATCAGATCATCGGCCTCGTAACCAGCTTGCTCGATTGTTTTAACCCCAAATTGCTTGAACAACTGATGAGCTTCGATCACTTGGGATTGCAGTTCATCAGGCATAACCGGCCGATGGATTTTATAATCCTGGTAAATTTTATCTCTAAAAGTTGGTTCCGGCGTGTCAAAAACAGCCGCCAAATAATCGGGCTTTTGCTCTCGCAAAATTTTTAAAAGGATGTTGGCCAAGCCGTAAACGGCGGCGATCGGCTGACCGGCAGGCGTGGTCAACGGCGGCAAAGCGTGAAAGAACCGGTAAAGCAGAGCATGATTATCAATTAGTAATAAGGTCTTCATAATTATTTAAAGCTTATAATTCTCTCGTTTTTACCGCGGCCGTGCTTAAATTCAATCCAAAGCGCCCCTAGGGGAATAAGTCGCTTCACTTTATCAGCCCACTCAATCAGCAACGCATTGTCAGGATCGCTAACAACTTTTTTAAAACCTAAATCAGCCAACTCCTTGAATTGGCTAAGCCGATAACAATCAATATGATAAGCTTTCCGGTAACGACCTTTAGCTAACTGATAACTTCTCATTATCAGGAAAGTTGGGCTGGTGACCGGCCCCTTGACGCCCAATGATTTTAAAAAAGCTCGGACAAAAGTGGTCTTGCCCGAACCCAAATCACCCACTAGCGCAAAAATTCGCTGGGAGGGTTGAGCCGCCAGCTGCCGGCTTAACTGCTTCGTTTGGCCAACGCCTTGGGACAGGAAAATCATCGCCTCTCTAAAGCAGTCTGGCTGGCGGTTTTAAACCAAGGTGTTGATAGGCGGCCGCGGTCGCCAGCCGGCCAGCCGCCGTCCGCATCAAAAAACTAATGGACAACAAATATGGCTCGTAAACGTCCTCGATATTGCCAGTGTCGTCATTTAAGGCGGCGGCCAGCGAATTAATTCCCACTGGTCCGCCGTTAAACTTGGTAATAATAATTTCTAAAAGCCGGCGGTCGGTTAGTTCCAGGCCCCGCTCATCGATCTCCAACAAAGCCAAGGTTTGCGAAACTATTTCTTTAGTAACCAGCGGGGCGTTGTTGACTTGGGCATAGTCCCTAACTCGTTTCAGAAGACGATTGGCAACTCGGGGAGTAAAACGAGCTGCGCCCGCTAGGGCGGTGACTGCTGTTTCATCAATTTTCATCTTGAGTAATTTAGCTGATCTTTTAAGAATGGCTTCGATGTCAGTTACCTCATAAAAATCAAGCTTAAAAGAAGCGCCAAAGCGAGAGCGTAGGGGGCCAGAGAGAAAATGGGGACGAGTGGTAGCGGCAATCACTGTAAAGGCCGGCAAATCAAGAGCGACTGTCCTCGCTAATGGCCCCTTCCCCACCACTAAATGGAGTTTGCGGCTCTCCATCGCCGGATATAAAACTTCCTCAATTGTCCGATTAAGCCGATGGGCCTCATCAATAAAAAGAACGTCTGATTCTTCCAGATTGCTTAAAACAGCCGCCAAGTCGGCCATTTTTTCCAGCGCCGGTCCCGAGGTGATTTTTAAATGGCAATTAAGATCGCTGGCCACTAGATGAGCCAAGGTGGTTTTTCCTAAACCAGCTTGGCCGTAAAACAAGAGATGGTCGCAGGCCTCGGACCGCTTCTTAGCCGCATCAATAATGATCCGGAGGTTGCGTTTAATCTTCTCCTGACCAACATAGTCATTCCAAGAAATCGGCCTTAAAAGGCTGTCAACTGTTAAATTATTACTGGTATTGCTTGGCATAACTGGCCTGAAGTTTTTCTCAACAACCTTTACGATTGACAAACCACACCTATTATGATAGAATGGCGCAAGTTTCTCCAAGTCAACCGGTAAAGGCCATTGATCTGTGGGTAGGGAATTTCTTTTAGATATTCCGGATAGTCTGGCTCCGGCTGGACTACTCCTCGGGGAAATTCTATTTCTTTTAATTTATTAAAAGATTCTGTCTCTTCCGCAAAACGAGAGGGACAATTACCCACAGATCAATAGCCTTTAAAACAACCAGCTGCCGGTGACGGCTTCCACTTCCGCTAAACTGGTTATACCAAGAACGGCTTTAATAATTCCATCCTGTTGCATAGTCACCATTCCTTTTTTAAGAGCAAAATTTTTTAGTTCGGTCTCGCTGACTTCTTTTTTAATTAAGGATTCGGCTTCTTCGTCAACTAATAAAGCTTCGAACACCCCCGCCCGACCTTTATAACCGGTCTGATTGCAGCCAGCGCAACCGACCGGTTCATAAAAAACTAATTCCCGCTCCCGCCAATTGCTTTGATCAACAGCCGGCGGTAAATTCTCCAATAAATTTTTGATCTTACCGAGAAAATCCGGGGCGACGGTCTGCGGCCGCCGGCAATTAAGACAAAGTCGCCTGACTAACCTCTGGGCCATTATTAAATTCAAAGCCGGACCAATACTGGCCGGCTTAACCCCTAAATCCAGCAGGCGGGGAATGGCCCCGGCGACTTGATTGGCGTGAACAGTCGAGAACACCAGATGACCGGTGAGGGCTGCTTGGATGGCAATCTCGGCTGTTTCTCGATCCCTAATCTCACCGACTAAAATAACATCGGGGTCCTGCCGCATAATTGAGGCTAGGCCATTGGCAAAAGTGTAGCCGCCGCCCGGATCAACTTGGGTTTGCTCGATCCCTTCAAGATCGTACTCGATCGGGTCTTCAATGGTGATTATTTTTATCTCGGGAGAGGCTCTCTTTTTTAAAAAGCTGTAAAGAGTGGTGGTCTTGCCCGAACCAGTTGGTCCAGTATTAAGGATTAGGCCATTGGGAGCCGCTATCTCTTTTAAGACAATCGCTAAAATATCTTCTCTTAAACCAAGCCCCATAAGAGAAATATTAATAATCTCCGGATCTAAAATTCTCATTACCACCGCTTCACCGAACTCTGATGGCAGAATTGATATCCTTAACTCAATCGCCCGACTACTGCTAAGATTAAGAGAGAATCTGCCGTCTTGAGGTTGTTCAATCACATCGATCTTCAGTCGCGCCAAGAGTTTAATTCTAGAAATAAGAGCCTTATAAAGGCCCCGGGGGAGATTGGGGGTGATGTCGTTAAGAACGCCGTCAATCCGATAGCGAATCCTCACCCCGTCCTCTTTTGGTTCAAAGTGAATATCAGAAGAATGATTACCGATCGCCCCGGCTAAAAGAAGCTCTAAAACCACCGAGGTGGAAGCTTTTGCAAAATCAACAGCGGCCAGCCGCTCTTTAACTTTATCCAAAGAAGATAACTGACTAACCAGTTCTTGAACTTGCTGTGGTTTTATTTCCTTCTGCTCAATATCTTCTCTTAAACGCTTCAACTGCCGACTGACCGGTGAATCCATCACCCCAATCCTAACTATTCTTTTTAAAAAAGAAAAGTGCCGCTGATTAGCTGTTGATTGATCAACCAATAACCAGCTATCTTTGATTTTTTATCTTTGATTTTTTATCTTAGGTTCATGGCCGGTCACTCGAAGTGGGCGCAGATTAAACACAAAAAGGCGGCGGCTGATCTGAAGCGGGGGCGGGTTTTTGGTAAAATCCTCAACGCTATCTCTCTGACCGCTCGGGAAAGCCCCGACCCAAAAACTAATCAGCGGCTGCGCCGCCTGATCGAAAAAGCCAAAGAAAATCAAATTCCCCAAGAGAACATTCAACAAGCTTTAAGACGAACTAAGGATAAAAATCTTCAGACAATTAAAATAGAAGCTTACGGCCCCGGGGGAGCAGCTCTTATTATTGAAGCGGTGACCGACAACAGCAACCGAACGATTAATGAAATTAAGCACTTGCTTACTCAACACCAAACGAAGATAGCTGAACCCGGCAGTGTTCAATGGCTGTTTACCGGCAATCAGCCAAAATTCTTCCAGAAAATAAATGAAGCCGATCGCCGCCGATTAAAAATATTGGTTGAAGAATTAACCAACCACCAAGATGTCCAAAGAATTTTATCTAATTCAGCGGGGGGAATATGAGGTTTTTAGGTGTTGATCCCGGTTTTTCCCGCACCGGCTACGGCTTAATTGAAAAGCGGGGGGATAAATTATTATTAATCAGCGCTGGGGTGATAGAAATCAAAGCAAGCAACTTTCAGCAAAAACTTCTCCAGCTGGCCGGAAGATTTGAGAAATTACTGAAAAAAGCCAGACCAGACGTCGTTGCTATAGAAAAAATCTATTTTAAAAAAAACGCTAAAACTGCCATTGAAGTTGCCCAGGCCCGGGGTGTTCTCTTATTAATGATTATTAAAAATAAAAAACCAGTGCTGGAATACAGTCCCAGTGAAATCAAGCGGTTGGTGGCTCTTCACGGATCGGCCGATAAAAAGGCGGTGGCCAAAATGGTTGCTCTGATTCTCGGTCAACCTAAATTACCAGTAATTGATGACGCCACTGACGCTTTAGCGATTGCTATCAGCGCCGCCTATCACTAACTTTTTCCCCAGGTTGACATGATTGTCCGCTTAGCTATACTTTTCCCCAACTGAGTTGAAAAAAAATAAAAAGGTCGTTTTACCTTAATAAACTTCATGGAGCTAGATGAGTTAATGGATGAAGAAGAGGGGGGTGAAGAAGAAGTTGGAGGCAGTAGTGATAACCCCGAAGAAGAATCAGAAAAAGACAGTCCTGAAGAAGGCGGAGTGGATGATGATATTTTAGAAGAGCAGGGTCAGGACAACTACTAACCAAAACAAGTAAAATTTAAATACCGCCTGCTAAAGGCGGTATTTAAAATCTCGATGAGACGCGGGGTAGTAATAATTATTATCGCTATTATCATCGCCGGCGGCGGCTATCTTTTTCTTACTGCTAGAAACTTACCCAATCTCAACCTCCTCAACCAGCGCCAAGTTAACCAATCAACTAAAATCTTCGACCGGACGGGCAAGATTATCCTTTATGAAATCTACGGCGAAGAAAAAAGAACGGTTATCCCCTTTAGTGAGATACCGGAACAGGTAAAGCAAGCCACTTTAGTGATTGAAGACAGTCAATTCTACGAGCACTCGGCTTTTGACTGGCGGTCAATTTTAAGGGCTTTGTTAATCAATTTATCCCGAGGTCAAATCGCTCAAGGCGGATCCACTATCACTCAACAGTTGGCTAAAAACGCCTTCTTAAATCCAGAAAAAACTATCACTAGAAAAATTAAAGAGCTGATTCTCGCTTTTAAACTGGAAAAAAGATACTCCAAGGACGAGATTTTTTGGCTTTACCTTAATCAGATACCTTATGGTTCAAACGCTTATGGCATTGAAGCGGCCGCTCAAACATTTTTCGCCAAATCAGCTAAGGATTTGTCTTACACCGAGGCGGCGCTCCTCGCCAGCTTACCGCGGGCACCCAGTTATTATTCGCCCGCCGGCAGTCACTTAGCAGAACTCTTAGCAAGAAAAGATTACATCCTGGAACAAATGACGCTGGCCGGCTACCTCGGCGCTGAAGAATTGAAGAGGGCCAAAGAAGAAAAATTAAGTTTCCAGTCTCAGACTAGAAATATTAAGGCGCCCCATTTCGTCATTACTATCCAAGAATACCTTAATAAAAAATACGGCGAGGACTTTATTAGAAAAGCCGGCTTAAGAGTTATTTCTACTTTAGATTGGCCGCTGCAGCAACTAGCGGAAAAAGTGGTGGCCGAAGGCGCTGAAAGAAACATTAAGCTTTATAAGGGAGGGGGGGCGGCTTTGGTTGCTCAAGACGGCAAAACCGGTCAAATTCTCGCCTTAGTGGGCTCAAAAGATTATTTCAACACTGATGATCAGGGCAACTTCAACGTCGCCACTCAAGGCTTAAGACAACCCGGATCAGCTATTAAACCTATTGCCTACATCACCGCTTTTAAAAAAGGCTACACCCTGGAAACAGTTGTCTTTGACGTGGAAACGGATTTTGAAACTATTAGCGGCCAGAGCTACTCCCCGAGGAATTTTGACAACCGTTATCGGGGACCGGTAACTTTTCGGGAAGCGCTGGCCCAATCAATTAACGTCCCGTCGGTTAAAGTACTTTACTTAGCGGGTGTTGACGAAACTTTAAAAACGGCCGCTAATTTTGGGATTACCACTTTAACCGAAAGGAGCCGCTACGGCCTCTCACTAGCTCTGGGGGGCGGGGAGGTGAAATTAATTGAGTTGGTGGGAGCTTACTCGGTCTTCAGTCAAGAGGGCTTAAAACACCAGCAATCCCTTATTTTGGAAATAACCGACGGCGAGGGGGCGATTTTGGAAAAATATCAAGATGAAGTTAAGGAGGTGATTGAGCCGGAGTATACTTGGTTGATTAATGATATTTTATCCGACGCGGAAGCCCGCCGACCGCTTTATCAAAATAGTTTTAATCTCACAACCTTCCCCAACCAAGAGGTGGCCTTGAAAACCGGCACAACTAATGAGTACCACGATGCTTGGTCTGTTGGTTATAATCCTTCACTAGTTGTTGGTGTTTGGGTGGGCAATAACGACAACCAGCCAATGCAGCAGCAGGGCAGTAGTATTTTAGCCGCCCTGCCTATCTGGCACGCTTTTATTAGCGAAGCTTTAAAAGATAGGCCGCTGGAAGTTTTTACCAGACCGAGGCCGGCAGCAGTCGATAAACCAATACTCAATGGCGATTATTTAATTAATAATGAGGTTCATGAAATTCTTTACTACGTTAATAAGGACGATCCGCGCGGTCCAGAACCAAAAAATCCAGAACGGGATCCGCAATTTCAAAATTGGGAGAAAGCCCTAAGTAAGTGGCTTCAGGAAAATCAGGATTTTTTAAAAACACAAACAGCGAAGGGTCATTTAGAAATTGCTATTAATAAGCCCCTAAACGGTGAGTTTATTGACCGCTTTTGGGAAATTAAAGCTCAAATAAAATCTGATAAGGAAATAAATAGTTTAGAAATATTATTTAATGATCAATTAATCGAGCGGCGGGCTGGTGATTTAGGAAAAATAGTTGATTATCAAAAAAATTTAAGTTTAGAAAAATTGGATTATCAAAATAAATTAGTGATTAGAGCGGCCGACAGCCGGGGTAAAGAAGAAAAAACCTTAATTCTTTATCGGCATTAAGATGTAAAAATGAGAGTTATCATCTGCGGATTTAATAATTACCGGCTTAGCGCTGTCATTAACTCCTAAAACTAAGTTATTAGAATCAATGGTCTTTAAGCCGTCATTGAGATAGCGCCAATTAAAGGTAATTTCATTAAAACTATCTCCATTAACTTTAATAGGAATTAAGTAATTATTTTCTCCCAAAAACTGGTTAGTGATGTAAACCTCCATCACCTTATCATTTTTTAAAGAAAGATTTACCTCATTCGCCCGGCCGCTAAAAGTACTAACTAACCGGACTGCGCTATTAAGATGGTCGCGATCAATAATTAATTCTGTTTTGAAATTTTTAGGAACTATTTGTTCGTATTCTGGATAGTTGCCGTCGATTAATCGGGAAATTACTTCTAAATCACCGCTTTGAAAAAGTATTTGATTGTCGCTAATGTAAATTTTTAGCGGGCTCTCATTATTAATTACTTTTATAATCTCATTAATAGTTACTAGGGGGATAATAACTTTAAAACTGTAATTAAAATTAGAATTAAATTGGCTGGCGTTAATTATTTTCTCCGCCAAACGGAAGGTGTCGGTGGCAACTAGTTTAAGTAAGGTGATTTGATAATCAAATAATAAACCGCTGATTTCCGGTTTTATTTCTGATATTTGGGCGGCGTTAATAACTTTACCAACAGCTTTTTTAAAAATTACCGGGTTAATTTCTAAATAGTTATCCGTCTTAATTGGGGGGATAATAGGAAATTCTTCCTCTTTAATTCCCTGAATTCTTGCCTCATAGTTATCTGTCTTAAAAATAAGATTATTATTATTTCTTTCTAAATTAATTTTTTCACTATTAGTATTATTAATAATATTATACAAGGTGTTGAAAGGAATAGTTAACCCACCTTCTTCAACTATCTTTCCTGAAACAAGTTTAGTGGCGGCTAGTTCAAGGTTGGTAGTTGCTATTTTTACTTTATTACCAATTGTTTTTATTAAAACATTTTTTAAAACCGGTAAATTACTAGGATTGATTGCCACCGCTTGCTGAACCGCCAATAAACCGTCTTTAAGATTGTTTTTCAGTATAACTATTTTCATATTACTTATATAAACTATTTGTTGATGTTGCTGTAATATCGATGGTTTTGTTGATAACTATTTTCCGACTTATAAACATGAATAAATTGCAGTTTATTCTTATTAAATTATGTTAATGATTTACTAAGTAATTGTTAATAAGTTTTGTAATTTTACAACTGTAAATGATAAATTGGTTTTTTATCAACAATTCATCCCCTTTCTATTAAGTCTTTAATCATTAACACTTTTTGGTTAAGTGCTTGGTCTTCCTGAATTTCCTTACCTATTTTTTCATAGGCGTAGATGGCGGTGGTGTGATCACGCTTACCCAACTTATCGGCGATATTGGGATAAGAAAGACCAAGGAGATCTCTAAGAAGATAAATTACTATTTGTCTCGGTTCAACCACCCCTTGTTTTCTTGATCGGCCGATTAAATCTTGAGGCGAAACCTCAAAAAAATCAGCCACCGTTTTAATAATTTGATTAGGATTAATGGTTTTCAGTGGTTTTTTAAGAATATTATCAATAATTTGATCAAGTAATTTGGAGTCAATCTCAATGTTTTTTACCTCCTTGTAAAACAAGACCTTATTCAGAATTCCTTCCAGCTCCCTAAAACTCTTCTGGACTCTGGAAGCAATTAAATTAATCACCTCATCATTTAGATTAACCGCTCTCTCCTCTAATTTATTTTTTAAAACAGCCACCTTAAGCTCGAAGTCGGGATAAGTAATATCCACCGTCATTCCTCCTTCAAAACGCGACCTTAATCTTTCTTCCAGAATAGGAATAAAACGAGGCGAACGGTCAGAAGAAATAATTATTTGTTTATTTTGTTCATAAAGGGCATTAAAAGTGTGAAAAAATTCCTCTTCTGTTTTTTCCTTACCACCAATGAACTGAATGTCATCAATTATTAAAACATCCACATCGCGATACTTAGATTTAATTGTGTCCATCCGCTTATTCCTAATAGCCCAAATAACATCACTGGTGAATCTTTCTGACGAGACATATTTTACTTTTACTTTCCCCCGATGGCTGTCTTTAATCTCATTACCGGCGGCTTGGATAAGATGAGTTTTTCCCACCCCCACACCGCCATAAATGAAAATTGGGTTATATTTAGTGCCAATTGAGTTAATAACAGCGGTGATCGCCGCGTAAGCCATTTGATTAGACGAGCCAACGGCGTAGGACTTAATGGTGTATTGAGGGTTTAAATTAGTTTCCGGGTCAATCTTAAATTCATTAAAGCTTAATTGGACTTCAGCCATCGTCACCGGTTCTTTGAGCAGTTTGTGTTCCACCAACTTAGTTAATTGAGGCGAATCAATAACAAATTCCACTTTTTTAATAGTTTCATCCAACGATCTTAAAATACTAAGGATTAACTTATTGTATTTTTCTTCCACCCAAGCTTTAGTGAAGTTGTTGGGCAACCCAATAATAGCTAACCCCTCTTTTTTATCAAGCAGCCGGCTGTTTTTTAACCAAGTAGCAAAATTAGGCCTCGGTAATTGCAGCTCTATCTCGCCCAAGACTTTTTCCCAGAACTGGCCCAACTCCATAACTCATATTTTATCTTTTTAAAAATTATCAACAATACAGCAAAAATTCTTTAAAAACCTCTAAAAGGGTAATAACTTGTTAATAAATTGTGGAAATACTTATTTTATGATATAAAGGCATCATTATGTCCATTACTTATCAGCCCCAAAAAAGAAAAAGGCGGCGGACTCATGGGTTTTTAAGGCGTCGTTCTTCCCCCACTGGCCGACGGGTTTTACAAAGAAGGCGGCGGCGGGGGCGAAAAAGACTGAGCGTTTAAGTCGCCCAGTTTTGATTAGATGTTAGCTAAAAAATTTCGCCTGCTCATTCAAAAACTGCCTGCTAAACCAACCTGGGAAATTAATTTAGGCGATGGTTTGGTAGTTAGATTTTTTAAAAGTGAGCTGGGCTTTTCCCGGACGGGAGTGGTTATTAGCAAAAAGGCAGCCAGCGGGGCGGTGGCAAGAAATCACTTAAAGCGGCTTGTTTTTGAAGCGGCGAAAAATATTATAACCAAGATTCAGCCGGGTGATTACTTACTAATCGTTAGAAAAAAGGTTAGCAACCGGAGCCTGGAAGACAACTTTAAAAAACTAATTAAGCCGAATGTTTAACTCCTTATTTATTCAGCCGCTTTTCAACCTCCTAGTATTTCTCTACCAGTCCGTTACCTTCAACGATTTAGGACTGGCAATTATCATTCTCACTATTATTATTCGATTAATTCTTCTCCCCCTCTTTTATAAAGGCTTTCGTAGTCAGGCAATTCTGCAGAAAATCCAGCCGGAAATTCAAAAGATTCAAAACGACCACCGGCACAATCGGGAAGAGCAAGCCAGGGCCATGCTTGCCCTATATCAACAACACCGGGTTAATCCATTTTCCGGGTTTTTGTTGATACTTGTCCAACTGCCGGTACTGATTGCTCTTTATCAAGTTTTCCTTAAAGGACTTTCCTCGGAAGCTTTTAAAAATCTTTATTCTTTTATTCCCCAGCCAACCAGCATCGATACCCTTTTTTTAGGCTTGATCGATTTAGCGAAACCGAGTATAATCATCTTAGTTTTAGCCGCCCTTGCCCAGTATGTTCAGGGACGGTTATCACTGCCGCCGACAGTCGGCGCCGATAATAGTCAGAATCCGGCCGTCAGAGTGGCTAAGCAGATGGTCTACATCGGCCCGATTCTCACTATAGTGGTTCTTTACAGCCTGCCATCAGCTATTGGTATTTATTGGTTGGCAACGACTATTTTTTCCATTGCCCAGCAAATCTACATTAATAAGAAAGTTTATGGAACTAATTAAAGAAACGGTAAAAAATTTAATTGAGCGGGGTGGTTTCAGCGATTTTTCCATTGATTTAGACCAAGAGGGGAAAAGAATCGCTATTTTTATCAACGAGGGAGATTGGTTTAAAAACTGGATACCGCGGCTGGTCAACGATCTCAATCATCTAGCCAGAGTCTTAACGCAAAAGCATGGCGCGAGCAATGTTTTTGTTGATGTTAATAATTACCGGCGGGAGCGGGAGGGAATAATTATCGATTTAGCTAAAGCCGCCGCCCGGCGGGTGATAATGACTAAAGACCAAGTCAGACTCCCCGCCATGAATTCTTATGAGCGGCGGATTATTCATCTTGAGTTGGCCACCCGGCCGGACGTGGCAACGGAAAGCGAGGGAGAGGGAGTTGGTCGGTGTGTAATTGTTAAACCGCTTTAATTGTAAGATTTCCAAGCGTTGTTTACACTTTTACTTTTTTATCTGATCAGCCAGCAGTTCGCAAGAAAACACGCTATCAATTTCTCCAGCGAGAAAGTTGCGCTGGCTCCCGGGCTCGCTCCCCTTCGACTTTGCTCAGGGACCCTGCCCCAAGGGTTTTCTCTAAGCAGAATGTCTCGGAGGCCGAAAAAGCTTGGAATCCCTAAGGATTTTTTCGGCCGAGAGCAAGGGGCGACGAGCCGCTGGAAGCGAGGCGACCCCGGTTCTGCGTGAGAAAACCCTTGGGGCGCCCTGCCCGCTCGCCCTACCTTCGCCGGCTTACAACCTGCTTCGGCAAGGCGGAGGTCTGCGAGACAGTTTTCTTAGCGAACTGCTGGCTGAAATAGATAGACAACGCTCGAGATTCTTACATCTTAAGCTTGTCGAATGGATTGATTTAATAAGAAACAGGCTTTTAGGGCTACTTCACTGCCAGCCGGTATAATTGTTGGTCGTAGCGATTGATAAAGTAAAGATTATTGCCCCACCAAGTTAGATTGACAGCGTCAATTGGTGATACGCCGGTTGTTGCCAGCGGCTGATTATCAAGGTAGAAATCATCTATAACCACCTTTTTATTTTTTAAGTAGTCATCAATCACCGGGGCTTTGGTTGAAATAGGGCGGGCGACAGCGCAAAGCTTTTTCTGATTATTGGTGACGCACTCGGGCCCAAGGTAATTTTTAAAATCTTGATCGGGGACGATTCTCGATAAGTTTTTAGTTTTTAGATTAAATTGCCACCGTCCCTCTTCCAAGAAAACCGATGGCCGATCGCTGATAGTGATTAAATCTTCCGTTTCCCAACTGACAGTGCCGTCCAGCAAAATGATTTTAGCCAGCTCGCTGGTTTTTTTACTTCTTAAATTGTTGATTTTTAAACCAGCGCCATCGAGGTAGACTAGCGTTTCTGGTTGGCTAGGATGCCAAGCAGCCGCGGTCGTTCCTTGAGGAAGAAAGGTGATGTTTTTATCTCGGTTATTGAAGACGGCAAAAGTTGATTGACGGGGGTAATTAAAGTGAACGAGCGCTCGTCCCCCATCAGCCGCCGGTCTCACTTCATTAATATCAGTAAAAACCTGATCAGTGACCTGTTCCGTTGCTTTACTGATTATTTTTAAAATCTCCCCCGTCTCTTTCAGCAAGTAAAGCTCTTGGGTAATTTCATCAATCCAGTAACCAGCCACCCGGTCTTCACTAATTGGTTCAATTTTTTTCTCCATTAGATCAGCCGCTGGAGCAGTGGTAGATTTAACCAGAGGGCTAGTCGGCAAAGCTTGTTTTTTAAAATTAAAGCTGGGCCAATTAAGAAAAATTATTAGACCAATGGCTAAAGCAATTAAGCCAATAGCTAGGGTTATAATTAACCTTCTCATATTTTCTAGAAATCGTAAGGCGCCTCGGCGCCGGGACGATTTTGCAGATAGGGACTGATAATCAGCAGCCGAGGATTGATGATGTAGAGAATGGTAGTGGCCAAAAAGAGGAGGATGAGACCGTAGATTGCCTGCCTGATTATATCCATGGCGTCCTGCCGCAAGCCTGAATTTTGAGCCGCCATGGTGTACTGAATGCCGCCGTAGACGATTCTCATAAAGACTATTGCCCCGGCGATCCCTAAAGCAAACTGGTAGAGCAGTTTTACATAATCGCCAAAATCAGCCACTTGTTGCCGTTGGCCGGGTAAGGGAACACAGAGACGATAACCAAAGCCTTCGGGGCCGCATTCAGCCTTAAGGATCGCCTCCCTTTTGTTAACTGATTTTCTATATTCTTTTAATTTTTTTTCCCGGGCCCTTTCCTGATCAAGTCGGATTAATTCTTTGCGGATTTCTTCGGAGGGTGTTTGGGTGGCGGCGCTGATTTTTCCCACCTGATCCTCGAATAATTTTTTCTGCAAGTCAGCGGGCGATTGACCGATTAAAGCGCCCGTTTCGTTTAGTTCCTCTTGAGAAAGCAGTGTGCTCCGATAGATTTTTAAAGCCGCTTGTTGTTGAGTACCGGATAATTCACCTTCCAATGCTTTAATAATTGAGCTTTCTCCCGAGTAGTAATCGCCTTGGGGACCATACTTAGCCAGCCATTCCTCTTGATAACCAATTCTTTTCTCCGCTGTTTTGTCTAAACCAGCCAGGGTTTTAAAGAGTTGCTTTTCGTCAGTGCCGGCCTCTCGCATGCTGAGGAACAATTCGTCAACCCCAGTCAGTTGACCGTTGTCTAAAAGCAATTGAGCCTTAATCACGTCCCCGCCGTTGTTTTTCCCCAAATAGTTAAGATCGCTTTTTAAATGCCGGCCGCCGGTGATATTGGCGTACTCTATTTTAAGATTTTTGCGGTACTGGGGATCGTTTTTTTGCAGGACGCGATAGACTCGATCTTTATTGATTCCCCGGCCAAAATTTCTCGCCCAGAAAGAACGCCCCAACTCCTCTTTGAGAATTTCGGCATCGCTCCTGACATCGGCCGCTGTTATTAAAGCGGCGCCGCTTAGTAAAAATACCAAAATAAAAAATAAAAACCTTGCCATTTTAGCGAACCGCCAGATTAATTTCTTTTTTAGCAAACTGGGAGAGATCACGATTGTTTTGGGCAGCAGCGGCGATAGTGAGAGCAGTGTTTTTTAATTCAGCGGGAATCAGCACCTCCAGAATTTCTGGAGCGGCCACCTCGCCAATTGTTTCTTGGCCGCCCACCCGCCACTTAAAAGTTAGATCCTTAAGGGATTTAATATTAAAAAAGAACGGCCGACCATAGAAGGTAACAATTTTTGCTCCGCCCTCAACTATCGTCGGACCATCAATGATTAGCTCTGGCCGGGCCACCGGGATAACTACTAATTTCTCCCACTCATCTTTACCGGGCCCCTTGACGGAAATTCTCACCGCCAAATCGTTGGTGTCGCTGACTGTTAAAGTTATTTTTTTTAATCCCACCCCCCGCCCAATTAATTTATTGTTAACAAACCAGCGCACCTCGCTATTTTTAAGATTAATGGATTGGCCGGCCTTGATTATTTCAAAAGCCAGCGCTACCCGGGACTTTTTTGCCGGCAGGATCTTACCCTGGTAAGCTGAAGGGACGAAGCCGTTACTTTTCCAAGTAATCAGGAAATCTTCCCCAGCCGCGACCAGCGCCAGGGGCTTAACAATGAAAACTAAAACGGCGATGGTCAGGATAAAAAAAAGTTGGTTGAGGCGCCCCATTCTAAGAAACCGATTTTTTAATAAGCGTTTTAGCGGGAATAGGGAGTCGGTTGTGGAGGTAAATCGTTATTAATAGTAGAACTGTTTTAGTGGGGAGAACATTAACAAATGGGATGAATTCCACTAAGGCGCTCGCTAGATAATAATCCCCCCTTACCCCTCTCATTTTAAGCCAGAACTGGATTGGTATCCAAGCAAAGATATTAGTGAAAATTTTAGGAATTTCCCCAATGCCGAAGATAAAAGTGAGAAAAAACTCTATTATTTCAATAACCGCTACCCAAGAGACAATTAAGAATGCTTCTACTCCGTCAATCTTCTTTGCCATATTTTTTTGCCCTTAATAATTGTTCCGGGTGGGTAGTGATTAACTGATCTTCAAGGGCGGAAGCGACGATTTTAATAACGATGTGGTTTAAGCCGGCAAAAAACAGTCCCTCACCCACCGGCGCTTCTAAAAGGAAACTGCGCTCACTTTCCGTGAGATTAAAAGTTTTAGCTATCAGGCCGAGCATGGCCGGATGTTGTTTCAGCAGCAGTTGGAGAGCCGAGTTAGTAATAATTGGCCGACCGTAGGGGGAGAGGAGAAAATCTTCCACATCTTGAGTAATGGTTGTCACTCCCAAGTAATACTTTCTTGCCCGCTTGACCAAACTAAACATAAAAGCGGCGCCGTCGGGATATTTCATCATTAACCAAGCTTCATCAACAATAATCATTCGCCGCTTCAGCTTACTTTTAACCAGATTCCAGATGAAATTGAGAATGATGTACATGGCTACCGGCCGCAGTTCGTCCTCGAGATTTTTAATAGAAAAAACCGTCAAGCGATTATCGACATCAATGTTAGTTGGTTGGTTAATAAAACCGGCGTAACTGCCTTGAGTGAAGCGATAAAGCCGCTGGGCCAACCCTCGTCCCTTTTCCAAGCTATTAAGGATCGTTTCCAAATCGGAAAGAAGCGGCGCTTTGATTTTAGAAAAGTCTTTGCCCGGGACAATGTCGTGAGCCGCGTAAGTTTCAGTGATAGCCCGATCGAGCAAGGCTTCTTCTTCATCACTAATTTTACCCAGCATGATTTTTAAAAGGCCGCTTAAATTAACAATGTGGGATTTCAAAACATCCGCCGGGTCCTCATCTTCAGGAATAATGGGAATGTCAAAAGGATTAATATGCTGGTCGGCGGAGATGGAGATGTTAAAATAACTCCCCCCCACCGCTTCAGTCAGCCGCTGATATTCATTTTCTGGATCAATTACCAGAACATCGGTGGCGGTCATCAATGACCGGATTAGTTCCAACTTAGCCGCATAGGATTTGCCGGCGCCGGAAGTGGCAAAGACCACCATATTGGCGTTTTCTAGAGAAAATCGGTCAAAGATCACCAAAGTATTATTGAGACGGTTTATGCCATGAAGGATGCCCTCGTCGGTTGTCAGGTTGACTGAAGTAAAAGGGAAAAAGGAAGCGGCGGGCGATGAATTTAGCGGATAGGAAATTTCCAGCTGGTCAGTCCCTTGCGGCAACACCGAATTAAAAGCTTCCAATTGCTGAAAGGCGGCCGGCTTGCTGTAAATCAAACGGGTTTCCAGCAAATTAGTAATTTTCGACTCAAGCCCCGCTAGTTCTTCCAAGGTGTCAGCGTAAATAGTGATGTAGACGCTGACGTTAAAAAGATTTTCCGTAGCTTGCTGAAGAGAATCGCGGAGCTGTTCAATGTCTTTGAAGGCGGTTTCCAGCATTGGGCTTCTGACCATGCCCTTTTCTTGCCGCTCCATTATTTGGGCTTCCACTTGGGTGACTTTCCGCTGAAGATTTTTTAGGGCCACCGTCGTGTCAACCGGTTTAATAAAGATAGAGATATCCATTAGTTCCGGAACATTGATTAAGGAGGAAAACCAACCGGTGGCTAGATAGCGGGGGTAGGTTAAAACAAAAATTGTTTTGGCCAGCCGGCCGCCGATTTGCAAATAGTTGGCGCTGATTTCTAAAACTGCCGGCGCGATAATTTCTCTGGAATCTTTACTCATCTTCCTTGACTAGTTCTTTCTCGATGGCGCTGGGATTGTAAAAATTGTAAAGCAGTTCAATAATTTCTCCCCGGTTAAGCGGGATAGCCCTAACCCCAATTTGGTTAAGTCCAATAATCAGCTCTTCTACTTGCAGTTCCAACCGCTTGATGTTTTTTTCCAAGTCTTCTTTGTTAGTCTTAACCTCTTCCCTTGGCCGTCGGCTGACCGCGCTCCAGAATTTTTTGGCAATTTTTCTACCAGCCGGGACTAAGGGAAGCGGATCATAAGGCACCACCACAAAAAAACTTTTGGTCATGATGGGGTTTTGGCTAATAAATTCTTTAATAAACTGCCGGTAGTTCTCAATAATTTTTTTGAAGGCGGCGCTTGGTTCTTTGTTTTGAATTAATTCCAGTCTTTGCAAGTAAGTTTCCAAGTTGACTTTTCTTGAATGAATAATTTCTTGGATGGGGAAGCTAAGCGAGTTGAGAAATTCCTGATAGCCGAAAATAAGAACTTCCTTTTCCTCTTCGGATTTAAGGTCAAAATTAATACCCGATGTCAGTAAAATCTTGCGCAGTCCGCCATTTTTAAGGACAATCGCATCGTTTTTGATTGAGTCGATCTCAATTATGTCTAAAACTGAGCCGGTTTCTTTAGCCATGATTTTAATATGTCTATCGATAATCCACCCGTCTGGCCACTTCTTGCTCGCCGGTAGCTTTTCTAAAAACCTCGTACTTCTCTTTAATGGTTTTGAATTGTTCTAGAAAGGGTAATCGGAAGAGCCGCTCTCTTTTCAAGGCCTGACCGGAAGTGTTGAGCTTCAAGTTGAGATTGTCTAATCCCCTACCGGGCAGAGAAGCAGTTTTGGAAGAAAGATAGCGCCGCGGCTTCCAGAAGTATTTGAAAAGGGAAACTATTAAGGTGGCAAATGATCGGCCGTTGTATTTAACAAAGGAAAAAGCAATGGCTAGGCCGCCGATGATTAAGGTCAAGACCAGCCAGACAAAGAACTTGAGAATGAAAAAGGCGCCAAAAACAATCAGGAAACCGGCGGCCAGATAAAGAAACTGTTTGATGGTCAGCGGCCCGACGATTTTACTTTCAATATCAATAAATTGGGGGACTTGATAATGCATATTCTTAAGCAAACCACCGGGATTTGGGAATATGAATTTTTTCCTTCTCTTGGTTTTTTCTTTCAGCCGACTTATTTGGCTGAATATTAGCTTGGGTTAGCGGTGTTAAGTAGTTGCTGTAATGAACCACCCGCTTTATCACTGGGTGGCTGGACATTCCCTCAATCTCTGTTCTGACTGGCGGCGCTCCGGTTTTGTTTTCTGATAAAGCGCCGGCCGGCAATAGTGATCGGGTTAGCCCACCTTGTCCGCCACTCGGTTGAGCTGGTTTAATTTCTTCTTGATGAATGATCAATGGCTTGTCGGTCGGCGCCGGCTCGATTTTGGGAGTGATTAGCGGGAGATTAGTTGGCGGAGGAGCTGCAGACTGGGGCTTGGTTAATGGTTGGGCGACCGGCGGTTTGGTTCCGGCCGGCGGCGCGCTGGGCAAATTGGCTAACTGACCCAGCGGCGGCGAAGGAAAATCTAACGTTAATCGGACATCGATGCCAATTTTGAACAACTCGCCCTCGATCGGCTTCATAACTTTATTAATTATTTTTTCCGTGACTGTTTTGGCCGCTTGATAATTAATTCTCAAGTACATGCCAGTTTCATTAATAAAGTCTCGGGGGTTAAGATCTTGAACCGCCAGCCGCAAAACTAATCTAGGAATAGTGCTGCGCCAGTCCTGCTCCAGACCAAGCTCCTCGTTAATTTCCGAAATAGTTTGAGCGGCTTCTTCCGAGCTAAGCCAATCCCTAATGCTGTCTGGCAGGGAGCTAAAAGCTGTTTGGAGTGATGGAGTAGCCATTTTATTTCCAAGCTGGGCTGTCGCCGATGAACGATTTGTTAGTTATAGTGTTAGCGAAACTGTCCAAATCTTCTTTCTTAACACTGGTTTTGCCCAAGAAATTTTTAATTTCAGCCAGCTGGAGTTTAGCGCCTCGTTTTAGGAGATTTTCCAGTTGCGATTTTTGGCCAGCCGAGAACTGGGCTGTTTGAGAAAAATTCTCGAAAGCTTGGTTGACCGCTTTTTCCACCGCGTCTTTCATTTTAGGTGTGCCTTGCTTGGCGATGGCTTTGATTTGATTAAGAATCATCGCCGCCGCCACCTCTGATTTGGCCAGCGCTTCATCGGAAACTTCGATGATCGCTTTGGCCGACAACTTACTTATTTCTTCTCGGAGGTTCTTGCCCAGCTCGGGCGCAAAATCAGGCCGGACTTTAAGCAGTTCTTTTTCCAGTCCTGTTTCCTTGGCGGCATTAATCCAATTGCTCATAGTGGTTACCCTTTCTTCTTTTGTTAGTTTGTCCAGCTCCTCGTTGAATTTGCGGCGTTTGATTAATTCATTCATTTCGGCCGCTCGGGCGATTGGCGTCAAAGCTTCGGGCACAACAAAAGACCGGGTGAAGCCTCGCACGTCGCTGGCAGTGGGGAGATTTGTTAGATATTTTTCTTGGTAATCCTTCACTTGTTTACTGCCCGCTTCTTTAGTGGCGGCGATGGCATTACTAAGGCCAGTGCCCGCTCGGCGCAACAACGGCACTTGGGAAAGAGTGCTGGCAGTACCTTTGGCTAATTTTGAAGTTAATATTTTCCGGCCGGCTAATCCCATAGCTCCCAGACCAGCCCCGACTGGCAAAGCGGCAGTTTTTAGAGCGGCGCCGGTTATTTTTCCAGTTGCCCATTTTTTAGCAGTCTCACTGCCCTTTAGAATAAAGCCGGCGCCCGAAAGACTGAATTTTTGGGCAGCGATCAGGCCGCCGCCCATTAAAAGAACAACCACTAACATTTGAGCAAATGACTGAAAGGTGTTGGCAATAACTAATAAGAAGCTGTCTAACCAATTACTGTTAGCGTCAATGGCCGCTGCTACTTTAAGAGGCGAATTGGGGTTGTCCTTAAAGTTAATCACTGTCAGGATAGCTAAGTGGACGAAAAAAAGGGCCGTTGGCAGGAAGAGCAGCCATTGGAGAAAAGCACTCCACCATTTCTTATAGTGTTCCTCGAGTTTGGGAAAGATATAGGCCACCCAAGCTAAAGGCATCAGGATAAGTAAAATAGTGATAGCCACGTAACGGACCAAGACTAAAGCGGCTAGCGCCCACATCGTGATGGCGCCGATAATGGTGAAGGCAGCAACAAAGAAGATGCTGGCTATTAAACCAGCCATTTTCGGCAGGCTGTCAACTACTCCCTCAAGATTGGGCAGTTGAGTGGCGTCCTTAACTTCGTGGAGTTTTTGGATTTGAAAAGCCGCCGCCAGATTTTCCGCAAATTGGTTAATTTCTCCAAAGCCCCGAGGAGCAATTTTTTGGACAAAAAAGTTGCTGAGAACACCGCTGGCATCAACCAAGATGCCGGTTAAGGTGAGGCTGAAATTGACCAGTAAGGCCACTATTATTAAACGAGTTAGCGTTTGGCTGAATGGTAAGTATTGGAGGCGGAGCATGACCACAAAGGAAAGAGCAATAATGGCAATAACAAAACCAAGGTTGGCCAGGTCGCGAGTGATTAACCAGCCGGTTTGGACAATCGGGCTGACAATGATTCTGGCATTAAGCTCCAAACCTAATTGAAGGAAGATTCCGGCTAAAGCGAAAAAGATCCCCCCGATGTAACCAATGAGGTAATTAATGCCAAAAACAGTGTAAGCAACGCTTTTGCCAATTACACTAAGAATTTGACTGCCAATAACGCCTTGAGACCCGCCGGCGGCGCCAGTGATTACTTGAGCGGCTATTCCTCCACCAATCGGCCCGGCAATGGCGGTAGCGGCACCTTGGATAATCGCGTCCCTGACCGTTGTGTCGGCAGGGTCGGCTTGATGATTGGCGCCCCAGGCTAAAACCGGCAGAGTCAGCAATGCCACCGCTAACAGGCCAATAGTTAAACGTTTAAATATTATTGGCATGCCGTTAATTGCTGCTCGACACTTAATAATTGATCGTTAACCTTTTTCTCAAATTCAGCTCGTTGTCCCTTTTTAGTTTGTTGGAAATTAAGGGCCGCTTCACCGTTGAGCAAGCCGGCAATATTGCCAAAATGGAAGGCGATGGTGGCCGTGTCTTTGACAACCGGACTGGTAATTTGCGCTTTGGTCTCAAGCAGACTGTCAATTACTTCATTATTAGCGATTAATTCTTCCTGCAGTTGGTTAAGGGTTAATTGCTCGGTTTGGAGGTTGAGACGGGTCGAGCTGACTTCGGGCAATCCTTTGGCGGACTGGCAATCTCTCAATTTAGTTAGTTTTTGCACCAAATCAACTTGTTTATTAACGGTTATTTTTAAATCTTGCCCACCGGCTTGACGGGGCAAAAGTGTGGCATCAATTTGGTTAAGGTAAAACTGCTGATTGGTTTGAAAATCTCCTCCCCGAGCTTGCTCCACCGCTAGACAGCTGGTGAGAGCGCTGCCCTGCAATCCAGCGCAAGGGCCCAGTCCCCCATCTGGAAAACCGCCCGCCTGCCGCTCGGGTCTGGTTAAACTAAGCAGGCCTTCAACCCCCGATCGGATCAGCCGATTAATCAAAGCATCGGCGATTGCTCCGACATAAACGGCTAAATCTTGAGCGTTAATTAGATAATCAATGTCCGAACCAATGGCCTTAGCCGCCAGCGCTCCGATTTGGGCGCCGGGCGTGGTGATAAAGCAAAAGCGGCCGGTGGCGTCGCATTTCCTCGTGCCCAGAAAACCACTGCCGGCAATCGCTTCCAACACATTGGCTTCGGTTTGAGCAGCGATTCTTTGCTCCCGCTCTTCCATGGCTAAAAGAACAGCGCCGTAGAAGTTGTTTTGCGGCTGCCAAAGCTCGGCGTAAGCTAACCAGCCGCCCTGGCGGAAATCTTCATAAAACGCTTCGATGTTTTGGACAACGTCATCCAAAGTACAAGTGATGTATTGAGAGAAACGCGGCGGACGTAAAACACTAAGCTGGACCTGCAGACCAAAAGGCGAGCAAAGAAAGCCCAGTCCTAACTCTTGAATGAGATCGCCCAAGGCAATGTTGCCGGCATCAGCGACGAACTGCCGCCAGTCAGTAACAAAAAGCGGTTTTCCCTCGCCCTCGATCCAGCCAATGATTTGGTCGACAATCAAAGTGAGCAGCCGGCGCTTTAAGGCTTCGGTGGTGATGAGGAAAACTTGTTTGGCGACTCCCTGCAAGGTCAGCGCCGTACTTTGGGCGGCGGTATTGGTAGCGGCGGCAATTAAAATCGGATTGGTTTCAAAAACCGGCCCGGCCACACCGAGGCCGATGATGGCATTAGATCTTAATGGCAATAGCGGCGCTATCACCACCATCGTTGTTGTTAAAATTGCTAAAATTTTAGCCCGGCCAGCCATTAAATCTTAAGATTGTTAGTTTTGACAAAATCTAAAATTTCACTTTTCAGTTGACTGAATTTTTGGTCAATTTCGCCATCATAATTGAGCGCCGCCAGCGCCTCTAAAGGATTAGTTTCAACATTGCGCAGTTTAGTGATAATTATTTTTTTCTGTTCCAGGAGAAGAATTTGCTTTTGGTGAATTGGCGCGAGATTGGCCGGCACCGCTAGCTGATAAAGCTCGGCAATGGCCTGCTGGTGAGCGTTAATCAGCAGATTAAGGTCGTTGCTGCCAAAGTTTTGCCAATTAATTTCTTTAATGGTGAACCGGTCTTTTAAGATCTGCTGGAGGGTTTTTAGATAATTCTCGGCGGCCGGCGGACTGGAATCGGTCAGGGTGGTTATTTTTCCTAATTTAATGTTGTTTAAACCAATATCCAGTTGACTGACTTTTGCTAACTCTTCTTTGACCACTTCGTCAGCAATCTTTTTCGGATTAAGAGCTTTAATTACCCGTTCATTTTCAAAGTTGGTTGGGCCTTGAGGATTAAGGTCGATCAGGCTGGCCGCTATTTTTTCGCCGATCTTTTTCGCCGCCGTTTCCGCTTCAGAACTAGGTTTTGCGTCCAGCAAGAGTTCGCTGGCTGTTGGTGGGGCGACAGCCGGGAAAATCTTTTCGTGTCCCGGGCCAATGTAGTTACCAAAGGCAGTTAAAAGCAAAATAATTAGGATTCCAATACCCAAAAACACGCCTGCCTTTCCCACGGGCGTTTTCATAGGTTTAAGTATAGCCCAGAGGGGAAAAGTCTGGGAGTTGATAACTCTGGAAGCTAGAAGCTAGAGACTAGAAGCTAGAGGCGATTTGCTTGATAGTTTCCAAGGTCAGGTTTTGCGGTCTTGCTTTTTCGTTTAATCCCAAAGACGTCAGCTTTTCTTTTATTCGTTCTTTATCTTTGCCTAAGCCGACGGCTAAATTATTTAAAATAGTCTTTCTTGGTTGGCGAAAAAGCATCTTAATGAGCTGGTAGTAATTTTTCTCCTCTTTCCCCAGACCGTTTTCTTTAATTTTTAGTCTAATGATTGCCGAATCTACTTTGGGTTTTGGTTTAAAATCACTGGCGGGGACAAGAGCCATGATTTTCGGCTCGGCCCAGTACTGAACGCTGGCCGCTAAAAGGTTCATCTGGGGCGGCTGGGCGGCGATCCTCGCCGCCACTTCTTTTTGGAGAGTGAAAACGATCAGTGACGGCTTGTGATCTAGTTGGCTGATTAGCCGGAGAAGAAAACCGGTCAGGTAATAGGGAATATTGCCCACCACTTTGTAGCTGTCAGCTTTGAGCCGGCGGCTGATTTGAGGCAGTTCTTCTAAGATATCTTCCCTGATAATTCTTATCACCTTTTCTAATTGGTAATTCTTAATTCTTGATTGGAGATCCTCGGCTAACTGTTCGTCTTTTTCCACCGCCATCAGCCTAATAGGTTTTTTTGCCAGCTCAAAGGTTAATTCCCCGTGTCCCGATCCAATCTCGACAATCAGGTCACCAGCTTTTATTGCCAAAGCATCAATAATTTCTCCAATCACCCGCTTATTTACTAAAAAATGCTGACCCAGTCGTTGGCCCATAGATGGTGGTTAATTGATGATCGTTAGTCGTACTCTATCCAACTTTTTTCCTCATCGGGCAAGGAGCGTTGAGTTTGATCAAGACTCTCGAACTCCACCAGTTCCGGCGGTATTTCGTAAAGAAAGCGGGAAGGCAAACTGCTAAATAATAAAAATAACTTTTTTCTCGCTCGCGTCATCGCCACATACATCAATCGCCGTTCTTCTTCCAGTTCTTGGTTGCTGGAGTACGATCGTTGGTGCGGTAAAATTCCCTCATTGCAGCCGCTAAGAAAAACATGATCAAATTCCAGACCCTTGGCTAAATGGATAGTCATTAGATTAATTCCCTTAGCTTTGAGAGTTGGGTTGTCGTGACTTTGAGCCAAGCCCACCCTTTCCAGAAAATCTCCAAGCTCCCCGCCTCGATTCTGCCCAGCTTGGACGAAATTAGCGGCGAAATTAATCAGCTCCTCGATATTCTCCGTCCGCTCCTGGTAGTTTTTGAAATTGTTTTCCAGATAGCGGAAATAGTCCGTCTGGTTAATGATAAAATTAATTAACTGGACGATGGTCAATTCTCGAGCTAAGCGCGGCAGATTTTCGATCAAGTGATCGCTTTTGTTTCTGGGGAAGTTTTTTCTCAGTCGTTCTTGGCTAACTTGATCTTTGGCGTTAAAAGCCAGCCGCAGGCCGGCTAAGACATCTTTGATTTCTTTTCTTTCGTAGAATTTGACCCCACCAAAGATCCGGTAAGGAATTTGCTGATAAGTGAGGGCTTGTTCAATAGGTCGGGATTGGGCATTGGTTCGATAAAGAACGGCTGTTTCCTCAAGCGGGCTGGTGCGGGTAATATTTAGCACCTTGTCAGCTAACCACTCCGCTGCCGCCTCTTCGTCGCCGGCCGCCACCACTTTGACTGGTTCGCCAATTGGATTTTTCGTCCACAATTCTTTCTTCTTTTGCAGTTTGTTATTTTTAATGACTTGATTGGCGGCTTTAATAATAGTGACGGTTGAGCGATAATTTTCCTCGAGCTTGACTATTTTCGCCTCCGGCCAGTCCTTATCGAAATCGAGAAAGTTCCGAAAATCAGCGTGCCGCCAGCCGTAAATTGATTGAGCATCATCCCCGACGACACTGATACTGCGGTGTTTTTCAGCGAGTAGTTTAACCAGAAGATATTGAGCTGAATTAGTGTCTTGAAATTCATCAACTAAGATGTGTTGGTATTGCCGTTGGTATTTAGCCAAGCTGCCGGGTTGGGCCTGCCAAAGTCTCACTGGCTTTTCTATTAAATCATCAAAGTCAAAAGCGTTGTTTTTCACCAGCGTCTCCTCGTAGTCTTTATAAATTTTTTGGAATGGCTCGTCCTCCGTTCGCTCATTTTTTAAATTGCTTTTAATTTTAGAGATCCGCCAACTAATTAAAGAAGCGCCGGGCTGTTGGTTGTTGGAGTCGGCGTTTTTGAGAACTTTCTTAATGAGGGCGGTTGAGTCTTCATCGTCAAAAATGGTGAAGTGGGAAGTTCTTTTAAAAAACCGGGCTTCCCGGCGCAGCACTTTAGCCCCAAAAGAATGAAAAGTGCCGATGAACAAGCCGTCAATTGGCAGCCGGTTGCCGGCAATTCGTTTGGCCATCTCCCCAGCTGCCTTGTTAGTGAAAGTGATGGCTAAAATTTTGCCGGGTGGGGTACCACCCTCAAGCAGTTTGATGATTCGACTGGTAAGAGTGCGGGTTTTACCCGAACCAGCGCCGGCGATAATTAACAGTGGCCCGGGCTGGCAATTGACCGCCTCCTCTTGCCGTTGGTTAAGCTTTTCTGTTACCATAAGGCCATTAGTAAATTAAAGGAAATAACAAGGAAGTTAAACTTCCTTTTAGGAGAAAAAGCCGGTCTGCCGGTCGTTTTCGTTTTATTAGCCACCGCTTTTAATTTAGTGGCGTTGCCGGTTTTTTATCAACCAACTGCTGGCAGCCGGTTGGTTCTTGGTGGACCGGAAGTGATTGGTGAGGTTAATCCCAATCCAACCAGCAGCATATTTTTTTTGGACAGTAATTTTAACCAAAACAACTCATTAGCTGACAGCCACTCCTTAGTTTATCAGGTTGATTCCTCGACGGTAACGGCTGTTTATCAGTCTCTATCTCTAGAAAAATTACTGCCCCAGTTGGCGGGCTATTTTGCTATTCCCACCACTGGTTGGAATTGGGGGAAGATCCATTACAGCAACGCTGTTGATATTGCCAGCTCTTGCGGCACGCCGCTTTATGCCGCGGCCGAGGGTGTAGTAATCAAAGCAAGTATTGGTTGGAACAATGGTTATGGCAATTTAATTGAAATTAAACATCCCAATGGGGTGGTTAGCCGCTATGCTCACAATCAACGCCACGTTGTTAATATCGGCCAGTATGTTGTTCAAGGCGACTTAATTGCTTATATGGGCAATACCGGTAACACCCACGGGCCGACTGGCTGTCACATTCATTTTGAGATTGTTGGCGCTCAAAATCCCTTTGCTAAGAAATAAAAAACCCCTCGCCTGTGATTGGACGAGGGGCGATGGGTGTCTGAAAAACCCCTAGAAATCAAACTCCTTGAGCCCTTCTTGCAGTTTTCTGGAACGGATGGTCAGCAGCCATTCTCCTATTTCTCGACTGACGCACTGATTCATTCTCAACTGGGCTAGTTCGGGGAATTCATTTTTGATTTGACCATTATGGTCCAAGACTTTTTTCTGGTCGATCCCCCGTTCCACTAAAGTTGCTCTGATCCGTCCTTTGCCTAAGTGGCTTTTCCGGTTGTCATTCTGCCACTCTCTCAACAACCAGAGAAAACCACTTTTTTGATGATCTTTTTCCCAGTCCTCACGTCGTTGGTCTTTGTCGATTTTGATTGGTGAGCCATGATAGGGGAAAAGCTGGAGTTCCCTCCCTTGGCTGCCACTGGCCACCCATGAGCCGGTGATCTCCGCCTTTTTTTTGAGATCATCGATGGAGGCCAGGGGTCTTTTTTCCAAATCCCCGATGACAATCGCCTTTAGCGGTTGGAAGGGAAGTTGGTAAGACTCGCAGAGACAGCATTGTACCTTTTCCCCATCGGGAGAGACTAATTCAATTAGTTCTTCCAATGAGAATCGGTGCATTAGCAGTAGCGGCTCAACTTTTTCCTTTACCGCGCCGACTGCAGCCAGAGCTTCGGTCGCATCAGCTGACTTCTGCAGCACCGCCTCGCAGACCCTCTCTTCCGGGAAGAAGAACCTGCTTTTTCTTTTGGTTTTTGATTCAAGCTGCGGCCTGATCAATTCCAGCGGCGCCTTTATATCTCCACCGTCTTGGTGATAGAGATAAAGGAAATCTTGGGGCTCCAAGTAGAGACCGGGACCACCGGCCAGCTTGTTACCCAAGCGGAAGAGATCCCATTTGGAAAGAAAGTGAACGGGGCGGGTGCCGTAATCATCCAGTGGCGCGACGTAGTACTGCCAAGCCTTGTCCTCAAACAACCGATTTTTGCCGATAACGCTTCCTAAAAAGCTTTCTGTCATGACTGACTCCTTCAACTAACAAAGTGCCGATTAGTGGGTAGGCCATACGTAGACCATTAAACCCAATGCCGTCAGTATGACATATATAAATTCATCTGTCAAGCCTAATCAAACCTCTTAAAATCAACAAAAAATAGCCTATAGTAAGTCCGAGTTATTCGAGGGCGAATCGAGTGGGTGTGGGAGGGATCGAACCTCCGGCCTTTCCCTTATCAGAGGAATGCTCTACCACTGAGCTACACACCCTACTAACTACTAACTTCCAACTTCTAGCTGCTATCTTAATTCCCGGGCTTTTTCGAGATTAAATTTAACAGCTTCGGGGCGATTTTTCAAATTAGCGCTGAAGGCCTGATCAGCCTTGCTGGCAATAAAAGAGATAGCATAAATAGCGTAGCCGGCCACCGCCAGGAAGATTAGTGATCCAACCACCCAAAAGATAATTTCCTTTCGGCGGGCTGTCATAGTCATTGATAAAAAACCTTGCCTTTAATCAATGATTGGACACTTTTTTCATCACCGGCCAGATTGATTGAATCGAAGCTGATAAAATGGCGGTTGCCTTCCAAATCTTTTAAAAAATTTAACCAATTAGCCAGAGTGCCCCGAGCAGTGATAGTGAAACTAAGATAACTAGGTTTGGTTTCTTCGCCAGCGACTTCCTGGCCGAAAACAAAACCCATGTCAAGCTCTCTTTTTTTAGCAAGATTGTTGACGTCGTTGGTAAATTCAATTAATTGCTCCTGAATCGGTAGTCGCGACTCAAGATAAGCCAGTTGCTCTTCGGCTTCCTCCCCTTCCTTTTTTAGAGTGGCGACCGCTTCGGCAATTTGGAGGCGGCCAACGGTTTGGTTTCTGGCTTCTTGCAGGGCGCCGGTCTTTTTGTTAATGTCCGACGCTGTCTGGGCTATGAGAAAAACCAGCAGCAAAACCAAAACCGCCATTACTGCCAAGTTGATTACCAGCGTTTTTTTAAAGCCCAAGGCCATTGGGTAAATTATAACATTTTCTTTAATGAGAGACTCGATTGTTAATTTAATAAAAAGAGACGATCCCCAATTTCCCCCATTATTTAGAGAAATTGGTAATTGCCCCGAAGCTGTTTATGTTAAGGGCGACGTCGGCATTTTGGGGGAGGCTGTTCTTAGAGTGGCCATTGTTGGTACCAGAAAAGCCAGCGCTGTTGGCCGGAAAATTGCCGAGCAGTTGGCTAAAGAGTTAGCCGGCCGGGGGGTGGTGATTGTTAGCGGTCTGGCTTTCGGCATTGATCAGGCGGCTCATCGCGGCTGTTTGGCCGGCGGAGGGCGAACAGTCGCCGTCTTGGCCGGCGGTTTAGATAAGATTTACCCCCAAGAGCATTTTTCTTTAGCCGAGGAGATTTTGGAGAAGGGCGGCGCGTTAATTTCTGAATATCCGCCGGGGACACCATCGTTCGCTCAACAGTTTTTACAAAGGAATCGCTTGATTAGCGGTTTGGTTCAGGCAGTGATAATTGTCGAAGCGCCGGAAAAGTCGGGAGCTTTGAACACCGCCGCTCATGCCTTGGAACAAAACCGGGAAGTTTTTATCGTCCCGGGGCCGATCAATCATCCAAATTATGTCGGCTCGCACCGGTTAATTAGAGATGGGGCGACTTTAATCACCGGCGCCAGCGACATCCTTGAAGCTCTGGGTTTAGCCAGCAATGGTGGTCAGTCTTATAAACTCACTCCAGAGGGTGAACAAGTGGCAACAGTCATCAATCAAGCCGGTAAAAGCTTGTCGGTTGATGAGATTTATCAACTAACTGGTCTGCCGTTGCCAGTGGTTAATCAAACTCTTGCTTTATTATTAGTGGAGGGGGCGATAATTGAGGAGAATGGGAAATACATTATTATTTAAACTAAATCATGAGCAGTTTAATAATTGTTGAAAGCCCGACTAAAGCCAGAACCATTGCCCGTTTTTTGGGTAAGGGTTATCAACTGGAATCTTCTTTTGGTCACGTGCGCGATTTGCCCAAGAGCGATCTGGGCGTCGATGTTAGCAATAATTTTGAACCAAAGTATGTTATTCCGCTTAAAGCCCGCAAGGTGATCAGCAAACTTAAGGCGCTGGCGCCGAAGAGTGATCGGGTTATTTTAGCAACCGATGAAGATCGGGAAGGAGAGGCAATTGCTTGGCATTTGGCCCAAGCTTTGGGCTTGAACCCTGCCGGATTATCAACAGCAAAAGCCAAACGACCCAAAGCGGAGAGGATCGTCTTTCATGAGATAACTAAAAAAGCGGTGGAGCAAGCGTTAGAAAATCCCCGAGAGATTGATATGGATAAAGTTGATGCCCAGCAGGCCCGGCGGGTGCTTGACCGGATTGTTGGCTACAAACTTTCCCCTTTTCTGTGGAAGAAAATTACCAAAAAACTGTCAGCTGGCCGGGTTCAATCGGTGGCTGTTCGACTGATTGTCGATCGGGAGAACGAAATCCGCAATTTTAAGTCTCAAGAATATTGGACAATTATTGCTTTACTGAAATCAGCGGCTGGTGAGGCGGAAACTGGTTTGATTGAAGCGGCGCTGATCCAAATTGGCGATAAAGTTTTAGACAAGCTGGAAATTACTGCGAAAAAGCAGGTTGATCGAATTGTGGCCGATTTAGAAAAGGCCCGCTACCAAGTGGTGAAAATGGAACAGAAAGAGACGAAACGCAACCCGCCGCCGCCTTTTACCACCAGCACTCTACAGCAAGCGGCGGCGGCTCGGCTGCGCTTCTCGGCTAGAAAAACTATGTTTCTCGCCCAGCAGCTTTATGAAAGCGGCCACATTACTTATATGAGGACTGATTCAGTTAATCTGGCGGCGGAAGCGGTCATGGCTGCCAAAAAATGGCTGGAGAAGAACTTGGGCAGCAATTATGCTGGTCAAGCTCCCCGGTATTTTAAGACCAAGACGAAGTCGGCTCAAGAAGCTCATGAAGCGATTCGCCCCACCGATGTTGGGGCCACACCGGAAAAGCTCAAATTAATTGCCGAGCAGAAGAAACTTTATCAGTTAATCTGGCAGCGCTTTGTCGCTTGCCAGATGCCCCAAGCCAGAATATCAACAACGGTTGTTGATATTCTGGCCAGCAATCCACAATTAACAGTTGACTATTTATTGAGAGCCAGCGGTCAGCAGCTTGTTTTTGATGGTTATCTAAAAATCTGGCCGCAGCAGTTTGGCGAGAAATTATTGCCCAAGCTGAAGGAAAAAGAAAAATTAGCGCTCGAGGCAGTAAAAGCCGACCAGCATTTTACTGAACCGCCGCCCCGTTACACTGAAGCCAGCTTAGTCAAAGCTCTGGAGCAATATGGCATTGGCCGGCCGTCAACTTATGCGCCGATTATCTCCGTTATTCAAGACAGAGATTATGTGAGAAAAGAGCAGGGGCAGTTTCAGCCAACAACTATGGGCGAGTTGGTTAATAAAATGCTGGTTGAACATTTCCCGGTGGTTGTTGATGTTAATTTCACTGCCGGCCTGGAGAACGATCTTGATGAAATTGCTGCTGGCAGAAAAGAGTGGCAGGAAACTGTTCGTCTATTTTACGAACCGTTTGCTGCTAATTTGGCTAAGAAATATCAAGAAGTAAGCAAACAAAAAGTGGAAAAGCCAAAACAGGAAATGACCAAGGAGCTTTGCCCCCAGTGCAGTCAACCCTTAGTTATTCGGAGCAGTCGTTACGGCCGATTCTTGGCCTGCTCGGCTTTTCCCAAATGTCACTTTACTAAAAAACTTGGTCGGGAGGAGGGAAACACTAAATCGACCGGCGTGAAATGTAGCCAATGCGGCGCTGGGGAACTGGTGGAACGTTTCACCCGCCGCGGCCACAGGCGCTTCTGGGGCTGCTCCCATTACCCTAAATGCAATTACGCCACCTGGGAAAGTCCCAAAAGCGGCTCGTAGGGTTCTCATCAATTCCTGACACCTATTTTTCTTAGCGACTTGCACAAAGATTAATCTTCCATCATCTCCCCGTATCTCCCCGTTTCCTATTTCCAGCCATGGCTGGAAATAGGAAACGGGGAGATCAAGTGACTTGCAAAAAGTGACTTGCAAAACTTGTGTCTAGAAAGCAAATATGCTGTTTTATTTGCTATAGCAAATAAAACAGCATATTTCGCACATGCCACAACTTGGCCGTAATAATCAACCATCGTAATGGTTCAATAGCTTGGAATCACCCTCGTGGTGCCGCAGGCTATGAATATGGCATATACCAACAATCCGGAGAGGTCTCATGTCCGCATGGAGGCAGTTCGTTTGGTTCGGTCAGGATGGTCGACAAGAAAGGTCGCGCGGCACATGGGATTCAGCCACGCCACGAGGCATTGACTTCCTCGGTTATGTTCTTTTGCCACATGCGCAACTCGTTCGTACAAAAACGCGACGCCGTATTATAAAAAAGATTGGAGAGCGTGTCCGCGATTTCAAAAATGAGAAGATTTCCGAGGAGACATTGCTGCAATTAATAAATTCCTATTTTGGGGTGTTAGGGCACGCAAATAGTTACAAACTTCAGCAACACATCAAACACCTTGTCTGGTCCCTTCTCCTTTCGCCCGACGGGTCATAGCGCAAAAAAATGGGGAGTAGCCGTAGCCACTCCCCGTCGATGAGAATCCCAGTTCAGGTTCTTCCCGAATCCCAAGGGCCTCCGGCCCAAGAGATTCAAGAGTCCTAGTCTCAAACGCCGCGCCGACTCCCGCAGGACCAGGCACCCCATTCCGGATCGGCGAGGTCGACCCAGAACGCATTGAGCCCCGGCACGCTGCCGAGGAGGTATAGGCCCGGACGGTACTCGGTCTCGTACCGTGAGCCGACGAGATCGATAGAGTGGTGCTTCAGGACTTCAGGGAATATGATGCAGTGCACGATGCCCTCGTAGGTGAGGCCGGGCGAGCGGTGCTCGGGGAGAATGTTCGTCCGGCTGACCGATAGCCTTGTATTGAGGCGGTTCGCACCGTCCTCTACATATTCGGCGATGTAGGGAGGGGGCGGCACCTTGATCTCGTCCACGAGACACTGCTCGTCGAGATAGTTCACGCCTGGCTTACCGTCCACCTCGATCAAGGATACGAGGTGATTGAGGTCCATCTCCTCCGGCCAAGGTGGCACGAAGAGGAAGAGCCCCGACGGCAGGTCCTTACGGAACGAGTCGACTTGTGCATACGTCGCGAGTCCCTTCGGGGTGAGTTGTTCGATCTCGAAGTCGAGCAACTCGTTGGGCTTGGGGAGGGCGACCGGACACTGAAGCCCTCGGTACTGCTCGTTGCTGACGGTCACCATCTGTGTCTTAGCCATCGCTGGCCTCCTTTCTGGGCGCTTGCGCGCAGGTTTCTTGGTGAATTGTGATGATAAAGAGCACGTACACTATATAATATACCAGTTTGGCTACAAAGTCAAGGTGCTGTTGTAGTAGTCAACCGACTTCCATAACACTCTGGTTAATAGCTAATTTTTGATAAATTGGTAACTTCTTTTGTAAGTATTCGTGTCTGTGGTAATAAAAGACGTTGCGGTCTAGCCATCAGCACCATTCTTAGTTTAGTCTAAGAACCAGGACTTATATCCAACCACAACGGCCAGTGTGATTATAGCGGTTTTTTACAGTATCTCTAGAGCTTTGAGGATTTCAATCAGGGCTTGGTCGGTGGTGGTGATGATTAAATACTGCCCGAACAGTCCGTAGTTAAGAGAAGCTGGTTTTTGTTCGAAAGTGGCGTAGCGGCGGGTGAATTGCTTGCCAAAGGGCGCTGTTTTGAAGGGCAGTTGTTTTTGCGGCGGCGCCAGGAAAAGATTAACGATCGAAGCTTTTTCTAAATCGGCCAGTTGAGCTAAGAGACTCGGTTGGTCGATTTGGACACCCGGTTTCAGACTGACTAGATAACCCGGCCAAGCTCGGTTGTTTTCATCGCGGTAGAAAAAAGCGGTAAAATTTTTCTCAAAAACAGCCTTGAGTACTGCTTCTAAATTACTGCCGGCCGTTTCCGGGAGAAGGATGTTGAGGTATTCATTGAAAGGCAGGGATTGATCATTGATTTTAATGACAATTTCCTCGAGCTGTTCGGTTGTTTTAAAACTAGCCCGGTTTTGCAAAGCGGTGATGATGCCAATGACAGTGGAATCACCGGCTTTAATCTCGGTTATCTTTTCCGGCGGAAAGCCGAAAACTGATTGGTTGATCGCCGGTGGAGCAGTCGTTGCCGGCAGGGTTATTCCCCCTTCAATCGCCGGCTCTTCTGGTATTTCTGCCGGGAGATTTGAGAACCAAAGATACCAATAACCCAAGATCACCAGAGCAATTATCACTATTGAGCCAGCTGCCAACCACCATTTTTTTGATTTAACCGGGGTGGGCGGCGCGATTTCACTGACGGCTGGAGCGGTTTGGGAAATTGGGCGGGTGAACGGCGGTGGTTCGCCGGTTAGTTCGGCTGGCGGCGCCGGCGCCGGTGCCGGTTCGGGCGTCTTTCCCAAATCACTGTCTAGTTCGCTTAGCCTAATCACCTCCGGTTCGGGAATGCCGCCGCCGGACTGCTCAACCGACTTGACATCCGATTCGAGAGTGCGAATTTTTACTTCCCGGCCGGGCGGCGGCGGGACACTGCTTGATTGGTTATCACCGGTCTCAAAATTTTTTTCTGTTTCCTGATCGGCCATCGTCACTATTATTTTAGTTTATCTAAGTCCTTTCATCGACAAGCCGATTCGGCCGTTTTCTATTTTAATAATCTTTGCCCTGACAAAATCTCCCTCGTTAAGAACGTCCTTAATGTTTTTAACGTAGTCGTCTTTGATTTCGGAGATGTGAACCATCCCGTCTTGATTAAAACCAAACTCAACAATCGCCCCAAAATCAAGCAACTTAACCACTTTGCCCTCAACCAACTCGCCTATTTTATATTCGTGAGCAATTGCCTCCACCTTTTGCCGGGCGGCTTCGGCGGCTGCCTGCTGGCTGGCGTAAATGTAGACCTTGCCATCTTCATCAATGTCGATGCCGGTGGCCCCCGTTTGGGCAATGATGGCGTTAATGGTCTTGCCGCCGGAGCCGATTACCATACCAATCTTGCTCTTATCGATTTTTTGCACCAGGACGACCGGGGCATAGCTGGAGATTTCCTTCCGGGGAGAAACTAGTGTCTTTTCCAGACTATCAATGATTTGCAGTCGGGCCTTTTTCGCCTGATCCAATGTTTCTTTAATAATAGCCGGTGTCAGGCCGGCGATTTTAACATCCAACTGGACGGCGGTCACGCCGTCCTTAGTCCCGGCCGCTTTAAAATCCATATCCCCGTAATAATCCTCCGGTCCTTGAATGTCGGTGAGAATTTTGTAATCTCCTTTTTTGTTAGTCATCAAACCCATAGCGATGCCGGCCACCGATTTTTTTAGAGGGACGCCGGCGTCCATTAGAGATAAAGAAGCCGCGCAGACCGTCGCCATTGATGAAGAACCATTGGAAGAAAGAATTTCTGATACCACCCTGATAGTGTAAGGAAATTCGTCTTTGGTGGGGATAAGATTTTTAACCGCTTTTTCCGCTAAGGCGCCGTGGCCGATTTCCCGGCGGCCGGGACCGCGCAGTCGGCCAGTCTCCCCAGTGCTGTAAGGCGGAAAATTATAGTGGAGAAGAAAGCGCTTTTTACCGGAGAACTCCATCGATTCAATCAATTGTTCTTGTTCCGGCGGGGCAAGCGTGGTAATGGCCAAGGCTTGAGTGCTGCCCCTGATAAATAAAGCCGAGCCGTGGTTCCTTTTAAAAAGACCGACTTGGGAGTGCAGTTCCCGGACTTCATCGAACTGCCGGCCATCGGGTCGGCGATTTTTTTCCAAAGCGTTTTGGTGAACCACCTCATCCAGTGCCTGCTCAAAGAGCTGATCGGCTTGAACCCCATCTTTATCAGAATAACCGCTTTCCGAAAGATATTTAACCAACTCTTCTTTTACAACGGCCAGGTCGTTTTTTCTTTCCTGTTTGCTTTTATCAAAGAGCGCTCTTTCCAATTTGCTGTCAAGGAAGACTTTTACTTTTTTAGTTAACTCACGATCAGGCTCGACAACTGTTAAAACCAGCTTAGCCTTGCCAATTTCTTTCACCACTGCCTCTTGAAATTTGATTAATTGATTAATTTCTTTTTGACTAATTTCCAGAGCTTTAAGCAGATCACTTTCTTGAGCCTCGCGGCCTTCCAGCTCGATCATGTTGATTTTGTCTTGAGGCCCGGCGGCGAATGCCTCAAAATCAAAACCTTGGTTAAGCTGGGCAATAGTCGGATTAATTAAATATTGGTTGTTAATTTTAGCGATGCGGACGCCGGCCACTGGGCCTTGCCAGGGAATTTCCGAGACAGCCAGCGCCACCGACGCCGTCATTAAGGCCACAAAGTCGGGGTCATTTTCTCCGTCAATTGAAAGAATAGTAATCACCAGTTGGATTTCCCGGCGGAGGCGGTGATCAAAAAGCGGGCGGATAGTCCGGTCAACTAATCTGCCCGATAAAATAGCTTCATCTGATGGTCGCGACTCGCGGCGGATGAAGCGACTGCCGATAATTTTACCGGCAGCGTAGAACTTTTCTTCGTAATCAACCGTTAAGGGAAGATAATCAACCGGACTATTCTCTTTATTGATCACTACGGTAACTAAAACGGCCGTTTCTCCATAACGGCCGATGACCGCCGCCGTCGCCTGTTCGGCTAAGCGGGAAGTTTCAAATATCAGTTGGCGGCCAGCCACCTCTGTGGCAAACTGTTTTTTGTTCAGCTCCATCTTCAAACTTTCTTTCTCAAGATTATTTTAGGTAATTCGTCAAGATTGATAAATGTTTCAGCCGCTTCTTTTAATCGGACTGAAGCACTGCGGCCGAAAGCGGCCACCTCAACACTTTTGCCTAACCCCCACTTCAGATATTCCACCAATGGCACAAAGTCGCCATCGCCGGTTACCAAAATGGCAACGTCAACCGAATTGGCCATCCGGATGGCGTCCACCGCCATACCCACATCCCAATCGGCTTTTTTGGTGCCGCCGGGGAAGATTTGAATATCCTTCATCCGGAGCTCAATGCCGCTTTTGTTCAACGCTTCAAAAAAAGCGGCCTCGCCGGAAGTGGAACGATCTTCAAACGCTTCAGTTTTAACTACATAACCAATAGCTCTAATCAACCGCCGGCCGCCGACTAATTCTTTTATTAATTCCTTGTAATTAACTCGGGCTTGGAAAAGATTTTTGGACGAGTGGTAAAGATTTTGGATATCAATAAAGATTCCTACCCGCTGGTCTTTGTGTCTGATCATATCTAACAAATTATAATTCTAGTTTTTTAATAACCGCCTTGTGTTTTTTTTCATCGACGCTTTCCAAATAACGAAGAAGCCTCCGCCGTTTTCCCACCATTTTTAAAAGGCCGCGTCGGGAGTGATGATCTTTGAGATGTTTCTTGAGATGAGCCGACAGTTCATCGATCTGCCGGGTGAGCAAACTGATTTGCACTTCGGCTGAACCGGTGTCCTTTTCGTGACGGGCTGTTTCTTTGATAACGTTCTTCTTTTGTCTGGCAGTTAACATAATCTTATTCTCTTTTTAGTTTAAGGAAAATTCTTTTTTCCTCTGGTCGGACCAGCTCGATTAAAAAGTTGTACTCTTTTCCTAGTTCCATTTGGTTCTTCATCTCTTTGACACTGCCAAACTCTGAGACATGGATTAATCCTTGAATGTCCGGGTCAAGGCTGATAAAGGCGCCGAAGGGATTGAAACGGCTGACAATGCCTCCGACTACCTGACCAACTTGATATTTGCCGGCCACTTTATCCCACGGATTTTCTTTTAGGGCTTTTAGAGAAAGCGAAACTCGACCTTCTTTGATTTCGATAATCTTAGCTTTGACGGCATCGTCAATTTTTACTACTTCTTTGGGATTTTCGATCAAGCGGTGGTCCAGTTCCGAGATGTGGATCAAACCCTCAATTTCCGGGTCATTGGCGAATTTAACAAAAGCGCCAAAATCAGCCACGCTGGTGATAATGCCGTCAACTATCTCACCCACTTGGTACTTTGCCAATTTCTCCTTAATGTTTTCGTTGGCGGTGGCTTTTTCTGAAATAATAAGTTTGTTGGTTCGGGCATTAACATCAATTATCTTGATGTTAATTGTTTCCCCAACCAGTTTCTTCAGCTCCTCTAAGATTTTGGCTCGCTCGCCTTCACCGACTTGGGGGTAATGATTGCCGGCTAATTGGGAGACGGGCAGGAAAGCCTGCAAGTTATTGATTTGAGCAATCAAGCCGCCGGAGTTGGCGGCAGTAATTTTAACCGGCAGGGTGGTGTCTTGTTCCTCCAGCTCTCTAATTTCTTCCCACGCTTTTTGTTTATAAGTCTCTCTAAGCGATAGTTCGGCGTAGCCCCGTTCATTTTCTGGATCAACCACCTTAACTAAAATTTGATCGCCAGGATTAAGTGTTTTCACGGTGTCTTGGGCATTGAGGAGCTCGAGACCGTAAATGATGCCCGTTCCCTTTTTACCAAGATCGAAATAGGCCACTTGTTTGTCCCGAGTAATAAATTTAGCTTCTACCAGCTCGTTTAGTTTAAGAACAGAGATAGCCATCGGCCGGCTTTTTAAAAGCTGGGCGAGCGGCGATTTAAGTCTCTTTTCAATATTGATTACCATATGGTTAATTAGATTATGAAGAATTTTCTTCCAATTTGCAAATAAGACGACCTTCTGGCAGACTTTAGCTCCAGCTGGGGCCTTGTTTTTTAAGCTGAAAAAGCTATAATTTTTCTACAGCTTTATGATCATTACTTCTCCTAATGAGGAGTCTTTTAGGATTCAGACTTCCAACATCAGCCTGCTTACCGAACCGCCATCGGGCAATCTTTCTGGTCGGCTGAAGGCTGATATTTTTGTTAAAACAACGGCTAAAGAGAGCGGAGCTACTAATGCCGATCATTTAATCAAAGGCCCCGGCGAGTACGAGATTAAAGGCGTTGAGATTCAAGGTCTGCCCCATTATTCCTATTTGATTAAAGCCGAGGAGCTTAATCTTGCCTATTTGGGTAATTCAGCCGTTAGTGATTTTGGAACGGTCGTTGATTTGCTTTTGCTGACCGGTGACGGCGGGTTAGCCGCTAATATCCGCCAGCTTCAGCCCAAAGCGGTGGTGGTGAGCGGTCAGGTCAAAAAATTGGAAAGGGAACTAGGCCGGAAAGCCGAAATTTTGGATAAATTAGTGATTAAGAAAAAAGACTTGGCGGCCGATGGTTTAAGACTAATCTGCCTGCGCCCTTGATTTATGCCGCTGACTGAGGATTTAAAAAGATTCATTAAGCGGCTTCAGCGATCTAATGACGCCGCCAAGAAACGCTGGTTGGTTATCTTAACGGCCGCCAGCTCGCTTTTAGTGATTATTTTGTGGGTTGGTTATCTGAAACTGGCGGTGGTGGCAGTGGCTGTGCCCAGCGGCGGCTTGGCTGGTGATCAACCGGGATTTTGGGGGACTTTAAAAAACGGCTTTTCAGCAGTCAGAGATAAAACCACTTTTGGTTTAGCCAATAGCTATGTCTATTTTTCCAAGAAAGCCCAAACCAAAAATCAGTTTACTATTCGAAGAAGCGGTCAGGATTTTATTTATGGTGATTTAGAAAAATTACCCACTCGACCACTGCCCTAACGAAATCACAAATCACAAATTACAAACTAAAAACTAAAGGCTGCTAAATTTATGGCTAATGAAAAAGATCAACAGAAAACCGGCCGGGTTGAGCCGCGGGAAATCACCAATGAACTGCGGGAATCATACTTGGATTATGCGATGTCGGTCATTGTTGCCCGGGCTTTGCCTGATGTGCGGGACGGCCTCAAGCCAGTCCATCGCCGCATCCTTTGGGCGATGTGGGACAGCGGTTTGACTTCTTCAGCTAAGCTGCGCAAGTCAGCCAACATCGTTGGTGAAGTTTTGGGTCGTTATCATCCCCACGGCGATATGGCAGTTTACGATGCGATGGTCCGGATGGTTCAAGATTTCTCCTTACGTTATCCCTTGATTGATGGACAGGGTAACTGGGGCTCGATGGAGGGTGACTCGGCCGCCGCTATGAGGTATAGCGAATGCCGAATGGCCAAAATTGCGGAAGAGCTGCTGGTTGATATTGAGAAAGCAACCGTTGATTGGCGGCCCAACTACGATACCAGTCGCCAAGAACCAGTTTATTTACCAGCTAAATTACCTAGTCTTTTACTGAATGGTTCTTTGGGGATTGCGGTGGGGATGGCCACTAGTATCCCCCCTCACAATTTAGGCGAAGTAGTCGACGCCACCCTCTTTGTGATTAGCAACCCGGGGGCAACCGGTGAGGAGCTAATGGAGTTTATTAAAGGACCGGATTTTCCCACCGGCGGCATTATCTATGATAGGAAGGCCATCACCACTGCTTACTTGACTGGCCGGGGCGGGATCCCCTGTCGCGGTCTGGCCGAGGTGACCGCTGATCAAATAATAATCACCGAAGTTCCTTATCAAGTTAATGTGGCTGATTTATTGATCAAGATGGCTGAACTGGTGACGACCAAGAAAATCGAAGGCATCCGGGACATTCGCAATGAGTCTGACAAAGACGGTTTGCGGATCGTCATCGACTTTAAAAAAGACGCCGTTGCTCAAAAAATTCTCAATCAGCTTTATAAATACACCGATCTCCAAAAAGATTTTCACTTAAACATGGTGGCGCTGGCTGATGGCCTGCGGCCCCAAGTGATGTCGTTGCTTGATATTATTCGGGCTTACATTGAACACCGGCGAGTGGTGGTGAGGCGGCGGGCTGAATTTGATCTGCGCAAGGCTAAAGAGCGGGCTCATATTTTAGAAGGATTAGCCAAAGCCTTGGCTGATATTGATCGGGTAATCGCCCTGATTAAAAAGTCCGAGAGTCGGGAGGATGCCCAGAGAAATTTAATAGCCAAGTTCAAGTTCACTGATTTACAAGCCGTCGCTATTTTGGAAATGCGGCTCCAGGCGCTGGCGGCGCTGGAGCGGCAGAGAATTAGTGAGGAGCTGAAAGAAAAAAGACAACTAATGAAGGAATTGGAGTTGCTTTTGGAAAATCCTAGAAAAATTCTTGGGGTTATTAGTCAGGAACTGAAAGAGCTTAAGGAAAAATACGGCGATGAGCGGCGGACTAAGGTAATGATTGGCGGCTTGAAGTTACTAAGCGAGGCCGATCTGATTCCCGCCGAGGAAGCAATCATCACTCTTTCGCTTGGCGGTTACATTAAGCGGGTTTCCCCGACCGCCTACCGCAGCCAGCAGCGCGGCGGCAAGGGCTTGATCGGTTCGGAAGTGGCCGAGGAAGATTTTATTGACCATTTGTTAGTAGCCAATACCCACGACAACATTCTTTTCTTCACTGGCCGCGGCCGGGTTTTTCAAACCAAAGTTTGGGAAATACCAGCAGCGGTTCGGACAGCTAAAGGTAAATCTATTCAAAATTTCTTGGAGATCCCGGCTGACGATAAAGTGAGCGCGGTGGTCACCTATGCTGATAAAAGCAGTGGCTACTTGGTAATGGTTACCCGCGAAGGAATCATTAAGAAAACTGCCTTGGCGGATTTCGCCAATGTTCGGCGGACCGGCATCATCGCTCTCACCCTGAAAAAGAATGATTCCCTCAAGTGGGTGCAATTATCTTCCGGCAAAGACGAATTTATTATCACTACCTTAAACGGCCAGTCGATCAGATTTAAAGAAAGTCAGATCAGGCCGATGGGCCGGACAGCCGCCGGCGTCATTGCTCTTCGTCTGAAAAAAGATGATCGGGTGAGCTCGCTTAATGTAATTAATAAGGAAGTGGCGAAAGCCAGTCGTTTGCTGGTGGTGATGGAGCGGGGATTTGGCAAACAAACATCTCTGACCAATTATAAAGTTCAGAACCGGGGCGGCAGCGGCGTCCGGACGGCCAAAATTACTGCCAAAACCGGCCAGCTAATCACCGCCCACTTGATAGATAAGGAAGAAGACTTGTTTGTTCTTTCGGCCAAGGGGCAGATGATCAGAACCAAATTGGCTACAATTCGCTCCGCCGGCCGGGCAACTCAAGGGGTGAAAATAATGAGTCTCAACCCCGGCGATAAGATTATTGGGGCGATTTGTCTTTAGATTTGTTAAACTTACTAGGTGACCTTTTCTGGTTTTAGTTTTAGTCGGCGGCAATGGCTGATTGTCGGCGTTGCTGTCGGAGTGATCATCATCGCCTCGCTCGTTCTCACCGGAATCATTCCCGGTTTTGTGCGAAAGAGAGCGGACTCGGTCAAGTTGAGTTTTGTTAGTTTTGAGGACCGGCGGGTTTTTGCTCCGGTAATCACCAGCTTTCGCAAGCTTCATCCGGAAGTCGAAGTCAGTTACCGGCAGGTTGATTTTCGCGATTACGAAAATTCCTTGATTAATAATCTGGCCGCCGGCAAGGCGCCTGATATTTTTATGTTCCATAGCAGTTGGCTGCCCAAACATTTCGATAAGATCATTCCGGTCGGCGATGATCAATTTAACCTCGCTAAGTTTGAGGAACTTTTCCCGGTAGTGGCGCGGCAGGATTTTGCGCCCAGCGGTGTTATTTTTGCCCTACCCCTTTACCTTGATACGCTGGTTTTACTTTACAACAAAGACATTTTTGATAGCGAGGGCGTTGCTTTGCCGCCGCGCAACTGGTTGGAGTTTCAAAATTTAGTGGCTCAACTGCGGCAAGTTGATAAAAAGAATAATTTAGCGCGGCCGGCCGCCGCTATCGGCGGTTCCGAAAACACTGTCAATAATGCCACTGCTCTCTTAAACCTCTTGATGCTCCAGACTGGATCGCCGATGGTCGATGACACTTTCACTCGGGCTAATTTCGCCAGTCAAGGATTAACCGCTTTTAACTTTTATTTAAAATTTGCTGATGCCGGCAGCGATTTTTACACCTGGAATGATGCTCAGCCTTTGGCCGCTGACTTGTTTGCTCAAGGACAGTTGCCGATGATGTTTGGTTACCGCTATCAGCTTCTTCAGTTGCGTCAGCAGGCGCCGCTTTTGAATATTGGCGTGGCGGCCATCCCCCAGCCCGGCGCGGCTGGGCCGGGGGTAGCCTACGCTGATTATTACGGCTTGGCTGTTTCCAATAAAACTAATTATCAGCGCCAAGCTTGGGATTTCATTATTCACGCCGCTGCCAACGCCGAGGCTAATCAGCTTTATCTGGAAGCAATTAGTGAGCCACCAGCCCTTCGTTCGCTGATTAGTCGGAAAATCAATGATCAGGAGATTGGTGTTTTTGCCCGGCAGGCGCTGCTGGCTCGTTCTTGGCCAAGGGTTGACGAGACGGCTATCAGACAGTTGTTTGATGCGATGATTAAGTCAGTACTGGCTGATCAGTTGCGGTCCGACGAAGCCTTGCGCCAAGCCGAAGCGGAGATTACCAGATTAATGCAGCGTCGAATATGATCATTGGTTGATCAGATCAATTAAGCCAGTATGCTCCCCCAATTTTTTGGCCCGATTGTTCCTCAATGCACCGGTCTTTCTTTAGCCGGGACGACCGAGCGGCTTTGTACTGTTTGCGATCTTTTAGTCTTAATTGATAATTTGGTGAAATTTACCGCTACCATCGCGCCGCTGGTTGCGGTTATTTTTATTGTTTGGGGCTCTTTTATTATAATAACTGCAGGCAGCACTGATCGTTATGCAAAAGGCAGAGATGTTATTAAGTTCGCTGTCATCGGATTAGCAATTGTCCTGGCCGCTTGGGTAATTGTCAGCACTGTTTTTTTGGTATTGACCGGCAGTTACGGGGGCCCGTTGCCCCTGCCTTGGCACCGCATTCAATGTTAAGAAAATTTTTAACTAAATTAATTAAATGGCGCAACTGCTTGCTTTTAAGCGCCCTTGTTTTAAACCCCGATCCTTTTGAGGGCGGTTATCGTTTTACTCCACCGGGCGGCGGGACTTTTACCCCGCCGGGCGGCGGTGCCTTTATTTCTCCAGCGAGGCGGGGCGGCATTGATTTCTCCAGTCCCTTAGGCAGCTACAATTTTCAAGAAATTGTCAGTAATGTTATTAGCGGCTTGATTAAATTAGCCACGCCGATAGCAGCCATAATGGTAATCTGGGGCGCTTTTCTTTTTATCACCTCGGCTGGCAATGAAAACAAGCTGCGCGATGCCCGCAAGACAATCTTGTGGGCGGCGGTGGGTTATGGTGTCCTGTGGATAGCTTGGGGAGTAGTATTTGTTGTTGAGGAGCTTCTTGGTGTAAAATGAATAAAAGGTCAACATCAAAAACTCTTTATTTCAATGCTGAAAAAGTTAACTAAGTGGCTGGGACCAGCAGTTGTCTTTATTCCTTTGATTTCGTTGGCCCAGCCCTATCGACAAACTGGATACCCAACACTAACTGGCGGTCGGGGAATCGGCGGTGGAGCGCCTATTAGAACCATTGATGATGTACTGATCATCATGCAGAAGTTTATTATCTGGTTCCAGAATATCCTCCTTATCTTGGCTGTTATTTTCATACTTTGGTCGGCTTATCTTTTTATTTCTGCTGGAGGGAGTGACACTAAAGTAAAAGCAGCAAGAGATACTTTGATCTATGCCGCCGTGGGCATTGGTGTAGTCTTACTGGCCTATGCGGTGGAGTTTGTCGTCCGTCAGTTACTGGGGACACCATAAAGCTAGAAGCTAGAAGCTAGAAGCTAGAAGTTGGAGGTTAAGTAATTAAAATCCCCAACCGGTGCGATCACTGGTTGGGGATTAGTCTTTTGTCAATCGGACGTCGTTACCTAGCCGGGGAGGTGCGGATGGTGGCAACTTCGCCCTGCTTACCTTTGATTTTGAACGAAGCAAAGGCGCCGAGAGTTACTTGCTTACCATCTTGAATGTCCTGCCATTTTAATGTGACAGCTTTCTCTTCCTCCTTGTCCGCTGGCCAGATGAGGACTTGGCTGTCTTTAGTAGGGATGATCGTCCCTTCATTGTTTGGATAAACTTCAATGGCTTGCCAGTCGCCGGTCAGTTCGATTTTTCTGGAAGTTGGCTGGTTGGCTTTTCCCACCCAGATAACTCGAGACCGCTTCGGCTCCGGCCCAGCTTCGTCGTCGTCATCACCAGCGCTGTTTGTTTGGCTAGCCGTTGTTGCCCGGTCTTGACCACAGCCTTTAATCAGCCACGGGATGAAGATCCCCATCAAGACCACCATGATTAAGAAAGAGAAAAGTGTTTTTCCTTTAATGCCCTTTTTTAGTGTTTCACCTTCATGGGCCATTTAACTGCCTCCTTTAGGTTGGCTGGGAGCGTTGATTACCGGTATGATTGTGGTCCCTTGTCCGCCTCCTTCAGTCGCAAATGTCTGGTGGCCAGATAGACCTTGGATTGCCATAGCGGCATGGAGCGCTGTTGATTGATTAACCTCGTCTAAAGCCAGAATTCCCTTATTAGGATCGCCTTCTCTAATAGATTTAACTATTTCGAGGACGGATCTTCCTTTAGCTGCGGCGGCTTGGGCTTCGGCTTCAGCTTGTTTCACCCTCTCAATGGCGTCTCTAAACTTTTCTGTCCAAGCAATGTCCGAGAGGTTAAATCGTTCAATGTTGATGGCGTAATCCCTTTCTGTCCGGGAACGTTCTTCTTTTTGCGATGGATCTGACTCTTCCCGCAAGAGCATTCTTATAGTTCGCTGGAATAGTTCTAAGAATTCAAGCCAATACTCTGGCTTTATCCCATTTTGATCACTTGTCAACCACTTACCCTCAAACTTTTTCTTTAGCGTCTCAATAAAGTCTGCTATTTCTTTCTCACTCGGCGGCGACCCACGGTCCTTGATTGTTTTGATTAAATCTTGGTCGGCCTGTTCAAAAAGGACATTTTTCACTTCCTCTGCTCGGCCACTAAGAATGTGCTCCAGCAATTTTGTAGCGAATTCCCGAAGATCAAACTGCGGCTCTCTTCTTAAACGAAGAGCGCAGTTGATCAATTCGCTGATTTGTGTTCGGCGTTCGATGAGATCGCCGTAGTTGTATTGCGATACCAACTCACCTAGTTTTTGTTTGATCAGGCTTTCCAAACCCTCATCGATCGCTGATTCACTAAGCGTTTCGAAAAGACTGCTTAATAGATCGATGTCGGGGTAATATTGGATGACGCCGCTGATTGTTACTTCAACCCTGTCTTTAGTAGTGAAACTCTCGCTAATTTTTTTTGTCAGCTTAGTGGCCGGAAAGAGTTTAACCTCCCACCACCAGGACCGCCAATGCAGTCCCTCTTCAAACCAAATACCAATTCTCTTCCCGAAAGCATGACAGTTGCCGTAATGAACAGCTGGGACCTCGATGATTGATTGGTAGAGCAGAGCTCCTAAAACAATTATCCAACTTCCCAAAGGCAGTGTTCTGGCTAGCCAGTTGTCGGTAGAGAAAAACTGTCCGATGGCCCATAGACCAAAGGCGCCGAGAGACCCATAAGTGATGAAGAACAACCCAACCTCCCCAATCAAGGTTCCGGGGCTTTCCTTCCGCAATATTTCCCAAATCGTTCTTTTCCTTCGTGCAGCCGCATCTTCTACCTCGCGAAACAAGTACATCATTTCTCGTTCTCCTCCGTTGAAGTTATTTTCTTGTCAAGGTTCCGATTCGTGCTATAATAAGCTACATTAAAAACTGGCTGGTGTCAATAGCGGGTGTGGCGGAACTGGCAGACGCGCATGGTTTAGGACCATGTGAGGCAACTCGTAGAGGTTCAAATCCTCTCACCCGCACCCCAGTCCGACTGGGTCCCCCCAGGAGGAATGGGAGTCGAGTCTTGTCGAGTTTGACTCGATTGACTCGACCTCCATTAATTATATATAAAGCTAGACACAACTAAGTCTGACTTAGTTGTGTTTAATTATGAAACATTATTACGTTTATAATCTTCTATCTTTGGAAGATGGCAAATTATATACCGGCATGACCACCGACTTGAAAAATAGACTACAACAACACGCGCGAGGCGAGGTAAAATCAACGACGAATAGACACCCATTAAAACTCATTCACTATGAATATTTCATAAACAAAGAAGATGCGGTGGCCAAAGAGGAGTTTCTTAAAAGTGGGTTTGGCAGGAATCAGTTGAAATTGGCCCTGAAAAGAACGCTTTTAAATTTTTAAGGAGAATAGAAGACCATATCGGGGATAGCTACCTCGCACTCTGCCTTTGCTGCGGCTACCACTTTAGCAACACGTGCTAACCTATAGGAAAGATGCCACAACGGGGGTTGCGAGAGAAATCTCATAGCCCCCTCTTTTTACGACCGGCGCTTGTCGAAATCGAAATGCGGCAAGAACCGTAAAATGTTGACATCCATAAGGTATTTTGTCATGATATGTTCAGCAGGTTAGTTCTTTCCCAAATCAAAAAACAATAGAAAGGAGGGCTTCCTATGTGGGACCCTTACGCTGAATTCCAATCGGCGACATTGTCGAATGGTCTGACAGTGCATGCGGCTCACTGGCCAGGACGCCCATGGGAAGCCATGGGATTTCTGATTCACAGTGGGGCTGAACACGATCCAGTCGGACTCGAAGGGCTTGCGCATTTTGTCGAACACCTAGTCTCGGAAAATACCAATGTTTCCAAGAAGGAGATGCATGCGTTTTTCAAGAACTGCGGCGGAGAGGTCCATCTTGGCACAACCGGCTATCCGTCCACACGCTACCGATTCTTCTTGCCGGCAGAAAAAATAATCCTCGCGAGAGCTTTTTCGATATTCAGCCATATGTTGCTTTCGGCTAAACTCGAAAAATTCATTGAGCGGGAACGCCAAGTCATCATCCGTGAGTTCTATAATAAATATCCGGCTAGGTACTGGTTCGACTTGGATGTGCGTGAGCACAAGGCGCTCTACACTGGCTATTGGCTCGAAAGATTCGTTTCTCCCCTCGGTAATCCCGAGTCGGTCGAACGGATCGCACAGAGCGATTTGCAGTCGTACTACGATATGCACTACACGCCCGCGAATATGAGTGTCGTCGGTGTCGGCGGCATGGCATTATCGGAACTTGCAGAGGTTCTTTCCGAAAGCCCTTTTGCTGTGAGTGAGGAAGGAACGAGAACACCGCTCCCGACCCCAACAAGCGATGTTGCTCCACCATCGGAAACTCGCTACGTCTTCGATATGTCGAAGCAACTCACTGCCCCGATCGAAGTTATTGGCTCATACCGAAGCGTGGCAAAGATTCCGGGGAACGTTAACGCGCGAGCAATTGACATTATGGAATATATGTTTGATGAAGTATTGAACGAGGAAGTGCGGGAGAAACGCGCTTGGGCATATGCTGTCAATAGTTCTCAGCGTGACCTCCAGCACTTTCACGATTTCTCGATCAGGTGCGGTGGACTTGCGCTCGAGACGATTGACGAAATCGAGAAAATTATCGAGGACTGCATTATTTCAGTGAAAGATCGTGAAGACTTGTTTAAGCAGACCAGGCGGTACATTCTTGCAAGCAGTTTAATGGCCGACCTAACGGGCAGGGGCGTCTGCGACAAAGCACTTAACAATCTTGCTTATCATCAACGGATCATCCCGCTAGCGGAGTACAGAAACGACACCGAGCGAGTAACAATAGGCGATGTTCGTGACCTATTCCAGTGGCTCCGACCAGATCGGAGGTGGACGCTCATCCTAAAACCCTAACCTCGCCGTCGGGCAGATTATCAACGGCCGAATCCTTTGTTTAAATAACAAATGGTTCGGCCTTTTTTCTTTTTTGTTTACGACCGGCGCTTACCGTGAAAAGCTCGATGGACCTCTTGCAGTTGTTTGTTGGTAACGTGGGTGTAGATTTGGGTGGTGGCAATGTTACTGTGGCCAAGAAGTTCTTGGACGGAACGCAGATCGGCGCCGTTGATCAGCAAATCAGTGGCGAATTGGTGGCGGAGAGTGTGGGGAGTCACTTTTTTGCCGACGATACCCGCCTTGCGGGAGTAAAAATTAATTAATCTTTGCACAGCTCGCGCTGTAATGCGGCCAATAGTTTTTTCCTGAACCAGGCTGACAAAAAGCGGTTCCAGCGCGTCATTTCTTTTGTCCAAATAAGCCTTGATGGCCCGCTTGGCTTGGTCGGATAGGAAAACGACGCGCAGTTTTTCTCCCTTTCCCCGGACGGTTATTTCACCTTTGTTAAAATCAAGATAGCGGTCGAGATTGCAGAGTTCAGAAAGCCGCAAGCCGGTCGAGAATAAAATTTCTAAAATTGCTTTATCCCGCAGTCCCTTTAAATCTTTGCCATTAGCTGTTTTGAGCAGCCGTTCCAGATCATTGTAGTCCATCACTTCAATTTGCCGTTGCGGCACTTTGGGTAATTCCACTTTGTCGGGCGAGACAGTTTGGCAGTCTTGTTTAATAAGGAATTTAAGAAAGTTGCGCAGAGCGATGATGTAGTAGCTTTGAGTGGTTTTCTTTAAGCTAGTTCTGGCTAAATGAAGCCGGAAATCTCTAATGTTTCCTTCATTAATATCTTCGTAGGCGCTGATACCGGCCGACTTAAAAAATTCCTTCAAATATCGCTGGTAGTTGATCCGCGTTTTTGGCGATCGCCCCCGCTCAATTTCCAGATAATCCAAGTATTGTTTAAGTGACTTGTCGATGGCCGGCATTTATCTAGATTATAATCAAAATAACTGATAAGATTCCCCTGAGCAAACGACTTTTTGTAACAGCTCAGCTTGGTGTAATGGTTAATGTAATGGCCAGAGTATTATCTAAAAAACTGTCTCGCAGGCCGACGGGCCTTCGCCTCGCCGAAGCGGGCTGCGGCACCGCGAAGGCGGGCACGGTTTTCTGAGTCACATCGAAAGAGAGCGAGACCGAGAGCAATTTCCTCGCCGGGGAAATTGATAGCCTGTTTTCTAGATAATATTCCAGCCAATTACTCGTACCATTGACAATAATTAGTTTTAAGTTTATTATTACCGAACCGTGAAACTATTTTATAGAAATCTTTTAGTAGCGATCGTCGCCTTGGCGGCGGTAGCGGTGATTTTCGCCGGCCTCTCTGGCAATTTCGAGCCGCTTAAAACAGCCAGCCTTAGTCAATTAGTGGAAAAGATTAATAAAGACGAGGTGGCTAAGATTTTGGTGGCCGGCGAGCGGTTGATTGTTGAGTTAAAAAGCGGCGATCGGCTAGTCATTCACAAGGAAACCGGTATCGGCTTGAGCGAGACTTTAAAGAATTACGGCGTCGAGCCAATCAAACTTAACCCAATTGCTTTAGAGGTGAAAGATGACTCGGGAGTTCGTTTCTGGTCCAGCGTTCTTATTCCGGCTCTTTTGCCCGTGATTGCGATTTTGCTGATCTTCTGGTTTATTTTTCGCCAAGCCAAACAAGGCGCTACCCAAGCTTTCTCTTTTGGCCGGTCCAACATCAGACTTTTCTCCTCAAAAAAGAAAGATCGGGCGACTTTCAAAGAAGTGGCCGGTTTGCATGAGGCTAAACAGGAATTGCAGGAGGTGGTTGATTTTCTTAAAAACCCGAAAAAATTCCTTGATATCGGCGCCAAAATTCCTCGGGGGGTTTTACTGATGGGTCAGCCGGGGACAGGGAAAACGCTCTTGGCCCGGGCCGTCGCTGGCGAGAGTAATGTCCCCTTCTTTTCTCTTTCGGCGTCAGAATTTGTCGAGATGTTTGTTGGGGTGGGCGCTGCTCGGACACGGGATGCTTTTGCCACCGCCAAAAAGTCTGCTCCCTCGATTCTCTTTATTGATGAAATTGATGCTGTTGGCCGTCAACGGGGGGCTGGTTTGGGCGGCGGTCACGATGAGCGGGAACAAACGCTTAATCAGATTTTAGTTGAACTTGATGGGTTTGAGCGGGATACCCGGGTAATTGTGCTAGCCGCTACCAACCGGCCTGATATTTTGGATCCGGCTCTGCTTCGCCCCGGCCGGTTTGATCGGCGGGTGGTTTTGGATATGCCTGATATTAATGATCGGGAAGAGATTTTAAAAATTCATGCTAAAGATAAACCGTTGGCCAGCGGCGTTGATTTGCGCAAGGCGGCTGTTCGCACCCCCGGCTTTTCTGGAGCCGAATTAGCCAACTTGGTTAATGAAGCCGCTATTTTAGCGGCTCGGGAAGATCGAAAGGAAATTGTCCAGACTGACTTTTACAGCGCTTTAGAGAAAGTTTTGCTTGGTCCAGAGCGGCGCAGCCGATCTATTTCTAAGAAAGAAAGAGAAATTACCGCTTATCATGAAGCGGGCCATGCGCTAGTGGCGGCTAGTTTGCAAAACGCCGATCCGATTCACAAGGTGTCAATTATCAGCCGCGGTTTTGCCGGCGGCTATACCTTAAAATTGCCTACCGAAGAGGCGCGGTTGAGAACTCGTTCGCAATTTCTGACTGATCTGGCCACCATGCTGGGCGGCTATGCGGCTGAAGAATTGATTTTTGGTGAAATGAGCACTGGCGCCTCCAGCGATTTGAAGCAAGCTTCTGATTTGGCCAGAAAGCTGGTTACTAAATACGGCATGAGCAATCTTGGCCCGGTGACTTTTGGCGATACTCAAGAGCTGATCTTTCTCGGTCGGGAAATTGCCACGGAGAAGAACTATTCAGAAAAACTAGCAGCTAAAATTGATGAGGAGGTGCGGAAATTTATTGGCCGGGCTTACGACGCTGCTAAGAAAGTTATCAGTTCGCAGAAGAAGGCTCTCAAAGCTATTGCTGACACTCTCCTGCAAAAAGAGGTTCTGGAACAAGAGGAATTTGAAAATCTCTTAAGACCTTTTAAACTGCGCAAGGTTTTAGTATAATTGAACCGCTAGCGGGATGTGTAGCTCAACGGCAGAGCAACCGCCTTATACGCGGTTGGTTGTAGGTTCGAATCCTACCACATCCACCGGGTCAAACTCGGCTTTGCCAAGAGACGAGTTTACGAGATAGGCAAGTCCGACTTACCACCGTTTTTATATAAAATATCTGTAGTTAATTTCCCGGACGCTTAGCTCAGTGGTAGAGCGGTCCGATGTACATCGGACAGGTCGCAGTGCCAACATGTTACCAACAGTTTATATTCTGAAGTGTTCTAACAATCGTTACTATGTTGGAAGCACAAATAATCTAAAGCGTCGATTTGAAGAACATTCGGGCGGGAAAGTCAGGGCCACAAGAAATTTAAGACCCATCGTTTTAGCTTTTTCTCAAAATTGTAGTACTCTCAGCAGAGCAAGAAAGATGGAGCGTAAGCTGAAATCGTACAAGAGCAGGAAGATTATTGAGATGATCATTAGAGACGGCCTTATTAGGGACGCTTAGCTCAATGGTAGAGCGGTCCGATGTACATCGGACAGGTCGCAGTGCCAACATGTTACCAACAGTTTATATTCTGAAGTGTTCTAACAATCGTTACTATGTTGGAAGCACAAATAATCTAAAGCGTCGATTTGAAGAACATTCGGGCGGGAAAGTCAGGGCCACAAGAAATTTAAGACCCATCGTTTTAGCTTTTTCTCAAAATTGTAGTACTCTCAGCAGAGCAAGAAAGATGGAGCGTAAGCTGAAATCGTACAAGAGCAGGAAGATTATTGAGATGATCATTAGAGACGGCCTTATTAGGGACGCTTAGCTCAATGGTAGAGCGCCTCGTTTACACCGAGGAGGTCGGGGGTTCAATCCCCTCAGCGTCCACACTTTAGAAAAACGCAAGCTGTCAGCCCCCTCGCCGCCTGCGGCGGCGACTAAATCGTACAGTTTTGCCCACCCGAAATTAAGTTGTTGGTCGAATAAGTATCAGTATTTTTCACATAAATTTTTCGCTTCGCCAAAAGAAAAAGCGGCTAACTATTTAGTTGGCCGCTTTAATTTTTTGGATCATCAGACATAAAGCGCGTCCCCTCCTCCAATGTACCAAGCGCGGAGAAAGTCACTCTCGCTTTTGCGGCGAGGTCTGGCAGTAACCGCTTCCGGATCAAGGAAAATCACCCGATCTTTTTGATAGCCAATAACAATTACGGCGTGGTGATTAAGTTGCCCAACAACTCTTCTTTGAGTACTGGGAATAAGGTGGATTTGCTCAACTCCTACCACTACCGGCCGTCTTTCTCTAATTAGTTTTTTTAAGTCAGCTGGGGACATGACCCGGGGTTCAAACACCCCTCCCCGCTCCATAAATTCGGATAGCCTGGCAACTGTTTTCCTGTAGCTAATTCTTTTTCTACTTCGCCTCCTCCTTTTAAGATGGTTGGCAATTCTTTTTTTGGAGGCGTTGCGGTACCAATTAGAGTGGATCAGGGGGTCGAAATAAGAAAGTCTTGGCCGTAGGCCAAGACTGGCTAAGAATTCAGCCGCTGACTCAATATAGGTACCATTAGACTGAGTAGTGTTCATTCCTTCCGCCACCTCCTTTATCGGCAGATTGATTCCGTGATAGTCAAGAAGAGCCTTAACACAAAGAGGAAGACAAAAGCGGGTCAATGGTAATGGTAATGTTGCTAATTGGGGCACGTTGAGGATCATTACCCTTCTCCTTTCCTTTGTTAACTTCCCTGATTTGGTTTTTCAACCCATTCGATAAACTAGGGTTGATAACAAATTTATTGAACTATCAATGAACTTGGCAACTCAATATGAAAATAACCTATATCCAATTACCAAGCAAGATTTTTTGTGCGTTGCAGCAGCAAATTCAGCCAGCGTTCGCAGGAGAACAGACTATCAATTTCCCCAGCTTGTAAATTATGGTCTTGCGATGACCATAATTTAACTGTTTAGATAGAGTGGCAATGGGCAATCCTAGGCGAGCGAGGCGGGGGCCTGTGAGATGGTTTTTTAGCGAACTACTGGCTGATAGACAAAGACGTAAAAGGGTCGAGACTACGGCTGGCAGGCAAGGTTATGAAGAACAAGTTAGAAAGAAAAATTCCAATTAAGTCAATCCCCTATTTGAGAAGCTGTTGCAGCGATAAAATCTACATTTTTTGGCACTTTTGAGTTATTTTTTGGCATTTTCCCATGTTTCACACTGTCTAACATTTTTGTCAATCCCCCCTCACTAGTAAATCTGGTAGGTTTTATAGGATTACTTCGCTCAAATGTATTGACATTTATTTCTAAAAAGTGTCAAACATTGCCAAATGTTTAGAAACCTGTTGCAGCGATAAAATCTACATAATTTGCGATTTTGCCAAAAACGATGTTTATTTCCAAACATCGTTTAACTTTTTTATTAGAATGGCCTGTTGGGGGAGAAGAATACTTTACTTTTTACGGGAATAATTATTACAGTGAAGCTCCACGGTCTTACCAGTTTTTGAGCGAGGCTCGCCGGTGGGGTAACCCGTCTCCGCTCAGCTTAGCCAAAGGGCTTGCCCTAGGCAGAGTCGAGGGGGCTTGCCATAAGTCGCATCGAAGGGAAATTTGATGAGAACATGAATAGAAAAGCAGAGATTGGTCGTCTTGGAGAAGATCTTGCTCTTAAGTACTTAATTGCTAATGGCTACAAAATTATTGAGAGAAACTATCGGAGAAAGTGGGGAGAAATTGATATTATTGCTCTTTCCGCTAATAAGATCCTTGTTTTTGTTGAGGTTAAAACCATAAGAGTTGATGAACGGCTTAAACAGAGAGGGGACTATTTTATACCAGAATATAATTTATCAAAGGCCAAATTAGGTAAAGTAAGGAGAACAGCTAGTATTTATGCTAATAACCATCCGTTATTGATTAACGATAAGAGGGGGTGGCGAGTTGATTTAATGGCAATGGAACTCGACTCGACTGGTGGTTACCAAGTAAGGCATTATGAGAATGTCTAGTTATAGAGAACCCCCATTAGCCTATGTTGGGCTAATGGGGGTTTGGGTATCTGTCCCGCCTGTCAGTGGTTTAGATGTCGGGCGGACTTGCTGACAACGGCGAAGCGATAATTACTACTCCAGATGAAGTTGCCTAGATAGAGCTCTAAGCATCGCTTTGATTTCCTGCCAGTGAGAGCTGGAAAGAAACATCTCCCATTCTGATCTTGCCAAGAAGGGCAGCAAAGAGCGACCACAGGGAAATTTATCTGGATAAATGGATAGACCTCGCCTAGGGCGAACAGCTCACGAGGCCGGACCGAGCGGTAGTTCATTTTACCAATTTGGTGGACCACTTCTTCAGTTTCAATCATTTCTCTGTTTGGTTGGAGAAATTCCAGCACAACATTCGCTTCACCTATCTGCTCTGTCGGGAAGTTTTCAGACGTTATGTCACTATCTACCAAGTCGTAGAAGCCGCGCCCAACGGCTTCCTCAATAGTCAATCCGTAGTCCACTTGGAGGGGATAGACAGTGTCATCGGCCTTAAGGCCCTGACCTCCTCGTTTCAGAGCTTGCCGAATAACTGCACGAAGTGATTCCTGGTCACCGATCCATTCTTCAGCTACTCTTTCGTCAAGGTTGCTGGGAAGTGAGCGGATCACGGCCTCTTCGAATTTACTCCTCCATGTTTTTACGGGGACGATGTCGTGGGTTGTCATAACGCCTCCTCTTTCTTTTTGATTAAGTGGGTTTTAGATGTAAAGGTGCTTTTTCCTAATTGCGTTATGTTAGCATAATTGCGGCTAAATTGTCAAGCTTGCCTCACTCATATATTTGACAAATTTACTAAAATATGCTATAATGTAAGAACAGTGCAATTGGTCCGCGACAAATGTTTATTCCCTTAAGCGATAGCTGAAAGCTTCAGAGACGTGTTCTTCCTGAACAATAGGGGAATGAGCCAGGTCAGCAATCGTTCGACTGATTTTAAGCAGTTTGTAATAACCCCGGGCGGTGACCAGAGATTTTTTGGCCATCTTTTCCAAAAAGTTTTCTGCCGCGTCGTTCAAGATGATGAATTGATCGCATTGCCGACTGGTTAATTTAGCGTTGAGCTCCCCCTGCCGCTGGTACTGGGCAGCCCTTGCCCCAGCCACTTTGTTTTTTGTTTTAAGATCGTTAGCTGCCAACCTTTCCCTTTTTATTTTTAACTTTTCAATTTCTACCCGCGGCACATTTATTTGTAAATCAATCCGATCGAGCAAAGGACCGGAGATTTTCTTTTGGTAACGTCTGATTGCTTGGGGCGCGCACTGGCATTCTTTTTGATCGTCGTTGTAGTAGCCGCAAGGGCAGGGATTCATCGCCCCTGCTAGTAAAAAATTAGCGGGGAAGATGAGACGGTCGCGGGCGCGGGCCACAGTAATTGTCCGGCTTTCCAATGGCTGACGCAGAGCTTCTAAAACGTCGCGGTCGAATTCCGGCAGTTCGTCAAGAAAAAGCACACCGTGGTGAGCCAGGCTGATCTCACCGGGCTTGGGATGCGCTCCGCCGCCGACAATTGCTACTAACGAAGCGCTATGATGAGGATAGCGAAAAGGCCGGGCGCTAACTAGAGAATTGTTTTTTAGCATCCCGGCGGCGCTGTAGATTTGCGTAGTCTCAATTAACTCTTCCAGTGAGAGCGGCGGTAAAAGAGAAATGAGCGCTTGGGCCAGCATCGTTTTGCCGCCCCCCGGCGACCCGCTTAATAAAATGTTGTGCCCGCCAGCGGCGGCGATCAGCAAAGCCCTTTTGGCATTCTCTTGACCCTTGATGTCATCCAATAAAACAGCGGCCATCTGCCAGTCTTCAGTTTTTTCCTGCTGACTAGCAGATAAGAAATTTGTTTTGGGCTGCTGACTGATCGATTGACTATTTTCCAGGTGGGCGATTAACTGTTTTAAATCTTGAACAGGGATGACGGTTATGCCATCGACAATAGCTGCCTCGGCGGCGTTAGGTTTTGGCAGAAAAAGGACACTGAATTTTAATTTTTTGGCTAAAAGAGTGATACTTAGCGCGCCGCTAATGGGACGCAATGAGCCATTGAGCGCTAATTCGCCGACAAAGAGTTTGTCGCGCGGATCAATTTCTTTAATTTGGTTGGTGGCTAAAAGATACCCAATAGCGATGGCTAAGTCGTATTGAGAGCCGGTTTTTTTTAGATCGGCCGGCGCTAAATTAACCACCACCCTGCGATTTTCTTTAGTGGGTGGCTTAATTCCGATATTTTTCAGCGCCGAACTGACGCGCTCCTTGGCTTCAGACAGAGCTTTATCGGCCAAGCCAACTATATTAAAAGCATGGAGACCGACGTGCAGGTCGGTTTCCACTTCGACTAACCGAGCATCAATTCCTTCCAGCTCGGCCGAGAAAACTTTAGAAAAGTTGCCGGCCACTTGTTAAGTGACCCAATGATATAGAAGGAGATTAGGAAAGTCAATCAAAGGCAGGTAAGGCCGCGGAGCTTCACTTGCAATTCTGGCAGAGTTTTGATTCGGGTGAAGCCTCGAGAACTTTTTTTTCAACAGCGCCGGCGCAGTTTTCACACTGGCCGTAAGCGCCCTTTTGGATTTTTTCCAGCGCCTCATTGATAGTATTAAGCCGCTGTTTAAAATTTTCCCGAACCGCTAGATTATCAGCCATTTGTTCTGTTTCATCGGCTTCTTCATCTTGAGAAGTTCCTTCGGTATCACTGCCCATATCGGTTACCACCGGCAGCGCTGCCAGTTTCTTTTCCAACTCAGCTTTTGTTTTTTCTAATAATTCTTTATAACGAGTGAGTTCTTCTTGGTTCATTTTATGGTGAGCTTAGTCGAACCATTGTGAAATTCTCGGTTTTTATGGTATTTTTGTCAATGGTTCGGCGCGGCTCACCACAAGTGGTTCGGTGCGACTTGTCCTGAGTAACATCGAAGGGCTTGTCCTGAGTAACATCGAAGGACCTGTCCCGAGTCGCATCGAAGGACTTGTCCTGAGTAATATCGAGGGGCTTGTCCTGAGTAACATCGAAGGATTTGCCGAGGTAGCTCAACGGCAGAGCAACGGTTTTGTAAACCGTAGGTTGGAGGTTCGATTCCTCTCCTCGGCTTGTTAAATTTGACTCGATTGACCCGACCTCCATTAAATTATACAGAAAAATAAAAACAACTAAGTCTGACTTGGTTGTGTTTAGTTATGAAACATTTAACTATATAAATATAAATTTATAAAAGACCCTCATGAAAATCCACTTTGTTGGCATTGGCGGGATTGGTGTCAGCGCCCTGGCTCGTTACTACTTGGCTAAAGGCTGGCTGGTCAGCGGTTCTGATCTGGTTCGCTCGGAGCTGACCGACAATTTAAAAAAAGATGGGATAAAGATTTTTATCGACCACGCTTCCAAAAATGTTCCAGTTGACGCCAATCTGGTTGTTCATTCAGCGGCAGTTAAATCTGATAATCAGGAATTACGGGAAGCTCGGTTTTTAAAAATTCCTATTTTAAGTTACCCCGAGGCCTTGGGCGAATTGACCAAGCAGTATATTACTTTGGCAGTCGCCGGCAGTCATGGTAAATCGACCACCACCGCTTTGCTGTCGTTGATGTTGATTAAAGCCGGTCTTGATCCAACGGTGATTATTGGGACACGACTCCGGGAATTTGGCGGCCGGAACTTTCGTTTCGGCCGCAGCCGTTATTTGGTGATTGAGGCTGATGAATGGGACAGTTCTTTTCATTACTATTGGCCGACGGTGGCAGTGATCACTAATATAGATAAGGAACACCTTGATACTTTCAAAAATCTGGCGGGAGTGATCGAAGGTTTTGCCCGTTATTTAAAAAATATTGCTCCTCAAGGGAAAATCATCATTAATGCCCAAGACAAAAATTCGCTGCTGGCGAGCGGCGCCGGCCGGGCTGGAACGGTATTCTTCAATCGTAAAAAGTTAGACTCCCAGAATTTCCAATGGCCTTTGCGGGTGCCGGGGAAATTCAATCAGCTTAATGCAGAAGCGGCTTGGCAGGCGGCTCGGTGCCTGGGTGTTTCCAAAAAAGTGGCTAGGGCGGCCGTGAAAAACTATCAAGGTTCGTGGCGGCGCTTCGAACCTCTCATCCCCAAAAACTTACGCCAGTGCAAGACGTTAATTGGAGCGAAGTTTTTTAGCGATTATGGCCATCATCCGACTGAAATTAAGGCGGTGGCCGCCGCCGCTCGCGAAAAATTTCCCAAGAGAAAAATTATTGTTATTTTTCAACCTCATCAAGTTCAGCGTCTAACTTATCTTTTTAGTGAATTTATCAGATGCTGGAGCGGCTTTGATCTGGTCGGTATCTTGCCCACTTATCAAGTGGCCGGCCGGGAAGTGAAGAACGGCAGAACATCAACCGCCCTAGTGAGGGAAATCAGCCAAAAACAAACTGCCTTTTACTTGCCAAATTTCAAAACGGCTCTTAATCTTATTAAAAGGTTTAAGGGGCGAAGACCAGTGGTGATCTTTATGGGAGCGGGGGATATTGATGGAAAGGTGCGCCGCTACTTTAAATCCAAGTTGTTTTAGTAAGCCAACGTAGTTCAGTGGCAGAACGCCTTCATGGTAAGAAGGAAGTCGGGAGTTCGATTCTCCCCGTTGGCTCCCGAGTCTCACTCGGCTAACGAGTGAGAGAAGGGCCAAGTCAGACTTGGCTTCCTACAACTATATAAATATAAACCAACATTAAACCCCTTCCGATGTCCATCGGAAGGGGTTTGCCTTTTGAGATGTCTTTGGTTGGTTTTTCTTTACCCTCCTTTGCTGAGCTAAGCTCGGCTTCGGAGGAGTTTCGCTTCTCGCCTGCGGCGAGACATCAAAGATGCCACGGTCTTGCGGCCGTGGAGCTTCACAAGGTGGCAGGGGGAGAAGACGGGGGATTTTCTGGAGGGAAAAGTTGCGCAACCAGTGCTGGCAGGCGGTTGCCTGGACTGGCAGCTAGATCACAGCCCGCCTCAATCAGCTTCCTTTGTTTGAAGCAGTTGCCACAATTGGCGATCATTTTCCCCCCGAAAAGAGATCTGATTTCTCTAGCGAACCGCCACGGTTCGTCTTCGGGGAAACCGTCACCAATAGCAATTACATCAATGGATCCTCGGTTTTGCTGAAACATTTTCCAGGCAGCTTGTAGATTTTTGGTTTCAATGACCTCCCTTCTTTGCCTTTGCAAAGTTCTCATCTCCGCTTCTCTGACTTGATTGTCTGACTCCACCAACATCACAACCACTTTACCATCCTTCATGATGGTCTCTCCTTGGGAAAAGAAAGAAAACCAGAACTGGAACCCGAACGGACAGACTGGGCAGAGTCCGGCTGAGCTGGACAGAGCCCAGTTAGACTGGGTAGCGAAAGGTACTAATGAGTAAGGATGGTCTTTATTTTAACAATTGTCAACTGCCAGCAAATTTTGTATCATTAATTCCTGTCGTTTTATGGCCAAATCCCGTTACTCGGAAAATATAATAAAGTTGCGCTGTGATGCCTGCCGCCGTTTCAATTACTACACCCGCAAGAATAAAAAAACTATTGAGAGAAAATTAGAATTGAGTAAGTATTGCCAATGGTGCCGCAAGCACACGGTTCACAAGGAAGGAAAAAAATAACTATACAAGGGGGTGTCGGTTAACGGCAAACCAACGGTCTCCAAAACCGTGACTGGGGGTTCGAATCCCTCCACCCCCGCCATAAAGGATTTTGCAAATGCAAGCTGCCCGCCTCGCTTCGCTCGGCGGCTAATTTGATGGGATTTTTGGCGAAAAAGAAATACTTTTATCAATAAGAGCAAAAGTTTTCATAAGGATTTTATTCAAGTCAGCGACACGCTGATTTTTGTTGCGATTGACGGGAAAACACTTTTCTGTTATTATCGTATATCGAGCAGGGAGCTCGAAAGTTAGTACATTCCAAACTCAAAACGAAAGGAGGACTCGGTATGTCTGTGATCGGCATTCTTGCGACCGTTGCGTCGCTGACGATCGTACTGCTGGGTCTTCCGGCACAGATCGTCAAGAATTACCGCAGGAAGAGTTGCGACGGACTCGCTCCGTCGCTCATCTACTCTGCCGTATGCACTTACACCCTCTGGAGCATTTACGGCTGGACTAAGCCGGATTGGTTCCTGGTGGCGGCACAAACCCCCGGCTGTGTACTCGCGCTCATCCTCCTTTTCCAGTTGTTCCATTATCGGAAGAAAGGAGGTACAACATGAGCGTCAGAGCACGTGAACTACTGGAGCTTCTGTATCTGCCGGAAGCGATCTACCTGCACGAGCTGGTGGACTATTCGGCAGAGCGGAAATCGGTAACCGGGCGATTCGTCGTGCCACGTTCGCACTCGTACACTCGCCAGCCAATTGAGTATGTGACGGCGGAACAGTATGTCCGTTGTCTCTCGCAACTCTCGTATGTCGTGGTTGGCTTCCTGATTCAAGACAAGGTTGCCGACTTCGACTTCGCGGATTTCGAGACATTCAAGCGACTCATGGTTGAGTGCAAGATGTGGTTCCGGCGAAGCGATCTTCGCTACCTCAAGAACATTCCGAAGGAAACTCCCTTCGAGCTGTCGCTGGTCTTGAAAGAGATTGGCACGCTACGAGTTTTCTCGGTCTGCGTTCTCGAGATCAGCGGCATCATTCGCGGCGAACTTGAGTTTGTCGCTCCACTCAACAACAAGGGGTGACCGGGCGCTTCTTCCTTGCGGAAGTCGCGCCCTTTTCTATTCCTAATTTGAAAGAACTATTTTGTGCGTGCTCCGCACGCTCGAATTTGTATTCCACCAAAGAAAAACTTAAAATTATCAGTGTGCGCGGCTCCGCCGCGCACGCTCCAAACTGCCAAAGAACCTGAAAACAAATCGGCTCGAACCATATTCTGTAAGGGCAAAAGAAAATTTTTTCATAAGGATTTTTTCCAAGAAGCGGCTAAATACCGCTTCTTGACTTTTACGCTTGTCTATGCTATACATAATATCGGCACGAAATAGTACACCAAAACAGAAAGGAGCGTTCATATGCACACTTGTACAGGTCAAGGGTGTCGTGGTTGCGCCCAAGAAGCGGCCAAGATGATCAGTGACTGGGGTAGCGAAGGGGTCAGGTCTGCAGCGCGTATTGTTGGGGAGGATGTTGCCGAAGGGATGTTGGCGAACCATGTTCAGCAAAACGTCCGGCAGTCGTTCCCAGACCTCGAAGTTCAAGGCGATGAGACAACTGAGGAACTTCAGCGCAAGATCAAGCGGCATCAAAGGGAAGCAAAGGAGTCAAAGCTGAAGCCCGAGGAGCGCAAGGCCGTCGAAGAAGCCAGAAAAACTCTTCGGAAGCATGGTTTGCTCGACGAGTAACATCATCTCTTCACTTCACATCAGGTGCTCTGTGCCCCGCGTGATTTATAAATCGCCCGGGGCACCTTTTATTTTCAAAGAGGATTTGCCGCCAAAGCCAGTGAATTTTTCAATCATTTTAAATTGAAAAATTCGCTGAATTGAGTTATCATTAACTCAATTAAAAACTTGAAATTGTTAATGTTCGCGGCGGAGCCGCGCAAATTTCTGCCCGCCACCCCCGCCGCCGAAGGCGACGAAATGCGTTCGAGCTATTTCTAAAATACACCATACTTCGACCCGGCTTGCAGTGAGCTTTGTCGGACTGCTCATTGCAAGCCTCAAAATATAAAGGTTCAGAAAATTCTCTTGTGGATTTCTTTATATACGACTGACCGATGCTCGATAAGAAGGATAAAGACAGTCTTGCTTTCTATTTTGAGAACGACTCGATAATCACCAACTCTTAGTTTGCGATAACCCCTTAGAGATTTTCTTAATGGCTCACTAAAAACCTCCGGGTTAGTAGTTAATTTCCTCTCAATACCGGTCTTTATTCTTTGTTGAGTGTTTCTGTCCAGACGGGGAATATCTTTTTTAACAACAAGATAGTGATATTTAACCAGATAACTATCGCCACACTCGCTCATGCGGGATATATTTGGCATTTTTAGTGTCTCGCTCTTGAGCAAGCGCATCAAGAACGCTGTCCTCCTCGATTTGCAGAGCCTTTCTTAAAAGATCAAGAGTTTTCGTGGCTACAGGTATCTGCTCTTTTTTAGCCAGAGCGGTCAAGACTTTATTGATATCGTCAGAGACAGAGATATTAATCCGTTTTTTAAGCTTTGTGTTGGCCATGATTTCCAGTGTAACAAAATTGTATCAGAAGTCAATCCATTCGACACCACGACCTATTTCCAGCCATGGCTGGAAATAGGTCGTGGCTTGTTCAGGATTAACAACTAGCAGGCAATACTAGTCCGGTTGACGCTGAGGTTGTAGAGCTCGGCTTCGAGGAGATTTTTCAAATCGGCGGCGCCGCAATTCTGGTTGCAGCGGGCGGCCGCTTCCGCTTGAGCGGTTCTTACTTCTCTTGATGGGCAAAAATTGAAAGCGATTAGATTGTCTAGTTTTAGTGATGATCTTGCCAGCGGACTGCCGTAGTGACAGACACAACTGGCAGTAACCTCATTTTGACCAACACCGAAGAGAGCATTACACCTATAATTGGGGGAAAGGGGATCATCAAAACACTGATCGAGGCTTTTATAACTTTCCGAAGCTTTACTAAAAGGCGAACTGCCGCTGTTGTAATTAGACCAAGCGTAGAGAGTAATAATTAAAAGGATTGCTAAGATAGTTATCAGTTCTAGAACGGCTTGGTGAGTCAGACTCGCCTTGCGGCTCCGGTATTGCTTTTTTGGGGAGTGGGCCATAGAATGGATAAGTTAAAAATAAATAAAGGTCATTCTAAGCTTAACACTAACTTAGTCGAGCGATTAAATTAATTTATGAACAGTACCGTTAAAGCCATTATTTGGCTGGCAGCAGTTTTAATCGTCTTGGTCGCCGCTTATTACTTTATTGGTCGGCCGACCGAGGGGGAAGTAATTAAAGTTGGTTTTATTGGTCCTTTGACGGGCGATGCCGCTTCTTATGGGGAGCCAGAAAGAAACGTCGTGCAACTAGCCATTGAGGAGATTAACGGGGCCGGTGGGGTGAAGGGTAAGAAGCTAGAGGTTATTTATGAAGATGGTAAATGCAATGGCAAGGACGCCGCCAACGCCATGCAGAAACTGGTGAGTGTTGATAAAGTGAAAGTTGTTTTGGGCGGTTTCTGCAGCAGCGAGTCGTTAGCGGCCGTTCCTATTGCTCAAGAGAATAAAGTTTTCCTGCTTTCTCTTGGCTCAAGCAGTCCCGACTTAACAGGCATCAGCACTTTTTTTGCCCGCACTTACCCCAGTGATGCTAGCCAAGGAGCGGTTCTGGCAGAAGTGGCTTTTAATCAGAAAAAGTGGAAGACAGTGGCTTTTGTTCAGGAACAGCTTGATTATCCACTAGGCATCTATAAAGCTTTCAGCGCTAATTTTGAAAAGTTAGGCGGCAAAGTGTTTAAGGAAGAGTTCCCCGAAGGCACGACTGATTTCCGTTCTGTTTTGACTAAACTCCGCGCCGCCAAACCTGATGCGGTTTTCGTTGACACTCAAACGCCAGCCGCCGCCGAGCGAGTTCTCAAACAAATAAAAGATCTCAAGTGGCGGCCAATGCTGCTTATTTCTGATGCGGTCAGTGGTCATAAGGAAACAGTTGAGAAGAATGCTGATTTGCTGGAAGGAGCGCTAGCCGCCGAGTTTGGTGTTGATCCAACTAATCCCAAGTTCGATCAATTAGCCAAAGCCTATCAGGTAAAACACAACACCGAGCTGCCATTTCAAAGTTACTCGCAGACCGAATACGATGGTGTCTATATGGTGAAAGATGCGATTGAAGCGGTCGGTTATGATGCGGAGAAAATCGCCGAGTGGTTCCGGACAGTCAAAGACTGGTCGGGCGCATCTGGCTTGGTAACTATCGGCGATGATGGCGATCGCGACGGCGGCCATGTACCCAAAATTATTGTCAAGGGAAAAGTGGAAAAATTGCAATAGTTAAGAAATTGTATCTCGATCAAAAGCCACTCTGCTTGTCAGAGTGGCTTTTGCTTAATAGGATAAGGGAAAGATGCAAATTGTCCCCCAGCTTGTTTTGAACAGTTTGATTGCCGGTTCGGTTTATGCCCTGATGGCCTTGGGGTTTAATCTTGCCTACAACACCACGAAATTTTTCAACTTAGCTCACGGAGTGATGGCGGCGATCGGCGGCTACGCCGTTTTCTTTTTTACTCGCTCATGGGGGCTGGTTCTTGTCCCAAGTGTTATTCTAGGCGTGGTCGTCGCTGGTTTAGCTGGCTATTTACTTGATAAAGTAGTCTATTTACCGCTGCGCCGGGGCCGGGCTTCCAATACCGTTCTCTTAGTTGCTTCTCTAGGGGCATTTACAGCTCTCCAAGCGGTCATTGCTATTTTTTTCACCAGCCAGTTCAGAACACTGGCCGGCGGCTCGCCGATTGTCTATGACTTGTTCGGCGGGGCGATTACTCAAGTTCAGCTACTTATTGCAATAGGCGCTGTGGCCGGGCTTTTATTTTTAAGCTGGCTGCTTAAGGCGACTACCTTTGGCAAAGCCGTTCGGGCAATTGGCGATGATGAAGAGGTGGCGAGGATTGTCGGCATTAATACCAACAAAATCATCGGCTACGTGTTTTTTATTAGCTCGACCTTGGCCGGTTTAGTTGGCATTTTAGTTGGTTTTGACACCGGCATCGAACCAATCATGGGAATGGGGTTGCTGCTCAAAGGGGTGATTGCCTCAATTGTGGGCGGCGTCGGCAATGTTTATGGCGGTTTTCTCGGAGCTTATCTTTTAGGGCTGGTAGAGAATTTTGGTATTTGGAAACTTTCCGGGGAGTGGAAGGACGCCATTGCTTTTGGATTATTGATTATTTTTTTATTGTTCAGACCAAAAGGAATAATCCAAAAGTAATGACTAATTTCTAATTCCTAATATCTAATGAAATGGTTAAATGTAAAAACAACTAAAAACAAAAATAAAAAAAGCGCGCGAAAATAAAGTTTAAATATTAGACATCGCATTAGAAATTAGAAATTAAATATTAGACATCAGGCATTAGGCATTAAAAATCATGGAATATCTTGTTCATTTGCTAATTTTGGTAGGGATCTATTCCATTCTTGGTTTGAGTTTAAATCTGATTGTCGGCTACACTGGCTTACTTTCAGTAACCCACGCCGCCTTTTACGGCATCGGAGCTTATGCCACCGCTATCTTGTTGACTGAACTAGGCTTCAATTTCTTTATTTCCTTGATTGCCGGAGGATTGTTGGCGGCTGTCATTGCTTGGTTTATTGGTTTAGTGCTTAGCAAGTTTGATGATGATTACTATGCCCTTGTTTCGCTGGGTTTTAATGTGATTGTCTTTAGTATTTTTCTTAATTGGCAAAGTTTAACTCGCGGTCCATTGGGCATCCCCGGTATTGCCCGCCCCGAGGCTTTTGGTTTTTCTTTTTCAACACCGCTGGCGTTCTTAATGCTGACAGTGATTACTCTGCTGTTGTCATGGCTGGTGTCATCGTTCATCGTTCGCTCTTCTTTTGGCCGGGTGCTCAAAGCTATTCGGGACGATGAGCAGGCGATTGAGGTTTTTGGCTACAATACTCATCATTACAAATTAGTGATTTTTACTGCGGGAGCCGTTCTGGCGGCAGTGGCGGGCGCTCTTTTTGCTTCTTATATTTCTTTTATTGATCCGTCTACTTTTACTTTGGATGAGTCAATTTTTTTGCTGGCGGTGATTATTTTAGGCGGGCTGGCTAGCTTGCGGGGATCAGTGGCCGGGGCGGCGGTCTTAATTATTTTGCCGGAGCTTTTACGCTTTGTCGGTTTCCCGGCAGAAATTGCTGCTCAAATGAGACAAGTGGTTTACGGCGTTATTCTGATTCTGTTGATGCTTTACCGGCCCCAAGGACTCTTGGGAGAATATAAATTGTAAATTTTCGGAGAAGAAATTTATAATTTTCATCGCTCTTGTTACCTTCAAAAACGGCCAATTTGTGAAGTTGGGAGAGTGTTAAATCCTTGCATTAGAAGCGGTAGTTGGTTATATTTTAATTATGAGTAAAGCAGTTATTCAGGAAAAAATAAGGAAACTGGAAAGCGAACTAGAATTGATAAAAAAATCTCTTGATAAAAAGCCGGATTTCGATATTGACGAAAAGATTTGGAAGGAAGTAGAACCGACGGTTAGGAAAATAAGAAAGCAACTATATAAGGAGGTTTATGGGAAGAGATAGGGTGTTTTTGGACACCAGTATTTTGATCGCCGCCGTCATTTCTTCTCGCGGCGGCTCTTTTTATATTCTAGATAAATTGAAAAACAATTTCACTCTGCAAATAAGCAAATATGTTCTGGAGGAAGCAATGAGGACTCTAACTGATAAGTTTCCTAATTCAGAACTGATGAAAAGTAAACTACTTCTTCTTTTGGGTTTGGGGCAAGTAGAAATATTAGACAATCCTCCAAAGAGAGAGACTAATAAGCTAAAGAAAGTAATTTCTGAGAAGGACACCCCCGTTCTAACTTCAGCTTTAGAACATAGTTCTTACCTGATAACTTTTGATAATGAATTTCTCGGTGAAGATATTTTAAGAATAGCAAGAAGCCGTGGTTTAAAAATAATGAAACCGCGGGAGTTTGTTTTGAAATTTAAGTCTTGACAGCCCCTACCATAGTTTTGTGTATTATGAACAAAATAGACAAAACAAGGAAAATTATCGTCTGGCTGCTTGTCATCGTAATTATTGTTTGGGGCGGATACGTTTTATTGAATAAACCAAAGCCGGCTTCCGGAGAGTCGATTAAGATCGGGGTTATTATTACTGGTACTGGTGTCGGCGCTCTTCAAGGTGAGTGGGCGAGGCAGGGAGTTGAATTAGCAAGAGAGGAAATTAACGCAGCTGGCGGAGTCAGAGGGCGGCTGATCGAATTGATTTTCGAGGATAGTAAAACTGAACTGGCCGCTGCGGTTTCAGCAGCCAACAAACTCATCAATGTTGATGGAGTTAAATCTATAATTGGTGACTCTTGGACTTCGACGACAGTTGCCGTCGAACCGGTAATAAATAAAAACGGCGTTCTGTTAATTGCGCCGTTGGTTACTCTGGATAGTTTGAGTAAGGACGATTTACTTTTTCGGTTAATGCCTGTTACTAAGAGCATGATGGAGTCGCTAGCCCACTACGTTTATGGCAAAATGGGAGGTGGGAAAGTAGCTTTCCTAAGCCAGGAGACCACTTTTGGCGTTGAACATGTCCGGGATTTCAAAGCCGTCTTCGAGTCCTTAGGTGGCATAGTTGTTGCTGAGGAGAGTTTTAATATCAAAGCTACTGATCTCCGCTCACAGATTGTGAGAGTTAAGGCTGCCAAGCCGGATGTTGTTTTCAATTTGCATGCCACTGGTCCAATTATGGGGGTTTTAATGAGGCAAGCCAAAGAGCTCGGCCTCAACGCTAGATGGATAGGTTCTTGGGGATCAGAAAACGGTAGTCTTCTTAGAGAACACAGCGATGTTATCGAGGGATTGGTTTATCCTTATCCCTATAATGTCGAATCAAACGATCCGGCAGTGCAAAGATTTGTCGGTATTTATAATGCTAGATACAATGAACCGCCCAATTTTGTAGCCGCCAGTTTTTATGATTCTTTGAAGTTGTTGGCTCAGGCTATTGGAGAGGTTGGAGAAAACACGACTGAGCTTAAATCTTACTTAACAAGCGTGAAAGATTACCAAGGCGCCAGTGGCACCTTCTCCTTTGATGAGAATGGGGATGTCGAACGGCCAATCGTTATCAAGGCCGTCAAAAACGGCCAGTTTGTGAGGTTGGAGAATTAGGGATATAATTGAAAATATGACCACTGTAACTATTTCCAAAAACAAATACGAAACTTTGAAAAAACAAGCCTCGCTTTACGAGAAATTACTAAAGCCGGTCTCGAAACAAAAGTGGCCACTTGAAGATTATTCAGAAAAGAGAATCAGAGAATTTATGAGGGCGGATAAAATTGACAGAAAAAATGCTAGTCGTCTTTCTGGACGCTAATGTCTTTTTTGCTGCTGTTAGTTCTTCAGTTGGCGGATCACACTTTATTATTGAAATAGCCAAACAGAAGAAATTAAAGATTGTTACTGTGGCTTACGCTTTGGCCGAGGCAGAGAGAAATATCAGAAAGAAACTAGGCAAGGGAGCATTAACCAAGCATTATGAGAATTTATTGGTCATTGAGCCAATAATTCAACCGCTACCTGTTATTTCGGATAATTTAGAAAAGAGGTTAGAAGAAGTTATTGATAAAAAAGACATTCCGATAATCGTCGGATCTATTTTAAGTTGCGCCAACATTCTTATTACTCTTGATAAGAAACATATTTTAGGAAATAGAAAGTTGTTAAAACTTCAGATGCCTTTTTCTATCATGACACCGGGCGATTTTCTTAAGAGTTTCTTAAAAGCGTAATAAATTTTAAATCTTAACTCCCAGCCCCCAAGGCTTCTTCGGTGAGTACAGACTGTGAGGTTAAAATAAAAATGACAGTTGATGACAATTCTTGAGACTAAAAATCTAAAAAAGTATTTCGAGGGAGTAAAAGCGGTTGATGATTTATCTTTGGTAATCGAGCGGGGGAAGATCGCCGGCATTGTGGGACCGAACGGCTCGGGCAAGACAACTTTAATCAATGTTTTAACTGGTGTTT
>Ga0213870_1000035_pt1 | contig 71442 bp, 92 predicted proteins | sample WICALVC2017_Meta_FD_160119 | JGI IMG/M metagenome (GOLD analysis project Ga0213870, IMG submission 160119) | Freshwater microbial communities from subterranean cave lake in Wind Cave National Park, South Dakota, United States - WICALVC2017 | ecosystem: Environmental > Aquatic > Deep subsurface >...
TAATATGCAGAGTGAATAATGTCTTTACCAATCTCTTGGTACTGACCATTAACCTTATCTACTAGTGCTTTAAGTGCTAAATTAACTTTATCCTGAACTGATGGGTCATAGAAAATCTGAGCATAGTTAGGACAGAAGATAATATTCAAATGCTCAAAGCCAGCAATAGCACAAGGCAAGACATATCCATAATGAGGTTCTGCTTTGGTTTGCTTGGTTAGAGTTTTGAAATAAGCACTATCACAACATAGAACATACTCTGTTCTTAAGTTGCATAGCTCTGGTAACAAGTCTTTAAGATAGTCTTTCTGCATAGATACAGGGGCTTTCTTACCATTGTACTCAAGGTCAAATGCAATAAATTGCTTTGGCTTGATTCCAGTAGGGTTGATATACGCTTCCTGTAACTCACGCTTCTTCAGTTGTTGTGGTTTGATGAGAATAGCTATTGGATATCTTTGGTTCTGCTCAAAGATTATGTGACGCATCTTCTTGGTCTACCCCTCGTAAGTCCATAAAACGATAACTTCTTCCCTGTTCATTAAGCTCTGTCATGAGCTTGTACAGTTCAGGAGATGGAAGTTTATCTAAGAAGTATGTACGAGTCATATCAGTATCTACGTATCTTGACTCACGTAACTGTTCAGGCCACCACTGTCTAAGTAGTAGGTACTCTGTAACAATTACTTTAGATACTGCGAATGCGATATCCATCAGATAACCAATTTAGACATTACATAGAATGAGATAAGTTTCATCATTGAATCATCTGGTTTAACCCCTTGAATCAAAGATTTCTCACCTATGATTGCATGGGTAAATATCTCATCAAGTTTCTTATGCATGAATGGTGGGACGTAACAGTACAACTGACCAAGATGAGTTATACGTGCCAGTACTTTCTTAAAGTAGTTTTCGAGATACAAGAAGTCTCTCTTAATCTTCTGCTTTAATTCCCATACTTCCTTAGCTGTCTGTACTAATTCATTCTTACAAGTAAAGGACATATGTGTAGACTCGCGGAATACCATGTTGTTAAACATGAATCCATTAGGAGTATCATTATCAATGCATAATTGTCGTTCTCTTTTATGAACGAATGTGCAGAACTCATCAGTAATTATATTAGGTAACCAGTCTAATAAATCACGTTTAAGTTTTGGAGTAACACTGGTGTATGTAGACATAATCACCTCATGAAATGAGGAGGTTTGCCATAGAATACGACACGAGTAGTAGCACGACTAACGGCTACATATAACATACGAGCTAGTTGTTCCATATCCTTACAGATGCACAAGTCACCTATGTCGATATAAACAGTATCAAATGTAGAGCCTTGAGACTTATGTACAGTGGATGCATATGCAAACCGCAGGTCAGCAAATTCATTCTTTAAACGAAAGTACTCAACCCAATTTTTATCGTTGGTTGCTTCTCTGATTGCTTGTTGTAACTGGCTATAATTAACAGGTTGTTTAACTAAACCACCTACTCCAATATCTACCATGTAGTAAGGAATACCATCATTATGATGTACACCAGATATTGAATGTACTCGGTATACTTTTTCGATAATGGTACGAGAACCAGCAGTTTCAATACTATTATTTGATACGACAGCATCACCTACCATTAGAGTTGGAGGTAAATGCTTCTTGGTTCGTATGTACGAGTTGTACTCTTGAACCCCGTTATTTGTATAAGCTAGGATTTTATGACCGGTAGTTTCCTGCAAAATGAAATTTGCATTCATCAGTTGGCGCATCTCATCGTCATTAACGAAATCGATAATACCAGGAACAGGAATAATTGGTCTGAAGACACCCGTTTCTACTGTCTGACGTAACTGGTCATTAAGTAGAGTTAATGCAGGACTATTGTTAGTTCGCATTTGGGTATTTAGATATGAAGTAATGTAGCCCGAGTTGAATACTGGACTCATTGTTTCTGAGACTGGAGCTAACTGACAGTGGTCACCAATAAAAACTATTTTACAGTTTCTAGCAGTACCTTCGTCTATTAGTTTCAGTAATTGAGTATCCGCCATTGAGGATTCATCCATAAGGATGAGAGTGTCGGATAGAGGTGTAAAGTTTTTACCTTTAGCAGTGAATGATTTACCAGTACGATAATCATCTCTCACTGTAAGACCTAACGTTGAATGGATTGTAGATACAGTTCTGTTTGAAAACCTTTCTTGAAGTACTTCAGCAGCCTTATTAGTTGTAGCAGTAACAACAATATTATTGAGTGGTTCAACACCCATAATAGTTGTGATACGCCTACTACTAGGCAGCATATCAATCATATGGTTCAACATGAATGTCTTGCCTACCCCTGGTGGACCAGAGATAACCATATGTTTAGTTGGAGTACAAAGGAAAGATAAGAACTGTTTAGCTGCTTGTTCTTGGCAACTAGTTAGATTCATTTTCAGTCCTTAGAAACGCGAGCTTAAGAAGCTCATACTTACTTCTGGCAATAAACCTAATATCTATAGATTTATCCATTGGTTCAATGAGTGGCTCCTTATTGTATTCTTCCCTGAAGATTTCAGCCTTACTCAATAACTCAAGTAAGGCTTTACCATCTTCTACTGGAAGTACAATTTTGAAGTCATAACTAAATTGAATGCACATCATGTTCCCACGATATGTATTATTTATAGATTCAGACATACGCCTCCTTACTAGAGGCTCAATATTACTTAGCCATGATTCGTACAAGGCTCTCTGAGACGATTTCTTCAGGTGACTTAGTACTTTTACCTACTGGTACAGAAAAGTCTCCAGAATCGCTTATAGAGTCTTTATCAATATCTTTCTTAACACCATCTACTACATGAGTGAGATGGTCACGTATAGCTGTCAACATCATTAATGTTTTGAGCTTAACGTCAGATAAATTTTCACTTTCAGATTTGTTTTCTGTACCGAAAGTAAAACCTGAAAGTATTGGTAAATTTAAATGTTCAGTGAAATGGATATTACCGAATTTTTGGATTTTCATATTGAGCACCTATGCAGATGTGAAGAGTAACCAAAGCAACTGCCGGAGGCAGTTATTTGATTTGAACCATAGTTAATCGACCACCGAATACTGCTCCGGTATCAATATAATATTGGTTATGAAATTGCATAGGGTCTTTGGCAGGTGTGTGACCGAAGTAAAATCGGTGTGCACCATTAATGATAGTACCTTCATCATTTTGGTTTAGAATGATACGTTCTCTACCCCAAACGAGAATATCTTCATCGATTGGTTTATTGAATTGGTACTCATTTGAAGGGTAGTCTGCATGGCAAATGACATATGTTTTATCATTTACTGAGACTTCAATGATACCAGGTAGTGATGCTACCTGAGTAAATAGTTCTAATACTTCTGGTTTCTGTTCTTCTGGAATATCCATAATCCATGAACCACCATTACGGAACCAATTGAAGTAAGCTAAATCACCTTCTTCAGAATTAGGTTCAGAAGATAAGGCATTAAGTGCCATTACTTCATGGTTACCTAGAACAGATTTGAACCAAGGTTCATTTAATAGACGTAAGCAGTTCACATTCTGTGTACCACGGTCAATTAAATCACCTACAGAAATGAGTAAGTCTGTTTCAGTATTAAACTGAGCAGCCCACATCTCTTTTTGAAGAGTGTCGAAGCAACCATGCAAATCCCCTACAACGAAGATTCGATTATATTGGCTTCCATCAATCTTCAGATAAAGATTTTCCATAATTACCTCCAGTGATAACTGGAATAGCCCCTCATTGAAGGGCTATCCAAGTACTACTGGCGATTAGCCAACGATATGGTCGTGCATTTCAGATACCTGACCAGCAACTTTTGCAACCGCAGCTTCAATTGCCGGAGCAACAGCAGCAGCGATAGTTTCATTGAAAGTAGGTTCTTTTACTTTCGGCTTAGACTGTTCTTCCAGCAGTTTACGCTGTGCCTGAATAGTCAGAGCAGAGTCCAGCAGAGCTTGACCACTGATTGATTCAATCAGAGTACCTGGCTCTTGATACTGGAGTTGGTGCAGTTTGGCACGTTTAACAACTTCTGCGATTACCGCAGGGATAGTACCAGCCAGAGCTTCACCGACCAGAGTCAGGTCTGCATCAGCAGCGATGGTGTCACGACCATACAGGCGAACCAGTTTTTCAACAGCTTTCGCATCAGGCGCAGTCACGTCGATGATTGCATCCAAACGGCCCGGACGCAGCATTGCTGGGTTGATGTTTTCCAGATGGTTGGTGGTCAGAACGGTGATGATGCGAGAAGATTTGGTGTCAATACCATCCAGAATGTTCAGGATATCGTCCATCTTAACGCTACGTTCACCGGATACAGCACGGTCGATATCTTCACAGAAGATGATACACGCTTTATCACTGTACTGTTTAGCGAACTGAATCGCATCAGACAGTTCATCAGAACGTGGTACGTAAACGTAGGTAACGCCAGTTTTAACTGCCAGAGCAGCAGCAACAGTCGCAGCCATAGTTTTACCAGTACCGTATGGCCCGCCCAGCAGTACGCCGCGTTTAACTGGCATATCGTTGGCGATACAGTCAGCAACACGCTCAATTGGCGTAAACAGGTTGGTTTCAATCAGGTTCTGTACATCATCGCTGTAAACCAGCGAATCACGGCTGATACCACGCAGGTCCATGAACTCTGGTTCTGGCATTTCCAGCACATCGCCATCGTTATCACGGAAGCGGATTTTGATAGCTTTACCCATATAGATAGAATGGGTACGCAGGGTCTGCTCAACGGTATCGAATAGCAGTTCGATTGTTTTTTCGTCTTTACGCAGAACTTTACCGACCAGTTCGAAGCTGATACGACCATCTTTTTTCTGTGCAGAGCACTGAACGAAACCATCTACCTGTGGCAGAGAGAAACGTCCCCACGGAACTTTTTTGGTTTGACCGAAGCCAACCTGAACATCCAGCATCTGTGGAGGATTAGAACCAAAGAAACCCGGAGTTGCTTCAGCAGCAGCCCAACCATAACGTTCGGTCAGAGCCAGCATCAAAGCATGAGCGCCATCCCACGGGAATACGTTATAGGTACGGCGAACGATAACTTCTTCTTCTTCGAACTTCTGGCGACGTTTAGCCAGGTCGATTACATCACCGAGGCTCATGCCTTCAGGGATAATCAGCTTTTCGCCGTGACGAACGATTTCAGCAACGTGTACTTTCTTTTCATCTTGCTCGAGAGTCTTGGACATTTCTTTTTACCTTTTCAGATTGGGATTAAAAATTACAGTTTGATTTGAAGAGGATGAATTCCTCTTTCTTTTTTCCAAAGCAAGCCCCGAAGGGGCTTTAACCTCTACCGAACACAGGAATTACTCTGAAGCCATTGCTACGAGCAATATTGGCTACATGGTTCTTCTTGGTTCGACAGACGAGTTTTGCAGGGATACGAAAGATATCCCAAGCAATAGGATGTTTAGACATAAAAACTATTACCTTACAGAGAGGTAAAGTAATACCTCTCATATTAAATAATTACTTTGTACATAGTTAACACCAGTCCTGTTTGGACAGTTTGATTAACTTTCTGATATGCCAAGGAGTTTCAGCATGAAGTTTATGCTTAGCATCCATCAGAGCATCATTAATGGAGTCATATTCATTAGGAGATACATGACGTACAAAACGATAATCATCGTCAATGCACATCAATCCCAATGTGTAATCAACCACTGAGCCATCAGCCATGAGATTTACGAAGTGAACACTACAAGTGTCATCATAAATAATGACCACTTCTATCACACCCACAGCCATATCATTTTTGACAGCCTGTACAGCGTTGTAATGGCATCGATGATTAGACAAAGGCATATTATTAGCCAAACTCATTGAGAGCTTTCTGGGGTACTTAGCGTTCGCTACATCACGTATAGCCTTCTGAATCTTGAACATTGTTGGCTCCAAAAAAGATGCCCTCACAAGGAGGGCAAAAACATCTGAAAGGTAAGCAAATTGTTTACCTAGCCACGTAGATATATTTAACTGTTTACGTGAATCAGTTGCCCGAAATTAACTGATGCACTCGGATTATCCAAACATACCCAAATAACATTAGGTGCTGGTGGTTCGTCCATTGGAGGACATTCCAAATCCGAAAATACAACAATCAATTCAGGCTTCTCTTTTTTAGCATGTTCGTAAACACACTTGAGAGATGTTCCCCCTCTACCAGTGAAGTTGCAATCAGCAATATTGTCACCTTCTTCCAACTCATGAATATCATGAATCCTTGTATCGAATGTACAGACAGTAATTCGTTTTGGATTCAGAGTTGTTTTAATTGCATGAATCTCACTGATATACACAGCAAACTGTGCATCAGTTACAGAACAGGAAATATCAGTATAAAAAATGATATGTTCCAGTCCTTCAGAGTTCAGAGAAGGAAGATACACATTAGGCAGGTATCGCTTATTAGGCTTAGCCCAAGTGTAATCATTGCGAGTCATCTCATTAACAAAGTTTCTGAGAATGTCATTCCACGGTAGTTTAGGGTTAAGAAGTTCATCTATATAAGCCTGAATTTCCCCTGGTATTGACCCAGCTTGACCACTCTGTTGTGCAGCTATAGAGCCACGAATCAACATAGAGTCAATCTGTACTTCAACTTCTTCCTCATCAGCCATTGAACATGGTTTAATGTCCATGCCTAAAGAGTTCTGTTGTTGTTTACTGCCTTGCTGAAGTAATTTGTCATAGATTTGAGGTGCACTTAAATCATCATATTGATGGTCTAAGAGCCAACCAATACCAATTACATAGCCAGAGCTATCCAGCATATTATTGATATAGAAGTCACAAGCCCAATTCCATAACTCAGGATTTCTTGCTGCAAGTCTTAAGACATGTTTTAAAGCAACATGCCACGTCTCATGAGCGAGAAGTGTCACTCTACAAGGACGTGGTAAATCCATAAAGTACTTTGGATTTATCAGAATGTTTAAACCATCCGTACAAGCTGTAGGAATGGTATCGTCCCACTTAAGCTGAAGTGAGCAAAAGATAGAACAGATAAAAGCATTCTTACTCTTAGCAAACAAATCTACTTTAGCTAAATCTAATGCCTTGTCTTTATCCAAAGGAACCTCCTTAGAGCATTCCTTCACCGGAATCATTGGCATAGCGAGTAACCCAATCCATAACCTCAGGAACTGCTGAAATCATTGGTTTGGCTTTAAACGCATTGCTCAATGCAACAATTTGGAATTCTACTGGTAGACGATTGATGAACTTCATCAATTGAGGGGCATTTTCTACAGTGATAGAAGATGCAGCATAACCAGCATAAGCAAACTTAACATCAGGACGGTCTTTGATAACGATACCTTCTGGATTAGCCAGAATCTCTTCAATAGAAGAAACGTCGCCATAGATAGCGCAATACTCAATGAATTCACGAGCAGCACCTCTACCGATTACACCCGACAATAAGCCTAAATCAGTTTTGATATCCACTTCCAAACCATTAATGGCTCGGTTAGTGAAGTCCCATGTACGAGGACAAGGGAATGTTTCTCTTAAGTTCTTTGGGTCAAACTTATGAAAGAGTTCTTTCTTAAAGTTTAAGAAGCTTAAGATACGATGGTCTATCTTTTCGGCTATCGCCCAAACAGACCAATCATCGAAGTTAACTTCTAACTCCATAGAGACAATACGAGACAGAGTTGCACTACTCATTGTGGTAGTAATTGCACCGTCTGTATCTTTGTTGCCAGCCGCAGCAATATACACTTGAGGATGGAGTTTGGTTTGACCAACCATTCCATCTAATAGTTTGTATGCAGCAGCTTGTACGGCTTTAGGTGCAGTATTCATTTCATCAAGAAATAGTAACCAGCCGTTATAACCTTCAGGGATTACATCCCCAACAATTGGAATGTCTTTAGGTGGATGATACACCGAACGACCATTCTCAATATTTGGAAAGCCCAGCAAATCAGTTGGGTCACACTGACCTAAACGAAGGTCAATAACCTTTAACTTTGCTTCTTTAGCAATCTGGCGAATGATTGCAGACTTACCAATACCTGGACTACCTTTAATAAAAGGAACTAGTCCTGCCGCAAAAGCTCTTTCAATAGCTTTTTTAATAGCTGAAGGACGCATGAGATTACCTTTGCAGAATAAAAAGCCCACCATTTAGGTAGGCTTAAGGATTAACCAACTTTCAGAAGACGACGAGAATCCATTAAGAATGGAACCACATCACCATCTTCATCGACGATATGGATAACACAATCATATAACATTGCCGCAGCAGGGCTACCGGGACTCATGTCATTAGCCAATTCATACCCGCGTAAAGCTTTTGGCAGGAATTCGGTAACAATACCCGGACGGTCTTCTTCAGGGAATTTAAAGAATCCCGGATTAGCAGGGTGCAGAATTACGATATCCCCTACAGAAATCTGCTGATGGGATACGAACATTGCATTGAATGCATTGCGTAATGCATCAATCTTTTCGATTTCAATCTCTGGTTTTGCCATTATATTGGCTCCTATTCAGATGTTAAAACAGAGAATCAAATGATTCCCAAAGAATTATTTCTGTGCAGCAGGATGGATGAAGAACACACCTGCAACGCCAGTAGGCAGCGTATATTGAGATTCAACATACGTTACGGTTGGAGCACGACCAAAGTTCTCTTCGAACTCACGCCATGCATGTAAACCGATTTCCAGATTTTCCATGATGATTTCATCATTGAATTTCTGTTTTTCCAGATGGTTCAGAACATCCATAGCAAACTGGTGACGTTCCAGACAGGTGCAGCCAGCAGCTTTATGGTCATGGCTATCGGCAATTTCTTTGCCCATTTCTTCCAGCAACTCACGAGGAGTCTGGCTAGCTCGGGACAGATGGTCCAACATACCAACACCAACTACGGCAATTACTTTATGACCAGAGTTCAGCATCAGGTCTTTAACGATTGCTACAGCTTCTTTTTGCTTATCGGACAGTGCCATTTCATTTACCTTCAGATTGTTTAACAAGTTGTTCCAACAGTTGAGCAATACCAGTACCGAGTTCTTCGATACGTTCCCCTAACTGCTGAAGAGAAGTGAGTTCGCTTTCACGAACTTCTTTATTAATTAAACTTTTCGCTAAAGAGTTAAGGGACTGGAAGTAACCAATATTACTTAAGTTAACTGTTCCAGCTTTAACTCCAGATTGAATAGTTTTCTTTTCAGCCAACACATATGTATAACCATTGGAAGTAACTACGTACTTATCACCAATAGGAATATTAAGTTTGGAGACTGGTTCTTTAGCCATCACATTCTCCGAGAAAAAATAAAGCTACCAGAAGGTAGCCTTAAACCAAAGACAGCGCCGTAGGCGCTTAAACAGGAATAACTTTCTCTGCTAATTTATTGAGATTATATCGATTGATATACTCTCGACGTTCCTCTTGCAGACGAGCTACTTCAGCCTCATGTCCAGCTATCTTAGAGTCAAATTCTTTGATGTTGTGCATGTGACGTTCTAAATCGAACTTAGTCATTGGCTCACCCATTACTTAACTCCGGTAGAGTTAAAACCACCTTCACCACGTTCAGTAGACTCAAATGAATCCACTACAACGAACTCAGGCTGCATTACAGGCACGATTACCATCTGAGCAATACGGTCACCAGGGTTAACAGTAAAAGGCTCTGTAGAGCGATTCCAGAGGCTTACCATGAGTTCACCCTGATAGTCTGAATCAATCAGACCAGTGAGGTTCCCAAGCACTACACCATGCTTATGGCCTAGACCTGAACGAGGAAGAATCATTGCTGCATACTTCACATCATCCAAATGAATAGCTAAGCCAGTTTCAACTAACTTGGTTTCACCTGGCTTCAATTCAAATGGTTCAGGAGTGTTAGCACGTAAGTCCACACCAGCAGAACCTTCAGTAGCTCTTGCAGGTACAGACATGTTTGGATTATTAAATGGAAGTACTCTAAGTTTAACTTGCATAAATGTTCCTTAGTTTTATAGGAATGCCACCATACAGATAGCATTTATATAAAACTAAAAGCCTCCCCGAAGGGAGGCTAGTAGTTTACCATTCCATAGACACACCAGCACCAAAGACGAAATCATCTTGAGTGGTGGCAGCTACTGATGCTTTGGTTACTACATTCTCGTTAAAACGAGCACTCATACCAACAGCAAGACCTTGTTCACTGTCATATGAGCCAACGCCAGCACCAACTGAGAATGAACTATTCTGACTTACCTGCGGGATATTAGCCATAGCAGCTACACCTGCGATACCAGCAGAAGCATTCTTACGGTTCTCATCAATACGTTTACCCATATTGGCAAAACGTTGATTGGTGGATTTTTCAAAAGCATCCTGACGCTTAGAGATAGATTTATTGGCTTCGGTATTAGCATTGACCTGAGTCATATCTGCATCTTTACCATTCAGGCCATTAACTCCAGCAATACCTTGTTTGCCTTCATCACCTTTAGCGCCATCTTTACCATCGGCTCCATTAAGACCGTCTTTCCCGTTAAGACCATCTTTACCAGCAGTACCTGTTTCGCCTTGGATACCTTGCTCACCACGTTCACCTTGAGCACCAGTATCCCCTTTGGCTCCATCTTTGCCGTCAACACCATCACGACCATTAGTACCGTTGATTCCATTTAATCCGTCCTTCCCATCCTTGCCAGATGCTCCGGTATCTCCCTTATCGCCTTTGTCACCTTTGGCTCCGTCGATACCATCCTTACCGTCTTTGCCATCTTGTCCTTTAATGACAGTGTGTTCACCATTAATAGTGACATTTTCAATATCACCAGTGAACTCCACATTTAACTCGGAATTATTACAATTCCAAGTAGAGGCACATTGACTGATATGAACTAAACCAGTTCCATCACCAACAACAGTAACATCTCCACGAGAGTTGTTATTGTTATCCTTTGCTACAGAAGCAAAAGACATAGAGGCCAATGTAAGGCCGAGTACTACTACAATTTTACGCATTTAGAGTCTCCCGGCCTTAGCCGATTAAGGTTTAATTAAGGATGCTGCATACTCTAATAAGTAGAGTTTTGGGGCTACCCATATTTTTAGCCAATCAAGATTGCACCAAAATACGAATATCATTATGAAGGATATAAATCCCCATATGATACATACGGTGGTGTATAGTACATCTTGCTCAGCAGTAGTGGTGTTCTGGTTTTTAAACCACCATTTAAATTTAATGGCCATCCAAACTACATATCCAATGATGATGGAAGTAGCAAAGAACCAAATCATAAAACTAAAAGTAAAGTTCCATATAAGAAGCTGTTTTAAAACTTCCGGTATTTGTTCTTTACCAAATTGAATAGCAGCATCTGCACCAGAGGTAACTCTGGTAATGATATCTGCTAATACTTTTTGTAGTTGGTCATTCATTTATCAATTGCCTTTGGATTAATTACAGAATTAGGCAAGCAACTGAGACTGTAGCTATCACTACGCACAGCTTTGTCAGCCGGAGCGTATAATACCCAACAAGTAACAGCCGCATCGTCGTCGTGTACACGCTGAATCTCTACCTTTTCAAATACAGGATTTACTCTGAATTCACTGCCGTAGGCAGTACGACCAATTAAGATAGCTACAAGAGCTATAAAACAAACAATGATGATTTTCCATTCTCTTTTAGACATATGACATATTCCTCTCGTTTAAAGTAATAAGAGAAATATCTCCAACCAGTCCATAAATAGACTTGGATATATCCTCCCTTGTTATAGATGTTATGAGCGTCATATAGACGCCCATCTAACCAGATTTTAGTGAATGGTTTGACCTGATGGGCTTTCACCATTAGATAGTGATTCTTCTTGCGGAGTGGATTGCATATCTGTTGGGTCTGAGCATTCATACCAAAAACCTTTTTCATGGTCCCAGAATAGCCATTGTCCACTGGCATCCTGTGCAATAAATGAGTGTTCAGGAACTGTTCCAGGAGTAGGGTTATTAAACCCTACATCAGCAGTATCAAGGATTTCATCCTTACCTGATTGTTCATACATAACCCATACCTTGTCATGGTACATGCCTTTAACCACAACGTTTACACGAGTTTGTTCAGGGTCTTTAAGGAAGACCATACCTAACATGTAACCTACTTTTACGTTCATTAATCCATTCTCCCAATTAGTCTCGCTTCGCCATTGACCGTTAACACGGTCATGGCTCGCTCGTACTGCCAGAATCTGATATCCAGACCAGCAGTATTATTTAAATGATATACAGCGATTGGGTACTCTGGTTCATCTCCTGGATAGGTAAGTAACCCATCCTTAAAACCAGATTCAGTTTCAGAAGGAAGCATAGGACTTCCATACTGATACACTTCCCAAATCTTATAGCCAATATCAGTTTCATCATTGGCAAGCTGTGAAGCACGAATAACAATCTGGGGAATGAACCCCAGAGAGTCACGAATACGATTCTTAGGAATCACTGCATAGTGGCCCATAGGGTCAGTAGACAGTGTCACATTAGTAAAGATACCCATTGGTTTTCCTTAGCTGAGCATATAGTTACTCTGACGAATGAGAGTAGACAGGTCATTAGACAGTTTGCCTACCGGAACACGTTTACCTGCAATTTGAGATGCCATAGCTTGCAGCATTGTGCTATCTGCAATTTGAGCAAAGATATCGATATAGTTCTGACGTACTTCATTCATGTACAAAGGATGACATTTGAAGCAATCCAAAGATTCAAGGTAAGACGCTACTCTTACCTTCGTTGTTAACTGCCTTAGATTTCTCTAAGGATTGGACTATATCATCTACGTTACCGTAGCTTCGCACTTCGACCACCAATAGCTTGTGGCCTACTCTACTCAGTTCACCATATGGTGCTTTTCGATAGTCTCTGAACCTTCCTTAAAAATACTGGTCGGATATATTTTTCCAGTATCTTTTACTCATGATGCCCTTAATCTGGCATCTTGAACGACTATATTTCTTAGAGAGTTCTGTAACAGTAAAAGTACTTTGTGCAATATCACTACAAAGTAGATGCACTTCTTCAGCAGTAAGCTGTTTATAGCTTCTTTTGCTTTTGTTAGTGCAATTACGACTTCTCACCGAATCTAATAAGTTAGATATACCATTATTGTTTCTAACAGAATCAAAATGGTCTACCTCTTCTGGAATATATCCATGATACAACCAGAAGATTAATCGATGCTTCATTCGTAATTTACCATTACACCATACACGTACATAACCATCTTGGTTTAAAGACCCGATATCTAACGATACTCGTTTCTTCCCACCTTTTTGATTAACTAGTACGTCCAACCTACCTGTAGAAAAATCTACAGATTTTAATTGGTTCTCTTTGAAATAAATAAAGTCTTGTTCTTCTTGAGTCATACTGTTCTCCCCTTTGTATATTATTACTATACATGTAGGGTTTACTAAGTACAAGGCTTGGCTGCTGATTGGCATATCCTAAAGGACTTAGCTTTCCAGCAATTCACGAAGTTTTAAATCCACCATTGATGGATTGCAACGATTGGGAATGGTTTATGAGCCAACATCTTCTCAATGATTTCGATGAGTTGGTTCTTAATCCAGAGAGGTACTAAATGAACATTCAGATGGTCAATATACTCAACTAATACAGCAGATACAAAACGATGTTTTTCAGCTAACTGTACAGCCCTCTGAAGCTTCTTATCATTTACGGTATAGTTCACAATACCTGTAGTAGCAGAACCTGTCAGAAGCTCATACACACGTTGTACTTTGACCTTATCATAGTTAGCACGACGATTCATTTCACGTACTACCATCCCATCCACTGAGTGAATAGTATTAGCAGCAAGTGATAGACCAAAGTCCTGACCTTCATTAACCCAATAGCGGTGAGTGAATGAGCTATCCAGTTCATTTACTTCAAAGCTTGCTTCCTTCATGGTCATTACCTTAACGACAGCAGTGAAGCCGTCTGGTAATTCCCACATATGCTGAAGTGCTTTAGGCTGCCAGAGATTAATTAAATCATCCCGCAGCATGTTTGCACCTGGTGCAATAATTTGAACCATCTCATAGAACTTTTGAAGCTCTATAGTGTTCTCACCAAACACACTCTTAGGGTTGGCTTGAGAGCCATAGAAGTGTGTCATAATCGCGCCCTTAACATCTTTACGGTCTACCTTATCAATCTTACCTTCCAGCAGATTGCCCATGACTTTATAGCCATCGGTATACGCATCCTTACGTACATTAGGGTTAACCAGATTTACTGTTTCAGCAGTAACCTTACAGCCTGTGAGTGCAGCCATGCACTGTAATCCAGATGCAGTAGCATCCATACCTACCATATAACCAATTGGTTTACCTTCGAGTACATCTTGGTAAGCCAACATACCTGCATAGAACTGAGCAGGTTCATCTGCATCATCTACCAGACCAGATAAGCTACCCTTATTTTCATTGAACCAGTTAAGACGGTTATCGAATGTTTCTTTGTCTAAGCCAAAGGAGTTAGCTACATCTAATTTGATATACTGGAAAGCAGAGAAAGTTTGCATCTTGAGTCTCACTTATTTAGTTGAGAGAAGGTTTGGATAATTTGGTCTGAATAAGCACTTGGGTGTCTTACTTGAAGTAGTGGGCATACTCCACATTGACTTTTACACTTCCAAGGATTTGTAAGTGTTCCTGTTAAATTGAATATATCTCCTCTACATGAACCATCTTTAACTGAATAATTTCTGAATGAATCTAATATAAGAATCAATTCATCATTCATAGATTCACCAATATTATCCGACTTGAATATCTATGTTCTGTATTACGGGATGTTAATATGCAGTTATGACAAGCAATACCTAAACAACTAAAATCTATAAATTTAGTTCCTAAACAGTTTTCTCCTAATTCAGATAGCTTTTTTAATTCTTTCAGAATTAGAACCAATTCTTTATTCATTTCTTGGACGCCTATTTTGAGCCTGTACTTGCATAGTTACCCATCTGCAATTATCAGGAGAATAGTTTCCATTTGTGTCTATACGGTCTATGGTTAAATCTTCTTTATACCCATTTTCATAAGCCCATTTTGAAAATGATTCATACTCATCCCATACAGAATCTATGGATATCCCTCTACCACCATAATAGATATAGTCACTTGCATTAGAGTTATTACATCTCATTCGCATTCTGCACCAAATCCCATATAATCTGGCACTAGATTCTCCATGTGTAGTTCTAATTTTCTTAATAGTAGCTTTTCTTAAACAGCCACAAGATTTTGTCCTTCCACTTTTAATTTCTGTTGTAGATTGTTCTTGTATATTCCCACAAGTACATTGGGTAACTACATAAAATACTTTTCGATTTCCTCTAATTCTTGGAGTTGCCTCACTTAAGACAGTTAATTGTCCAAATACTTGTCCTACTATATTTAATTTTTTCATATAGCCCTTTTATTCATTATCAGGAATGATTCCCAGCATCCTCCCTGCTGCATCTAAACCAAAGATAGTTTTCTTAATCTCTTCTTCGGAGAGATAGAACAATGCACATTTAGTTTTGTCGTGCTCAGCACCACAGAATTTTTCACATGCAGGATGGGTACTACAGAAATGCTTTTCTAACTCATCAGGGATATCACGCAGTAACAGTGTAATCTTAATGAGTTGTTCTGGTTTGGATAATTCAGCCATTATTAATCCTCAATAGGTACGATTTCTTTATCAGCTAATTCAAGAATAGCTTTACGATAGGTATTTCCTTGATAGGAGACATGATACCCCTGACAGTAAGTACGACCTCTTTTGTCATACTTATGGGTCAGATAGAATCTGTTTCCTTCATTGATGAGCATTGCAAATACACGCATAGATTCCTTTTCCATTTTCAGGAATGAATCAACTCGTGCTTTATACTCATCAGCAGATTCATCAGCTTTAGCACTATCCAGATGCTTACGGTTATCCCTAATATTACGAATTACACGGTCATCCAGAGAGAAAGCTACTGAGTTAAATCTGTTGATATTATCCAGACAGATATCAAACTCATGATGATTCTTTTTCAGAATCAGGGAATCCCATTTGATAGACAGATACCCACTACCAGTATTTGATTTAACTGGTTCAGGAGGAACAAGCATAGGAGGTAGATATTGATACTGGTTAATCAGTTCCAATGTCTTTGGTTCAAGCTGTATACGAGATATCAGTTCCATAGAGCCTGTAACGCTCATAGAGGCTGGAATCAGGTCAATGAGGTCTACCATAGCTGCTAATGAGATAAGCTCCCCAGCAGTTCTTATAGCCTCTTTCTGAGGCATAGTAGAAATCATTCCAGATACCATACCTACTATCTGGGTATACTTAGCCTTACCAAATTGAGCCAATGAACCAGCAACATCAATGTAGAAGTCTTCTAGGATGTTGGTATCCAACAATGCTAGACGTTTGTTCTTACTCTCGAAGTAATCACCTTCTAACCATTCTAGTGCTTTATCTACAGCAGCACTAACTAACTCCATAACTTCAGGTGAAGTTCTAATTTCATTTCTGATTAGGTCACGAGACTGATGACGGTTGAACATAGATTCAATCAGGAGTTGAGTTTCTTGTTTCATGGTTCATGACTTCCAATGTTTTATGGATTTGAGTGACAAATAATTCTTTGTCAGAATTTAAATAATGTGGATTGCCCATTGGACAATTACTGCAAAGTACATCAGGACATATAATTAAGTCACATATGTACTCTTTTGGAGCGTAGTCTTTGCGTTCAGGTAAATTATATATACTATTTAAAATAGTAATTAATTTATCCATTCAATTTCTCCAATACAGTAAATAACTGATTAGGGAAATTTCTTTCAGGGTAATTTACATATGTACTGCTGGATAATGGACAGAGTGTGCATGTTGAAATTTCAGCACATTTAAGACCAATATGGCACTGGCATAAAGTAAACTTTCCCTCTGAGAGGAGTAATTCTTTAAATATTATTATTAATTGGTTACCCATACTCACCTCAATAGGTGCAGACGATAAACCTGTCATCTAACAGAGGTTCAATAACCTTCTTTACATGGCTCCAGTTAAGTTCTCCAGCACCACATCCAACACGAGGTAATAAGACTCTTTGCCAACCATATTGGTTAGCTAGTGCTACTAATTGCTGACATGAACGTACAATCAAATCGATGTTTGCTTTACATGCCCATCCCGGAACTGTTGTACCTACAGGGAAGAACTTATGTTTAACAAAGTTCTCACCATTACTGATTTCAGTTATTGGTTTAACAGGGAAGGATACAATTCCAATGTTGTTATAATTTAGTAAGAAATGAACATTGTTACCTTCACGAGCAATCTTCTGTCCAAGGATTTTATCTAATCCAGGAATAGTTACTCGCATCTGCTTAGCAATACCTGCACCCATTACTGATGCACCATTACTTTTAACAAATCCATTGGCAGTAATGCACAATGCATCACATTCCATCTCAAGCATATTACCACGAGCTTCTAACATATTTACCTCTGAGTTTATATTCTACCCAACACAGCCGAAGGCTGTAGAGCGGAGCGACAAGGAAAACTAAATACGTTGAATAAGTCTTTCCAATTTAAGAGTGTAGAAGTTTTCTAATCTTTTGCTTCTAGAGAAATAACAGTTATTGCAATCCGTTGGATTGCCACTGATATAAGAAGTACATATCCTTCTAAATCTTAGTGCTCTACACAATTCAGGTTTTGAATCTATAAAAGATAATCCTGAATATCCTGTATGTTCTACTCTATGACATAGAGATTCTATTATTGTTAGTAATTCTCTATTCATTAATTACTCCCCTTAAACTATCTAAGGCAAATAAGTAATCAGGTTCATGAAACAAAGGACAGTTGTTACAACTCACATCATAACACTTCTTACTCTGACATATTTTCACACAGTAATTTCTTAATCTACTGTCATTCATATACATCAGTATTTCTATTAAATGCTGTTGCATAATATTCTCTCACCCATTTTCATTACATAGTCTATATAATACTTTTCAGTATACGTAGGACATAGAATACAGTGCTCACAGGTTACCCAAGAACAACTAATATCATAATTGGTACAATGTACTTTGTTATTTCTTAAGAGTGAGAGAATAAGTATTAACTCTTGGTTCATTACTTCTCCTAGAAGGGAAGTGAATTTCCCAATACAACACTGAAGATTGCATCACGTAGTGTTTTAAAATAACGAGTACCTACGTAATACATTTTCTTTTTACCGATAGGTCGCTTAAGAATGTAAGCAGAGATGCCATTAATATGGACTCCCCATAACTGTTCTTGACGACTATAAGTTACTATATAGTCAGGAACATTACCTAATTTAACTTCTACTGGTTTAGCTTTCTTTGACATAATGATATCCTCTTGGATTGAAGTACAACTATCTAACGAGACATTAATATTGGACTACCAATATTGATAGCCCTTAGATAACTTTGAGTATTTGGATTATATATTTTCTTCCAGAATATGTTTTAGGTGGGAAAACACATTTACTACAGAATGTAGTATCTTCAGATATTCTTAATGAACATCTTCTATCTTTTCTCTTAGACCTAAGTAATATACATATATTACCTAATGTATTTAACTGTCTAAGTATAAAGATTAAATCTTCATTCATAATATTTTCCATGTCTGGATTATTTTATGTGCATATTGAGTTGAATCTTTATATCCAAGTATACAATCAATACAGCTAATATATGTACATCGTTCAGGGTCTGCATCATAGATAACATCACATAAAGAATCAGTAGATGTATTAAATTCTAACTGTTTCCCTAATGTATTCTTAATAGAACTGAGAATTAAAATTAAATCACTGTTCATCTATCCACCTTGTTATTAACAATCTGGGGTATATTTGATTATTACGATATCCTAATAAACAGTCATTACATTCATTGGCATTACAATCAATAATCTTACATACAGCTACACATAATAAATCTGAATCTACTACCCATCCTCCTTTGAATCTACGAGAGTTCATTAAAGTATTTAATATAAATAGCAATTCATTATTCATTTACCTTACCTTTCACTTCAATGATTTGAATTGGATAGTTAGAAATATATACTTTACTTGTATTAAATAGGCATTCACTACATGGAATATCATTACACATTCTATGTATCATTATGTGGTTACATACTTTATTTCTATTACCTAATTTGAGAACAACTATTAGTTCTAATATATCTATCAAATCTCCATTCATTGACTATCTACCTTAAACGTAATATAGCCCTCAATTAGAGGGCTTAGCTTTAATCACATTGTATAGCCACAATGGAATACCTAACACTACTCCAATAGCAGCACATATCAGAAACCATGCAGCACCTAATGCGAAGCATATTAATTCAAAGAGCACACGGAGTGTGACAACTACTAATACGATTATGAAGTTCATTTGATTACCTTACATGAGTCATGAGTTAGTTGAATTAAACTACGAGGAATGCCATGAGATATCTTCTCTTTCACACATTCCATCTGTTGTTGATATTGCACTGCATCTTCTTCAAGTACATCTAGACAGAGCTTACCCAGCACCACTAGGAACAGTAGAAACACTGCTAATACCCGCATACATACCTCCAAAAAATAAGGGATACCCGAAGGTATCCCATTATTCGATTAGCTCAATGCAGCCAGAATCTGAGCCATTGCATTGTTGCTGGCCTGATGTTCTTCCTGAGCCTTACGGCGATACAGTTGAACACTGAGCTTAGGCATCTCTGTACCAGTACCAGCATCCAGAGCTTCACCCATTTTGACCAGAGCTTTCAGAAGCTCATTACGAGCAGCAGCCTGCTCATTCCACTGTTGGTTATTACCACGAATCACCAGTTCATTCATGGTATCCAACGGCAGGCCGAAAGGCAGAGACAGGAAGGTATCAACCATTTCACCTTCTTCGTTAGGCATCTGTACGTTGATACCAACGTTGATAAATACTTCAGCCTGTGGACGTTGTGCACCAGCAGCAGGTTTACCACCCAGAGCAGCACCGATGATAGAAGAAGCGTTGTTAGAACCGTTTATTACTGCCATGATAATTACCTCGATAGTTAATTGAATTGGATTATTCCACCAGCGACGAAGTCGCTCTTACAGGAGAAGGAGAACTTAAGGGAGAACTCCACCACCGTCGAAGACGGTGATGAAGATGATTAGTTTTCACACTTACTGACAGCTACACTGAGATTGTTTACTGCATACTCCAGAAACTGCTTAGTAATTTCACTACCACTAGTAGTTTCTACCTGAGCTTTAGCTGCACGTAACTCAATGAGTAACTGAGTTAACATATCTTTGTTTGTCATTGGTTCACCCACGGATGGTTAAAAGTAACGATACGACGAACAGGAGCTTTAACATCAACTACACATTGATTTAGTTCCTTAGCTCTACGCTTGATAACATCAGCTTTAGTACCTACATGAATATTCTTACGCATCATTATTCTCCTCTTGTTACTGCTAGATATACAACCAGACCACCAACAATAGCTCCGAACATACTTGGTACAATCTCTGCTAACCACCATTCCATTTAGTTCACCTTTGGTATTAAGTTAATTAACTGTTCAGCCATAGATTCGCATTCATTGACGCAATACTCTTCGTCACGCCATGTACCGTCCATATACATGAAGCATTGTTCCATGCTTGTGCCTTTGAACTTCTCTGGGCATTTCTGTTTATCACCTGCATGAGCACAGTCAAAGCCGATGACCTGCTTACCATTAGCCCATTCAGGTTTACCTTGATAAGTAATACCGCCATGTACTGATATATCTACAGTATCTTCATCCCAGCCATAGAAGTCTAAGTGACCAATGGCTTCAGGTACTTCTACATAACCACAATGATGTGAACCATCATTTACTAGAAGCACACATGCATTCAGACCAGCTTTGGTTACCCATGATTTAACGACTTTGAACTTGTTCATTTGTTGATATCCTTGATGAGTTTACGAATCTGTTTACGAGTTGGTTTAGCTACGAATGAATGGTCATAGTGTTTGCCTCTACCATCCCTAAATGACACTTGCCAACGTCTACCATATGAGATGTTAGAACCCCACGGCATAAGTATTCTGATGAGTTTCTCTGAGTTATAACGCTTAGCAACAACAGTTAATTTAATAGACATACTTAACTCCCGATACGTTGAGATGAGCCATCAAGATTTCTAATGAACTCATTAAGTTCACGTCTTGCTTTGGCTTCATTAATTTTTACTTGATGTTTTTCTTCAGGCATAAGTGAACCTGACCAGCTATCTTCAACAGATGCTTTTGTATAATTCCTGATTAATTTTTTAAGTTGAGCAGATTCTTCTTTAGTAATCATAATAACTCTCCTGAACACCTAGATAATCTCTAGGTGCTCTATAGTATGTTTATTGGAATTGAGGGATATTAGGTTATTAGTTTGAATACTCTTGGATTAGACGGACTAGTACATCTCCATGACATGGTTTAGGTTTGCAGAAGCAACCTAATCTCTTACCTTTAAGCTCAAGTAGTTGAAGATATAAATCAGGTTCTTGATGCAGTCTTGCACGTATGTATTGCTCATACATTGCAATGCATAGTTCTCTGCCATGTTCTTGAACTGTATAAGGATTTCCCCATAGACTACCTCTACCGATATATACATCGTATGGTTCCTTATACTTGTTGACTACTACTGTTTGAGGTTCTTGATTAGAACCAATGATTGAATGAATGATAGCCATGTGAATTCTCTCTTTTGCTCTACCCATTACTCACGAAGTGAGAGTCTTACGTAGTAAGGTATGTATAGCTTACGTAATACCCCCAGATTGAGTTTAAATAACTCAAGGTATGTTACCCTATGTCTTATCCTCTACTCTTCTCCTAGAGCTTCCTAGGCCTATTCTCGAAGGTGTATATACAAGTACTGTATTTATATACATACTATCTATCATATGTGTAATGTGTGAATTAGATTTTAAAACCTACTCCGAAGAGTAGGCTTAGTGATTATTTCTTGTTACCCAGATGCTTAGCAACCAGTGCATCGAATACTGCTTTAACTTCAGGTGATGCATCCTTCATGGATTTCTCTGCTTCTGCATGTACTTCTGCTACTTCTTTAGCAGCTTCCATAACATATTTAGTACGGAAGATTTCACCCTCTACCTCACGTTTGATTTGACGGTGATGACGAAGGTTCTCGATTTCATCATTGCCCCATTCAGTAACAGCTACAGCCATGTTGGCAGTATTGGCTACAGCTACTGCACCACGTTCAATAGCATTGAGAGCAGATACAGTTGAAGAAGATACAGCACCGAAGATACCGATAGAGTTAACAGGTTTCATAACATACTCCTAATCATGATTAAGTAGAGCACCATTGCTCCACTAGAGTCGAAGACTCATGGATGTGTGAAGTATGGGGGGGGGTATTAGGATTAATAAAAGATTGTGTGCAGTAATACTACTATCAGACATAACTATAATTTTTTCAGTAACCCTCTGAAAAAATAATATTAATGTTGTACGTAATTATTAAAAATTCTCTAACCCTTTAAAAAATAATAAATAGTATTAAGTACTGTATTAAATTACATATTGACAGTAGTTAGTTAATCTTTATTATATCTTTTACTATAATTCTTATCTAACTTGTTGTTGATAAGTACTCTGATTATGTAGTCTTTAGTAGATTCTATTCCCCTGTCTATACCATTCTTGTAATCCTTGTTAGAAGAGTTAGATTCAAAGGTAATGTTACTAATGCATCTAATAATCTTACGTTTGTAGTTAACTCTTGATGTAATCCAACCAAAGATAAAACCAAGAGAAGAGAGTATAATGATTTCGTTCATTGGATTGGTTCCTATGAATGTTATGAGGATTGGGAGATGAAATGGTTAGTGTTGGAGTTAGTTACTATTGGATTGGTGTTGGTTTATGAATTGGGGTACAGATAGTACCCCTTTATTCATTTACGGAGGAAGCCAAAGTACTCATAGATAAATGAGTTAGGAGTGCCATGTATTACTCCAGAATCTAACAGAGGTTCTGCTCTCTTAGTCTTTCTAGTGCAATAATCTCTTCTGGCTAGGACCCAATCAACCTCAGTAGCTGTAAGCTCTCTGGATGATAATAGTTCTAACCATCGAGTAGCAGCCCTTCTCCAAAGCTTACGTTTCTCTAATGAGAGTGCAATTGGGTCATTTACCATTTAGAACTCCGATAAATCTTTTGAGGAACTAGGGTCTATGTCTATTTCTTGAATAGAGCATTGTTGTTCCTCACCATAAAGTTCTCTGAAAGAATCAGCAAGAGATGAAACAGGATTAGCTGTAGGACCACCAGTAGCATGAATAATATCTGCTTCGCTATCAGGGTCATCTCTTCTTAGTAAGATTCCTTCAGACTTCTGTTCATTCCATACTATGTAATATCCAGCCATGAGTTACTCCAATGAAATCTTCTTACCACAATTAGTACAGAAAGCTTTGTTTTGATGAGCTTCATGAATTTGAACATAATGATGCTGTCCTGGAGGACAAGTATCTTGTTCTGGTTCATTGGCTACTATTTCAAAGTCTTCAGCAGCACCTACCCTTGAATGCCAATCCCCATCGCTGTACCAAACATATACTGCATAACCTTGATGATGGGCTACAATCTTTACAACAGATTTAACACCCATCACAGTTACAGTAGGTTTAGTACCAATATCCGGTAATGATTTCATGTTATTCCTCAACTAATAAAGACGGTTTAGCAACAAACAATTGAGTATCACCCCATCTGTCTTTGTAAGCACATATTGGTTCACCATCAAAGTAACCAACTAATTCTACTTCAATGGAATCACCATCGATGAAGTATTTATACTTCTTAGAAGTATCAGCTAACTCATCACAGATGATTACTGTTGGTTTGGTTCCAGATACTACTTCAATCAAATCATATTGAATGTTTTGAGTAGAAGTATACTTAGTACCTCTGAAGATACCTCTTTCACTATCTCTAACACGTTCAAAGAAAATCTCTTCACCAATCTGGAAGCAGTGAGGGTCATTGTCTTGCTGACCACGAACAATACCTTTATCACCCTTTTTCCATTCATCTGCTGGTTTAGTAGGCCACTCTTTCTTCTCTGGGTCAGAATCTTTACTGTCAGAAGATTCATCTTCTGCATAGCCGAAGACAAGACAGGAGTCAGCATGGTGATACATAGTATCTCCTCGTGCTGCAATATGATAATCGCCATCAGAACAAATATCGACAATAACGCCTTCAGTACCAGAAGGGAAACCACCAGTGCAGTTATGGATTACACGAACCTTACGACCAACTTTTGGTTCTAATCCACCTACATGGGATAGATACAGATATGGTTCAGAATCATTTTTATGCAGACGAAACTCAGGACAAGTATCTCCATCGTCTTTGATAAATGTGATGATATCGTCTTCATAGGCTTCCTCACCATTATCATCCATGACCATCTGAAGGATATCTCCTTCTCTTAAGCCACGATTATAGGCAAGTGTTGTATCTCCGGTATAACGAGCTACACATCTTAAATCGATGTAGTAGGTTTCAGTATCATCATTTACTTTTTCAGTATTACGGAATTCAGGGTTATCTGACCCATCATCACTATGAAGCCAGAGGGTATCACCAGCACTTAATCCATCAATATCATCATTGACGAGAGTGAACTGCATACCTTCTTCATAACCTAATCTTTCACAAGGGGTAGACATTCTTAAAAGTCTCCTACGACTAGCCTGAAGCGAAGCGCTCCGAGCGAACGTAGTGAGCGATGGAAGCGCGTAAGCGTAAGGCGGGGATTGGGATAAAAAAAGCCCATCAAGGGAGATGGGCAAAATAATCAACGTATTCGGAAGTGAGATATACTTGGCGCGTATCTCTGTAAATATACTGATTCAATACACTTAAAGAGATATTGGTTGCCCATTATTAATCACACCGGGCCAGTGCGCCAGATTCTGTTATGAGGAACTGGAATACCTCACTGACTTATAAGCTATTAAGCCGCCATCAGAACAACATCATCGTTTGCATTTATGTTTTATGGTTCGTTTCTAAAAAACCGCATAATCGCTTACGAAAACTATCAAAGAGTACACTTACCCTGGTTTAGGAGTTGAACCTAATTGGGAAGTAGTTTACGAACATTTTTCACTTCTTTCGCGGTAACCACGATAAATGTACTCATTGATAGGATGTTCATTATTTACTTGAGAAGATTCTGTATCACGTCTGATTATTGAGGTCAGGATTTGCACCTGAGATACCTTCCTTTCGGGAGAGTCGCTGAACTATCTATGGATTCCATAATAGACTCGCCAGTCTTATTACTTTCACCATAACCTGCGTTACACTCAATCAGAATCTTCACAACTAAACAATTAAGCTGGTTAGGCCAGCAACTCCCTGAGTTCGATAACAGAGTTCTAGTACTCTGGTATGTCCGGTTATTAAGCCTTCTATACAGGACAGGGTATACCTGTTTTAACTCTGCTTCCTCTAAGGAAAGCAATCTTCGGGTTACTATGGCAGCATAGTAAAGAGAACACTGTATGGGACTCGAACCCATCAAAAGTCACACAGCGCTATGGACGTCCACCTGTCAATGTCCTCATTACTATGCGCTGGTTTAAGCAGAGCCAGCTTGCTATCCCAATCGTCGTAGTAAAACGACAATTTGAGTTTATTACGCTGGGAAGAAGAAATTCATCGTTTTATTATAACCAGCATCGATAATATCCATCTTGTGAGGACGGTCCATACGTTTGGCTACACGAGATTTTACTTCTGCTCTGCGAATTCGATGAGACATACTACGACGCTCTGCACGATTAGGTCCAGAGTTCATTTGGATATAACGCATTGGGATTTTCCTTGTATTGATTTGGTGGGAGTAACGAGATTCGAACTCGTACAGCTATAAGCCGAGGGATTTTAAATCCCTTGTGTCTACCGATTTCACCATACTCCCATTGGTACACCCTACTGGATTCGAACCAGTGACCTACTGCTTAGAAGGCAGTTGCTTCTATCCACTGAGCTAAGGATGCTTAGTACCCTCGTTTTGTCCGATGGTGAGGGTCCCCATCTTCGTGCGCTTGGCTGGACTACCAGTTATTCATTTAAGAGTATGGCTATGAGAGGCAGGAAGCCCAGCCTTTTTACATACTAATAAACATACCGACCGGTCACGGATTGCAGAGTTACCTGCAAGTATGGCGATGGGATAGGGATTTGAACCCTAATATCACAGATTAACAGTCTGCTGCTTTACCGAGTTAGCTATCCCATCATAATTGGCGGAAGATTGAGGAGTCGAACCCCTACCGTTACCAGCACCTCCGGGTTCAAACCGGATTGCCCACCACTGAGCGGAATCTTCCAAATTCTTATTAAAGAGTCTCTAACCATCAGCGGTGAGGTAACACCCAATGGATGTTAGACTTGGCTAGAGACTCATTAATAAGAACTTTTGATGAGGTGAGACTCGAACTCACGTTCCTTCCCTTTGCCTAAGCATTGGTATTGTATTTGCCTATTATACGACTCATCAGGTTCCTGTTCTCGTTCACAGTGTCAGTTGTCTATTCCAAACAGTCAATGGTCTACTCCCATCGTCGAGAAATTACCCTTTCCTATCGGGCCGCAACTACAAGTGTATTCCCCTAAGAGATACGAACTGTAGTCTATTGGATGGTTGTCTCAACTAGATTCGAACTAGTGACCTTTCCCTTATCAGGGGAACGCTCTGACCTACTGAGCTATGAGACAATTTGGTGGTTCCACCCGGTTTCGAACCTGGACACTCTCGGTTATGAGCCGAGTGCTCTAACCAGCTTGAGCTATGGAACCATATATGGCGGAAGATACAGGATTCGAACCTGTGGGACATTACATCCTATCGGTTAGCAACCGACTGCTTTCGGCCTCTCAGCCAATCTTCCAGTATTTGGTGTGGGATGATGGATTCGAACCACCGCGCCTTTCAGTGAGGATTTACAGTCCCCCGCAATCGACCACTCTGCCAACCCCACATATTTAGATGGGCTTCTCACCCAATTGGACATTTGTTCTCTACTCCGCACCTAGCCTAATGGCTGTCTCAGCGTTTTGTTCCAGTGTCTACTGGAAGGTCTTCAGGTAGCGCTGAAGATTTTGGTCAGGATAAGAGGACTTGAACCTCTGACAGTCTGCTCCCAAAGCAGGCGCTCTACCAAGCTGAGCTATATCCTGTAAATATTTAATCGACTGATATCTTTAGGGGACCACTCTCATTTCCCCACATTTCGGATGACTAGTACACCTTAGTGGTACGTCACTTGGCTTGCTATAAAGGTAGGAGCCTACTCCCTCGAATGACCTCACACCATATGCCTACGAATGCTTTCACAAGTTGCTGACAAGATATCATGCGATTAAATACTTCAATCTTTCCAAAGAGAGCACCGAAGGTGCTTAAGAGAGAGATGTACCATCTGTGTTATTAAGACTGCAATCTTAAGAACTAGACGCAGATTGGATAATGAGTCCGTTACGTCCTAATACACCTCTCACTTAAGAATCTTCTACTTTCTGTGAAAAGTACTATATAGTACTGATAATCTATTTGTAAACCCTTTGGAGTAACTATGACTCAGTTATCTGTAGAACAGTTTAAAGCTGTAATGCCTCAGAATCATAAAGGCAGTGTTAATCAGGATTTAATGGATAAGATTAATAAGATTCTCTCTGACCCCATTATGGGTGAAGTATTGAGAGATAACTTAATGTCTTATACTCATGTAATGAAGGATGGTAAGTTTAAGATTGAAGATTACTTATCCGCAGTTAAGTATGTCAGTTTTAAACTAATGGGGCATACCAACTTTGAAGCTTATATAAAAACTTTCCCAGACCGATATCAAAACTTCTTGAACTCTGGTACTTCTACTAAAGATATTCATTGTTATGTATCTGCATACAACAAAGGTAAGTTAGTTAACCTTATCTATGAACAGACTTTGGTTCCAACTCATGTTCTTAATGCTGATATCTTTCAGAAAGCTATTAACGTTCAAGCAGATTTAATGCTTAATGCTAAAAGTGAGAAGGTTAAGTGTGAAGCAGCTAACTCATTACTAAATCATCTCAAACGTCCTGAAGCCAATAAGATTGAACTTAATGTTGGTTTGCAGGAAGGTGGTGTAATTAGTGAACTGAGGGAATTAACCTCACAGCTAGCTGCGAAGCAGCGACAACTAATTGAAGGTGGAGTCTATTCAGCTAAAGAAGTAGCTCATACCAAGTTAGTAATTGATGGAGAATCTGAACGTGTCGATGATTAAAGAAGACCCAATGGTTAAAAAGACTGTTGAGGAATGGTTGAATTCTGTTGATTATTCAACTCTCAACGCTGGTAACTATGTTCCTTCTGTATTCGCAATTAACTATGTGAACTTTATTAAGATGGTTAATGGTGAAGCAGGTGAATCTAACCTTACTCCTGTTGTTCATCTTAAAATGCTTGATGAGTTAGCAGGTAAACGCACTCGATTAGCTAATCTCTGCTCTCGTGGTATGGCTAAAACTACCCTATTTGGTGAGTATCTGGTTCTGTATATTGCCTTATATGGGGAAATTGATGGATTTGGTGAAATCGAAGGTATGATTTATGTCTCTGACTCAATGGAGAACGGGGTAAAATCGCTTAGAAAGAACATCGAATACCGTTATAACAACTCTGAATTCCTTCAGAAGTACATTCCTGAAGCCAAATTCACTGATGCATACCTAGAATTCACTAATGCTGATGGGCATAAGCTAGGTGTACGTATGTTTGGTGCTAAGACAGGTCTTCGTGGTACTAAAATCTTTGGTAAACGTCCTGTTTTAGCTGTATTGGATGACTTGGTTAGTGATGATGATGCTAAATCCAAATCAACTATGCAGGCAATCAAGGATACTGTGTACAAAGGTGTCGATTATGCACTTGACCCTGTACGTAGAAAGATTGTTTTTAGTGGAACACCCTTCAATAAGAACGATATTCTCTATGAAGCAGTAGAATCAGGTGGTTGGTACGTAAACGTATTCCCAATCTGTGAGAAATTCCCTTGTTCTCGTGAAGAATTCGTAGGAGCTTGGGAAGACCGCTTCTCATATGACTTCGTTAAGGGTCAATATGACCTCGCTATCTCTACTGGACAGGTTGCTGCATTCAATCAGGAACTGATGCTACGAATTACTTCTGATGAAGAGAGACTTGTCATGGATGCTGATATCCAATGGTACAAGCGTAAGTCTCTTCTATTGAATAGAGGTCATTTTAACTTCTATATCACTACTGACTTTGCTACTTCAGAGAAACAGTCTGCTGACTATTCAGTAATCTCTGTATGGGCTATCAACTCTAATGGTGATTGGTTCTGGGTTGATGGTATCTGTAGACGTCAGTTGATGGATAAGAACTTTGATGACCTGTTTAGACTGGTTGTAGAGTATCAACCTCAATCAGTAGGTATTGAAGTTACAGGTCAGCAGGGTGGATTTATTCCATTACTTCAGAATGAGATGATGAGTCGTAATATCTGGTTCAACTTTGCATCTGATGGCAATAATAGTAGACCTGGTATCAGACCTAATAGTAATAAGATGGTCAGATTTAACTCAGTTCTTCCTTGGTTTAAAGCAGGTAAGATGTATTTCCCTGAAGAACTCAAAGAAGAGAAAATTATGTTAGAAGCTTTGGATGAGCTTCGATTGGCTACGATAGAAGGCTTTAAGAGCAAGCATGACGACTTCATTGATACCATTAGTATGTTAGGGTGTCTGAAGGTATGGAAGCCCTCACAAGGCTCTACAGGTGGTGTACAGGATGATGGTATTTGGGATATGCCTGAACCAACCCAATCTAATGGAATAGATAGTTATCTGGTTTAAGTCTGGCTTATAATGTGGTGACGTTAACTCTCGGAGCTACATTATGAAATTGTCAGAATTATTTCAGATGTTATCTGTAGGTGAGTTAAGCCTCATTCGAACTGGTAATGATGGACAGGGTATTCGACCACAAGATTATCCTAAAGTGATTGCTCAATTGAATGCTGGCTTAACTAATCTTCATGCCAGATTTCCTCTGTTAGAAAAAGAAGTAATCATTCAGCAATATGAGCAGATTACTAAGTATTATCTGCGTAGTGAGTTTGCTCAGATGAACTCTACTTCTACAGAGAAGTATAAATATCTTATGGATACACCTACTGAAAGATTCTTAGATGATGTTATTAGAGTTGAAAGAGTCTTCGATGAATGTGGTTGTTGTTTGTATTTAAACAATGAACCTTCATGTGGTTCTATTGTTACTCCAGCATTTGACTGTATTCAGATTGTTTATCCAATTGAAACTAATGCATTGTTTGTGACTTATAGGGCAAATCATCCTAAGATTGCACTAACGACTACTGACCTGAATACTGAAGTTCGTATTCCTGCTAGTCATGAGAAGGCATTGACATATTACATTGCTTCACAGCTTTACTCTAATTCCCCTAATCCAGAGACAGCAGCTAAAGGAATTGAATGGAGTCAGAGGTTTGAAGCGGAATGTATGAAGATTGAGAATTTAGATTTGGACAATGCACATATTGGACAAACCAACGTTAAACCAGAAATGAGAGGATGGGTATAAGATGATTCGAACTACGAATTCATGCTGCGGTAATGAAGCTGGGCTGGTGGAGAAATTCATTGGTACTGCTTATGACGTGGTTAAAACTGTGTATGACAATCTTGGTGAGCTTCAGTTCATCTATGATTTTTTAAATAAGTATGGGGTATTAATTGCAGTAGATTCAGTAACAGAAATGAAAGCATTACCTGTTACTGCTAAGTATACCCGTATTTACTCTACCTCTGATGCTGGTGAAAGAATCTATACAGATTATTTGTATGTAGAGGGTGACCGTACTGGAATCATCCCTAATAACCCAACTGCTACTGGTAGTTGGATTGTTGTTGGCACCTCTAATTCAGGTAGTGGTGGTTCTCCTTCTGTAGGATATATCCCTTTCCTGTATAATAATGGTTCAGCAGTTGGTGATGAAACTGAGATTGTTGTTCCTGATGGTGCTGTAGGTGTTCCATTCATTATTGTGAATGGTTACGTGAACTATGTAAGTAAAGGTTTTACATTCTCTCCTGATGATTCCAAGGTTCTGTTTGCACAACCTTTAGAAGCAGGGGATGAAGTAATTGTATTAATGACTGGTACTCCTGCTGTACCTGATAATCCGACCATTGATAACTGGACTGTTATTAACTGGTTGTATAATCATGGTAATGCAGTAGGTGGTGAACAGGTTATTACTATTCCTTATATCTTTGAAGATATTCCAGCCATCTTTAAGAATGGTTTGAGATACTATAAAGGTCTGTTAACTCAGTCTTATACTATCGATGCTGCTAACCAACGAATCATTCTTACTGAGCCGTTGGCTACTAATGATAGATTGATTGTTCAGATTGGTGGTGAGTTAGTTACTTTACAGGCAGCAGATAGAACTATTGAAGAAGTTGCTCGTGTAGCCAATGTTAAAAATTCAGAAGTAATCTTGAGTACTAATACAGATACATCATTAAATGGTAAAACTATTATTTATGATGTAGTTGCACAGAAGATTTATGGATTACCTACCTTACCAACTAACGTATATATCGGTTCAGTATCAGGTGGTCAGCTAACTTATACGCCTGGTAATGTGATAGTAAATTTATTGCCTATACCTAAGTCAGGTGAAGAGTTAACCAATAAGCTGAATAGTACTACTGGTGCTTATAATGTTGCTCTTGGAGATACAACTGTTGGTGATATTCTTGAGCAAAAAATATACGTAGTAGTTATTACTGGTCAGTCAAATGCTCAAGGTGCTAACTCTGGAGGACCTAATCCAGCGTCACCTAATGTTAAAGTATGGGATGGTACTACTAATACTTGGGGGAGTAGTGATTATACACAATTACCTTTCTCTCAAAGTACTCCTAATGGTAATGGCGGAAATAATAACATTGCTTTGTCCTTTGCTCATCGTTTAATTGATGAACATAAGGCTTCTAAAGTTTACGTTATCTACGATGCTGTTGGTGGGCGTCCTATTAGTGATTGGGTCGGTTCTGGCACTGCGTCTATTCGTTACGCTGCAATCAAAGCTAAAGTAGAGGCTGCTCTGGCTACACCTGAACTAGTGGCTGCTGGTAAGACTAAGATTGATTATCTGATTTGGGCGCAAGGGGAAGAAGATGCACTGACTGATACCATTACGGTTTACCGTGATAAGTTCAAAACCTTAGATACTCAGTTTCGTGCAGAAGCGTGGATGGAGAACCATACTCCAATGTTCGTTATGGGTATGTCTGGTCTGCATACTCGTTATCAGGTATGGCAAGGGCAGTTGAGTTACTGTGAGAACCAGAACCGTAACTGTATTTACGTTAACTCTATGGGCCTAAAGACTCAGTATGATGTATCAGGTACAGGTGATTATACACACTGGTTAGGCGATTCCCTGTGGGAGCATGGTTATCACCGTATCTGGTATGCATTGCAGGAACGTGGGGTAACCCATCGTAACCATTTGTCTCCATTTTATGGGCGAAGTGTTGGTCCCTGGGATGGGCAGCCTGATGCAATTGCTATGTTTAGTTCTCTGGTAAGTATTGACTCAGCAACATCTCAGTTCCCAACTAATGGTGTAGCTGCTACTGGTTCCATTACTTGGGGGCAAGGTTGTGCAGCAGATGGTAATTATACTATGGCTGGAGGGCATACTGTTACCACTACTAATCTGTGTAACTACAGTGCTGCTTGGGGTAGAGATATTACTCTCAATGATGTTGCTGACTACAGTGCTGCCTTCGGTTATCAACACAATCTGAATGAATCTTATCAGTTTGCTTCTGGTCGTGGGCATGAACTACAGCATTCTAATGAGTTTGGTATTGGTCGTTTTAGTAAATACACTACTGTCCAGACTAATCCTGTCTTAGGGCAAATTGGTATTGGTACAGCAAGTACCCGTAAGAATGCCATGACTGTTCGTGCAGATGGTGCAGTTGAAATATTGGTTACTTCTGCTCATGACCCAGCACAGAATGGTGAAATGGTAATCTATGCAGAATCTAATACTTCGTTACGTATCAAAGTTCGTGGTACTGATGGTGTAGTTAGGTCTACTGTTTTAACGCTGGCATAATTATCTTCCCCTCTTTGGAGGGGATTTTACTAGAAAAACAATGAGGTACGTATGAACGAATTATTTTCACAAGGCGGTAAAGGTTCAACTGGAATTTTAACCAATAAACAAGCAGTAGCTAGACATTTTGGTGTAAAGCAGTCAGAAGTTATCTACTTCTCTGTAGGAGCTATTTTAAGTGGATATAAAGTTATTTATGACAAGGAAACACAAAGAGCTTATTCCTTACCTATTGACATTCCTGTTGGTGCTACTGCTACCAGCCTTACTTCTTCTGGCTTGCTTGTACATTCTGAGGGTACTGTAGATTTAGGTGCATACGCTCTTTCCCGCAGAGAGCTTAATACTCCTCCTGGTTCTTTAGCTTTAGGTACTACCCTGACCACTAAGAATGATGTTGTAGTTGAAGATGGTGTTCAGTACGCATGGGCGGGAGCGTTACCTAAAGTTGTTCCTGCAAGCTCTACTATTGATAGTACTGGTGGTGTGTCCCCTACTACTTGGGTTGCTCAAGGTTCAACAGCTATTGATGAAGAATTAGCATCTCCAATTGGATATTCACTTATTGGTGAAGTGGATAGCTTTGCTTCTCTTCGTGTATTAGTTCCTACTGCTGCTGGACAAAGAGTTAAGTTACGCAGTTGGTATAACAATACTTTGAGTGGGGGTGGTGATTTTATCGCTGTTGCAGGGGATTTAACAGATGATGGTGGTATTACTGCCCGCGTTAATTCTTCTTTTTCTTGGCAACGTCTACATGAGAATCGTATTACACCTGAGATGTTTGGTTGTATCGGTGATGGTATAACTGATGATGCAGCCAACTTAAATAAATTCTTTGCTGCTGCTAGCGCTAATAAAATTATTGGAGAAATTCGTAGTAAAATTTATGACTGTAGAAGTGTAATAACTATTCCTGCGTATGCTTCAATAGAATGTTACGGATTGCCCACAATCAGACGTAATTTAGCTGTCAACTATACTAGTGATTTCTTATCTGTATTAACTGGTGCTACTGTACGTGGTTTATATATTGAAGGTAACCGTCTAGATACTCAAGCTCCTGCTGAAGTAGTTCTGGTTCGTATTGGTAATGGTGTAATTCTGGACCATTGTACCATTGCTGGTAACTCTGGTTATGGTGTTGTAGGTAATGCCGTTAATGGAGTTGAAATAACTAAATGTAAATTACAGAACTTTGCAAAAGGTGCAATTGCATTCTTTGGTGACAATACCTCTGCTAGTTCAAACGTATTAGTTAAAGATATCTTTGCTGTTCAGTTAGGTGCAGGTGCTGTTTATATCGGTAATTATACCTACAGTAAGGTTGATAATGTACGTGCAAGTGGTACTCACATTGGAGCTCCAGGAAATCGTACATATGTTAATACTTCTACTACTGGTGCTGTAACTCATTCATCTGGACTTGACTTCACTGGAGTTAAACCTGGGATGTGGTTAGTTTTACCAGGTGGTAGTGAACACATGGTTACTGCTGTATCCAGTGCTACCAATATGACTGTATCTCCTGTTCCTCCAAGTAATGGTACATTCCGTGCTCTAGTAGGTACTGGTGATATGATTGGTGTTCAGGAATGTGTAAATGTAGATATTGTTAACTGTGTACTAGAGAATGGGGTAACTTACGGTACTGGCGGAGGTACTATGACGGGTAGTTCTAATGCCTGTATATATTGTACGTGGGAAAACAACTATATCCGCAACTTTGGTAAGAATGGTATCAATCTAGGTCAGTCTGGTGGCGATGTGGTTAGCTGCACCATTACCGGCAACACTCTTGTTAGCTGTGGTAATGGTGGCAAGGGTACTGGCCCGTCTCAACTGTTACCGTGGTTTGACACCTGTGGTATTGCATTGAGTCAGGTTAACGCTGGAAAGTTGATAAACATCGACGTGAGCAATAACAATGTCATCACATGGGGCGGCGACCTCGGTGATGGTGAATGCTGGTTTGGTATGTCTGGTTGCTCTGAAGGTTCTGTAACCTGTCATGGTAATACTCAATCTGGTTATGCAGATGGATATGTTCGTGGTGATATCATAAAGGTATTACTAACTGGGTATGGTACAGGTGCCGCAGCTACTTCATTTGTTAGTAATGGTGAGAGTATTCAGATTGTAATTCAGACTGGTACTTCTCCTTCTGCATCTCCTTACTTTTCTGTACGTAAGGTTATTAGAACGAGAACTCAACCAATGATTACTGCTCAGATTATTACTACTTCAGGTAACATGTCTCATTGCTGGGGTATGCAATTTAGTACTGCTAGTTTGTGGCAGGTTGGTAGAAATACTATGCCGTCTGGAATTGATACTTACTACGTTAAAAGTTAAGAATAAGCCCCCTTTATTGGGGGCTTTCTTTTGCTATATCTCTAATCTCTTCTAAGTCACGTTCTAATGCACCATAGTAGAAATGTAATCTACCTACTGGTGATGTAGCTCGTTTGATATCTTGGAGGATAGACTTAACTCTTGGAGATTGGATTCGTTTCATAATCTCTTTGATACCTTGTCGTAAGGCTCTCGGAGAATCCCCATTCTCAAGTGTATTTATATACATGGTTAGAAGTACGTCAGGGTACTCCTGTATACCTATATCATCATTACTTGATTTAACAGGTATAGAGCCTTCTCTCTGACGTCTAAGATATGTTTTAACCCTCATGTATTACCTCAATAAGAAAAGGCTCCACAGAGCCTTATATTTAGTTTAATAAGTACAAAAAAAGCTCCCGAAGGAGCTTTATCAGGTATTGGGTAGCTTCTATCAGGTTTAGTTAAGATAGAATCAGGTAATTTATTTCTCTGCTATGTGGATAACTTTACCATTTTTAGATGCCTCTACTTTACGTATGTATTCCTGTAGATATTTTAGTTTGGCTTGGTCTTCAATTATTCCTTTTCTGATACTGAGAATGTTTCGTCCAGCAGTTGGAGAGAGTTCGATGGAGGTTCCATCGCCCATGCTGCTGGTTTCTGTTCCTGTATCTCTGGAGAGTTTACAGGTTGCAAGGTTAGCTTCTGCGAAGAGCACCCTACGTTTACCAGTAGCAACATCAAGAGTGAGCTTATCATTAGTAGTCTTTTCATCTTGTAAGTCTATGTAGTATTTAGAATCTATCTCAGCTAATTCTTTCTGGAGTAAGTTATTTCTTTGTACTTCATTACCTAGTTTAAATGCTGCTTCATCTGATATCTGTTTTAACTTTCCATCATATTCAGACTTCTGTGTAGCTAATGCAGTCTGGTAATGATTGTCAGTTATATACCAAGATAAAAAAGCTCCCATCGAAATGAGAGCTAGTGCAATTAAACCAAGTTTTATTAACTTGGCTTTATCAATCATAGAGATTTAACTCCTCTACCAATACGTTCGGCTTCTTCCCAAGTCTTACCATCAAAGAGAGCCAATCTACCAATAGCTCTACGATAGATTCCTAAGTATGGTTTACCAGCTTGGTTCTTAAACTGAGGGAGTTTGATTCGAAGGGTATTTACATCACCTGCTCTAATTGCTTGTCCTGTACCTGTACCTGCTGCTACAGCTTTAGGACCAACATTAAAGATGAGGTCACAGATAGCATCAAACTGAGCTTGATTGAATTTATAACTGGCAATGGAATCAGCTAGTTTAACTGCTTCATCCATATCCTGACTTAATAGGTTGTATGCTCCATCTTCAGTAATTGTATCTCCTGGTTTTACATCGGGTCCATAATGACCAAAACCAATAGTGAGATACTTTTCTTGACTAGTAGCTCGATATGCTTTGGTTTTCAGTTGTTCCCAAGCAGCAGTAAATTTTAAGCCATTATTAGAGATAGTACGTTTCATGAAGTTAGTTCCTCAATAGTCTTCCTACGTTACCTTTAGCTAATAATACACCCAAGAGTATTGAACTATTGAGAACAAGTTCCCATAAGTCTACTTGGATGTAGTGCTTCATTAGGATACGTATTGCTATTGCTGCTGAAGATACGATGAGTACATAGGCAAAGACTGAATACCAAAACTTATGTCTTGCAGTACCTTGCCTAAATATCATCAAACGTAGGGCTATACCCATGCAAATGAATGCATTACCTAGCTCCATTGGAGAGAATGATTTCAGATACTCAACGATAGTCATTATGATTTTCCTCCCGTTGGTAAGTCGGGAACCTTAGCCTTAGCAATCAAACTGATTAAGATTTTAATAGCTAGTGCTGCTGCTATTAAAGCCCCTACAGAATGGTCCACGTTGATTTCAGATTGGGTCCATAGACGAGTGAATCCTTCTATAACTTTAGCTGTATACCCAGCCCCAATGATTCCCACTACAAAAGATATAAGAAAAAAAGATAATCTTTTGAATAAGGGAACATCTGAATTAGTCAGAACATAGATAACTGCACCAGCAAAGGAACCAATAATGACTCCTGATGGAATACCAGCCCAATAAGATAGTAAGGTAGTTGCACCCAATCCTGACGTAATAGCAGTTCCAGAAACTGGTTCATGCATTTGAAAGCCTCCAATATTAGAATTACTTCCTAAGAAGTGTGCTCAGAATACCCTGATACATCTAAAAAGATTAGATAATTCTTAAGGGAGGAAGCAAACTAAGTACAGAATTAGACCAAAACATATATACTGCTTGCAAAGTAAATGAGGGACAATCGCAATGGCTAAAGACGAATTACCAATTGTTAATCCAGAAGAGACTGGAAACCTGACAGATTGGGATAATGAACCAACAGTATCTGACCTCAAGTCAGACTATGATTCTGCCTACAGTTCTCATTCTGCACAGATGAGTCAGATTACTACTTGGCTTAATAACTTAAATGTGGAGGGTGCAGCTAAACCTAAGAAAGTTCCGGGGAGGTCTTCTGTACAGCCTATGCTTATTCGTAAGCAAGCTGAATGGAGATACTCTGCTCTTACAGAACCATTCCTTAGTACAGATGAATTGTTTGCTGTATCCCCTGTTACATGGGAAGACCGTGAAGCAGCTATACAGAACCAGTTAGTACTGAATTATCAATTCAATATTAAGATTGATAAGGTACGCTTCATTGATGATTATGTTCGTAATGCTGTGAATGAAGGTACTGTAATTGTTCGTGTTGGATGGTGTAACTATACTCAAATGGTTAAGGAAACTGTTCCTGTATATGCTTACTACCCTGCTGCTAATGAAGACCAAGTAGCTGCATTACAAGAAGCTCTACAACTTAAGTTAGAGAATCCTAATGCCTACAATAGTTTGCCAGATGATATCATCGCATCAGTTGATTACTCATTTGAGAATCGTGGTGCTTTTGTTGCTGTACAAACTGGTACGGAAGAAGTTGAGTATGAGAAAGTAATTAAGAACCAACCTACTGTTGAAGTAGTTAACTCACAGAACGTAGTGATTGACCCAACATGTAATGGTGATATTTCTCAAGCTCAGTTTGTTATTTATAGTTTTGAAACTTCTAAATCTGACTTAGAGAAAGATGGTAGATATAAGAATCTGGATAAGATTTCTGCCAGTATGTCTAATCCACTGAATACCCCTGACCATCAAGTAGAAGACCAATCTGGTTTCAACTTTAAAGATGAACCTCGTAAGAAGTTTGTAGCTTATGAGTATTGGGGTTGGTGGGATATTAATGGTAATGGTAAGACTGTACCAATCGTAGCTACCTTTGTTGGTAATACTATGATTCGTCTTGAAGAAAATCCATTCCCAGATAAAAAGATTCCATTCGTTGTGGTTCCATATCTGCCTATCCCTCGTTCTATTTATGGTGAACCAGATGGTGCATTGCTTGAGGATAACCAAAAGATTATTGGTGCTACTACTAGAGCAATGATTGATATCTTGGCTCGAAGTGCTAATGGTCAGACTGGTATTCGTAAGGATATGCTAGATGTAACCAATAGACGTAAATTTGATAAAGGTGAGGACTATGAATTCAATGCTAACGTAGACCCAAGACAAGGTATCTACATGCATGTATCTCCTGAGATTCCTCAGTCTGCTCCTATGATGATTCAATATCAGAATAACGAAGCAGAGTCCCTTACAGGTGTTAAATCCTTCTCACAAGGTATTGCATCACAAGCATTAGGTGATGTTGCTACTGGTATTAGAGGAGCATTGGATGCAGCCTCTAAACGTGAATTAGGTATTCTTCGTAGATTGGCTCAAGGTGTTGTGGAAATTGGTCGTAAGATTATTTCTATGAACTCTGAATTTTTATCAGAAGAGGAAGTGGTACGAGTAACTAATGAACAATTCGTTACTGTTAGGAGAGATGAATTAGCTGGAGACTTTGACCTTAAGTTAAGTATTTCTACTGCTGAAGCAGATAACCAGAAAGCACAAGAATTAGCTTTCATGCTTCAGACTATGGGTAATAGCTTACCATTCGAAATGTCTCAGATGGTATTAAGTGATATTGCTCGTCTTAGAAATATGCCTGACTTAGCTAAGAGAATTGAATCCTATCAACCACAACCTGACCCATTAGTACAACGTAAAGCAGAGCTTGAAATTGCACTTTTAGAGGCTCAAATTGCTGAAACTCAATCTAAAGCAATTGAAAATAGAGCTTCAGCAGGGTATAAAGCTACACAAGCTCAAAACGTTCAAAGTGATACAGACCTTAAAAACCTGGATTATGTTGAACAAGAGTCAGGTGTTAAACAGGCTAGAGATGTTCAGAAGATTTCTGCACAAGCTGAAAGCCAAACTCAAACCAAGATTGTGGATTACATCCTTAAATCTGGTAAGCCACTAAGTGAAATATAATCTCATTATGAGGACACACGTATGAGTCAGTCAGAACAAATTCGTATCAGCATTGAACAGAAGAAAGAAACAATTGCGTTAGGTGATGCTATCGCTCGTATTTCTAAGTCTCGTGACTGGAAACGTATTATCGATAGTGAATTCTTTGATAAGGAACCTGCTCGATTGGTCCATCTTATGGCTCATCCTGATATGCAAGATGAGGCTTCCCAGAAAGAGATTCGTAATCAGATGTTGGCTATTGCCTATTTCCGTAGCTTCTTAGGTCGTACTCAGTATATGGCTGAATTGGCTCGTAAGGCTCTGCCAGAGGATGAAGAAACTCAGGTAGAACTGTTACAAGAAGAAGTACAGGAGTAATAGCTTATGTCTGGAAACAGCGTTGAACAATCAATTCTTGCAATGTCTGATGCTGATTTCCTGAAAGCTCCGATGCCGACCTTTGAGTCGGCATCTTCACAAGAGCAACAGGAAACTACTCAGGAACAGACTACTGAAGAAGAAGTAGAAACTACTCAGCAGACTGTAGAGGTTGAAGAAACCACTACTACTACTGAGGAAGAAACTACTACAGAAGAAAATACAGATGAGAACCAAGAAACTAATACTGAGAATCAGGAAACTGAAACTACTCAGGAAGTAGATACTGGTTCTGCTGAAGAACAGCTTAAGAAGTTATTTAGTCCGTTCAAAGCTAATGGCAGAGACATTCAAATTGATAATGTTGATGATGCTATTAAGCTTATGCAACAAGGAGCGAACTATAATAAAAAGATGGCAGCCTTGAAACCATCTTTAAAAGTTCTTAAGATGTTAGAAAATAATGGATTGCTTGATGAACAGAAACTTACTTATCTAATCGACTTAGATAAGAAGAACCCTGAAGCAATCAGCAAACTTATTAAAGAAAGTGGAATTGACCCACTTGATGTAAATACACAGGAAGAACCTAAGTACACACCTGGTAATTATTCTGTCCCGGATGCACAGGTTAATCTAGATACAGTGTTGGACAGCATTGAGCATACTCCAACATATGGTCGGACAATGACCGTCATTCTCGATGAATGGGATGATAACAGTAAACGTGCACTTGCGAATGAACCAAATCTTATTCCACTCATCAATGAGCATGTGGCAAATGGAATCTTTGACACAATCGCATCAGAGATGATGAAGCAAAGAGCATTGGGGAATTTGAGTGGTCTTTCAGATTTACAGGCGTATGAAGCAGTAGGTAAACAGTTAGCGGCTAAAGGAGCCTTTGGTAAAGCACCTCCACAACAGCCGGTAGAAGTTAAACCTCGTGTTCCTACGCAAGAAGATTCTGATAGGGCTGCAAAGCGTAAAGCTGCAAGTCCAAGCAAACCTTCTGGTCAGGCAAAAGAACCAGAGTTAAATCCTTTGGCTATGTCTGATGAAGAGTTTGAGAAAGCGTTTAAATCTAAATTCCGCTAAACGAGGATGATAACTTATGAAGTATAATGCTCCTAATACTACACCTTCTAGTATTGGTCCTCAGATTCGTCTGGACTACTACTACAAGAAAGCACTAGTTGATGCTGCTAAAGAAATGTACTTTGGTCAATTGGCTGAAGTGACTAACATGCCCAAGAACATGGGTAAGCAGATTAAGCTGTATCACTATGTACCTCTGTTAGATGACCGTAACGTTAACGACCAAGGTATTGACGCTGCTGGTGCAACTATTGCTAATGGTAACCTGTATGGTTCTAGCAAAGACATTGGTACTATCCCATCTAAACTGCCTGCTCTGACTGAGAATGGTGGTCGAGTTAACCGTGTTGGCTTCACTCGTATCCAATTGGTTGGTTCAATCAAGAAATTTGGTTTCTTCTATGAGTGGACTCAGGAAGCAATGGATTTCGATACTGATGAAGAACTGGATAGCCATCTGATTCAGGAAGCAGTTAAAGGTGCTAACGACATTACTGAAGACCAGTTGCAGATTGACCTGTTGAATGGCGCTGGTGTTGTTCGTTACCCAGGTGCTGCTACATCTAATGCCGATATGACTGGTGAAGGTACTGCTACTGTAGTTACCTATGAAGGTCTGGTTAAGATGGGTATCACCCTGAACGATAACCTGTGTCCTATGCAGACCAAGCTGATTGCTGGTTCTCTGATGACTGACACTCGTACCATTCAAGGTGCTCGTGCTTTGTATATTGGTTCTGAACTGGAACTTCAGCTTCGTAAGATGCAAGACCCGTTCGGTAATGCAGCATTCATTCCAGTACAGCAGTATGCTGATGCTGGTAACCTGTTAAAAGGTGAGATTGGTTCCATCGCTTCTTTCCGTGTCATCGTTGTTCCTAAGATGCTGAAATGGGCAGGTGCTGGTGCTACCGTTACCACTAACCCAGGTTACTACGCTACTTCTGGTAAGTATGACGTATTCCCAATGCTGTGTGTTGGTTCTGGTTCCTTCACCACTATCGGTTTCCAGACTGATGGTAAGACTGTTAAGTTCACCACTTACACCAAGAAACCAGGCATTGAGACTGTGTCTTATGCTGACCCGTATGGTGAAATGGGCCTGACCTCTATCAAGTGGTACTACGGTTCACTGATTCTGCGTCCTGAATGGATTGCTCTGTTCAAAACTGTAGCTGCTATGTAATGAGCTAAAACTAATTAAGAGTGGGGAAACCCACTCTTTTTTTATCTATAAAATACGGTAAACTTACCGAGACTAGTTAAAACTGGTTCCACCCAGAAATTTAAAAGGAAAATGTATGTCCGATTTAAACGAACTTGATTTACTGAAAACGCAAGCTGACCAGCTAGGTATTGCTTATCATCCAAACATTGGTTTGGAAAAGTTACGTGAGAAAGTCCAAGCTAAATTAAATGGTGAATCCAATACAACTGCTGAGGTAGAAACTGTGACTGAAACTAAAACCAAATCCCCTGCACAGTTACGTGCTGAAGCAGCAGATGAAGCTATGAAACTTGTACGTATTCGTCTGACCTGTATGGACCCAAACAAAGCAGATTATCAAGGTGAGATTATTACTGTCTCTAATGACGTGGTAGGTAACATTAAGGTATTTGTGCCTTACCGTGAAGAGTTCTACGAGAATGGTTACCACGTACCTAACATCATTTATAAGTTTTTACGTGACCGTAAGTATGCATCCATTAAGACCATCAAAGGTCCTAAAGGTGATACACAACAGTCTGTTCAAGCCAATGCTTATGCAATTGAAGTTCTTCCTAATCTGACTCCTGCTGAGTTAGAAGACCTGAAGAACCAACAGGCTGCTGCTAAATCTATCGATTAAGGAGTAGATAATGGCTGTTGTTATCGAACCAATTACAAATGAAGACCTGACTACTAAAGTAGTTGATGGTACTGGTATCTTTGATGAGTTGATGACAGCAGCCAATGCTCATCTTAGTGCTCAGTGGGATATGGAAAGAATCACTGGTACTCAGTATGCAGAGGTATACTTAGGCCAGTTAACAGCAGTCCTACAACAAGCTGTTACTTTCCTTATCGAGAAGGATAAGACCTATCTCAATAACCTTCTGATTAATGCTCAGATTGAATTAGCCAATAAGCAAATTGAACTGGCTGATAAGGAACTTGAGAAAGCTGATAAAGAGATTGAACTGTTAGATAAACAGATTGAACTCCAAGAACTTAACAAGGAACTTATTGCTCAGAAGGTTAAAACTGAGAAAGCACAGATTTCTGATACTGTTGATGGTGTACCTGTAACAGGTGTTATTGGTGCTCAGATTGCACTGTATAAACAACAGAAAGACGGCTTCATCAGAGATGCTGAACAGAAGGCATTGAAGATTATTTCTGATACTTGGATTACTCGTAAAACAGTTGATGATGGTACGCCATTACCAACAGGATTTGATACCGTTGCGGTGGATGCATTTACGAGAAAAGTAGCAGATGGGGTTAGCGTAAACTACTAAGGAGAGGAGGCGAAAGCCTCCTTTAATACTTATGGGATTATTCAGTAGAAAGAAAATCATCTCTGTATCTTCAGTCACTGTTAACTTAGCAGGGGATAACCCTACTAACTTTTTACAGAAACTAATCACGTCTTCTGTGATGCAGGGTGCTGATTTTGGTACTGCTATCCCACAAGCATATCTCAAAGGAATGGGAACCAAGATTAGACAGGCGTATAGATATGGTAGAGATTACTATGAACTTGGTTTACCTGATGGTTCTATTTTTTATGGGACACCTAATAATGATGATTTGATGGCTGTATTATCATCTCTGAATGCAGGCAAACAAGTATCTATAGTCATGTCTGATTATAACGTAGCTGATTTATCTTATTGGATTGAACAGTATCTTACTGACCGATACCAATGGGATGCAGACTATGGAGGTATGGGTAATCCACCATCTGGTGTAAATGCTAATGCTGTTATTGATTGGACTATTGATAATAATGGTATGGTTACTATTCAAATGAGTAACACACCTCCTACTATTACATATACAGAAAATAAGACATTTACAGATATTGATTACACCAAAGAATATTATCAAGTTATTTATCGTGTACGTACTCCTGGTGCTCCTTCTGTTACGACAGTAACTAGACCATTTGAAGCTGGTGATGTGGATGATACTACTACCACCGAAACCACTAACAATAACTTTGGTCACTTTACCATTACTACGACTACTGTAGTAACTAAAGTAAATGATGATAAAACCGAAACTAAGATTACAACAACTGTGATTGTTGATGATTTGTCTCGTAAGCAGTATTTCATTTACCAAGCTGGTTTAGGTACATATCCAACTCTTGATGTTATCAAGGATAGTTTCATTAAGGATTCTGCGTACTATCCAGTAGTACCATTACGGGTATGGAACACAGATTACACTGACCCAAACAATGTTAGTCCTAACATGTTTAAAACATGTAAGGCTCTCATGAATAAACTGAATCTCAAGTACACAGTGCTTGGAGATAAGATTAATGAGAACCCAGATGTAGGTGATATTGACCATGCATTTTTTGTATTAGGTATTTCTTTGAATTCACAGTATGAATCCTCTATGGATTACTTACATGAATTCTTTAAATACTTAGCTCAAGTATCCCCATCAGATAAAGTGCAGTATCTAACTTGGTATAATGAAAATGTTGACCCCGAGACTGGAGCTATTAGTAGTCTATCTTCTAAACCTCCTATGAATAGGTTAAGTCTTAAAGAAGACCCATACAATATTTCTATTGTATACCAATACTCTTCACTAATTGTGAAGATTGGTTCAATTGGACCTAAAGGTACTGTGACTAGAACATCTGGTGCACCTGCATCTATACAAATAGTTAACCAGTTTAACCAATCTACTGAAATGACTGCTGATGTAACTGTTATTACTTTCCGTAAACAGATTTCAGCTACTCAATATGAAGAAGTAGAGGTGTGTGGTTTAGAGCACATCAACTATGTATATAAAGGTCACTCAGTAAATATTACAGGTGAAGCTAGTATTAATGACCCAGACAATGAAGGCTTCTTAATTCCTTTATGTGTAAACGTAGTAGAAGCACAGCAGATTGTTCAACGTACCCAAATGACATTTGACTGCTTACATATAGTGGTTAACTCATATAAAGTTACTAAAGCTAAGTGGTATCAGACAGGTATATTCAAAGTAGTAACTATTATCGTTGCTGTAGTAATTGCTGTGTACTCTGCTGGTACATTATCTGCTGGAGTGGCTGCTGCTGCCGCAGGTGCAACTGCTGCTGGTACATCAGTAGCTTTAGCTGTAGCAATTTACTTAGCTACTCAAGTAGCAATAGCAATTGGTATTAGCGTAGGTATGTCTTTGTTGGCTAAATATCTTGGTCCCAATATCATGTTCATTGCTGCCATAGCTATGCTGGCATATGGGGCAGTATCTGCATATCAATCATATGGCTCTACAGGCAATGCTGGGCTGCCATATGCTAATGAGGTAATGGGATTGGTGCCTGCTGTAACAAAAGGCGCTCAGAGTGAGTTACAGAAAGAATTACAGGATGTAGTAAAAGATATGCAGAAGAACCAAGAAAATTACCAGAAGCAGATGCAAGATATCGAAGATGCTATGGATGCTCTTGGTAATCCAAATCCCAATATTGATATTGATGGCTTGATGAATGCTGCATTCTTTAATCTATTTGAACAGCCAGATGAATTTTTCGCCAGAACATTAAATATGAATCCGGGTACTGTTACACTAGATAGTATCGGTAGTTACGTGGATTATGCATTAACATTACCTACTGATTTAAATTCATTAAGGAGTTAACAATGGCATATGATTTAAATTTTGGGTATCAAGCCCCAGACCAAACTCAGCTACTGACTGGTGGTTATAATCCTACTCAAAGTTCAGTATTAAATGCTCCTTTGAGTACAGGAGGTAATCCAGTAGCTGATAATGGAATGTTCTCTGCATTCACCAATTGGTTAAATAGTGATATTGGTCGTTCTTTGTTTGGTGGTACTGATTCAGAAACAGGATTTCAGTCTCAAGGAATAGTAGCTCCTACCTTACAAGGACTTGGTTCATTGTTCCAAGCATGGAATGGTATGCAGACTCTTGGTTTAGCTAAAGACCAGTTTAACTTCCAGAAAAATGCTTTTAATACAAACTTAGCTAACCAGAAACAGACTTATAATACTGCTTTAGAAGACCGTATTAGAGGTCGTACTTCTGACTATGCTGGTAAAGAACAGGATGTTCAAAGCTACTTAAACCAGAATCGTCTGTAAGGGGAAATCATGGCTCAGATTGACTAAGCTAATTAGTTTATTTATATTGTGCCAATCTTATAGGAGATTGGTATGAAAAAATATTCTGAATCAAGAGTTAATGTTAGTTGGAAACCTGAGCATATGGTTAATGAGGGATGCACATATGGAACTAAGACGCCTGATGCATTTAAAACTACATCGGCATACACTAGATGGTGGGGAATGTTTTTAAGATGTTATAATCCTTTAAATTCTGGGTATGCTCATTACGGTGCTAAGGGAGTTACAGTTTGTTTGGAATGGGGCAATTACCAAAACTTTGCAGAATGGTATTACCAAGAATGCTTAAAATTAGGGATTGACCCAGAACATAATACATATCAAATAGATAAAGATTTCAATGGCTCTACTGAGTATGGTCCTGAAACCTGTAAACTAATACCTGTTAAAGATAACGTTAGTAAAGCTACTAGTAAAAAACACATGTACATATCTCCAGATAATCAGGTGGTGGAGATTGTTAATCTTAACCAGTTTTGTGCTGAGAAGGGTTTAAGCAGAAAACAAATGTATCGTCTGAGAGATGGTACTTGTAAATCTCACAGAGGTTGGAGAATTGTAAATGAGCCAAATCACATGGAGAAATATTGATGCTCCAGACTTAGGTGGAGTAGCCAGACTTCAACTTGCTGGCAATCAAAGTATCAGAGATGCAATCTCTGGTTTACTTGCACCTATTCAGCAGAACCAACAGCTAAGTAATACTAATTTCAATACAGCACGTACACAGAATACTGCTGATATTCAGAATCAGTTACTTGGTTTTACTGACCCATCTCAATTAGATGCTGCAAGAACAGAATTTAATCCAGATGCTTTAAGAGAGAGATTTGGTGCTGCTGTAGACCAGTCTGCTATTAACCAGACATTGGCTACTCGCCCTGGTCAGTTAAGACAGGACTTACAAGGTCAGATTCAATTAGAACAGGCACAGAAAGAACAAGCTTCTCAACCATTTGAGAATCAGTTCTATTCTTTATTGGCTTCTAACCCTAATCAGGCTGAACAGTTCCTGAGAGCCAATGAAGCTAACTTTGCTGACTCTCGTCAACTGTATGGTGATTTGACTAATCGTAGACAGCAGATTGAACAGATGGGATTACAGAGAGCACAGCTTGCTGAATCTCGTGCTGCGAGAGCTTCTGCTAATGCAGAGAGGAATGCCGCTAATAAAGAACGAGGTAATCTACGTTCATATGGTCAAGAGTTAAATCAATGGGTATTGGATAACCCTGATAAATCTCCTGCTGCTAAAGCTGCTGAGTTGCAGAAGAAATATGATATTAACCCTGTTACTGGTAATCAGGTTGCTGGTGCTGTAGCTCAAAACATTGCTACTCTTGGTGCTCCTACTCCTGCTCAAACAGCAGTAATTCAGAACCAGAGTGCATTGATTAAAGAAGCTGCTGACCAGTATAAAGCTGATGCTACACAGGAAGTTAATGCTGCATTCTTAAGTTCTGGTATTGACCCAACTGTATTTAATTTACAGGATGATAAAAAGACTTCTGCTGATGATGTAATTAAGAGTTTGCAAGGTAGATTGGCAGACCCTAATGAAGCCACAGAAGCTTATACCAGAGCTAAGAAAGCATATCCTAACGCTACTCCAGCAACTATTGGATACATTGTTGAGAAGTCTCTTAGTCCATCTAGATGGGGTGGTTTAGCAGATGGTGTAACAATCTCATTTGGGGATGTTGAATCCAATGCTAAAGACATTATGAAGACTGCTAACAATGCTGCTGCTAAGCAAGCATTAACAGATGCACTAAGACTGGTGGATAAATCAGGTGATACTTTAATGAAACAAGCCAGTGCTCCATTGGTTCAGTTTCAAAGAAATATCCCTAAAGCTAATATCACTGGTACTGATGTACCTGCATTCCAGCCAGTTGTTCCTGATTACACAGGACAACGACAAGAGCTTAGAAAGTTCCTTGAGGATACGTTAGGTAATCCAAAAGTGAATACTTCTACCAGATAAATAACAAAATCCCTCCTAGTGAGGGATTTCTTTTAGTACACTTCATATCAGTTATTTCCCTTCTGAGGATTCCTAATGGCTACCGGATTTGAAAAAGAACAACAATTAGCTGGAGTTGGTTTACAAAAAACACAACAACTAAATCAAGCCACTCAGCAGAAACAAGTAGAGATGGGTGCTCCTGTACCAGGAGTAGAAATTGATTTTCCTGTTGGTTCACCTGAGTATCTCAGAGGTGAAGAAGCTATTCGTTTGGCTAATCAACCAGATGTTTCTGCCATCAATAACTTTACTGTGCCTACTACACAGCCAATGACTCCTGAGATGCAGGCTAACCAATCTGCTATTGATGCTACCAAACCATTCTACAGAAGAATGATTGCTCCACAGGTTTCTCCTGAATTTGGTGGTACAGGCCCATTTGACTCATCACACCCTAACTATGAACAACGTGGTCAAGTAGCTAAGCCTTCTGATGCTGAACAATATCAGGCTGATTTAAGAGACATGCCTGTAACTGCTCTACAGCAAAAGTATGGTCCTCAAGCGGCTAGAGATAAACTCGCTTTAAACATTGCACAAGCCAACACAGACCAGTTCCAGAATGCTTCTATGGAGCTTTCAGACATTGGTAATGCTGCTCAGGTATGGCTTGGTAATACTGCTCGTTTTGCTACTGGTTTAGGTAATTTAGCATTACAGAATACTCAGGACTTATTAGCTAATGCTACTGGTCAAGAAGACCAAGTAGGACAACCTACTCTGTTAGACCAAGCAGGTATTGATAAGCCATTAAAAGAATTCGTTGATGAACAACGTTCTCAGTATTCTCCCGCTGTTCAATATGAACAATCTGTTATTGAAGCTAATAAACAGAATTTTGAACAGGGTGGTGCAGCTAGAGAAGCTGCTGATATTGCTAAAGGTGATAATCCATTAGTAGCTGGTGCTAAGGAACAATTACGTCAGTTCGTTAATACTGCTGAACAGTATGGGAATAGCCCAGGCGCATTAACTACTTTGATTGCAGAATCTGCTCCTGACTTATTGACTGGTGGTATCGTAGGTAAGTTAGCTACCCGTGGCGCTCTTAAGCAATTAGCTCAAGAGTATGGAGATGATTTTGCTACTAAATTAGCTGCTACTGAGTTTGGTAGAAAGCGTCTACAAGATGCTGCTGAGAGAGCATTCATTGGTTATGTTGGCTTCCAAGAAGCTGCTTCTAATACCCAGCAAACAATTGATGAAATTAATGGCATGAGTGATGCTCAGTTAGCTGAGAAATCACCTATGTATCGTGACCTTATTGCAGAAGGTGCTACACCATCTCAAGCTAGAAGTCAGGTACGTACTCAAGCAGGTAACATTACCGCTACTGTTGCAGGTACTTTAGGTGCATTAACTGGTAAGGTTGCTGCTCCATTTGAATCACGTCTGTTATCACCATCTTTACTGGAAGGTAAAGGATTACTGGCTGCATCTTCAAGGGTTTCACAGAATGCTGCTAAAGAGACTGTTGAAGAAGCATTACAAGGCGCTAGTGGTCAGTTCGCTTCTAATCTTGGGGTACGTAGCGCTGCTGACGAATCTCAATCCCTTATTGAGGGTATTGGTTCAAACGTTGCTGAATCTGCTATTGCTGGTGCGGGTATGGGTGCTGCTGGTTCAGTTATTAGTGAGACACCTAGAGCAATCCAAGAAGGAGTTCAACAAGGTCGTACAGCATTTGATGCAAGACAGACTCGTAGAGCTGAAGGCAGAGCACAAGACTTTAGAGATACTGTATCTGCTGCCAATGAATCAGTTAAACAGTCTGCCCCGCAAACTGATACTGAAACAACGGTAGAACCAGTTACAACTAAAGCTGTTGATGCTGTTACTGAACCTGCTGCTAAGGAAGTATTTAAAGCTATCCCAGAAGAAGAAATCAGTTCTCCTGATTCTATTCTGAGAATCTCTCGTGCCATTAAAGAACGTAATCTGGATGAAGCTTCTCGTAGAGATTTAGCTACTGTTGGTAACAGTGTTATCTCTGCGTATGAAGAAGCATTACCTCAGATTCAGGCACAGATGGATGCTGCTCCAGAAGACCAGAAAGCTCAGTACCAGACTGCTATTGATAATATCAATGCTGTACTGAATCATCCTGATGTACAGGCAGTTAAGACTACTGCTGAAGGATTTAAACTGACTCCTGATGAAATGACTAAAGTCATGGAATCATTACCTTCTGAAATTACTCCAGAGACTTATCAATCTCCTGAAGTTCAGAAGAATGTTAAATCTGTTCTGGCTCAGATGAACTTAGATGCATCTTCTATTACTCCGGATGTAGCTGACCGTTTAGTTAACTCTGCTGATACTCTTGGTTTAAGTCAGCAAGATGTAGATAAACTGAAGGTTATCTCTGCTACTGGTAAAGCAATGAGCCAAGTAGGTAAAGATGTACGTGAAGGTTCTGATGGTTTCATCGGTATCCAACAGTATCAGCAGGGTATCTTCCGTGCATTGTCATTAGGTGATACTGCTCGTGCTCAGGGTCTGTTAGACCACTTGAATCGCTTTGCTGAACATATGGAAACTAAGGCTAATGCCTTTGAACAAGCTGCTCAGAACTTTACTGGTAACCAGCCTGTAGAAGTAATTAATCCTACTACTGGTCAACCATATCTGTCTCTTGATGGAAATCCAATGACATACCATCCGGTACGTTCTAAAGGATTAATCCAAGAGATTCGTAATGATGCTAATGCTGTGCGTCAGGCTCATACCATCACTGGTCAACTGGTAGGTGGTCAACCTGTAGATATTCCTGTTCAGTCTCAGCCTATGGCTACTGAAGAAGTGAATCAGACTCAGGATACTACAGAAGCTCCTGTAGAGACTTCTGAGCAGATTTCTCAGGAAGAGGTACAAACACCAGTTGAGACTACAGAAACACAGCCGGAGGCTGTTGTAGAAGCTCCTATAGATGCTCCTGTTCAAGGTGAACTGTTTGAGAAACCAGAAACTGTAGAATCAGATATTCAGGTACAGGAAAAACCTACTGATGTAGAAACTGACCTGATGGATGAGTCTCAATTAGACCTTGGTTTAGAGAAAGGTGTTAACTATGACATTCTGAATGGACTGCAAGCAGAGACAGTACGCTCTGATGCTAAATCTACTTCTGATATAGATAAAGAATATCAGGCTACTAACCAAGTTAAGAAATGGTTTAAGCCTACCGGTAAACGTTCAGCTTTCCTGAGAACTTCTAATTTCTCTGGGAGACTTAATAGCATCTTTACTAATGGTTCTAATCCTATTACTCAGATTCAGAATCTGTTTAAAGGCTATATCAAACCAGAACAAGTAACTGAGAAAGAAGTAAATGTACTTCGTCAGTTTGCTGGATTAGTTCCTGCTATTGAACAATCTCTGATTCAATCTTGGGGTAAATTAACTTCTGAAGGTCAGCGTATCTTCTGGGAAACATATCCTGTTGAGTATTTTGATGAAATAAGAAATATCAATGGTGAAAATGTTTACTTCTTACCTCAACCAGTAATTGAAGCAATGACTGCTGGTTTGATGCAATGGTTTGTACGCAATGCATCTGAAACTACATTCAATGATGACCGTACAGTAATGGATATTCTTGGTTTAGATAACAAGACTAAGCCAACTGTAGAACAGACTGATTTACTGCGTAATGTTGGTACTGACCGTCAGAATGTTATTGATGATTTAAGCAGAGAAATCTTTGGAGTATTGGGTATCAATGCTGACCCAAATGCACCAATCTCTGTACGTGATGCTGTGTCTAAAGCAATGGCATCTGAAGTATTGAACGTAATGATTAATGCTAATCTGGTTCAGGAATCTGTCGTTAAGAACTCTGAATTAGCTGCTGTTGGTTCTACTAAAGTAAATGACTCAAACATGAAGAACTCTCGTGTATTCATTCGTATGAATGAAGAGTCAGAAGCTGCTACTCGTTTAGTAGAATTAATGCAGAATTCTAATGACCTATTAGGTCAACTGACTAATCCTCAGAGAGAAAGAGCAGGTGCATACTTTGGTACTCCTCCTAAAGGTCAGAGCACTAAAGTTAAGAATGGTGGTGGTCAGGATATCCCTGAGAAGATGCTTGCTGCTCGTAACAAAGCCAGTAAACAGCCTCACTTCATTAACATGGGTTTACATGACCTGATGCTAGATAAGTTAGGTACTCAATGGATTGGTAGAATGTTAGGCATTCAGTCAGAAGAGAATGCTAACGGTGCTCACCTGAAATCTATTCAGGGTTCTAACCGTACCATTGAAAGAGATATTAATACTTTGGTTAATGGTTTAACTCGAATGGTTGAAGCTGGATTACCTTTGGCTACCACTCCTGTTTACTTTGGTTATAACGTAATTAGTAACTTCCGTATGATGCTTAACTCTGGTGACCTGAATCCTCAGTCAGCTAAGTTACATCGTGAACTGGTTACTGTTGAACCATCTACCATTGAACTGAATAACCCTCAGCATGGGGCATTCCTTGATTATGCAATTGCTCAGGGTTTGGATATTGCTGTTGATAAGCTGTCTTCTGAAACAGCCAGGGATAGTCTGAATAAAGCTATCAGTACTGGCCTGTTTAGAGATGCCATCAACATCTTAAAAGCTGCTGAGCATCAGGATGCTATCAGTGATAGTGATGCTGAGACTCTGTTAAAGGCTGTTAAAGCAGGTAAGGAGAAGACTAAAACTCTTCATGCTCTGTATGCACAGGCACAGTATGAACTGGCTGTAGAACAAGGTAAGACCTCATTCCAGACCCATGTAATGTTGGAGCTTGATGGTGTTACTAATGGACCATTTAACTCTATTGTTCAGCTTGGTTTGAAAGATGTGAACCAAGACTTACTGAATAAATTGGAGAAGGGTGGTTTCTTCTATGGGCAGTCTGACCGTCTATATAATGATGCTGCTGAAGAACCGGGATTTTTAGACCTATATAAGACTGCTGCTGCTGGTAGTCAGCAATACATCAATAAAATGATGGATTCAGTTAGAAATATTCCTAACCGAATTGCTGCAATGAAGAATAAACCACGTCAATTCCAGCAGAAAGAGATGCGTGAAATTGAACGTCTGAAAAATCAGATGCGAGTTACTCTTGCTGCATCCAAATTGATTGGTGATGTGAACATTATTGAAGGTGAAAATGTAGACCATCCAATTAGGATTAATCGTGGTTTACTTAAGAATCCAGTAACAGTAACTGTTTACTCTGGTGGTGCTACTGCAATCAATAGAAAGATTGCTATGGGTATTGCTAATGGATATTACGAAGCAATCACAGAAGCATTGAGAGCAGTTGATGCAGCTACTAATCAGGAAGAACGTGATGCTGCCATTGAACATATCAATGACTTAACTAACACAACTAATGAACTGACTACTGCTCGGGTATTCAGAAATGGTTCTTGGGTTCAGATTGGTTCACCTATTAACTTAGGTCAGGATGTGACTAAGTTTGAATTTACTGGTGAACAAATCGAAGCCATTACTCAGAACATTAAGATTGGTATTGGTGCAGCAGTAAACGAATCTATTGCCAATGAATTTGGTACTGTAGTTAATCGCGGCAAGATGATGGTCTATGCTGCTGCTGTGATGCATGAAGTGTTCATGGCTCGTTGGAATAAAGAAGTAGAGAGATTAGAAACTGAACTTCGTAAAGAAGGTAAGTTATCTAAATATGAATCTCTATCCCAGCAACAGTACAACGACATTAAGAATTATTTGATTGGTTCAATGCCAATCTTTAACTCTTGGTTTACTGCTAACAACTTAGATGTTGAAAAGTTGAATGAAGGTATTCTTCTGAGTGAGGAAGGACGTATTCCATCTGATGTATACAGAATGGAATCCAGAGGTCGTAGAGAACTGGATGGTAAAATGCGTCGTTCTACTTTCGGTGTAGATATGCCTACTTATACTGAGCCTGGTACTCGTGTAATGCCTTTACTGGTTCAGTCTGTAGAAGCAGCTATGCAGGCTATTGCTCGTGATATTAACCCTAATAATGCTCTGAACGTATTTGATGGTTACATCAATGCTGTATCTCATTTGGATACTGGTTCTCAGGCTATTAACCAAGGTGTCCTGCAAAGCTGGAATGAATTCGATTTACTGCAAGATTTCACTAACCGCTTTGAACAAGCAATGGATGGAGTGAATCTGGCAGAAGAATTAGGTCCAGAAGCAGATGCTCGTCTGGAACAGTCTTTCCGTGGAATCATGGAAATGATTGGTGCTGATGAAACTAATGCACCTACTAGCCCAGAAGTAGTTGAAGCATTCACTACCCTACTTAAGAGAGAAGCTGCTACTCAGACTGCTATCAAACAAGGTCTGTTAGGTGGTGAGGCTGTTACTTCTATTAACCAGATGACTGGTGCTAACATCCCATTCAACGTTAAGAATGGTAAGCAGACTGATGTAGAATCAACTGATACCAGAACTCCTCTGGAACAGTTAGTAGCCAATACTGAATTACCTACTATGGATTCTGTATCTCTGCCTAAAGGTAGAGTAACCATTCCTCCTACTCGTCAGATGACTGAGGCTCTGGGTAGAAATGGTAGAACTGTAAAAGGTCATGAAGGTGTTAAAGTTCTGGCTAAAGATGATGTGGTTGCTGCTGTAAGAGAAGCAGCTAAATCTCTACCATCTCGTCAGAATAGAATCACAGGTTTCATTCTGGATAAAATTGTTAACTCTATCCCTAATGATATTAATGTGTATGTAGGCTCACCAGAAGCTCTCTCAGACGTTCAACAGGAAATGACACCTGATACTAAGGTTGAGTTCAATGACACGTTCTTGGGGCTTACACAAGGCCAGAACATCTATATTGGTTCTCAGTCTATTGAGACAGTGATGCATGAGTTAATTCATGCTGCTACTGCTGATACTGTTCATAACTATTACAGCAATCCAGAAGCAATTACTCCTGCTCAGAGAGTAGAAGTAGCTTCAATTGAAGGACTGATGAATAAGTTTGTGAATGAGTATTCAAGTACCAATCCAGAGACTGATGCTGTAGTAGACCTGATTAATACTCATATCGCTTCTGGTGATATGGCTCAGGCTACTGCTGAGTTTATTGCATGGGGATTAGTTAACCCAAGAATGATTGATGCAATGACTCAGAAGACTATTGCTGGAACTGTGACTAATGTACTCAAACAGTTAGCTGACTCTATTAAGCGTCTGTTTGCTATTGGCTCTAACCCAGATGTTACCTCTTACTGGTCACGTCTGTTAGGTCATACAGTTGCTTTAACTGATTCTACTAATCCGGTTAAATCTAATGATGAAACTAGCTATGCTCAAACCAATGCTAATAATATCAATAGATTAGATGCAGAAACTCTGTTTAATAAACTAGATGCTGGTAAAGCTACGCAAGACCATGTGAATCATTTGACTGATACACTGGATTATCTCCAGTCGAATATTATTAAAGTGATTAAGAATACTGGTCAGCAAATCTCTGGTTTAGACCATTATCAGGAAAAACTTCTGGTAGATAGTATCGACCCTGAGATTGATAACTCTCCAAATGCATTAATTGCTCATGGATTTAATATGAGTGAGAAAGAAGCATTTGTGTTCAAGATGCTGCAAGTATCAATGAAATATGGTTTAGAGAACTTCTCTCCAAGTGTTCTGGTTGCGCGTAGTCTGTATGCACAAGCCAGAGATACATTGAAAGTAGAAGATTTCTTAACTGATGCTAATAACCGTTCAGCTACTGAGATGGCATTAGCTAAGCAAAGATATGATGCAGTATTTGGTAATACTGCTGTTACTACTGATGCTACTGGTCGTACTAATAGACTGGCTAACTTCATTGCACTGGCAGAAACCAATGAACAACTGAGAAATAAACTCTCTCAGATTAGTGTTAAACGTACTAAGCAGAATCAGGCTACTACTCTGAGAGAACGTATTGGCGATTTAACCAATGCTATTCTTACTTGGTTATCTGGTTTGGCTACTAAGTCTTTAAGAAATACTGATATTGCTTCTCGCTTATCTAAATTGGCTAAGAATATTAGTCATGTTGATAGTCAAGCCAGAGACAATCTGTTTGGTAGATTGGTTAGAGGTACTAAGGAAATCACAGATACTGCTCAGGATAAACTCAAATCCTTTGGTCACACTATCCGTAGACAGTTACTCAAGGTAGAGAAGAAAGTACCTAAGTCTGTAGCATTTGGTATTACTGCTGGTTCAGCAGTATTTAATGACCAAGATGCTCAGGATGTACGTGAAGCTATCACTAACATTTATATGACCATTCATCAGAATGGTAAATTAGGTATTGTTGCTGAACTAGTAAATGAATTCATTGGTTCTAATGAAACCAATAGTACTATTCATACCTTACTGACTCAGAAGAATATGGCTGCTGATAGAGCACGTCAGATTATTCGTGAGATGGTTCCAGGCATGATTGAGAAGACGTTTGTATCTCTGAACCAAACAGAGAAAGAAGCTATTCAGAGAGTAGTTGCTAACACTGATATGGCTTATCTGTTTGCTAATGGATATGACTTGGCTCGACTGAATGAACTCTTAACCAATCCAACTGAACTGGCTAAAGAGATTGCTTCTATTGAATCTCAATTGCAGACAGCAGGTGCACAGAATGCCCCTTTCTATATTAAGTCTGCATATGGATTAGCTAAACAGATGGTTCATGGAGTTAGCCCACTGGCTTATCAGTTACCTAACGCAGCAGCTATTGCTCGTTTAATTGGTACTAGCAGAGTTAGACCTAATGATGCAACAGTTAATACTGTTACTCAGTTGGTTGATACTATGGCTTCTCTGGCAGCACTGAAAGAGTTATCTCAGACTGATATTGCTACTGTAAGTAATTTGATTATTAGAGAGATGACTAAAGGTGAACCAAATAATAATGGTATGACTTTCACTCTGAAATATTATTCTAGCTTACAGGGTGCAGAGTTAGCCAAGTCTGGTCAGAACCAAGCATTAGCTGGGATTAAAGGATTTACTCCTACTCTGTCAGACCCTAACAAGAAAGTGATTATTGCATCTGTTAAAGATGAACCAATTTTATCTCGTAAGGGATACACCAGAGGTGCTCAGGTTGCTCGTGACCCACAGGATACTAACAAGGAACCAATGTATTACTACCATTCAAACAATGGTGGTGAACCTCGTTGGATTGCTGGTGTAATGAGTACCCTGCAAAACACCGTAGGTGGAGTGAACCCAATCACAGGTAGAACTGTGAATGGTGCTATGACTCCGGGTGTATGGAGAGCTACTGAGAAGAATAATTTATCTACGCGTAAGAGAAGCAGTATTGATAATTTATTTGATGCAAATGCTCCTATGCCTACTGGCAATAACTCATATATGCAACCTGTATTGAATCGTGCTGGTTCAATTATGGGTTACTCATATCAGATGCCTAGAGCTAATAAAGAAGCACATCTGGATGTAGATAATGATTTCACTAAGGTAATCGGTGCTTGGGAAGGTCGTATTGCTGAGGAGATTCAGGCAGCCAGATACAATGAAATGTTGCTCCAAAGACTCCATGAAATGTATGTGAAAGATGCCAGAGAAGGCAGAGCATACCAATACATTACTATGGATGAGAACTCTACAGACCATCAGTTAAAAGAAATTTATGAACTGATGCCTATTGAGATGAAGGAACAAGCTAAGAAGATTTGGCCTGATGGTAAGATTAAAGTACGTAAGGATTTACTGAATAACGCATTTGGTTATCGTGAACCTTCTGTACTGAATATGTGGACTGGTCAGACTGGATACTCCAAAGAGTTTCAGAAAGCTTTCACCAGCATTGCTGAAACCTTCTTAGGTAAGAATGCTGCTCGCTATCTGAGACTTGGTGAACGTGGTCTGATGGAGTTTGTGAAGGAGATGAAGGATTGGATTGTAGTTCGTTCAGTAGTTGTATCAGCAGCAAACATTCTGTCTAACATGGTTCACTTGGCTACCGTTGGTGTAAGCCCTGTGACTATGGCTAAGGATATGTCTACTGCTGTACTGGCTGCTGAGGAGTACAGAAGAAATGAGAAACTGATTAACGAGTATTCTCACTATCTGGCTGTAAACCATAATCCTAAAATGGCTGATGAATATCAGAGAAAGATTTCAGAACTGAAAGATTCTCAGGCTCGTAACCCTGTTGCTGATTTAATCAAAGCAGGTTTACTGCCTACCATTGCAGAGGATTTAGGACAGCAGGATAGCTATTCTCTGAAAGATAAATTACTTAACAAAATGGATGAATACACCTCTGGTATCCCAGATAGTGTTAAACGTGTTGCTAAGGAAGTTACCCTTTCAAGGGATAGTAATGTGTACTTCTTACTGAATCGTTCAATTCAGTATGGTGACTTTGTTGCTAAGTATTCACTGTATAAACATTTGACTACCCGTAAGAGTAACCCGATGGATAAAGACAGTGCGCTTAACAGAGTGATGGATGAGTTTGTGAACTATGATGTGTTACCAAGTCGTACCAGATTCTATCTGGATGCTATTGGTTTAACTTGGTTCCTGAACTATAAGATTCGTATCCAGAAAATCATTCTGAGAACGATTAGAGAAAATCCATTGAGAGCATTGTTCCTGATGTTTGGTAACAGTGTTGAATCTGGATTACCTAACATTACTGAAGCCAACTTAGTAACCGGTAGTCTGAGCTATAACGTTGGAATGGGTACAGCATTGAATGGATTCACAGTACATCCTCTAGTGTCCCTGTACTAAAAGAAAAGCCCCAAGGATGGGGCTTATTTTACTAGAAGATATTTATCTACAGTGTATTCAATGAATAGACCTAGTTTTCCTTCCTGAAGTTCTTTTTTAACAATAGTGTTAAACAGTTCTTCTTTTAAATCTCTTTCAATAGCTGCTATATCAATCAACTCTTCAGAAACTGAGGTAGGTAATTTATGCAATATTGTTGGAGTTTCAATTGGAAGCCAATCTTCAACTTTTACTCGTATAGAAGCGAAACCAATGGATTCATCCATTTAGTCCTCCTTCTTATCCTTCTTCCAGAAGAATTCTACATAAACAATCATAGGCCAGAGTAAACTAAATACTCCTACCCAGAAGATAGCAGCAGGTACTTTGATAGCATAGTACAAAGCATCATTTGCAAACGCTTCTTTGATTCGTTTATTTTCAGCTTTAGCTTTCTCACTCTTTTCTCTGATGAAAAGAATGTAGATAGTTACTACTAAGCCAATTAAAAGCCAGATATACATTACTCGTCTTCCTCTTCTGTTTGGTTAAGAGCCATATAGATGAACCAAAATATACCTGCTATCACAGCTACTGTTAATACTAGGGGCCATGCAAAGAAGACCCCTACTATGAGAGCAGTAATGAAAGCAGCTTTAAGTGCTTTCATCTTGGCTCCTTAATCAGTTACGTGCGAAGAGAGACTTGGTAGGATTCTGGTTAGCCATATACTCATCTACTTCAGCATCAACCTGTTCTTCAGACAGGTGGGCTGCTGGGTCCACTGGCTCCGTAGGAGCAGTATCAATTACAGTTTCACCTTCAACTGGAAGTTCAGGAACAATTGCAGGAGCTACTGCTTCAGCTTCACCACGTAAGATTCCTTTACTTGGTTCAACAACTGTACGTTCAATTACTTCTGTACGTACACCTACAGAGCCTTCTGAGGCCCCTGCACGTACATTAGGACCCTTTGGGTCATGTGTACTCGTTAAACGTTGTGGGGTGATTTCTAGAGTAGCTGAATAACCATTCTCACCACGACCAGCTTTCAGGTCGATAGTAATATCATTACCTGGAGCTACGTTGATGATACGGTTAGCATACTCTTTCAGAGCTTCGAGAATTTCATCATGTTGTAATACGATTTGCATACTAATCTATTTCCTTAATAAAGATTTCTACACGAGGGTTTTCGTGGTCTATAGACCCCATCCGAAAAACCAACTCAGGAATGTAAAGATAATTGTCATCTGGGAGTTTCCCTAGTTCGACTAAAGCATCAGCAAAAAACTTATCAACTATGGTACAAGCATTACCAACATCACTTAGATGTTTGGTTCCTGGATAAAAGACATAGGTAAGATGCACCTTAGAGAACTTAGGCAGTGCTCTAATCTGTTCTTCCATAATCTTTTTAAAGTTAGCCTTAGCATTATTAAGACTCATATGATGCTCATTACGATATGTATTGAGATTGAGGCTTAATAGTTTGGCTTTGGATTTATGTACTCGGAGGGGAGCGATAAGTTTGTACATGGTTATAGTCTCTTGTCATTAAAAATGACAGTGTATCCCTGAGACTTAAACCATTCTAGTTGCTGTAAGATTTGTGTTCTCATTAATGATTTAGAACAAGCATGTTCCCAACCGGTTAATAAAACATCAATCTCTTTGTCATTTGGATTTTCCATAATCCCTTGGATGATTTTATATGACACTTTCTGGTAAGCTGTACCAGAGACATTTTGGAACATCCTTACTTTGATGGTCATAACTCACCTATTAAAAAGCTCTCCGTAGAGGGCTTCTTTTTTATTTAGCGAACAGAGATTTGGTTGGTTTAGCCCCTGCTGATGGAGCACCTGCTGTTACACCATCTTTAGAGCCTTTGGCTTTATTGATGGTTTTACCAGTATACTTGGCATCCCAATCATTTTTGAACTTAGCTTCAGTTACCTGAGCTTCAATCTCCGGTACAGTCAGACCATCATCTGCACGGAAGAATTTAACGACTTCGTTAATATCACGAGTCTCACCAGATGGTACGTAGATTTTTCTACCATTACCATCGACTTGACCAGAATCGATATTCTTATCTACGGTTTGTTTCTGAATACCCGCAGTGACTGTTTGACCAGTCAGTTCAGTAAATACTTGAACTTTGGTAGGTACTTCACCTTTGGCTTCAAAGTCATACAGCTTGATAGTCTTCTCTTCCAAATCCAGTTGGCTAATTTCTTTACCAACAGTCAGAAGAGCTAAGCTATTAGCTGTCAGGAATCCTGGAAGATAGTGTTCCTTATTATCTTTACCAACATAGGTGTTCTTATTACCTTTGTCGTTACCAGAGGTCATCCAGAACTGCTGACGTACCTCTTTACCGTTATAGTCAAAGATGGTATTCAGAGCTAATGCACCACCACTGGAAGTAGTGACATATGCTACTTTGATAGTCAGGTCATACAGGCCGGAGTCAAGAGCACCACCACCGCCCAGAATATCCTTTTCACCTTCGACGCCAGCTTTAGTTTCCAGATTTTTTAACAGAGACATATTTATTCCTTATTCTTCGTAAAATTCTTTGATACGACCAAGTACTTTAGTTACATCGTTATCGATGAAACTTTCATTCATCTTCCACATAAAGCGTGGAGAACGAATACGTTCATGGACAGTATCTTTGGTGATACAAGTTTGGAAGACATGCTTATAACCAAGGATTTCTTCCTCTGGGGTAATAACCAACAGGTCATTCTCATAAGGTTTCAGATGCTTAAGCTGCATCTTCTTGGCATAAACAATACAGGTAAAGTAAGCTTCGATACCTTGGTTCTTCAGTGCACCTTTCACTGGAACTTTGGTTTCGATTACCATCTCATTCTCATTCAACTGAGATAGAGTATGAGCAGTAAAGATTACTCGTTTGGTAGATTTGGCTACCTTAACCTGCATCAGATTCTTAAAGAACTGATTGTAATCAGCCCAACCTTTCATGGTATTGGTTGAACCAATAACATAAAGGGATTCAAACATATCCATCAGGAATGTAATTGAATCAACTACAATGGTATGAATGTGAGGCATAGTCTCAGCAGCATCAAATGCTTCATACACTTGTAGTGGGTCAGTGATTACATACTTATCAAACTTGTTTGGAAATGGCAGACGTTTACCAGATTCACAGTTTAGATACATCACACCAGGATGGTCTTCTAGATTCATCAATGAAGCTGATTTACCAGACGATGATGCACCTGCAATTAAGACTAGGTCTTTAATTGGTTCTGACATTTTATCTCCTGCTTGGGGATTACTTCTCGGAAAGTTTCTTGCTAACGCTACGCATGATAGTACTGTGAATTTCAATCTCTGGAAGTCCACTATCCAGTTTGGCATTGAAGCCAAGAACCTTATCCAAGATTCCTTGATAATCCAGTCCAGTATCAGCCAACATCATAGCAAATTTCAGCAGTTGATTGTTGCGATTTCCGTTACCCATTCGCTGAGCAAACCAACGTTCAAGGTTATCTAAGTTACCTAAATCAACCATAGTCTTCTTCAACTCATCATTCTTACTTGTCTTCGGAATGAAAGCTAAAGCATCAAGAATTTCTCCTTCATTGGAGAATGTAATTCCTTGATGTGTTGCCCACTTACGACAACGTTGACTAGTTTGTTCATCAACTTTGAATGGAAGCCATTCATAGATGTTATTCATAAACTCTCTGAATTCATTTTCATCAAGTTTAAGATGATAGTTGATAGGCATGATAAGCCTGAATCTATCTCCATATCCCTCAGTTTGATGACGTTTAGTTGTATGAATGAAATACGTATAGTCTTTCATCAATACCTTAACTTCATCTAATGATGTTCCTTCATCTACATCAATGACGATAACGTTGAAGCCCGGCAGAATGTTTGAACCATCTCTATGCCCATCTCCATCAGCACCTTTAAGTAATGCATGGTTAATCCAATGCATATCATCCATCTGGCATAAAGCCTGAAGATTACTAAAGGAGATTGGTTCAGAGAGATAGTTATAAGCTACATGCCCACTATAAGAAGCAATGAGTTTATTTAAGTCTGTTGGCTTAAGGGCCTCACCCTTAAAGAACTCAATACCATCAACATATGTTTTCTTGATGATGATGTGGTGCTTGTAACCATAAGCGATAGCTAAGTTCATTAGCTCTTGCTTCTGCGCATTGCTACCCTTATAGAATGGTAAATCCTCTACCAAATCTACATGAGTAACTTCCTTACCTACTTCTGCAATATAGTTGGCTAACTTTACATAGTTCTTCTCACGACTGAGAATCCTATTAAAAGCTTCACCAGACTCCTCTACGAGTTTGATTGCAGATAAAAGCTGAGCTTCAGTTACTTCAGGAGTTTCATCCACAAATGCGTACACACCTGCAAGTTTCAGTGCTTTGAAATATCTGTGACGTAATTCAGCTTTACGAATCTCCTCATGGTCAGGCAGCTTGTCAGCTATCTGTTCACAATGGAGTTTGTAGGCAATGAGCTTGATGCTCACATCCCTGTTAACCATGATTTGCTGATTGTACTTTATGGCATCAGCCAACATACCAAAGTGCTGAGATAACTGAGCAATGGTTGAGTTGGATGTAGAGTCAGTCAGCATATCGAAGACTTGTTCTGGAGACATTTCTTGTTGGAAATCTTCTTTACGAGAATAACCAAACAAACAACGTCTAGCATACCCTGTTTCCAGTAATGCATAGAATTCATCTTCTTCCTTACCACCATTCAGCAGACTACTTGGAGTACCAAACAGAAGCATATTGGTTGGAGTTTTACCCTCCAATTCCTCAGCACGTTGGGAGTCTGCTGTATTCTTGGTTAATTTCTGTTTGATGAGTCCTTGGTCATACAACTCTAAGAAAGCTGTTAACAAGTCCATGTTAGCGATAAGGTTCTTACCTAACTCATCACACTCGAAGGATGCAGCACCAGCATTAGCCAGTAACAGCTTGTGACGTAACTGCTTGAGAGCAGGTACAGTACCACTATCAAACGAGAATGCTAATGCACCTGTAGAAGCAAATTCCTTCTCCAGTTTCACTAACTCATCAGCAGGGTCTGTTCCATTTTTATTGGCTCTTTTAGCAGCTATATCAACAAGATTCTGTTGAGCTATATATGGGAAAGTATCTTGAAGGAACGTGTTCTTAAATTGGTTCAAGAATTGACCTTCAATAATGTTAGTGGAATGACCTTTACCTGAGCCTGACGGAGCTAAGTTCAAGGCATACACATTAACAGGAATCTTCCCTCTATCTAAGGTATCCAGAGTACATCTCATACTGGATGCCATCTTAGCTAAAAAGTAACTAACCTGAACTCTGAAGAACAATCGGTTACTGTTTAGAGTTTTCTTTGTTAACACATCTACAATCTGTTCAGAGATTGGATGATATTGGGCAGATGATAAGTCAAACATTGGGTTCCTCAATCTGAAACGTTAAGTTCCCCTGAAGCCAAATACTTATCTTTCTGAGTACAGATAGCAAATACTGGACAGTATTTACACGCTTTAACTTCACCTGGAACAGTGACAACAATACCTACTGCACCATCTTCAGCAAACCTCAGATTAGCATCATGTAAGTTATCAAAGTTCTTTGTACTACGGCCTGTAGAGGCTGGATTCTTGTAATACTTATAGACAGGGTCAGAACGCCATAACTCTTCTTCTGTACATTCAGGAAGTTCTGGTTCAGGGGTATCCATGTACCTTTCCAAAGCAGTTAGCTTGGAGGCAACATACTGCTCCGTTTCATGCACAGATTTCAACTGCAATGGATATTCTAAAATCTTCTGTTGAGGGTAATCCTTATTACCTTTGGCTTGATTGGCAGACCAATCTACAAAGAGATAATCAATATACATATGGTCATGCTTGATTTTCTCTGGGTTAAGCCAACGATAGATACTTCCCTGCATACGAAACTTTTCATCATTGGATTTGTTCTGGTATGTAAACACACTGGTAGATTTAACATCTCTCAGTCTGTACTCCATAACCATGTCGAACTTACCTCCGATAGTCCATCCTCGGAAATCCTTCTCAACTCTCTGCTCTAACCAGACAGGAATAACATCGTCATTGAGTTCTTCATCTGTTGGATTGATACGCACAGCTTCAATGACTCTTTTTGGATAACCAAGGTCAGCTAAAGACTGTTTGTATTTCTCCTTCCAAGCTCTCTCAATCGCATCGTGGAAGGCTGAACCCATACGGTTAGAGATTCGTCCAGATACATCAGCAGAAGCCTCCAGAGAGCCTGTGAGACGCTTCATCAATACCAATTGACGAACACTCTTCAGTAGACTAGTAGCAGAGATATAGTTTGGTTTCTCAACGTAGTCGTAATCATCAGCCGCTAACCAGACAGCCATCGATAAAGCAATGTTAGTATTATTGGTTAGCTTCATAATTATTTCTTCTCGGAAGGAATACCAATTGATGCATTCAGACTTTCAAAGTTGATTGCTGGAAGACCAGCACGAACTACTTCAACTTCTCTTGGAATCAGTTCAGCAGATTCAGGCCATACTTCAATCAAACGTTTGGTAGTAGATACTGAATAAACTACTGCTTGAACGTTGTCTTTGATTTGTTGACGAGACGATTTCAAATCTTCTAATGCTTTTTCAGCATCAAGGAATTTTTGAACTAATGGATTATCGGCAGTTAAAGTGGGTTTACCGTCATACATATAAATGACACGTAACTCTTTAAACTTATCTGATACCCAATTCATATCAGGAGATGGAACCTGCATACCTGCAAGATTCAATTTGGAATTGCTCCAAGTATGTCCTGAACCAAGACTTGGTACATTCACCCCTGATTTACGGAGTTCACTAATCTTTTCTTCAATGGTTTCAAAGCGGTCGCATAAACGACGATAAGCTTTTAATCCACCAAATGCTGCAATCCAGCATTCCATCTTAATATCTTCTAAAGCAGTACGTGCTTCTTCGATACGTTTAGGAAAACCAGATTTATTTACAGCAGCTTTTATGATTTCATCACGAGCAGCATTAGTTAAACGTACAGACATAATTATTCCTCATTCCAACCTAATGCTTCTGCAATAGTTGGGAATTGTGATTTGAATATTTCCTTAGCAGCCAAAGCAATTTCCATATGTTCTTTTTGAGTACCGTTGGCACTACGCAATTGAATGTATGTAATCCAACTACGAAGATTACCTTTCATATAAATCTTGGTTGGGGTACACATTGGTAGAATCATACGAGCACATTCTTTAGCTACACCCTGAGCCAATAATTCTTCATACAGACGTTGAGTCTCAACAATATGAGTTTGAATCTTGGCTTGAAGGTCAGCTTTTAAATCTGCTGGAATGTTATCGATAGAGTTCTGACGGTTCTTCTCATCCTGAGAACGTAAGTCAAATACAGCAGGTAATTCAGTAACCTCTGCATATCGTTGACTAAATTCTTGGAAAGTAAAACTACGATGACGAATAATCTGTGCTGAGATAGCACGAGTAGTTTCAATTTCAAGAGTCATATCTGCTTGTTCAAATACACTCCAATGAGCATGTGCAATGCAGTAGCGAAGCAATCCTGCTACAGAAGGATTGTCTTGGTTTTCTGGATTAGAGACACGAGCAATATAGCCAACAATCTTCTCAGCTTCTGGTGTTGCAGTAATAAACTTAACTTGCATGGTTACTCCAATGGCAAATTCATTTGAGGATTTGGCATAGCAGACTCTCCAGCTAATGCAAAGTAAGCAGAGCCATCAACATAGTCATCAAGCTTGAATGAGCCTCCTGAAGCTCTTGCAGCTTTCAGGAATACCATGAACATCCAACCTTGTTCTTCTGTCAGGTTGAGCTTATACATTGCATTGAAGGCTGCTACAGTGCGCTCCATTGAACGTTCTGATTCTTGGTCACGTTCGTGTGCTCTGTCAGCAATACAACGATGTGCTTCCTGTAAGATTGCAGGAGCACTATCAATAGGGGACTGTAAGATATTCATTTTTTATATTTCTCCGGGTGAAGATACTTATCCAATCCAACTTCACATGTATCTAAGATTTCTTCTCTAGAAGCTCCATTCTTTAAGGAGATATCATTAGCCCATGATGGATAAAAGACACTTAAATCTCCTCCTAACTTCACTTCCTCGTGATAGATATCGGGATGGTCTTGCCATTGAACACACTCAACTAAGTTCTCATTAACCCAATGAACAATATCAATATCATCTGGAACCAGATAATACTGAGCATCATGGATTTGAGCGCATGGTTTGATTACATCTGCATAAGGAGAATTCCATACACGTTCCATAAACTCATTAGCTGCACGGTTATTTAACAAGCACCAAGATTGACCTAAAGCATTACCAGCAGTTCTGCCTTCTGCTTTGGCTTCATATGGTGTTTGTTTAATTCCCCAGACAACATTCTTGAGTAATGGAGTACGGATTCTTAATCCAAATGCAGCAGTGATATAACCATCTTTGCTGGCTTGTGCTAACTTAGCATCTACCCATTGGTCAGAGACGAAATAGAGTTCGTGATACCTCTTTTCAACCATCTTCGCTTTGTCTTCTGGGAAACCACAGTTAGCCATCAATGTGTGATAAGTACCTTGATAGGTAAGTGCAAAAGTAGGAGCTTTAGATTCTTGTCTAAAGTCCTTATATAAGTCCTGAATACTATTAATACTTTCCACTGTATTAGCAATATCAGGCATCTGGTCGCCAAAATAAGCGAATGCTCTGAGAGAATGACCATCATACCCATCGGTATAAACTTTAAGTTTATTAGGGTCTTTGGTTGTCAGAGCTGAAATACGGTCCTCTAAAGATGCAAAGTCTAATCCAATAAGAAGCCAACCTTTACCAGCTTTAAAGCATCGCTTAATAGGCTTGGCATAAGGACTCTTAGAAGATGGGATTTGTTGCATGTTTGGTTTCGATGAACTCAAACGACCGGATACAGTACCACCTAAGTTATAGCTGCCGAACAGATAGTAGTTACCATCCTCGGCTAAAGGTGCTTCTTCAAATGCAGGGATGAATGCAGATAAAATCTTCTCTACCTTAGAATATTTAATAAGGCATTCGAGTATCTTCTTCTGACGGTCATCTGTTGTATGGTTGATTAACTTATCTAAGGTATCTGCACCAGTAGCAGGTTGTTTAGACTCAGTATAATCAATTACAGGTAAGCCCATAATCTCATACAAGAGTTCTTGCATCTGAGGGTTAGAGTTTGGATTAAACTCTATCTTTAATGTCTCATCATCAGACATTGTTATTTGCTTGGTTTTGAGAGCAGCATTGCGAGTAGCTACATGTTGTTCACGCAAGTTATGAACCAGTAAATCTACTACAGCAAATGAACGGATAGCATTAAGATATCCATCACGCTCTTTAGTCATCTCTATTTTAACCTTCTTAACTTCTGCCATATCAATAGGCATACCAGTTAATTGCATCTGAATAATATTCTTCAGCGAAGGTAGCATTAGGTCATTATAGATTTCCCACTGTTCATCCAGCACCATAGTATCTGCATGTTTGTCTGCAACATACCAAGTGCTTAAACAGTCAACTAAGTTGTATTCCAGTAACTCTGGAAGGGGAATCTTAGTAATGTCATTAATATCTTCTTGTGCATAGTTTCCAGCAAATTCATGAGCCTGAGATTTCAGTCCCAATTCATTACCTGCACAAGAGTTTGTAGCCAGATAAGTTACAATCTTAGTATCGTGAAAATCACGACACATAATATGCAACCCCTTAAGCAGTCCTTTCTGGTCTATTAGACCTTTCATCCAAAGCTGATGGATAAGCACTGTTAAGTCATAACTAGCGTTATGCCAAATCAGTTTGCCTTTATAAGTTTCAAAGAACTTCTTAAGAGCCTGCCTTATCCTATTAGCCTTGTCTGGTTCATTCGTGTAATCAACAGCGAATGCTCCTCCATTGTGCTGGTCCCATGCAAAACCAATAGTACCTACACCTGCTTGATAGAATTTGAGGCTAAATGCCTCTATATCTGACGCCAATACCGGATATTGATGAAGAGATTCAAGCCAAGTTTCAATGTCTTCAACTGTCGAGGGATAATATGCAGAGTGAATAATGTCTTTACCAATTTCTTGGTATTGCCCATTCACTTTATCTACCAATGCTTTAAGTGCTAAATCGACTTTATCCTGAACTGATGGGTCATAGAAAATCTGAGCATAGTTAGGACAAAAGATAATATTCAAATGCTCGAATCCAGCAATGGCACAAGGCAACACATAACCATAATGCGGTTCTGCTTTGGTTTGCTTGGTTAGAGTTTTGAAGTAAGCACTGTCACAACAGAGTACATACTCAGTTCTAAGATTACATAGCTCTGGTAGTAACTCTTTAAGATAGTCTTTCTGCAAAGATACAGGAGCTTTCTTTCCATTGTATTCAAGGTCAAATGCAATGAATTGCTTTGGCTTGATTCCTGTTGGGTCGATGTATGTTTCCTGTAAGTCTTTCTTCTTCAGTTGCTGGGGTTTGATGAGAATAGCTATTGGATATCTTTGGTTCTGTTCAAAGATTATGTGACGCATCTTCTGAGTCCACTCCCCTTAAGTCCATAAATCGATAGGTTCTTCCTTCTGCATTAAGCCTATCCATAAGCTCATACAATTCAGGAGATGGAAGTCTATCTAAGAAGTAGGTTCTAGTCATGTCTGTATCAACATACCTAGACTCACGTAACTGTTCAGGCCACCATTGTCTAAGCAATGTGTACTCTGTAACAATTATCTTTGATACTGCGAATGCGATATCCATCAGATAATCAACTTAGTCATCACATAAAATGAGATAAGTTTATAGATAGACTCATCAGGGTGCATACCTCTGATTGGTTCTTTCTCACCAATAGAAGTATGAACAAAGATTTCATCTAACTTACTATGCATAAATGGGGGTACATAACAGTATAACTGACCATAGTTAGTCATACGTGCTAATACTCTTTTGAAGTAGTTTTCGAGATACATCCAGTCTCTCTTAACTTTTTGCTTCAATTCCCATACTTCCTTAGCAGTCTCTTCCAGTTCTGGCTTACAAGTAAAGGTCATATGGATGGACTCCCTGAATTTCATATTGTTAAACATGAATCCATCAGGAGCATTGTTATCAATGCATAATTGCAATTCTTTGTTATGCACAAAAGTACAGAAGTTATCTGTAATTAAGTTAAGTAACCAATCCAGAATATCTTCTTTATGCTTACTTGTTGGAGTAGTGAGTGTGGACATAATCACCTCATAAAGTGAGGAGGATTACCATAGAACACAACACGAGTAGTAGCACGACTAGCAGCTACATAAAGCATACGAGCTAATTGTTCCATATCCTTGCAGATGCACAAGTCATCTAAATCGATATAGACAGTATCAAATGTTGAGCCTTGAGACTTATGTACAGTGGATGCATATGCAAACCGCAGGTCAGCAAATTCATTCTTTAAACGAAAGTACTCAACCCAATTTTTATCGTTGGTTGCTTCTCTGA